>ENA-ORND01000210-ORND01000210.1-human-gut-metagenome-genome-assembly--contig:-NODE-210-length-57075-cov-3.370852_pt1 | contig 57075 bp, 50 predicted proteins | sample MGYA00242111_ERZ509014 | MGnify/ENA primary metagenome ERZ509014 (study PRJEB26280, sample SAMEA2338694) | human gut metagenome | biome: human gut; feature: human-associated habitat; material: faeces... | reverse complement strand
ACCGCTGTCTCTTTCCCCGGCTGCAGCCTTTCGCAGAACTGTTCTTTTAGCTGTTCACTGTCATGATTTTTTATAGCATCATAGACATTTTCTGCCATATCCTTTGTTTCTCTTAATGGCGACTTGCTGGTATTATTACTTTTTACCCCACATGCTGTTATGTTGAAAATCATACATATAACCATTAATGTTATTATCAATATCTTTTTCATAAGCAATCCCCTTAGTAAACCTACCATTTCATTATATTTAGCAACTTTAGTAGGTTTTCCCTGCTATGCATTAATTTCGTGTGCCATTTGACACTAGCTACAATTATTTTCAAGTCTCTGCTAAAACAAAAAAAGGCTGCATTTAAGAAACATTTCCTAAATGCAACCGAACTATCATAGCGTTAGCCTTAGACTTCTAGTTTTGTGTCCTTATATTTCTATAAGTTTACCCCACTAAAATTTATCATACAATCCACTTTTCTGCAAGTATTATTTTATTTACATCTACGATATATCTGCAATTAATAACCTGAGATATCCCCTTTAGTCTCTGCCGGCTTATCTGTATCTGCCCGGCTTTCACTTCCTCCTGCCGTACTATCCTGTCTGGTGCCTGCAGTTGCATCATTATCCCTTGCCGTGCCTGTTTCCATCTGACTTGACGACTGGATCTGACTGCCCTTCTGCGTCTGTGTTACTGACTGTGTCTCACTGACTGACTGCGTTTCTGTCTGTGTTTCACTTACAGATTCAGTTTCTGTCTCCTTATTATCTGACTTCTGTCTGTACTTAGGGAAATCCTTCTTTGCCAGAGCCTTATGTGAATCCTGCATAAACTGCCTGAATATATCCTTTGTATGACTCTGTGGTATTGATGCAGGATAATCATATCCCTGCCATACAGCCACTGTATAATAAGCACTGTATCCACAGAACCATGAATCATAATTAGAGTTCGTTGTTCCAGTCTTTCCGGCAACAATTGCATTATCTGGTGCTGCCCCGCGTCCTGTTCCTTCATTCACAGCAGTTTCAAGCATATCTGTCATCATCATGCACGATTCAGCATCATATATCTTCTGCCCCCTGCCAGATGAATCATATACTATTCTTCCTCTGGTATCCTTTATCTGGGATACACATGTAACTCTTCTGTACTCGCCCTCATTAGCTATTGTTGCATACGCACCTGCCATCTCCTCTGTTGACACACCATATGTGAAGCCGCCTATGGCAATCGCATTGTATTCTTTATCCATCCATACTTTATGAAATCCCTGATTGAGAAGATATGAACTGCCAACCTTAGGTGTAAGTTCTTTAAGTACATTCCATGCAACTGTGTTACGTGAAAGACTTACCGCTGTTCTTAATGTAATGCTTCCCATATATGTTCCATCTGCATTCTTCGGACCATCCTGAATGTATTCATCCTGAACTATGGTGTCAGGTGTATTGCCCTTTTCAAGATACGGAACATAATCTATCACAGGCTTGATGGAGCTTCCGGGCTGTCTGTAGCTCTGATATGCCCTGTTAAGAGTATATCCATCTAAATCCTGAGTTCTTGAACCGACAATAGCCACTACATTTCCTGTTGAATTGTCAATACAGGTAGCTGTTGCCTGCATTTCATACACTCCGTCTTTTTCTGCGGTATATCCTTTAAGATTATCGTCAACAGCATCCTGAAGCATCTGCTGTACATCCATGTTGATACTTGTGTATACCTTGTATCCTCCGGAAAGTAGTTTCTGCTGAAACAGTGTATAGCTGTTTTCATATATTTCTTTATATTGTTCGTAATCATCATCATTGTTAAAATTCGTTCTAAACACAAAGCCATTCGCCTGCATCATGCTCTCTGTCGCACAATGCCTTGCATATGTCTCGACAGAATTGTTCTTTGAAACCTCGGGCTGCTGTGCCAAAACCACCTGCGTATCAAGCGCAGTGTAATAGTTCATGGAATTAATCATATCATTTTCATACAGCTTTCCAAGTATAAGGTCTCTTCTCCCAACTGTGTTATCATAATTAGTCAGTGGATTGTATCTTGTCGGATTGTTAGGGATTGCCGCTATAAATACCTGTTCAGCAACTGTCAGCTCACTTACCTCTTTGTCAAAATAGCCTCTCGCTGCTGCACCTACTCCATAATATCCATTACTGAAATATATGTTGTTTAAGTAGAATTCAAGAATCTGATCCTTTGTATATTTCTTTTCCAGATCCCATGCCACAAATATTTCTTTTACCTTTCTCTGCCATGTAACTTCCTGACTTAAGAATATATTCTTTGCAAGCTGCTGCGTTATTGTACTTGCACCCTGAACGATTTCATCATTCTCTGTATTAGCTATCACAGCCCTTATTATAGCCTTGAAATCAATTCCTTTATGTTTATAAAAGTCTTTATCTTCCATAACAACAAAAGATTTCTGTAATATATCCGGTATCTGACCTATATCAACATAATACATATCCTTTGACTCACGCATGGTACACAGCTCGTTGCCATCAGTATCATATATAACTGTTGTTCCTGATGCCATAAATGTGTCTAAGGAACTTTTATTTACAAGCTCCTTAGCCTCCTGCGCAAGCTTTATAATCTTTACTATCTTTGGTGAAAATATTGCAAGTGTTGTAACAAATGCCAGCAGTAATGTAAGAAGTATAAGTCTTCTTATTAATCTGCGTCTTCTTTTCTTTTTTGATAATTTCTTCTTCGCCATAATATTCAATCCCTGTGCATATCATCACTTATAATAGGTTACATATATATTGCCGCCCTGAGAAAACATTTTTCCAGCATCATTCATAGACATAGTCTTTACTGAACCGGATGATGATTCAATATATGCTATTTCACTTGAATTATATGCAGTAATGATTATATATTCGTCTTCTCCGGTCTTTGCTATCACAAGACTTCCTTCTCCGACATAGCTTAATGCCTTCTCATATGTTATTCCTGTAAGACTTATTCCATGTACTCCGCTTATCATGTTCATTGTCTGCACTGCTGTATACCCCTGTTCCATGTAAGCCGCGGCATTATAATCAGCCCCAAGATAATTACATACTGTTGTAACTGCATTTTCAAGAGAACTTCCACCCATAACCGGCGAAACCCCGTCTATTGATGCCTGTGTGCTTCTGTACCGTTTCCACACAGACTTTGAATCACAATCCACAACTGTTCCATATGTGTCATACGCAAGAGTTATTGCTGATTCAAGCTGTGTCCTGCTTCCCTGGAATGTTCCGTATCCATATACATAATATCTTCCATCCCATGTGAATTCATCTTCAAGTTCCAGACTTGTATTGTCTTTAAATATAATCTCGCCTGAAGTTCTGTAACTAACAGATATATCATTTACCTTGGTTATAAGGTCAATATATAATTCCTGTTTCCTTGCGTCTGTGCTTATTGTATCAGCCTTTACAACATTTTCAACAACATTCTCATCCTTATTGATAAGCTGGTCTATGCTCGTTGACACATAACCGCTTCCTGACTTCACTATTCTTGTAAGCGTAATTCTCTTGCCTTCAACCTCTGTATCAGATACATATATATCAGGCTGTTCATATTGTTTAATAATATTATAATCAACATCCATAATACCGACTTTGTACATTGCATATGTTCTGCTGCCATCTGCATCTGATACAATATCTTCCTTATGAGCCATTCCATATATAAAGTCCGAATCGATATAACCAAGTGGTCTTAATGTATCTGCCTCATCTGCCTTTAACTCATAAGCGCTGTCGTTGCTCATATTAAGAACTCTTATCGTATCAGTGTTGCATATATCACCTGACACACTATATGCTATGGCATCTCCGGCATCTGATACAGCATATGAATTCTCTTTAAGTCCTGTTATCTCTGTCATGACCTCTTTACTTACAAGGTCTACAGAATACAGAGTCTCATCTATAAGTATATAGAATTTGTCGTTAGAAACATAAGAAACGCCACCAACATTCTGTGTGAGAATGTTATAAGGAATCGCCATTGGAATGAACAGTCTTTCAGTAACATCATTATCTGAATATGAATATCTGCATAAAGATACGCCAACCTGTCCTTCATGCTCTCCTCTGTTCATATATCCTGATACTAAAAATGTTGCATCTCCGTTATCTTCTATTTTCATTATCTTAATATTATGGGCATCATAACCTTCTCTTACAGAATCAGTCTCCTCACTCTTGAACGAGAATACTCTTGTAAATGTCTGTGAACTGCTGTTAAAACACCACAGTGAACCCTGATTAACAAAATAGGTATATATTCCCTTTTCATCAGATGCACAATTAACATCTGTTGAAGAATTAATTCCAAGATTAATCTTTGCCGTTGAAGTCAGGTCGTTCCTTGCGTCAAATACCTGATTCATCTCCCTCTCGAAATTAAGAAGATAGAAACCACTGTTAGTCTGCCGTATTCTATAATACTCACTTACTGTATATGTATCACTTGATGAATAATCATTTGCTGCTCCAACTCTGTAACTAAGTCTTAATATTGCCACATCATCATCAACTGATATAACCTCCGGCATAATATCACTCTCTACATATGGGTCAAGGTCTCCCCAGCCGACCTGGCTTAATGAGCAGTTAATATTTACCTTTCCATAATTAGTGTTATCACCTGAACTTGAAGTTTCAAGATATCCGGCTATGTCCTTAAGTCTACTGTCATCAAATGTACATGCATTGAAGTCCATGACAAAATCAAGCTTTTTCTGAAGGTCATAATCCACTCCATAAACAATTCTTGTGTAATAATATACTGCCTCATGCTTCTTTGTCTTAAGCACAATCTCAAGCGCATACTCTTTCCCGGTATCAAGAAGATTCTTTATGTTAAATGTAACATTTATACTGCTCCCTGCATTATCATAATCACTAACCTCAGTATTCTCGATAAGCGACTTATCCTCTAAAGAACGGATTTTGTATGCCACACCTTCAATATCTTCTCCGTATGTATTAATTGTAACTGTCAGCTTTCTGTCCTTTGCAACAGGTGTAATATTGCCATAAAACAATGTTGAATCCAGCTCCGAAGTGTAACCATGAAGCACATTATACTGTGTTCCTGCCTCTGTATCCATTGCAACTGTTGGAAGAGTTGCATCTGCCATAGTGGTTGCTGACGGCATTATCTGTTCGAATTTCATTGATATAAATGTTATGATAACCGTAACTAAAAATATAACTCCAAGTATAAAATACTTAGAACCTGATATACTATAATTCCTGATTCTTTTCAATTTAATCCTCCAAAAGCTTCTTTAGCGTAAGGTCAATATTAAGCACCCTGCTCATATTCTGTACTTCCTCATAAGCCTTTGCATCAGGCTTTCCAGTCTTAACAGCTCTTATAAGCAGATTCTTTGGTGTATGCTCCATGTCTATGAATTCGAGTATCTGTGTCTGGTAACCCTTAGATTCTAAAAGCTTTGCCCTTGCACCATCTGTCGCTATTGCTGCAAATCTTTCCTTTAAGATTCCATAATCCATGACAGGTGAAAGAGTTTCATCTGCAATTGTTCTGTTTGCCTCATGCTGACAGCAAGGCACAGAAAGTATAACCTTCGCACCCCATTTTACTGCTTTGGCGAGTGCATAATCTGTAGCCGTATCACATGCATGAAGTGTTACAACCATATCTACAGACTCAACACCCTTGTAAGAAGCAATATCTCCTTCATAGAAATTGAGTCTCTCATAACCATATTTCGTTCTTAACTGGTTGCAATGCTCAATAACATCTTTCTTTAAATCCAGCCCGATTATCCTGATATTGTATCCCTTAAGTACCTTGAGATAATAATACATTGCAAATGTAAGATATGATTTTCCACATCCAAAATCAATTATTGTCTGTTCTTTATCCTTATCTAACTGTGGCAGAATATCCTCTATAAATTCAAGGAATCTATTAATCTGCCTGAACTTATCATATCTTGTTCTTACAATTGCCCCCTCTTTAGTCATAACTCCAAGATCAACAAGAAAATCCACCTTCTCGCCCTCTTTAAGAATATATGTCTTGGTTCTGTTGTGTGACATATCCTTCTGACTCTTTATCTGTGCAAGCCTTTTATACTTACAGGTACATGCACCCTTCTTTGAACTAAGCACCGTGGCAGTCGCATCTGTCATATTAAACTGCGCCTGTTTAAATGTGTTCTCCATATATTCTGTAATTCTTGTCTTAATGTCTTCTTCTGAATAATTGGTGTGAAGCACTTTTCTTCCCACGAATTCTGATGCCTGATACTTTATCTCATCCTTAAGTCGGACCGGACGAATCTTAACCCTCATCACATCTTCTTCATTCTTTACCTTCTGTCCGCTTATTGTAAGATCAATAAGCCTGTCATTAATACATTTATCTAAAAGCTCTTTTAATTCCATATCTGCCTCATCTTTTCTTGATTTATCCTCTGGATATACATGGTTATTTTAATCTCTTTAGACAAAAACCACAATAGCAAGTTTTATGCCTTAAAAATCATCATCAGAAATCCTCATTATATATCGGTGTTGAAAGCTGTATATCCGTCACTCCCCTTGTCTCGTCATAATTCATTGTTATATTAACATTTATCTTGTTCTTTCCTATGCTTACAGAATCCTTAACGCTTTTAGCATAAGCATACACAACATATGAATCCTGTATCTGTCCCGTAGTCACAGTCTTTGCACCCAGCATCTTAAGCATTCTGCCGCTGACCTCGCTCTTATCATACTGTGACATATCCCCAGCAATGCTTCCTTTCATGCTGACTGTTACATGAGTATCTATTCCATATTCCTCTAAAACCTGTTTCATCAGCTTTTCATAATCTGAAGTGCTCTCAAATCCCTTATACAGTTCTATATCAGTTATAAAATATTCTCCTGTACTGCTCCTTTTTATTGATATATCTGCGCTGCCATTAACTGATTGCTGTGTAAGATATATTCCTGTTTCATCCTCCGTTATATTATATCTGTTAAGCCCCAGAGTCTTTGCCATCTGTGTCATCATAAGTTTCTTTGCTGTATCCGACATCCCATTGTCAAGCTTTCCTGTCGCTGATATGTCGGCACTTATATCATAGTACACATTTTCACAAAATGTATCTACAACATCCATTGTCTCACCCTTTATGCCCTTGTATACAAGTCTGCCGGCAAATACTGCCCATATAATTACTGCGGCTGCTATCATCAGCCTCTGAAATCTATATATCTTTACCATATAAAAAACCTCCCATCACCTGAAATATTCCCAGATAATGGAAGGTTTATACATATTATTTAATTAACAGCCTTAATTCTCGCAAGCGATCTCTTAAGCGCTGCCTCTGCTCTTACCATATCCAGATTAGAATCATGGCTGGCAAGTCTCTTTTCTGCTCGCAGTCTCGCCTCATTAGCTCTTTCTACATCGATTTCATCTGACCATTCTGCCACCTCAGCAAGAATAGTTATCTTATCCTTGAGAATCTCTATAATTCCACCGTGTACCGCAGCTTTCTTTATATCATTACCATTGTGTATGCTAAGAACACAAGGAACAACAACTGCAGTAAGCGGAATATGTCCCGGATAAACACCTATATCGCCTTCACTGGTAGAAAGTTCAACAAATGTAGCGTCATCATGGTAGAAAACTCTGTCCGGCGTATTAACCAGAAGCTTTATTGTCTGTAAATCTGCCATTACAACCTCTTTTCTACTTCTCTACCTTAGCTAAAACATCATCAATTCCACCACAGTTAAGGAAGTAACTCTCTGGAATGTCATCATACTTTCCTTCGATAATTTCCTTGAAGCCCTGAATAGTCTCACTTACAGGAACATATCTTCCTTCAAGACCAGTAAACTGTCCTGCAACGAAGAATGGCTGTGATAAGAATCTCTGAACCTTTCTTGCTCTTGAAACAACAAGCTTATCATCCTCTGAAAGCTCGTCCATACCAAGGATAGCGATGATATCCTGTAATTCTTTGTATTTCTGTAAGATTTCCTGAACTGATCTTGCAACCTTGTAATGCTCCTCACCAACAATTCTTGGATCAAGAATTCTTGACGTAGACTCTAACGGGTCAACGGCTGGATAGATACCAAGCTCAACGATTGATCTTGAAAGAACTGTAGTAGCATCCAGATGTGCAAATGTTGTAGCCGGAGCCGGGTCAGTAAGGTCATCGGCTGGTACATATACAGCCTGAACAGATGTAATAGATCCGTTCTTGGTAGATGTGATTCTCTCCTGAAGAGCACCCATCTCTGTCTGTAATGTTGGCTGATAACCAACGGCTGAAGGCATACGTCCAAGAAGTGCTGAAACCTCTGAACCAGCCTGGGTAAATCTGTAGATATTATCAATGAAAAGAAGTACATCCTTTCCACCCTTATCTCTGAAGTACTCAGCCATTGTAAGTCCTGCAAGACCAACTCTCATTCTTGCTCCAGGTGGTTCGTTCATCTGTCCGAACACCATGGTAGTTTTCTCGATAACGCCTGATTCCATCATCTCATGATAAAGGTCGTTACCCTCTCTTGTTCTTTCTCCAACACCAGTGAATACTGAATATCCACCATGCTCAGTTGCAATATTTCTGATAAGTTCCTGAATAAGTACTGTCTTACCTACTCCGGCACCTCCGAAAAGTCCTATCTTACCACCCTTCTGGTAAGGACAAAGTAAATCTACAACCTTGATACCAGTCTCAAGAATCTCTGTATTAGTTGCCTGCTCTGCAAATGCAGGTGCCTTTCTATGAATAGGCATATGCTCCTGTACTTCTGGCGCTGGCTTATTATCAATTGGATCACCTAATACATTGAACATTCTTCCTAAAGTCTGTTCACCTACCGGTACAGAAATTGGGGCACCTGTCGCCTCTGCATCCATACCTCTGACAAGACCATCTGTAGGACCCATGGCTATACATCTTACTACATCATCGCCAAGATGCTGGGCAACCTCTACAACAAGCTTACCGCCGTCATTAGTCTTAATATTGATGGCCGAATTGATTTCTGGCAGATTACCGTCTGTGAACTTAATATCAATTACAGCACCGATAACCTGAGTAATCTTACCAATATTATTCTCTGCCATTATTCCCTCCATTGTTTTATTAATTGATAGCATTCGCTCCTGCTATAATCTCTGTAAGTTCCTGTGTAATTGAAGCCTGACGTGCTCTGTTAAACTTAAGCGACAGATCTGATATCATATCCTCTGCATTGCTTGTAGCACTGTCCATTGCCTGCATACGTGCTCCGTTCTCACTGGCAACAGCTTCTACCATAGCCCCATATATAAGACTGCACACATACTTAGGTATAATCAGGTTAAGAGCCTCCTCTTCACCCGGCTCATAATTCATAGGTGTATTATCAGTCTCTGCTCCATCCTGTTTCATTGAATCTGCATCAACAGGAAGCAGCTTAATAAGCTTAGGTTCATGAACCACAGTGTTCTTAAAAGATGTATAAGCAAGATATATCTCTCCTACTTCTCCACTTGTAAATGCATCAAGCACCTCATTACATATAGCCTTGGCATCTGTATACGCAGGTTCTTCAACCATATCTGAATAATCTGCTTTAATCTGATAGCCTCTTCTTGAAAGGAAATCTCTTCCCTTTGTTCCTATTGCATATATAAGTGCGTCTTCCTTAGGAATATCACTACCTGTTATAAGTCTGGTAATATTAGAATTATATCCTCCGGCAAGTCCTCTGTTCGCTGTAATTGTGATAATCGCTTTCTTACTTGAATCTCCGGCTTTCAGATATTTGTGATTGATATTACCTGACTTGGCAAGCATATTCTTTACGGTATCATACATAAGGTCGAAATACGGCTTGGTACTTTCCGCTTTCCCTTTAGCTTTCTGCAATTTAACAGTAGATACGAGCTTCATGGCTTTGGTAATCTGACCGGTACTTTGAATACTATCTCTGCGTCTTTTTATGTCTCTCATTGAGGCCATAAACTATTACCTCCATTCCAAAACATTTACTGGATAAATGTTTTCTTAAACTCCTCGATGGCAGCTATAAGTGCCTTCTCATTATCTGCTGTCAGTTCCTTAGTCTCTTTGATAGACTCTGGAATCTGTGGATACTTAGTATCAATAAAGTCAAATAATCCCTGCTCGAAATCAAGAATCCTGTCAACATCTATATCGATAACATACTTCTTGGTAACTGCATATATGATTATAACCTGATACTCAACCGGCATTGGCTTGTACTGTGGCTGTTTAAGCATCTCTCTGATTCTCTCACCCTGTGCCAGCTTTTCCTTGGTATCGGCATCAAGCTCGGAACCAAACTGTGCAAAGGAAGCAAGTTCTCTGTACTGTGCAAGTTCCACTCTTATCGGAGCAGCTATTTTCTTGATAGCTTTAATCTGTGCAGCTCCTCCAACTCGCGATACCGAAAGTCCTGCATTGATAGCCGGTCTGAAACCGGAATTGAACATCTCCGTTTCAAGGTATATCTGTCCGTCCGTAATTGATATTACGTTGGTAGGTATATATGCTGATACATCGCCCGCCTGTGTCTCAATTATCGGAAGCGCCGTAAGCGATCCTCCGCCAAGCTCATCCGAAAGCCTTGCCGCTCTCTCTAAGAGTCTTGAATGGAGATAGAATACATCACCCGGATATGCCTCACGTCCAGGCGGTCTCTTAAGCAGCAATGAGAGTGTACGGTATGCGGCCGCATGCTTGCTCAAGTCATCATATACTACAAGTACATCTTCTCCGCGTTCCATCCATTCCTCACCGATGGCACATCCGGAATAAGGTGCTATATACTGAAGCGGTGCAAGTTCACTCGCTGTAGATGCCACAACTGTTGTGTAATCCATCGCACCATACTCTGTAAGAGTCTGTACGATATTGGCAACGGTTGATGCTTTCTGGCCTATTGCAACATATATACAGTGAACACCCTGTCCTTTCTGATTAATGATCGTATCAATAGCGATTGCTGTTTTACCGGTCTGGCGGTCTCCTATTATAAGTTCTCGCTGTCCTCTTCCGATAGGAACCATCGCATCTATTGCCTTGATTCCGGTCTGAAGCGGCGTATCAACAGGTTTTCTGGAAATAACGCCAGATGCCACACGCTCAATCTGACGGTACTTATCGGCTGCTATAGGTCCTTTACCGTCTATAGGCTGTCCGAGTGCATTGACAACACGTCCCGTCAGCGCATCACCTACGGGCACCTCAACAACTCGTCCGGTTGTCTTTACTGTATCGCCTTCATTAACACTTCTGTTATCTCCGAGAAGTACGGCACCGACATTGTCCTCTTCAAGGTTGAGTACCATTCCGTATACGTCGCCCGGAAATTCGAGAAGCTCGCCCTGCATAGCCTTCTCAAGGCCATGGATACGTGCAATTCCGTCGGCTACCTGAATAACGGTTCCAACATTGGACACATCAAGTTCCGTCTTATATTTCATAATCTGCTCTTTTATTACCGAGCTGATTTCCTCAGGTCTTAATTTCATGAAGATGTTACACCTTCCTTCTACACATCTATTTTGTTAAGCACACGCGTAAGATCCGCAAGCTTATGTTTAATACTGCTGTCGACTACACGGTCTCCGATACGGATTACCATTCCTCCGATCAGGCTTTCATCGACATTGTAATTTATGTCAATCTGACTGTAGTCCGTGGTCTCAAGAAGCCTCTTTTCAACCTTTGACTTCATTGCATCCGAAAGTTCATACGGTGTGGTAACATATGCCGTACCGATTCCCTTATATTCTTTGATACGTTCAATAAAAAATCTGAGCGTAGCCGGAATATATCTGCATCTGTCCTTATCTGCAATGGTCACAAGAAAACCTGTCATTTCCTTTGACACAAATTTACCTATGCTGTTTTCAATTATCGAAATCCTGTCTTCCCTGACAATCTTAGGGTGATTCAAAATAGCCATAAGTTCGCTGTCCGTATCAAATATGTCCAGCAGGACAACTGCCTCATCATAAAGCCTGTCCGTGATATTATTTGAAACAGCCAGTTCATACAAAGCATCACCGTAAGTTGCCTCTACTAGCTTTGCCATGTCTCTTCACCCATTTCATTAAGTGTCTCCTCAACAAGCGAATCCTGAATACCCGCATCCATTGACCTGGATACGACCTTGCCTGCCATGGCTGCAGCCACGGCAATCATTTCTTTCTTCACTTCATCAGATACACGCTTCTTCTCGAGTTCTGCCTCGACTCCTGCTCTCTCAATTATTCTGGATGCCTCTGTCTTAGCTTCCTCTACTATCTGCTGCTCTCTGGCTGTCGCTTTCTTACGCGCCTCAGCCAATATTGCGTCTGCATCTTTGTCTGCAGTTTTTATTTTGGCATCGTATTCAGATTTCAATGCGGCGGCATCTTCTTTATCCTTGCGTGCTGCATCTATGTCGGCCTGCACCATGTCCTGTCTCTTCTTAAGGAGATTACGGACCGGATTATAAAGCAGATAGGAACCTGCCACAAATAAAACAAATATATTGACTGCCAGGAATAAGGCGTCCTGCAAAAGCTGCGGGTCCAGGTTAAAAATTCTTTCCATGGTCTAAATCGCCTCCCTTTTCTTAGCTGCAAATTTCATATTAAAGTTTGCCGATAAGAGGGTTAGCGAACAGAAGAATGATTGCTACCGCAAATCCGTAAAGACCTGTTGTCTCGGCTACGGCCTGTCCCAAAAGCATTGTTGATGTGATTGATGACTTAGCGCCCGGATTACGGCCTACAGCTGCTGCCGCATGTCCGGCTGCAATTCCCTGTCCTATACCAGGTCCGAGACCGGCGATCATTGCGAGTCCGGCACCTATTGCCGAACATGCTAATACTAATGCTTCACTTGTAATACCCATTTGATGTTCCTCCTAGAATTTAATCACTTATTTTGTCGTTAATATAAACCATTGTAAGCATACAGAATACATATGTCTGTATCGCTCCCGAAAAAATATCGCAGTATACATGTATTACTGCCGGAATTCCTACTTTTAATGCCGCAGGTAGCAGTCCATACAAAAGCCCCATAAGAATTGTTCCGGACATAATGTTTCCGAACAGACGCAGCGAAAGCGAAAGCGGCACCGCTATTTCGCCGATAAGATTAATCGGGAAAAGTATCGGACTCGGCTGGAACAGACTTGTTATATGGTGGATTTTCTTGGCCCGGAGGCCGTTAATCTGGATAAGGGCAAATGTTATAAGTCCGAGCGGCAATGTAACGCCGTAATCCGCCGTCGGCGGCCTAAGCCCGAACAGACCTGATACGTTGCAGAAAAGAATGAACATTGCAACCGCACATATCCAGTTACGGAAGCCTCTGCCTTTCTCTCCCATAATGCCAGCAACCATGTTGTCAACAGCCGACACCGCCATCTCGAGGACATTCTGCAAACCCTTAGGCTTGTCCTCAGGCTTGGCGCGGACAATCTTATGATGTCCGACAATCATCAGCACCAACAGCACGATCGTAACAATTATCAGGCCGACATGCGTTGTGGTAAACCACAATTCCTGCCCAAAGAGATTATACTTAAACAGACCTTTGATATAGAAATCAACGTCAGCCAGTATCATCCCAGACAACTGTTGTGTCACACTTATCACCTACTTTTTTATTTTTTGTGGAAAACCCTTTGTAAAAGAGGGTTAATATATACTGAAATTTTCAGGCCAAAAACCCCGGCTACCATGGTAATGACATTAACCCATCCGGTGAATCCAAACAGAATAATTAAAGCCGCAACCACAAGAAGTCTTATCGCTGAGAGCCATGCCAGATATGATGACTGGTGGTTCTCCATATAAAGTACCTTAGATGCACTGATATTCATGCTCACTGCCATCGCAATACCCGCAGCAGTTCCTACTGCAAGCCCAAGTTCGCAGCGGAGCTTATCCGACGTAAAAAGCAGTACCGGCACTGATAATAAGGCAAACCATATAAGCATGCCTGCTATCAGCAGAGCCAGTACGCGGGAGTTATCTTTGTCTTCCATCGATATCTTTCCTTCCGTCTCTTTTATCTGAGTCCTCTTTCTCGTCATCTTTGGCAGATGCCATCGCAAGTCTGTACGCATTACGTCCTCCCGCCAGCATTCCAATTATCATAAGCGGGATCACCCAGAACGTTCCGAAATGGTTATCTATTATGACTCCTATCGCAACACATAATGCAATCGGAACCATAACCTGAAGTCCGAGCTGGGTTATAAGTGCAAGGTTTTTGAAAATTTTTCCGGTATTTTTCATACAAACCGCCCTTTCTGAAAATTATAACTGATTTTCAAATAAAAAGCTATTATTTTTTGTGCGATTTGTACCAACATTTATTTGAAAATGTTGGGAATCACTCTTCTATGAGATTAATTCGTCTTATGTGCCTCTCTTCATTGCTGAATTCTGTATCAAGAAATACATCTACTATTCTGCACGCAAGCTCCGGTGATACAGAAGATGCCCCAAGTGCAAGCATATTCGCATCATTATGAAGCCTTGTCATCTTCGCAAGCTCCTCGCTTGTGCAAAGCGCACATCTGATACCTTTAACCTTGTTGGCCGTTATCGAAATTCCGATTCCGGTTGTGCATATTACGATTCCTCTGTCAAATTCGCCTGACGCTACCGCTTTGGCCGCTGCACGTCCATATACGGGATAATCGCAGGACGATTTGTCATAACAGCCAAAATCTTTGTATTCTGCTCCTCTTTCTTTAAGATGTTCAATTACGGCCTGTTTCAACTCAAATCCGCCATGGTCTGAACCTAATGCTATTTTCATATCTTTCTCCTTTTAATCTGTATCTTATTGTATATTAATGGTATATATCAGACATGTATAAGTCTCTGGCCCGCTGCCTTTAAAAGCCTGTTCATAACGGCCCGGCCGAGTCCTTCCTGTGAAAAAGCTTCCGCAAAAATCACATCCACCTGTTCATCATCAAACTGTCTTAATGCATCAAACAGGTGCTTTGCTATTGCTTCTTCATCATCATGCCTGCCGAGTTTCACAACATATGCGAAATCAAGATCATGTGCCAGCTCATCCGAAACCATTATTCCTACTTTCTGTCCCGACAATGACGCTTCCTTTGCAAGTTCGTGAATCTTATTGTCAACGGCTTCACGGCTGCCTTCTATTACTGTCATCTCGGCGCGTGGGGCATAATGTCTGTATTTCATTCCCGGTGCTTTAGGCTTTACATCGGACGCAACGCCCGTCATAAGCGCCGGATCCAGTCTGACTTCGCCAACCGTTTCAGACAACATCTCACCTGTAACATATCCCGGTCTTAAAATAACCGGAACTTCTCCCGTAAGATCCACTATTGTCGATTCCAGTCCGATTTCTATATCTCCGCCATCTATTATCATGTCTATCCTGCCGGCTAAATCCTCTGTTACATGAGAAGCCTTGGTAGGGCTGGGTCTGCCGGAAAGATTGGCGCTCGGAGCAGCGATATATGTTCCCGAAAGTTCTATAAACCGTCTGGCCGTTTCATTGGACGGAAGTCTCACTGCCACCGTGTCAAGGCCTCCCGTAACAGTCGACGGAACCCTGTCATTCTTCTGTACTATCATCGTAAGCGGCCCCGGCCAGAATTTATCCGCAACCCTGTAAGCCATCTTTGGAATGTTATCCGACAGATCTTTCAGTTCCTCCACATGTGCTATATGGACTATCAGCGGATTATCGGATGGCCTGCCCTTTGCCGCGTATATTTTACGCGCGGCATCAGCATCAAAGGCATCCCCGCCAAGTCCGTATACCGTCTCAGTCGGGAATGCCACAAGGCCGCCCTTCTTTATAATCTGTGCCGCTCTTTCCAGTATGGCATTATCTTTTGCGGCATCACCTGTTATTTTCTCAATTATTGTATCCATAAATTCATCTTCTCTTATATAAGTATGTGCATTTATTTTACTATTAATGAAAGTCAAAGTCAATTAGAGCTGTCGTTGCCGAAATACTTTTCCACCGCCTCGGTAATGGCAAGTGCTATTTTATTCCTGTACACATTGTCGTTGAGCTGTTTCTCTTCTTCCGGGTTGCTTAAAAATCCACATTCCGCAATAACAGTCGGGCATGGTGTGTGAATCAGCATATAATATGAATCGTTGGCTTTGCACCCCCTCGTGTTGTCCGTATTGACAAATTTTCTGAAAGATTCCTGCATTATTTCCGCCAGTTTCTTTCCCTCAGCCGAATGTGTGTAATAAAACATCTGTGCACCACACACATCGCTGTCAGTAAAACTGTTCTGGTGAATGCTTATTACCACATCCGCTTGTGCTTCCTCGATAATGCTGCATCTTTTTCTCATATCCGCAGCTTTCTTATTAACATCACTATCATCGTACAATCCATTATCATCTCTCCGCGTGAAAAAAACATTATACCCACGCTCCGTAAGCATCTCTCCGGTTATCATGCTTATAGCCAGATTCACTTCACGTTCGCAGCTTCCGGACGCGCCTATCTTACCGGGATCTGCGCCGCCATGTCCCGGGTCGATAACAATATTGATTTGGTCCGGAGGCCGTCCGTTTTCATTCATGACCGCCGGTTCGACAGAATCATCCGGTGCTTCACCGTCAAGTGCCGAAGGAATCAATCCAAATACCACAGCACATATAACCCCTGTTATAAAAAGAACGGCCATGGCAATATCCAGTGTTTTTCTGTTTATCATAAAATACATCCCGATATTATCTCAATATATTTTATTCTGCCATGACCTGATATATTCTATTCTGTTATAACATCCCAGACGGATGGTTTTTCCATTCCCAGACACCATCCCGAAATTCCGGCAAGCTCTCGTTCTCTTACGATTTTCATTTTTGCCTTGATCGATTCATCCTCTTCAAGCCAGATGCTGTACTTTACGCCGTCAACCTCTCCGAATGCTACATATTGTCCGACCTCTTCATCCCATTCCATTCCGGTTCCAAGCTCAGCAACAATGTCTAACGCCCCCTGCATCGAATATGTCTTTGAAGACAATTTGACATTTCCGTTTTCATCTGTGGATTCCATCCACAAACGCGTGTAAAAAGGAAGCGCGTTAATTAATTTTTCTTTCGGAACTTCTTTAAGTGTTCCGTCTATTCCGTCAGTTACAAAATCAATTGAAGCAACCGAACCGGCTTCATCGCCCCCGGCATAATGTTCATCATATCCCATAACAACCACATAGTCCGCACATTCTGCCTGGACATCTCTGCTATATTGTGCATTGTAAGGACGCGGAACGTAATTATCAAGCGAAAATACTACTCCTGCTTTACGGCATTCTATTGAAAGTTCACGTATAAACTGCCTGTAATCCACAGCCGAATCAGACGGCACCTTTTCAAAATCAATATTTATTCCATCATATCCATATGTCTTGATTTCATTAATAATATTGGATATCAGATTCCTTCGTGATGCAGTATTGGCAAAAAGCTTTGCCTCATCCCAGCCGGCATCCGCATCGATGGATGTGAAGTCACTTATAAGCGGCCAGATTTCCATTCCCGCATCATGAACAGTACTTATATAATCCCAGTCTGCCATAGAACTTATGCTTCCCTTGGCATCCGTAACCTTATACCAGGTCGGGGAAACCGTCGTCACTCCCTTGGTCGCATCAAGCAGTGACTGAATGTTATTATTATCGGACTCCGCATACACCGCATGCCATACCATCACAATATCATAATCTTTATGTATCGACGTATACTCTGCTGCTTCATGTCCTGAATTATATTCCTTGGATGTGTCTGTAACATCTGCGTATGATGACTTAACATAACCGTGCCGTCCGTCCGGGGACATAACTCCGAGCCATCCGTCCCTTGATGCACCGTCTGTACACCACACTGTGTCCGTATTATCAGATGCTCTTTCAAAAACAGCACCTTTAACTGATGCTTTGTCCCTTATAACGGCTTTATCCTTAAGACTGACCACCGTATTCTGCGTTCCGTCTGATATTATCGCAAGTCTCTGCGGATTGACATATGTCTCATATGTAAATGCCTCCAGTGACGCCGCATATTCCACCGACATATATACAATGTTATCGCTGATAACAACCGGATCATATGTCAGGCTTGTACTCTTTCCATCGCAATCATAAGATTTGTCGCCCGATTTTACAGTATATATGCTTGTTGGCGTGGTATATATAACACTTTTATTATCTTTGTCATAATAGAACTTATCCGTGATATCATTAATAAAGAAATCCAGTTCAGCATAATAATGTCCGTCAACCACAAGAGAACTGTATTCCGTAATGTCATAATTATATATAAGAGCATTTCCGACAGATGTTCTGTAATATTCATTGAGATTGACCGCTTTCTTATTCGGAACAAAGCGTTCTATCATTATACCGGCTGCCACAAGGATAACAACAACTGCCGCTATCACCGCGGCGCGTATAATATATGTACGACGGTCTTTACTCCCGCGTGCGGACGGTTCTGTACTGTCCGGTGTACCGCTCTTATATCCGTCATTTTCTTCATTAAGTTCAATTTCTTCTAATGAGAGGTCCTCCTCATCATCAAAAATATAATCATCCGTATCACTATTGTTAGTGAACTTTCTGTCATCTGCCATTTATATGTGCTCCATATTGTTCATTAGTATTGATAAAGATTATAGCACATATAGGTACAATGCTTCAATTGTTTTATATCAGCTTATATTTTTTATATAACACGGGCAGATTATTCCGCCCGTGCTATAACATAAAGGGGAGTTATGATTCGTTCAGTCTGATTTTATCAAACTCAATCGCTACTATCTTTCCGTTTCTGAAGCGGTAATTCCGCATATATGTGCAATCCTTATCAGTCAGAAGCTGATCTACAAGGCGTTCACCCGGCTCAACGATTTTACCGTTAAGTGAAAAGCTCACTCCATTTTCTTTCAGTCCCAGCAGTTCCGCTTTCAGGGCTGCTCTGTAATCTTCATTTTCCATTTACAATCTGCCCTCCGTTCCGGCGCGTTGGTGCAATTTGTGATATATTGACTATTCCTTTCATCTGCGCCTTCCTTTATAAAATCTGCTTACCAGTTTCTGCAGAAAATCCATAGAATCCGCGCCAAGATGCAATGGGTCAGGTGTACATGGCACCGGAAGTATCTCTTTACCGAAATTCTTCCTGAAATATTTCTCGCTGTCCGGGTCGGGATAAGGCGAGATATATATCCATTTGTCCATGCCCTTTACAGTGCTTGTCATTGCCATGAATTCCACATAATAATGGATTTTCCACAGACTTAGATTTCCAACTATAAGCTTTACTTTACACATAAGGAATTGTCCGTAATTTTTCTGATAATCGGCACCAAAATCAACAATAATGTACTCGAAATTCTCTGACATAAGTTCTGACAACAATGAAGCATCAGCCTGTCCATAAATTGAAATCATCTTGAATATTTTACTTTTTCTGCGAAAATTATTCTTCAGCATAATTCCTGCCTGCCGTAAACAGTCTGTACCACTCATATCTGCCAGTGCCACGGATTTACCCATTACAAGTGCCATAAATACCGCAAGCATAAGCGACAGGTGTGTGACTCCCGCACCATGTGCCGTACCGAGCACCCCTATGGTCGTAGATACACTATCTTTCTTTATAATGTCTAATTTTTTCAAAAAAATCTCCTCAGTTCATAATATGTGTCATAAAGTATCATGGCCTGTACGGTATCCTTACCGGATTGATTATTCCGTATTCCTGTGTAAAACGTTTAAAACAGGCATACGAACAGGGTGCAACTAAAACCGTGAGGCCGGCTTTTGTCCTGTCGCAGGCTTCCTTGACAAATCTGACTTTATCGGCCGATTCAGCCATCTTCCACGGTGCCGCGCTCACAACAATGCAGGCCATATCCGATTCTGTGATTTCTGATATGTTGTTATCATCTGCAACCCCAAAATCCGTTATTATCTTGTCGTATCCGCTTATTCCATCATCCTCTATGCAGCCATAGTATTCCGGAATCACATCGTATCCGTCCAGCGTATATATTCCGCGTGCAAAGGCTAACTTTCCTGCATTCACGGCGTATCCGAACATATCACGGCTGTCATTCTTCTCTCTGATAACCGCTTTCATATTCTTATGCGAATAATAATCCGCTGCCATAAATGCCGTATGTGTCACTCCGCATCCGTGGAATGCGCCGGCAAAACCGATGTTCAGGATAACATCTTCCGATATGAATTTCTTTTTAGTAATTCTCTCCAACCGCTTTTTCAGTACCGTGACTGACGGAATGCGGCTGTTTCCCGTATGTTTCAGACAATCTTCCACGATTTGTGTAACTCTGCCATCGATTCCTTTAAGCATTTGAATATCCAGTGTTCCCGTAAGCATTATAAGCATGAGCGCTCCGACCGAATATACATCGGTACTTCCGCCGCATTCTCCGCTGCCATACATCTCCGGTGCCGCAAAATACCGTGTTCCGGACCTTACCGTCCCGGTCGCCCCGGCACATTCCGCGCTTCCGTAGTCAATCAGTTTAACACTGTTCTTTTCAATGTCATATATGATATTAGAAGGCTTGATATCATGATGATACACGCCATTATCATGCAGGTATTGCAAAATACCACACAACTGTAATACCAGTCTGACTGTTTCTTTAACCGTAAAATGTCTGTTTTGTGAAATTAATGATTGAATTGAGACTCCTTTTATGTAATCCTCTACAATGAATACGCTTTCTTCATTCTCTTCTATATCGTATATTATAGGAATCGACGGATGTCTCAGATTCTTCAGAATATCCGCTTCTCTTCCTGCCGTAGCTGAAGGGTCGCGGCGTTTGTCGATGCACTTAAGTGCCCGAACCGTCTTGAGCTTAAGATGTTCGACCAGATATACTTCTCCAAGAGCTCCTCTGCCAAGAAAACAGATTACCCTGTATCTGCCGAATAAGATATCATCTCTGTAAATATCACCATCTCCCGGTGATTCATACCGCTTATGTATCCTGTACCCTTATGATAATCATACATTCCGGGGCTTGGCAAGTCTTTTTTTTATTTTTTTATAATGACACAATCTTTATCAAAATTTAACAAAAATTTCATTTCTCAATATTTACATCACTAAAAGCTTTGCGGTATACTAATACTTATAATAAAACAGTAAAGGATGTGGAAAAGATGAAAATTGAAAAAATCAGTGATACACAGATACGTTGCACGCTGGATCGCTCTGACTTGCATTCCAGGGATCTTAAATTAAGTGAACTTGCTTACGGAACCGAAAAAGCCAAGAATCTTTTTCACGATATGATAGAACAGGCATCTTTTGAATTTGATTTTGATGCCGACGACTCACCTCTTATGATAGAGGCTATGCCGGTTTCTTCTGATTGTATTATCCTCACCATAACCAAGGTTGCACACCCTGAAGAACTCGATGACAAGTTCCCGGTATTCGATGATGATACGGATGACGATGAAGATGAAGAAGACGACGGCGAATATGATGAGTATACGGATCAGGACACCATGAATATGGTCGAGACAATTGAACAGCTGAGGCATGGAAAGACACAGAATACCGATGATTTTGTTCCTATTTCCAAGACTCTTTCCGAGGCAGAGAAGGAACCGTCTCCGGAATATAATCTCTCTCCGCCGGACATTAAGATATATACTTTTAATTCCTGGAATGACGCCTCGAATGCCGCTGCTGATTGTCTGGAAAGTTTTGATATCCTTAACTTTGCAAGCAGATTTTATAAGGATGAGGCCAATGGCAAATATTGTCTGATGCTCGAATCGGATTACCGCCCAAATGAGAGTTTTAACGCTGCTGCGGCCTTTCTGTCCGAATACGGCATGCCGCTTGATACGACTTACGCCACGCTTTCATATATCGGGGAGCATTGCAATATGCTCATCAAAGAGGACGCATTAAGAATTCTCAAAGAATATTAAAGAAAAGGATTTATCATATATGAACATCAATGCAATAATTACCGAAGAATTACAGGTTAAGAGCCACCAGGTGGATGCTGCAGTCAAACTCATCGATGAGGGCTGCACCATCCCTTTTATTTCGCGTTACCGTAAGGAAGCTACCGGAGCACTGAATGACGAACAGCTTCGTAAGCTCAGCGAGAGGCTTACATATCTTCGTAATCTTGATGACCGTAAATCAACCGTCACAGCATCCATCGAAGAACAGGGTAAGATGACTCCCGAACTTAAGAAACAGATTGATGATGTGACTACGATGGTTGCCCTGGAGGATTTATACCGTCCATACAAGCAGAAAAAACGTACCCGCGCAGCCATCGCCAGAGAACGTGGCCTTGATGGCCTTGCAATGATCATACGGCTTTGTGCAACGAAGCTTTCACTTGATGAAGAAGCTGCCCCATATGTTAATCCGGATAAAGAAGTGCCTACAATCAAGGATGCCGTTAACGGTGCACTTGATATTATCGCCGAAGAGATTTCGGATAATGCTGATTTCAGGGCCCACATCCGAAACATTACATTCAAAGAGGGGCTTTTGGTTTCCTCTGCCAAGGATTCTGAAGCAGAGTCTGTATATGAAGGATATTATGATTTTACTTCACCCGTAAGTAAAATGACGGGATACCGCACACTTGCGATAAACCGTGGTGAAAAAGAGAAATTCCTTACAGTTAAAATAGAAGCACCCGTTGATAAGATAATATCATATCTTGAAAAGCATATTATAATCAAAGATAACCCAAACACAGTCCCGGCACTGAAGAATACAATTGCCGACAGTTACGCAAGGCTTATCGCACCTTCTATAGAGCGTGATATCCGCAGTGAACTTACATCGGAGGCGGAGGACGGCGCCATCACTGTTTTTGGCAAGAATCTTGAACAGCTGCTCATGCAGCCTCCTATTACAGGACAGACGGTACTTGGCTGGGATCCGGCTTTCAGAACCGGCTGCAAGCTTGCCGTATCAGACCCGACCGGCAAGATTCTTGATACAGTTGTAATATATCCGACCGCTCCGCAAAACAAGGTTTCCGAAGCCAAGGCCATACTCAAGAAGCTTATTGCAAAATATAATATAACTCTTATATCCTGCGGCAACGGTACTGCATCCAGGGAATCCGAGGCAATAATTTCGGATCTTATCAAAGAGATTCCGCAGGATGTCCATTATGTAATAGTCAATGAAGCCGGCGCCTCAGTATATTCTGCCAGCGAACTTGCAAGCAAGGAATTTCCGCAGTTTGACGTAGGTCAGAGAAGTGCCGCTTCCATAGCAAGGCGTATTCAGGATCCACTTGCAGAACTTGTCAAGATTGATCCAAAGGCCATCGGTGTCGGACAGTATCAGCATGATATGAACCAGCGCAAACTTGATGACACGCTTGGCGGAGTCGTTGAAGACTGTGTTAATAAAGTCGGTGTGGATTTAAATACAGCATCCGCTGCTCTTCTTGAGCATATCTCCGGCATAACCGGTACAATTGCCAAAAACATTGTAGCATACCGGGAAGCTAACGGAAAATTCATGTCAAGGCGTGATTTGCTCAAAGTTCCTAAGCTCGGTCCGAAAGCATATGAACAGTGTGCCGGTTTTATGAGAATTACCGGAGGAAAGAATCCTCTTGATGCAACAAGTGTCCATCCGGAAAGCTATGAAGCGGCAACAGCAATACTTAAGAAAACCGGTTTCACCCCGGAAGACATAACCTCTGGCAACATTAAAGGTTTATCGCTTATTATTAGTGATTACAAGAAACTTTCCGATGAACTCGGAGTCGGGGAATTTACATTGAAAGATATAGTAAAGGAGCTTGAGAAACCGGGGCGGGATCCTCGTGATGAAATGCCTAAACCGATTCTAAAGAGCGATGTTCTATCCATGGAAGACCTGAAGCCGGGTATGCTCCTCACAGGAACAGTGCGTAATGTTATTGATTTCGGAGCTTTTGTTGATATCGGGGTACATCAGGACGGTCTTGTACATGTATCGCAGATGTCGGACAAGAAATTTGTAAAACACCCTATGGAGATTGTAAGTGTTGGTGACATTGTCCGGGTTAAGGTTCTTAACGTTGACATTGCCAAAAAAAGAATACAGCTTTCGATGATTATATAATATTTTATAATTGTTACGAAAATGTTAAATTTTTGCAGTCATATTGACTAAGTTAAAAAAATAAAATATTATTTATGTAGAGTTTTTTAAATACTATTTGACTCCTATACCATAACAGCGGCAATGCTTCAAGCTGAAAGCACTGCCGCTGTTTATATTACCGTATTATCTGAATACTATTTCACCTGTTTCGTCGTTCATGCTTTCAACGATTGCCAGTGATTCAAGTCTTATTCCCTTGTCACGGATAACCTTTCCTCCCTGCTGGAATCCCTTTTCAATAGCGATTCCGACACCCTCAAGCGTTGCACCGGCTTCATCTATAAGTTCGATTAAGCCGTTTATTGCACATCCGTTAGCAAGAAAATCATCAATTACGAGCACATGGTCGTCTGCAGATAAAAACTTCTTGCTTACAATGACATCATATGTCTTCTTATGCGTAAATGACTCTATCTTGGTGCTATACATTTCGCCGTCGAGATTAATACTCTGTGACTTCTTGGCAAATACAACCGGAACATCAAACTGCTCTGCCACAATACACGCGATGCCTATTCCGGAAGCCTCTATTGTAAGTATTTTATTAATCGGACAGTCTGCAAAAAGTCTTTTCCACTCTTTACCCATTTCCCTGAACAGGCCTACATCCATCCTGTGATTTAAGAAACTGTCAACCTTAAGTACATTTCCCGGCTTGACAACACCGTCTTTCCTAATTCTGTCTTCAAGAATTTTCATCAATATTACCTCATCGTTCTTCTCTAAAGTATGATAGGCCCAGATGTGCCGGTGCCTGATTTTCTTTCTTTTTACGCAGGCTTACGAAGAGAAGCACAACGATAGTTACCACATAAGGTATCATCTTGAACAACTCCTGTGAGGCTCTGGTAAGGTTCGGTATATAGAAATAAGCCCAATAGAGTATTCCGAAGAGATAAGCTCCCCAGATTGCATTAACTGATTTCCATGTTGCAAATATTACAAGAGCAACCGCCAGCCATCCGAGTTTTTCTATTGTTCCGTCATTCGCCCATGTTCCCTTAATATAATCCATTACATAATATACTCCGCCAAGTCCGCTGATTCCGGCTCCGATTACAGTTGCGAAGTATTTGTATTTCGTTACGTTAACACCCGCTGCATCAGCAGTGGCAGGATTCTCACCCACAGCTCTTAAGTTAAGTCCCTTGCGGGTTCTCTTAAGAAAATAATTTACAAGAATTGCCAGAATTATAGCTACATAAACCATAAATCCGTATGAGAAAAATATCTGTCCGAATGCTCCGAGGGAACTGAGTCCCGGAATTCTTGCCCTGAAAGTCTCACTTGTGGCAGCAACTGAAATCTGTCCTACACCGCCGGCCATCTTATTCAGCGAACCGCCGAAGAAATTGGCAATACCTGATCCGAATATTGTCAATGTAAGACCTGTAACATTCTGGTTAGCTCTTAATGTAATGGTCAGGAAACTGTATATAAGTCCGGCCAATGCAGATGCCGCAAAGCAGGATACAAGTGCTATTATTACGCACAATGCCTTATTAGGTTCGGCAACATGGCTTTCATACATAAATACACTTGCAAGTGAAGCAATGGCTCCGATGTACATAATACCCGGCACACCAAGATTAAGATTACCGGCTTTCTCTGACATTATCTCTCCGATACATCCAAACATAATAACGGTTCCGAATACAACCGCAGCCTGAATTAATGAAATTACTGAATCCATATCCTATGCCTCCTTTGCAGATTTACGGAAGTTTAACTTATATGTTATAAAGAATTCACATCCGAGTATGAAGAAAAGTATTATTCCTGTTATAATATTTGATGCATATTCGTTAAGCGCAAACTTTGATGCGATTTCCGATGCACCCCTGTTGAGGAAAATAATAAGCAAAGTTATGGCAACCATGAAAAATGTGTTGAACTTGGCAAGCCAGGCAACAATGATTGCCGTAAAACCACGGCCACCCGCCGTACTTGTTGAAATCGTGTGGTCAACACCCGCAACTCCGACAAATCCGGCAAGTCCGCATACCGCACCGGATATTATCATAGTACGGATAATTACTTTCTTGACACTTATTCCGGCATATTTGGCGGTATTCTTGGATTCACCGACAACAGCTATTTCATATCCCTGTTTCGTTTTCTTAAGGTATACAAACATTGCAACTGTCGCTATAACCGCAATGATAATATTAAGTGCATATTTCTGTCCGAACCAGGTCGGAAACCATCCTGTCTGTGTCGCCTGATTGATAATTCCGACTGAATTGGAGCCAAACGGATTCTCCCATTTGGCAACGCAGAAAGAAGTTATCTGTATCGCAACATAGTTCATCATAAGTGTAAAAAGCGTCTCATTGGTATTCCATACTGCCTTAAATATAGCAGGGATGAGTCCCCATACAGCTCCGAATATAATCGCCGAAACACACATAATAATGAGAAGAAGCCAGTTCGGAAGTCCAGCATCTGCAAGATTGATCATCATAAATGCAGTTGCTACTCCGCCCATGAGCATCTGTCCTTCGGCACCGCAATTCCAGAACTTCATCTTAAATGCCGGTGCAAGCGCAACTCCAAGAAGAAGCAATGTACATATATCCCTTATAGTTACGCTGCGGTGAAGCTTCTTTACCGTATCGGTAATTCCTCCGAACGCACCCTGCCACATGGTCTTATATACATCAATAGGATTAAGCTTGGTTACAAAGAAAATAAACAATGCCGATACCGCAAGTGCAAGAATTATTGCCACTACATAAATGGCGATTTTCTTCCATACCGGCATCTTATCACGCTTGGTAATTCTTATAAACGGTTCCCTGACCGCTGCCGCTTTACTCATCCTTCGTATCTCCTTTCCTTATGCTGGTCATCATAAGTCCGACCTCTTCCTTCGTGGTGGTTCTCGCATCAACAATACCACTCATCTTACCACCGCACAAAACAAGTATTCTGTCACAAAGCGCAAGAAGAACATCCAGATCCTCTCCGACATACAAAACAGCAACGCCGTTTTCTTTCTGTTTATTAAGCAGGTTATATATCGAATATGAAGTATTAATATCCAGTCCACGAACCGCATAAGCTGTCATAAGAACCGCCGGTGCCGAACTGATCTCACGGCCTACAAGTACCTTCTGTACATTACCGCCGCTCAGCCTGCTTACCGGTGTGTTAATGCTTGGTGTTACCACTCCGAGTTCATCCTTAATAGTCTCCGCTATCTGCTTAGGCTTGGACTTGTTGAGGAAAATAATGCCTTCTTTATTGTAATCACGGAGCATCATATTCTCTATCATACCCATGGAACCTATAAGTCCCATTCCCAGTCTGTCCTCCGGAACAAACGAAAGTGCTATACCAAGATTCTTGATTGCTTTAGGATTCTTGCCAATGAGTTCTATGTCATTACCGGATTCAGGGTCACTGAATATTACCGAACCTCTCGCTGTTTTCTGGAGTCCCGCAATCGACTCAAGAAGTTCTTTCTCACCACATCCCGAAATACCTGCTATTCCGAGTATCTCTCCGCCATTGGCAGTAAAAGAAATATTATCAAGTGCAAGTCTGCCCTCTTTGTTGTAACATGAAAGATTCTTAACCTCGAGACGCCTTACCACATTCTCCGGCTCCTTACGGTCGATGTTAAGCTCGACCTTCTTGCCTACCATCATCTCTGTAAGAATCATCTCATCGGCATCCTTCGTGTCAACTGTACCGACATACTCACCTTTTCTTAAAATGGTTACCCTGTCACTGACTGAAAGGACCTCATGGAGCTTATGTGTAATAATTACTATCGCCTTTCCGGCTGCTCTCATATTTCTTATAACGGTAAAAAGTTTCTCCGTCTCCTGTGGTGTGAGTACCGCTGTCGGCTCGTCCAATATAAGAATATCTGCACCTCTGTAAATAACTTTTACAATCTCAAGAGTCTGCTTTTCGGAAACTGACATATTATAGACCTTCTTATCCGGGTCTACATCAAATCCATATTTATCACATATTTCCCTGATTCTGGCTGCAACGGCCTTCTTATTCAATCTTCCCTTGCCCTCCTGGCCGAGGATGACATTCTCCGTTGCCGAAAAAATATCTACCAGCTTAAAATGCTGATGAATCATTCCGATTCCCAGATCGTATGCATCCTTAGGGGAGCGGATTGATTCTTCCTTTCCGTTAATATAAATCTGGCCTGAATCCGGAAAATAAATTCCGGCCAACATATTCATTATTGTGGTCTTACCGCTTCCGTTTTCTCCCAGAAGTGACAAAATCTCACCTTTCTTAATGGTAAGCGATACATTATTATTCGCCACCGTTGACCCGAATGTCTTCGTGACATTCTTCATCTCCACTGCATAATTCGTTTCCAAAGGAGATCCTCCTTACCTGTGATTATGTTACATAAAACAAAACAAGGAAGTCATTAGCAGACTTCCTTGTCATTTTATCACTTATTTGTGATTAGTTCAACTCTGTAATTCCATCAATTCTAAGGCTGAATGAAGGAGCTGCACGGAGTTCTGACTCATGGAAGTATCCATCCCAGATTGCGTTCTTATCGCCTTCATCAGTAGTCTCAAAATTACCTGTAAGATCTACTACACATTCTGTAACAGTCTTGCCGCCTACGGTAAATTTGCTTGTATCAAATACCTTGAGTGTTCCATCCTTGATGGCCTTCTCAACTTCGGCAACCTTATCAGCTGTTCCCTCTGCTGCAGCCGTTCCGAGTTCTGTGATTGCAACTGCATCTTCCTCGAATCCTTTGCACCAGTCTGTAACAACGTCATCACCATTCATGGCTGCTCCGATTGCATATTTGTAGTACACTTCCCAGTTATTGGTAGCTGATGTAAGAGCTGCATCAGGAGCAACACTGAGCATATCAATATTGTAACCTACACTGTAAACAGTAGTACCTTTCTTAAATGCTGCTTCACATGCACTTGGAGCACCTGTAGAGTCGGCATGCTGTCCGATGATTACACATCCGTCAGCAATAAGAGCCTCTGCTGCGGTTCCTTCGCCTGTTATATCAAACCAGCTGTTTGTATACTGTACTTCCATTGAAACCTTGTCATATACTGATTTAGCACCAAGATAGAATGCTGTATATCCTGATACAACCTCTGCGTATGGGTAAGCACCTACGTAACCAATCTTAACGTTACCGTCTTTATCGAAATTCTTATCTTCAAGCTTATTGTCCTTAACAAGTTCAGCAATCTTCATACCTGCAACAACGCCTGATACATAACGTGCCTGATAAATTGAAGTAAATGCATTTTTGAAATTGGAAAGTCCTGAATTAGCAGCCGTATCACCTGTCATGGCAACAAATGTTACATCCGGATAATCCTTGGCTGCCTGCTGTGTATATGTCTGATGTCCGTAACTGTTGGAGAAAATGATTGAACATCCCTGTCCTACAAGGTCAACACATGCATCATAGCATGAGTTATCTTCCGGAATCGTATATTTCCATTTGATCTGGTCATCTGAAAGACCAAGTTCCTTGGCAGCATCCTTGATACCTTTGATGTGAGCGTATGTATAACCTTCGTTATCATCACCGATAAGTACTGCTCCGACAATAATGTCTGATTTCTTTTCACCTGCAGCAGATCCGTTTGAACTGCTTGTGCCTTTTGATCCGCATCCTGTTAATGCAAAGATCATTGCGAAAACCAAAATTGTGCTTAAAAGCTTTTTCATTTTCATTTGATTTTGTCCTCCATCTTTTGATATTGCAAATAATACAATAATTTTCTCCATTTGTAAAGTAGGAACATCACATTATTTACAAAATACATCAAAATACCCTTCCGGATTATTTTTATACGGTTAATAACACACAAACGCCTGCATCGGTAAACCTGCAGGCGTTTGTCATTATTAACGTTCTTTTCCAAAATATGCTATAAGTATTGCTCCCGGTCCCGAATGAACACCTATGCTCGGATTAATATCATTAATCACAACATTCTTTATTCCGAATTTATCTTTGATTGTCTGTGCAAGAGATGCGGCTTCATCAGGGCAGTTGGCATGTGCAATTGCAATTGTTGTATTAAGCGGCTTCCACTCTTCTGTCATATTACTTTCCATCTGGCTTACAAGTGTAGCGATTGATTTCTTACGTCCGCGTACGCTTCCTGCTGCCTCAAGCTTGCCTTCCGCCGTAACCTTAAGGAGCGGTTTTATATTGATAATGCTGCCTACAATCGCCGTTGTCTTCGATATACGTCCGCCTCTCTGAAGATGGTGAAGATCATCAACCGTGAGTGTCATTGCAACATGAAGCTTATTGTCTTCAAGCCATTCTGACACTTCCTCGATTGACTTGCCCTCTTCTTTAAGTTCAACTGCTTTCATAACCAGAAGTCCTTCTGCGACCGATGCCGCAAGTGTATCAACTGTTATAATCTTGGCATCCGGATATTCCTCCGATAAATTCTGTGCTGTCATAGCTGCCGTATTATAACTTCCGCTGAGTGTTGATGCGAAACTTATGTAAAGCACATCCTTGCCCGCATCAAGTGCTTCACGGAATTTTTCTTCTGTAACTGCCGGGTTTATAGCCTGTGACTGCGGTTCTTCTCCGGCTTTCATCTTATTATAGAAGTCCGCCGGGTCTATCCCCTCTGCGCCCTCATAAGTCACTCCTTGAAGAAGTGTGTACTGCGGTACCTGTAACAAGCCTTTCTCTATAACATATTCCTTAGGTAAATCGCTGTTAGTATCTGTGATAATCTGAAAATCTCTCATTTTTCTGTTCCTCTCTGTCTTATCCTATTGAAAAAGTAAGTTCTGCCACCACTGCAGTCTCACCGTCAACCGTTGCCGTAGCTTTTCCTATTCCGACCGGTCCTTTGCTCTTAATAATTTCACATTCCAGGCGGAGTCTGTCGCCCGGAACAACTTTTCTCTTAAATTTGCATGAATTGATTGCTGCAAAATATGCTGTTTTTCCCTTGTTCTCTGGGAGTGAAAGCACAGCAACCGCACCTGTCTGCGCAAGTGCCTCTACCATCAATACGCCCGGCATTACCGGCTCGTCCGGGAAATGACCGGCAAAAAAAGCCTCGTCATATGTAAGATTCTTATATCCCACCGCTCTGACTCCCGGTGTCAGTTCTTCTATACAGTCAACCAGCAAAAAAGGATGTCTGTGCGGAAGTATTTCTTTGATTTCCTTAATTCCCATTAACATAAACTTGTCTCCTTACAGCCTGTCCGGTGCGCTCTTAAAAAGAGCTTCCATCTCCGACATGACGTCATTGATTATTTCTGCGCAGCTTTGTCTCTGCTTAATAAGTCCGGCAATTTCTCCGGCCATGACACTTCCGTTCGTGACATCTCCGTCAACCACGGCGGCTCTCAAGGATCCGGCTGTCATTTTCTCAAGTTCCTCTATGGATATTCCACTGCCTTCAAGCTTTAAATATTCCTTGGACATCTTGTTTCTGAGTACACGCACCGGATGTCCCGTACTTCTTCCCGTGACCTCGGAATCAATATCCTTGGCTGCAATTATTCTGTTCTTATAATTGTCATGCACAATTGATTCATCCGCAACAACGAACCGTGTTCCCATCTGTACAGCCTCAGCTCCAAGCATAAACGCGGCGGCGGCTCCTCTGCCATCCGCAATTCCGCCTGCACCGATTACCGGTATATCAACCGCATCAACTACCTGCGGCAGCAGTGCCATCGTAGTTATGTTTCCGATATGTCCGCCTGATTCACAGCCTTCAGCAACCACTGCATCAGCCCCTGCTCTTTCGAGCATCTTTGCCATGGCAACAGAGGCCACGACCGGTATCACCTTAACTCCGGCGTTCTTCCACATCTCCATAAACCGTCCCGGATTGCCGGCTCCGGTTGTAACAGCTGCCACATGTTCTTCTGCCGCAAGAGCAGCAACTTCATCAGCATACGGACTCATAAGCATGATATTGATTCCGAAAGGTTTGTCCGTCCTTTCCTTGATCTCGTGTATCATATTTCTTACAGTCTCCGCCGGGGCTGTAGCCGAACCGATAATTCCGAAACCGCCTGCTGCAGATACGGCCGAAGCAAGATGGCTTTCCGCTACCCATGCCATACCGCCCTGGATTACCGGATGTTCAATTCCCAGCATTTCTGTAATTCTGGTTTTCATCATCTTTCCACCTTTATAAATTCGTATAGATATTTGAACATTTCTTTGAAAATGTACAAACTTCAATGTTATTATACCTAAAAGCAGCCCGTTTAACAATCTTTTATTTTATATTTTCACATTTTTATTTTATAAAATTAATTATTTTTTTACTTATGTTCCATATTTTCATCACATTTTTCCATTATAGTATAAATATCAAATGAAGCCGCCGGTGCCGTTGGTGTCGACCGGTTTCGACTAACAATTCCAGTATTGTTACTGTTTATATAAACACTCCCTCCTTTTTCCCCCTCGGTTCTACTCCTCCGAGGGGATTGCTCTATCTTAGGACTGTTATCAGCACACTGGCAACAATTCCCGCCACAGACGATATAAGTGCTCCTGCTAACGTCCATCGTGTCTTACTGACCTTGGCCGCCATAAAATATACACTCATAGTATAAAATACGGTTTCTGTGCAGCTCATAATTATACTGACCATAAACCCGGAAGCGGAATCTGCTCCGTACTGTTTAAAAATGTCCAGGCATAACCCTGTTGCTGCGCTTGATGAAAAAAGCCGCACGATAATTACAGGTACCAGTTCAGATGGCAGGCCCACCGGCTCTGTGATTTTTCCGATCAGGCGTGCCATCAGCTCAAGAAGTCCCGAAGACCGCAGGACACGCACTCCCACCATAAGCCCAATCAACGTCGGCAGAACCGTTACCACTGTTTTAATTCCGTCTTTTGCTCCGTTGATAAAATCCTCATACACCTTATTTTTGTGCAGGACACCGTATCCGACTATGTAAAATACCAGAAACGGAATGATGAATTCCGACAGATAAAGTAAAATTTTCATATACAAAAAAGGAAGCATAGAATATTTATAACATTCTATGCCTCCTGTATGTTATTATTTCCTGTGTCTGGAAATTAACCTTCGAATTCTGTTTATCGGATCCTTCTTCTCCTTGGCCTCTTCCTTAAGCCGTTCTTCCTCATGTTGTTCTATATCATAGTGTTCATATAATTCGTACTTGCCTTTATTCTTAAGGCCACGCTTCACTCCGCGCTCAATCAGATCATATATTACTGCAAAAAGCGGTACTCCGACCAGCATTCCTGCAAATCCGAATAAGCCTCCAAAGAAAATAATTGAGAACAATACCCAGAAACTCGAAAGACCGGTTGTGTTACCGAGAATTTTCGGTCCGAGTATATTTCCGTCAAACTGCTGTATCGCAATAATCATTATAATAAAATATAAACATTTAACCGGACTAACCATAAAAGCAATAAGCGCACACGGAACCGCTCCAATCCACGGACCGAAAAACGGTATAACATTGGTAACTCCGACAATAACACTTATGAGCATGGCATACGGTATCTTAAATATGGTCGTAACAATAAATGTAATGATACCTATAATTATTGAGTCAATAATTTTACCGTTGATGAAACCACTGAACATCTTATCAACATAACAGATTTCTTCCATAATTCTGTCAGCCCATTTCTTCTTAAATACACTGTATATAATCATCTTGCCCTGCGCCGCCAGTTTCTTGCGCTGTGCAAGAATATATACACATGCCACCAGACCTATTAAAAGATTCTTAAGAAATGCCAACACACCTTTAACTCCGACAGTAACTCCGCTTATTACTTTATCGGTAATCATTCCGTCACTTGTTCCGTCGCCAAAAAGCTGTGTCACTATCTTCTGCACATTTTTAAGTGTATCATCGCTGAACTGCGTAACCGTATCTTCAAATACAGTGCCTTTGCTGATACCTACAAGCCAGTCCATCACATCGGAATATGCATCCGGAATAGCCTCGACCAATACCTTAACGCTGTCTATAACCTGTGGAATAACTGTGGCAAATATAACATACATAAATGCGAGAAAAATAATAACTGCAAAAAATATACTTAAATTCTGCGAAAGTTTCTTTGCTCCATTTCTGTTTTTCATATTGGAAAACCATTTGGCTGTCCATTTTTCAAACACGACGCAAATAGGCTTAAGCAGATAAGCGAGAACCGCGCCCACGGTAAACGGCATAAGGCATGACCATATGCTTTTGAAAAATCCGAAAAGCGTATGATCCTTAAAGAACGAAAAATAGAACAAAATACTGCCCGCGACTACAATAAAAAGCATCAGGCCTATCTTCGCATATTCATTTTTCATGGGAAATCTGCGTTTCCCGTTATTCACTGTGGGTTTTCCGGTATTATTATCCATTATATTCCTCCAAAATAAAAGCTATTTGTTCTTATTTTATTCTATTATTCATCCATTTACAAGCAAAAAAAAGACCCCGGAGCCAAATTAACTCCGAGGTCCTTGTGATTTTAATGATTACTCAAAAAGTCTGCTGTATTTTACAAGGTATTCATATCTTGCCTTAGCATTCTCTTCTGCTGCTGCGAACAGCTTCTCAGCTCTTTCCGGATTAGCCTTTGCAAGTCTTGCATAACGAGCCTCATTCATGATGAAGTCTCTGTAGCTTCCTGTAGGAGCCTTAGAATCAAGTGTGAACGGATTCTTTCCTTCATCCTTAAGAGCAGGATTGAATCTGAAGAGGTTCCAGTAACCTGAATCAACTGCTGCCTTCTCAACGTCCTGAGCATGTGCCATACCGGTCTTGATGCTGTGGTTGATACATGGAGCATATGCGATGATAAGTGATGGTCCCGGATATGCCTCAGCCTCTGCAATAGCCTTGATACACTGGTTGCGGTCTGCACCCATAGCGATCTGTGCTACATATACATAACCATAGCTCATTGCGATGCTTGCGATATCCTTCTGCTTAACTTCCTTACCTGCTGCTGCGAATTCTGCAACTGCACCGGTAGGAGTAGCCTTGGATGCCTGTCCACCTGTATTTGAATATACCTCTGTATTAAATACGAAGATATTGATATCTTTCTTGGAAGCGATTACATGGTCAACACCACCGAATCCGATGTCGTATGCCCATCCGTCACCACCGAATACCCACTGTGACTTCTTGGAAAGCATATCCTTGTCATTAAGGATTTCCTTAGCTGCGTCAGAGTTCTCATTTGCAAGTGCTGCAACGAGCTTCTGAGTAGCTGTTCCGTTAGTTGAACCACACATAAATGTGTCGAGGTATTCTTTAGCTGCTGCCTTAACATCATCATTGGATGTTGTCTCAAGTACTTCTTCAACCTTTGCTTTAAGTCTTGTTCTGATAGCCTTCTGAGCAAGCTGCATACCCATACCAAACTCAGCGTTATCCTCGAAGAGTGAGTTGGACCAAGCCGGACCATGTCCCTGCTTGTTAACTGTGTAAGGTGTTGAAGGTGATGAGTTACCCCAGATAGATGAACATCCTGTTGCATTGGCAATGTACATTCTGTCACCGAAAAGCTGGGTGATAAGTTTAGCATAAGGTGTCTCACCACAACCTGCACATGCTCCTGAGAACTCAAGGAGTGGCTGCTTGAACTGGCTTCCCTTAACTGTTGTATCTTTGAATTTCTCGAATACTTCAGGCTTATCAGCAAGTGACTGACCATAATCGTATGCGTTCTGCTGTGTTCTGTCTTCGTCATCAAATCTTACCATTGTAAGAGCTTTTTCCTTAGCAGGACATACATTTACGCAGACCTTACAATCCATACAGTCAAATTCTGAAACTGTCATGGCGAACTTCATTCCAGGCATTCCTGTCATATCAGCCATCTTCATTCCGGCAGGAGCATTAGCTGCCTCAGCTTCTGTAAGAGCAACCGGTCTGATAACTGCATGAGGACATACATATGAACAGAAGTTACACTGGATACATTTAGCAGGATCCCATGAAGGAACTGTTGTTGCAACACCACGTTTCTCAAACGCAGCTGCACCTGAAGGAGTTGAACCATCAACATATTCCTTGAATGCTGATACAGGGAGCTTGTTACCTTCCTGTCCGTTAACTGCATGCTGGATGTTATTAACGAAATCAACTACGTCTTTTCTTGAACCTGTTGCTGTTGATGAAAGATTCTCATCCTTAGCATCCTTCCAGCTTTCAGGAACCTTAACTTCAACTACGTTAGCAAGTCCGGCATCGATAGCGTTATGATTCTTCTTAACGACATCTTCACCTTTCTTCATGTAGCTGGCTGTTGCTGCATCCTTCATATACTTAACTGCATCATCAATAGGAATGATGTTTGCAAGTTTGAAGAAAGCTGCTTGAAGAATTGTATTAATACGAGCACCCATACCTGTCTCGATACCAAGCTTGATACCATCGATTGTATAGAACTTGATGTTGTGCTCTGCGATATATCTCTTAGCCTGTCCCGGAAGATGTTCCTCAAGTCCTGCCATATCCCAATCGCAGTTAAGAAGGAATGTTCCGCCGTCCTTAAGATCCTGAACCATGTTGTACTTACGTACATATGCAGGATTATGACATGCTACGAAATCTGCCTTATTAATAAGGTATGTAGAATGTATCTTTGAGTGACCGAAACGAAGGTGTGAAATTGTAACACCGCCTGACTTCTTGGAGTCATAATCAAAATATGCCTGAGCATACATATCTGTGTGGTCACCGATAATCTTGATAGAGTTCTTGTTAGCACCAACAGTACCGTCCGCACCAAGTCCCCAGAACTTACAGCTTGTAATTCCTTCCGGAGCTGTTACAGGTGAAGGACCTGTAGGAAGTGAAAGATTAGTTACATCATCGTTGATACCGATTGTAAATCTCTTCTTCTCTGTGTTATTGTATACTGCGATAATCTGTGCAGGTGTTGTATCCTTAGAACCAAGTCCGTAACGTCCTGTAAATACCGGAACGTCAGCAAACTCTGTATCCTTAATAGCTGCAACAACATCAAGGTAAAGCGGCTCACCGATTGAACCAGGTTCCTTGGTTCTGTCAAGTACGGAAATCTGCTTAACTGTCTTAGGCATAACCGCAAGAAGATGCTTTGCGCTGAAAGGTCTGTAAAGACGAACCTTGATAACGCCGACTTTCTCGCCTGCCTTAAGGAGATAATCAATTGTCTCATCGATTGTCTCACATACTGAACCCATTGCGATGATAACCTTCTCGGCATCCTCTGCACCATAGTAATTGAAAAGCTTGTAATCTGTTCCGATCTTAGCATTAACCTTATTCATATACTCTTCAACTACTTCAGGAAGTGCATCATAATATGGGTTACATGATTCTCTTGCCTGGAAGAAGATGTCAGGGTTCTGAGCTGAACCTCTCTGACATGGATGCTCAGGGTTAAGAGCATGACGACGGAATGCATTGATTGCATCCATATCAACCATATCTTTGAGATCTTCATAATCCCACATCTCGATCTTCTGAATCTCATGTGATGTACGGAAACCATCGAAGAAGTTAAGGAACGGTACCTTACCCTTGATAGCTGCGCAATGTGCAACAGGAGTTAAGTCCATAACTTCCTGAACACTTGATTCACAGAGCATTGCAAAACCTGTCTGACGGCATGCATATACATCAGAGTGATCGCCAAAAATATTAAGTGCATGTGTAGCTACACAACGTGCTGATACATCTATTACGCAAGGAAGCTGCTCACCGGCTATCTTATACATATTAGGGATCATAAGTAAAAGACCCTGTGATGCTGTAAACGTTGTTGTAAGAGCACCTGCTGAAAGAGAACCGTGAACTGCACCTGCTGCACCGGCTTCTGACTGCATTTCAGTAAGCTGAACCTCCTGGCCGAAAATATTCTTTCTGCCCTGAGTTGCCCATTCATCAGCGCATTCTGCCATTACGGATGATGGGGTGATAGGATAGATGGCTGCAACATCTGAGTACGCATATGAAACGTGTGCTGCTGCATTGTTTCCATCCATGGTTTTCATTTTTCTTGCCATTTTAAAGTTTTCCTCCTAAAACTAATATATTAAACAGTCATATATGAATAGTATCATAGACTGATTCATATCTATATAATTATAATACTAAGTTAAAAATACATCAACCTTTTCTAATGATTTTCTTCCGGTTCGTCTTCTTCCAGTGCCTGAATATCGTATTCTACACGCACCTGTTCCATCCCGGTATGACTATGGAACTCACCCAGTATACGTCCGGCAACCATACATGCATCGCTTTCCTTCGCGTCCACAAGAATCGCCACTATCTGCGAACCCGAATATCTCGTGGCCACATCGCCCACTCTCAAAGATATCCTCACCGAATCTTCAAGCATGCCAAGTGCCTCGTATCTCTCATCCGCACCGTTGATTCCGTTACACGTATCCTCTATTGTGAAAAGAATATACACTATATGCCTCTTGTTGCGCTGCTGGCCTCTCCTTATGAATCGTGCAATATTCTTGAATCCTTCATACTCAACACAATAAGAACCCTTCAGCGGGCCATGCTCGCTCAACATGCTCCTTATATGGTTAAGATTCTCCTTGCGCATCTCGTTTTCATTGCCATAAGCAATTTCATTATCGTAAAAATGATACGTATTCTTGCCATGGTTCTTTGCATAGTAGAGTGCCTTGTCTGCCTTATCATAAAGGGCTGCCACACCCGTACCGCATGATGGTGCCACTGCAATTCCTATACACGCACGCACTCCGCGGATCCCGTCAGGATATTTGACTTCATCATTCAATGCCCTTATAAGCCTGGATGCGAGATGCTGTATCTTATATGTCTCGTCCAGTCCGGCAAAAAACATAAAAAACTCATCACCACCAAGCCTGCAGGCTATATCGTTATGACGCACCATTTTCTGAATTGTCTTGGATATGCTGACCAATATCCGGTCTCCGTATGTATGCCCGTATGTATCATTAATGCCTTTAAAATTATCTATGTCCATCATGAATGCGGCACCGCAGGCATTACGCCCGGACAGTATCCTCTCCACGCGCCTGAATGCATACTTACGATTCCAAAGCCCCGTAAGCGAATCCCTTCCTGCCTGTTTCTCAAGATCATGCCTCATGCTTTCCATCTCTATTGACTTGGCTACTCTGCTCATCACAACTTCCGGTTCAAACGGTTTGACAATATAGTCAACGGCGCCCATATTAAGTCCCTTGACCTCCATACTGGTATCATTGTCGGCAGTTATGAATATAACCGGAACTTCCGGTGCAATCCCATCATCACGCATATGTTCAAGCACTTCAAAACCATCCATGTCCGGCATAACTATATCAAGCAGAACCATATCAGGTGCGTTCATGCTCAGATATTCAAGTGCGTCTTCTCCGGTACACACTGCAGCCACCTTATATTCCCTGGAAAGAAACATTTTCAGTGACTTAAGATTCTCTTTGTCATCATCTACTACTAATATTGTCCTCATAAAGCACTCCCGTAAGGATGCATTGTAAACTGTTGCTTTTTTCATTATACAATAATACGATAATTTTTTCCAGCTGTTTTATTTCCTTTTTATTGCAATTCACAGCATTTTTAAATATAATTAAATAAGTAATATTACCGGAGGTTTTATATGCACCGTTTTACATACCGCAGCATTACAATATTCAGCCGCATGGCAGCTGTTATAATGATTGTGCTGTTATCTGCCGGATGCGCACATTCGTCATCACCCAGTGATGGCAGTACGTCCGTATACCGTGATTTTCTTACAATAGATGTATACGACACAAATGCCAATTACGAAGGAATACAGTCCGGCTGGTACGCTTCCATTATCAAAGCCAAATTCAATATGGAATTAAATATAATTTCGCCATCAATAAACGGCGGCTCAGACAACCTTTTCGAATCACGTTTTGCGGCAGGCAATGTTGGTGACATTATAATCTGTCCCGTCAAATATTTACAGCGTCTGGTCGATAGCGGTCTTATAATAAATATGGACACATACATAGAGGATTCCGCCCTTTACGGCAGATACTCATCTTCTATTGTCTCATTGAACCGCGAGCTGGCATCTGACGGAATTTATGCAATACCGAGTGCTCTTTCATCAGCATCTCCGTATACTCCTTCCGAATCGTATGCCCCTACTTACGGCACATATTTAAGGTGGGATTATTATTCAGAGATGGGATATCCCCAAATCAATACACTTGAAGATCTTCTCCCGATTCTTGCCGATATGCAGGCCGCACACCCATACAGTGACAGCGGTGCTGCGACATATGCATTTTCCCTGTTCAAGGATTGGGATAATAATATGATGAATGCAATTAAGCAGCCCTGCTGTTTCTATGGTTATGACGAATATGGTTTTGTTCTCTCCAAGGCTGACGGCAGTGATTTTCAGAACATCCTTGATGCCGACTCGCTGTATATGAGAGTTCTTCGTTTTTACAATAAGGCATTCCAGATGGGACTTATAGACCCGGATTCACCGACTCAGAATTACTCTGACGTTTCGAACAAATTTGCTGATGGACAGATTCTTTTTTCTCCATGGCCATGGCTTGCGCAGCCTGCATACAATACCAACGATAATCTCAACAGCGGCAGAGGTTATATGTTTGTACCGATTGAAGATGAACTTATATATTCATACGGAAGCCGCGTCGCCGGAAGCTTTGACACTGCCATAGCCATCGGAACAGACGCGGCCGATCCTGTCAGAATGGCTAATTTCATCGACTGGCTTTACTCAACTGAGGGCATCATGGCAAGCTGTGCAGACTCTCCGCAGGGAACAGCCGGTATTGAGGGTCTTACATGGCAGATGACTGAGCAGGGTCCTGAGCTGACTGATTTCGGCATCGAAGCTTTCTATTCCAAAGATACGCTTATGCCGGAAGAATATGGCGGCGGTAAATGGCTGGACGGAATATGCAAGCTCAATTACAAACCTGTTTCCAATGCCGAATGCACTCCCGATGGTTATCCGTACTATTTTTCCACATGGGATTCAGTTATTGCCATGAGGCAGTCCGATATAGAAAAAGACTGGGCTTCCCACATTGGTTCCCAGTCCGTAATGGATTACCTGCAGGACAACAATGCACTTATAGTCTCACCAGGCGTATCATATAAAGCTGCTAAAGAGACTACTGAATTATCAACCATCCGTGTTCAATGTGCCGCTGCCATAAACGAGTATTCATGGAAAATGGTTTTTGCCTCGGACGAGAGAGAATTCAACAGTCTGTATTCGGATTTATTGAACCGGACAACTGCACTGGGATACTCAAAGATTTACGAATATGATTTAACCAATGCCAAAGACGAAGCCGATGCCAAAAACAAGCTGTCGCAGGGCAACTAATAATATATATCACTACTATTGGAGGGAACATATGAAACCAGCAAACTACGACAAAAACAAATCCGATTATCTTCGCACCATCGATGAAGTAATCAGCAAAGGACCCTATAATGATACATGGGAGTCTCTTACCGATATGGAGATACCGCGTTGGTTTACACATGACAAGTTCGGTATTTTCATTCATTGGGGGCTCTACAGCGTTCCTGCATTCAATAATGAATGGTATTCAAGAAATATGTACATTCAGGGTACGCCTGAATATGAGCATCACATAAAGACCTATGGGCCGCATAAAGATTTTGGATACAAGGATTTTATTCCGATGTTTACCGCGCCTTATTTCGATGCTTCCAAATGGGCTGACCTCTTTAAAGAAGCCGGTGCACGGTATGTAGTACCCGTTGCCGAGCATCATGATGGTTTTCAGATGTATGACAGTGTATTTTCGGAATATACCAGCGTAAACATGGGTCCAAAGCGCGATGTCCTCGGTGAGCTCAAAAAAGAAATCGAAAAGCGTGACATGACTTTCTGTACTTCCACACACCGTGCCGAGCATTTATGGTTCATGGGCAACGGAAAGGATTTTGACAGCGATATCAAGGATCCGATGGAGGTCGGCGATTTCTACTGGCCTTCGTTTCAGGAGCAGCCGGATCAGGAGGATATATATGCAAAGCCTTATCCTACGCAGGAATTTCTTGATGACTGGCTCATCCGTACATGTGAGCTCATCGATAAATACCAGCCTAAAATCCTGTATTTTGACTGGTGGATACAGCATGAAGGATATAAAGAAACCCTTAAGAAAATAACGGCTTACTATTATAACCGCGGACTTGAATGGGGTTTTGAAACGGCAATCTGCTACAAGCATGATGCTATGGCTTTCGGAAGCGGAATAGTCGATATTGAGCGCGGTAAATTTGCGGACACAAAGCCTTATCATTGGCAGACAGACACCGCCATTGCCAAGAATTCATGGTGTTATACTACATCACTTGACTATAAGACAAGTAATGAAATCATCTGCTATCTAGTCGATGTTGTAAGCAAGAACGGCAATCTTCTTCTGAATGTCGGTCCTAAAGCCGACGGTACCATCCCTGATGAGGACACTGCTATTCTTAAGGATATCGGTGCATGGCTTTCAGTCAACGGAGAAGCCATATATGACAGCAAGCCTTGGAGAGCCTGTGCTGAGGGACCTACCGCTGAGGTTGAAGGTAAATTCAGCGAAGGAAACGCTTCCGGATACACTAAAGACGATTTCCGTTTTACCGCCGGACACGGCTGTATATACGCTATTGCTTTAAATTACTCCGGCAATGACGACATATGCATACAGAGTCTTGCCTCCGGCAAAAATGCCAACAGCACTTCATTCCAGGGTATTATTAACGATGTTGAGGTACTTGGATGCGACAATATACTTTCTTGGTCGCATGAACACGACGGCCTTCATATAAAGGCATGCGGATATCATACCGGATTCCCGGTTGTATTCAAAATACACACCTACTAAATTATCTTAATTTTACTATAACCACAGCATTTTATCTGTTGACAAAATGCTGTGGTTTTCTTATACTTTTATATATATTGAACAATTTGTATGTTCTTTTTTTATGTATTTTGTACTATGGAGGTATTGAATGGAAACTGTATTCATCGCTGATGACGAACAGGTTATACGTGACGGATTGAAACAGATCATCGACTGGGAGTCATTCGGTTTTACGGTTTGCGGAGACGCTGCAAACGGTGAGGAAGCATTGGCCAAGATACTTGAATTAAATCCCAGCCTTGTTCTTATTGATATCAGAATGCCTAAGATGCACGGTATAGATGTCATAGAAGCTGCTCGTGCCAAGGGATTTAACGGCAAAATAATTATTATAAGCGGGTACTCTGATTTCAAATATGCGCAGGCTGCTATAAGGCAGGGTGTAGGGTATTATCTTACCAAGCCAGTTGATGAAGACGAGCTGACTTCCATTATCAATGAGATACATACCAATATAATTGACGAACATAAGACATCCCAGGTGCTTCATCATTACCGCGAGAAAGCCAAGAAAGAGATTCTCGATGAACTTGTTACCGGCAATGCCGACATAGACCTGATCAATACAGAGGAAATGAATTTATGCGCGGATGTTTATAAAGTTGTAATATATGAGCAGTATCTTCGTGATGCAGACTCTATGCCATATCAGTTTTCTGAGCTTCTGCGTGTTACCAATAACGGAAGTCTTACTTTTGAACACTTCTGTAAGAATGACAAGAATGTAATTATTCTTAAAGGTACATATGCTTTGGATAAGTTTCAGCGTTTTTTGGATCATTACGATGCAATTCCGCAGAAGGACAGCCCTCTTGATACCCTTTTCCTGGCATTCGGGCGTTCAGTTAACAACTTGTCGGATATCGCCTTATCATATTCACAGGCTGAACGGCTTATCAGCAGACGTTTCTTCTGCAAACCGGGCCAGCACACGGTCGGTTACGATGCCCTGCCTGATTTCGGAGTTCGTGACAAGTCACTTTCCAACGAAATAATGGATGAGTACTGCAGCACCCTCACGAATTATATTCAGGCATTTAACCGTAAGATGCTCGCAGATACCTTGAATAATATAACAGAATATTTATATGATGTTCAGGACGATATTAACGCCGTAAAATTATTCTTAACCGATATGTTTCTTCAGATTAAAGAGAATATCAAACGGCTCTATCCTACAGCTGAGATACCGTTTCCTTCCAACAGTGAGATTATTGATTCTATCGACAAGCAGTTTTATCTCTATGAGATAATGCAATATCTCACATCACAGTTTGAAGTGATTATGTCCTCTATCGGAACATCATCACGTGACAGTATATTGGATGATATTATTTTTTACATAGACCATAATTTTCAGACTAATATCAAGCTTGAAACAATCGCTCCTCTTTTTGGATACAACAGCGCCTATCTTGGAAAGATTTTCAGCAAAAATGTCGGTGAGAATTTTAATAACTATGTAGACCACATAAGAATTGAACATGCCAAGAAGCTTATCTCCGAGAACAAGCTGAAGGTATATGAAATTTCAGAGCAGGTCGGTTATAAGAATGTTGATTATTTCCATAAGAAATTCAAGAAATATGTCGGTGTATCTCCGGCAGAATACCGCAAGCAGTTCTGCTCCGATTCAGAAACCAATTAAAAACACCCCGGTTCTTATCATATGAACCGGGGCATTCTTATGTTATACGTTTATATTATTTAGTTTTCTTCTTAGTGCATACTACAATAACTACAACAACGATAACCACAACACCTGCAACAATACCAACTATTGCGCCAACCGGGAAGTTCGTTCCTTCGTCAGTTGCTGCTGCCGGAGCTGCTGTTGTCTCTGCTGCTGTTGTCTCTGCTGCAGCAGTTGTCTCTTCCACTGTGGTTTCTTCTTCTGTCTGTGCCTGTGTCTCAATCGCTTTAGCTGTGACATTTGAAAGTGTGAATGTTACAGAAACCTTCTGAACACTGTCAACCCCTGCAAACTTAACAAGATGGTTTGTCTGATCCCATACAATATCTGTGTCTGCAACTACCGATCCATCCCATCCGTTAACAGGCTTATTGGTATCAAATGCACCGTTTGCCTTAACTGCAGATGCCGGATTAGTATCTGCTATTGTAAGTTCCTTATCGTCGATTTTGATTGAATTATAAACGATGTCCGCTGTTGCTACAGGTGATTCCGATGCTGTGCCGTCGAGTGTGGCTACATCCTGAATATACATGGCTACAAAACTTGTAATTGCTGTATCCCCGGCAGCCTTGGCATCATCTGAAAGGTTCTTTGCACAGTCAAATTCAACTGTATACTGTCCATCTCCGGTTACTTTAACCGTATCACCTTTCTCTACTGTACCTGCATTTCCAAATGTAAAGAAGCAAAGCGCAACATTCATATCAACCGAATCTGCTGCTTTTACCGGTGTTCCTAATGCAGGTATTGCAAGGCATGCTGCCATAAGTGCTCCTGCTGCGAATGCAGCTGCTCTGCGTAATAAGTTTAAACGCTTCATTGATTCTCGTCCTCCGATATATTTTTATTTTCAGCTTTAAGAGCATTCTGTGTTTCCCGCTCAATTTCTTCATTGTACAAATCTTCTTCGGTCTTCCTGGTGGTCACTCCTCCCGCTTTCTCAATCTCACGGAAGAAGTACATTGCAAATCCACTCACAGTCAATATCATTGTGGCCGGACCTACAAGAATACCTATCAGAAGTGTTATTTTGGTAAATCTGAAGAAAATTATATATTCTATTACAAGAACAACAATAAGAAAAATCGTTCTTCCGAAATACCTCATGGCAATCCTCATGGAGTTTCTAATTGTCTTCAAAAGCTTGTTCTCATATCTGGCAAGCAGAGGGTATGTGTAAATTATTGCGATACCAAACAGAAAAGCCGATAATATACCCAGTATAACAAATCCAATGTATTGTTTACCAAGTGTAAAATCCAGATAAAGCGCTGCAGCAAAAATAATGGTAATCGGTCCGATCACTATTCCCTGTTTGAAATTTGCTTTAAACGCTTTAAAAAAGGCTCTGGCTATATATCCTTCCTTCTCTTCAACCATTTTGAGCGTAATCGTAAATGCCGCAATTGTGGATACACCGATTGTGACAATCGGTAATGAACAGATAAGCCAGAGAAAATTCAGCTTTATCATATCCCACAGCCGTGTCATAAACTTATATATTCCGCCTTCTGTACTAAAAAACTTCATTAATTGCTCCTTTGTCGCAAAAGGGCTGTTCGATATTACGAACAGCCCCGTTTTATTAAAGTCTGTATGCTATGCTATTTAGTTAGTACCTTTTTCAGCAGCTCTGACTTCTTCTTCCATATTATGTCTTCTTTCTGCTTCTTTTACTGACCACTCAACACACTCTTTGTAACCGTTTCCGTTATCGTATGCGTTAGCATTCTTGATCATGTCATCAACTTCTGCCTTGAATGTAGCATCATCCTTAGCTGTGATTGCTCTCCATGATCCCTTAATGATAGCATCTGTTACCTGCTTCCAAACTACTTTAAGCTCTTTGGACTTAGCTCCTTCAGCGTATCCTGTTGCTACAGCAACTGAGTATGCCGGTGAACCGTCTGCAAGCTTTCTGCTGTTGAGATACTGATCTGCTGTGTCACATCCTGTGTGCTCTCTCCAGTCAGCATCAGCTGAATCCTTAACAGCTTCTGTCTGGTTGCTTGCCCAATACTTGTAGTTGAATTTCTCATTGTTATCAGGGTTTGTAGCATTACGAGCCCATGTAAGGTTGTTGATCTGCTGCTGTCCGTCTTTGAACTTAGCACCGGTGTATACTTCAAACTTAGGATCATCTGATTCCATCATAGTTGATGTGTCAGCCTGGCACTTCTTACCAAGCTCTGTAAAGTAAGTAAGTCCATTATCGTCGTAATCCCAGCAAAGTCCTCTAGGACCATACTCAGAGCTAAGGAATCCTTCAGGTGTGCAGAGATAGTTAAGAATCTGCATACATTTTTCAGGATATTTTGTCTTAGCGCCGATTGTCCAGATACGGTTTCCACCGTTAGGGTTAAGGCCATATACACATGGAGTAGCTTCTTCAGGAACTACCGGATACATACCCTTGCCTGCTGATGTATTAGCTTCTGTGTTATATGCTGCTGATCCTGCGTAGTTAAAGATTGACCAGAATGTTCTTCCTGATTTAACCTTTGCTATTGCATCATCATATTTCTGTGTTCCAGAGTCAGGATCAAGAAGTCCTGCCTGATAAAGTCTGTTGAAATACTGTAACATCTCAAGATATGGTCCGTATGTTCCATCATCTTTTACCATAAGAGGATCATAGAACTCACCTGTCTCATTGTTGTAAAGACCGATAGCGAATTCATCATATCCGTAATAAGCTGTTGCAAGTGACTTCGGATACATTACCATGTTTCCGTCCCAGTCAGGCCAGATTGATACGGCATATGTTTCCTTACCGTTATCATCTGTAGGATGTTTCTCCTTCATCTGTACGAATACATCGAAGAGATCATCAAGGTCCTTGATTTCCGGATATCCAAGTTCTGCATAGTAGTCATATCTGAGATCCCATGAATAGAAGAACTCATCATGGTCTTCTGAGTTAAGTGCTACTGAATGACCGATACCATAAGTAATTCCTTTGTCTCCTGAAATCTTGGCATTGTTGGCAAGTGCTGCCGGCATATGCTCTTTGATATATGATCCATAATTGGTAAGAAGATCATATGAATTCCAGTCGAGAAGAAGTCCTGCTTTAACTGCTGCAAGATAATTCTCTCCGGAATTACCGAATACTACGATATCACCAAGGTTACCGGACTCCATTCTTGTTGCGAATGTATTGTCTGACTCTTTGATGATGTTGAGTTCTACATTGAACTCTTCCTTGAGGAGTGCTCCAAACCAGCCTCCCTGTTTTCCCTGAAAGTTAGCTAACTGGCTATAGCAGTCAAGTGTTACAAGCTCATCTTTGCCTGTGCCATTGTCCTTGCCGCATGCAACCAATGATGATGCTGCCATAGCAACAGCAAGCAATGCAACGATTACTCGTCTCATTAATTTCATTGTAATTTCCTCCTTTTTAAAATTTTAAAGTTGAATTTTATATCAACCATACCGGCAGCCGCCGGCATGGTGTAATATCATTAGCCCTTAACCGCACCAAGCATGATACCTTCTTCAAAATATCTCTGCATGAACGGATAAACGATAAGTATAGGTATGATTGAAATCATTGATACCGTATACTTGATAACGCTTGCAAATGCTGCGTTATCCATAGCATGTCTTATGATTGCACTATCCGGATTATCAATTACTGCTTTAAGATCAGATGCGGAATCAAGATAGTTATACAACTTATGCTGTAATGTCTGAAGCTGGGGCTTAGACTGCATAAGCATAAGGGAATCGGTAAATGAGTTCCAGTTACCAACCGCACCGAAGATTGTGATCGTCGCAAGTATAGGTTTACTTAACGGCCATATAATCTTACGGAAGATAACCGCGTATCCCGCACCGTCGATGAATGCACTTTCTTCCATCTCAGCAGGTATTGACTCAATGTAAGTCTTAACAAGGATGATATTATACGGTGCTACAATAGCAGGGACAATATATGCCATATAGTTATTGGTAAGACCTAACATAGCCATGTTCAAATACCAAGGAATGATACCGGCATTGAAATACATTGTTACAACAAGAAGTCTGTACCATAATTTTCTGTGCCACATTTCCTGCTTGGTTACGAGATATCCTATGATACCTGATGCAAGAACCATGAGTGCTGTTGCAAGGATAGTTCTTGTAATTGTTATAAGGAACGCCTGGCCTATATCTTTAACTTCAATAACGGCCTTGTATGTCTCAAGTGAAAATCCCTGAGGCCAGAATGTTACGGCTTTGGATGTAACTGCAGCAGGTGATGATATTGAGTTAATAAATATGTAGTAAAATGGGAAGATACATATTATAACAAATATACCAAAAAGTAAATATGCAAATATATTGAATATAACATCGTTAGCAGTGAGTCTGTACATTCTCTTATGCTTCTTGTTATATGCCTTCTCAGCTTTAAGTTCCTGTTTCATTTTCTCTGACATTTTTGCCATATCATATCACCTCCTACATAATACTCTCGCCACGGATCAGCTTAGATATTGCGTTCGCAGAGAACAACAGAATCACACTGACTATGGACTTCGTCATACTTACAACAGTTGAAAGTGGGAACATATCAGGATCACTGAGTCCCAGCTTGTATACGTAGAGGTCAAGTACGTTGATCAAATCTGCATTATTAGCATTGTAGAATACAAGGTACTGATCCATACCGTTGGTAAGGATGTTGGCAATTGACATAAGTAACAATACACAATATGTAGGCATAAGTCCCGGAACCGTAACATGTAACATCTTCTGAGCTCTTCCGGCACCATCGACTGTAGCAGCCTCATAAAGTTCAAGCGGAATACCGGAAATACCTGCTACATAAATAATAGCACTCCAGCCTACACCTTTCCACATTCCCCAGGCTAACATCTTAAACCATGTTCCTGACGGGTTACCAAGAAAATCTATCTTGGTTCCGAAAAGGCTGTTGATAAATCCGTCCGTTGAGAAGATAGCAAATGCAAGTGCAAATACGATAACCCAGCTGACGAAGTTAGGAATTGTTGTAAAAATCTGTACTGTCTTACGGAACCACTTAGTCTTAATTTCGTTAAGCATGATTGCGAAAAACATCGGTACCCAGCTTGTAGCAATACCAAGGCCACTCATTACAAGTGTATTTCTGAGAACCTTAAGTACGTCACTTCGAGTCTGCGGGTCGTTAACAAGTCTTGCAAACCATTTAAGGCCTACAAACTGATCTGCCGTAAGAGGCTTACCTGATGTATAATCAAAGAATGCGTATCTCCAACCATATAATGGAAGATATGAGAATGCAAATGTAAGCACGATAAACGGTAACATACAAAGGAATAATTTGTATTTGGTAGGCATTTCAAACTTCATAGCCTTATCAGGCTTCGGAAGAAGTATCATCGTCATAATTGTTCCGATGAATACAATTACCGCAATTGCGAAAAATACCCACATAGCTGCTGGAATAGCCGGCGAAAACGGATTAGATGTAGTGTCCGTCTCTATCTTGCCTACAGTGTCCATAAGCATATTATAAGGTATATGCATAAGAAGCATTCCTGCTCCAAGGGCAACCGCTCCTCCTAAAGTGAAGAAATTACCTTTCACCTTCATTTTAAGATTACCTAATGACATACAACCGCCGGCGCACATAAGGAGTATTCCCACAAGTGCAACGATTGAGAAAACCATTATATATTGGAATGGTGCATATGATCCGATAATTCTTACATCAAAACCACTAAGGTTATTAATAAGACCACTCCACGAAACAGCACTTGTGAACAATGACAAATTACGATTGATACGTTCACAAACTCTGGATGGGTTCATAGCAGGCAGAAACATCATAACAGCTGCTGCAAGAACACCAAGTCGCACGAGCCAGTAGGCTTTGTCAGCGACTAATTCACTTTTGGACTTCTGTTCGTTCATCCTTTACCTCCACTTAACACCGCGTTAATCATTCACGGTATTTTATTTATCCTAATTATAGATTATTTTTTTAATAAGCACTACTATAAATACTGTACATAAATTACAGTAATTTTTAGAAATATTTAATAGAATTATCACCGTATTTTTAGATGAATTACACAACCAATCCGCATATAGCTGTCCCCGTCAGATAAATTGCAATATAAAAGGACGGGGCAAAAGTCCCGTCCTTTATGTAATCTGTTTTTATAAAACCTAACCTGGATTAGTTAGCTTTTTTCTTCTTGGATGTAGCTACTACTACGATAACTACTACTACAACTACAACAGCTGCAACAATACCGATGATTGCAGGTGTAGGAAGTCCGTTTGATGAAGAAGAATCAGTCTTAGCTGTATCAGCTGCCTTAGTAGCTGTGTCAGCTGCGGCTGCTGTTGTCTCTTCTGCTGTTGTCGCTTCTACAGCCTTGTCATAGTTGAATCCTGCTACGGTGAAAGTAATTGTAATCTTATCAACTGTTCCCGGCCATACATCTTCTCCGCCAAGTGCTGCATTAGCATCTGTACATATATCTTTGTTCCAGATATTAACACCAAGAATACTGATATATGATCCCTTGGCAATAGCATCAGGATCGCATGATCCTTCAGGATATGTAAATGTAAGGTTGTCATTAACTGTAATCTTAACATCTGTAAACTTAACAGGTCCGCCTTCTGAAGCATCAGCTGAAGCAGGAATGTTAGTTGAAACACCGATAAGGTTAAAGTTAGTAGGCTCTGTTGTATTACCGCCTGCAGTCTTAGTGAAGTTAGGCTTATCAAGTGTAACGGTATACGTTCCGTTTCCTTCAAGCTTAACGTCTGTGAATGTACCGTCATTAACTGATACAGCATTATTCTCTACGTTAGAAAGCTTGTCGGCATTCTCATAGCCGACTGCAGTACCATAACTCTCATCTGCCCATGTATTTCTGAATACCCATGAGCCGCCTGTCTGAACATACATCTGTGCAACATAATCCTTACCAGCCGGATCGAATTCTCCCGGTGCAGGAACTGTAGCCTTCTCATCAGCTGCAAATGCTGAAATTGCAAGTGAAGAAACTGTCATTACGCCAACAAGAACTGCTGCTAATAATTTTCTAAGTTTCATTGTCATCCTCCTATTGTAACTTCTGTTACATATAATTTTATTTCGTAGCAAAATACTACTGTGTCATTATATAATTTTCATCGTGTATATTCAATGACATTATTAGAGATAAAATACAGAAAATATTAGATAATTCCTGACATTCTGAGCATAAAAAGGGAACCGGTTAACCGGTTCCCTTAAAGAAATCACATATTATTTCGATAATGGAAAATTATCTCTCAACTGCAAACTTCTTAACTGAAACTGTAGCTACTACTGCAAGAGCTGCAACTGCTACAAGGATAAGAGCTGTTGCTCCGTTATCACCTGTTGGGATATCAGCTGATGCTGTAACTGCTGTGATTGCAAGAAGGCTTGCATCACCTTCGCCACCGTTAAGTGCGTTCCAAGCATCTTTGTCAATGTCTGTACCAACCATAAGGAAGTTATTGTCTCCAGCCTTCCAAGCCTCATCTGATGTAAGTGTAAGCTTGTACTCGCCGTCAGCTGTTACGTTAACGGTTGTTGACTGGCATCCGTCCTTCTTAGCGCCGTCTTTCTCCCAGTATGAAACCTTGTTACCATCTACGTTAGATGCGCCGTTAAGATACATATTGAATGACTTGATTCCGTCTTTCTCCATGCCTGTAACCTTAACTGTTACTGTTACTGCCTTAGCTCCGTCAACATTTGCCATTGAATCAACTGCATGTGTGTCATCCTTGCCCCATGGGTTGTAGATGTTGATTCTGATTCCGCCGTCATCAAGTGTTACAGATGTTCCTGTTGTCTTAAAATCACCTGTTGCGAATGCTGAGCATACCATAGATGCTACTACCATTGTTCCTGCTAAAACAGCAGCTAAAACTTTTTTAAATTTTTTCATTGTACTATTACCCTCCTAAGATAATTAATAATATGTTCCGTCATATGGTTCTCCGTCCCAACGACTGATTATAGTTTACATTTTTTTGTCGAGTTTGTGTACCAAACAAATTAGATATGCAATGCAGATTAAATTAGACATGTTTTTCCATATACAAGCTGCATCCGGACCGTGTGCAAATATGTCCGCTGCGGACATGAAAACTGCCCGGCAATATGCATACCGGGCAGCTCATAAATTATATGGTTACACTATATTAAAATACCTTCTTTTATATCCTTTTTATTTCTCTACAGCTGTTTTCCTGGCGGTTACTGCCACACATGCTGCAAGAGCTGCAACTGCTACGAAAATCATAACAGTGTCGCCGAGTGGCTTATCACCATTTCCCGGCTTCTGGGCTGTTGCACTGAGTGATGCATTATCAAGAACATAAATTGCTCCGTCATATGAAGGTGCTCCATTCTCAACATAACAGTCTGTGATAAAATCAATTGTGAAATCTTCACTTGCAACCGGAATAGTAAGCGTTACCTTGCCATCTACAACGGTTCCAAGCCACTGGTCGCCATTAACTCCACCGATTATATCATCAACTTCGTCTCCGTCAACATCTTTATTCCAGCTTACGCTTGCGCCGCCCCACATATAGTAATGTGTACCTTCTGAATCTTTAACAACTACGATATTTCCACACCAGTCATTCCATTTATCTTTTGCAGATTCAGGAATTGAAGTCTCAACCACAATGGCTTTTACACCCTTTGTGGACGCAAAATCCGAGTTCTTGATTGTTGCACTAGGAGTCTTGCCATCAACAGGCTTGCACTCCTTGTTAAGATCAATCTTCTCTGTCACTTCTGCATTGTCATCTTTCTTGGTGTCATCAAGCGTAGTATCATCGCCGTCTTCTTTGCTGTCTGTATAATCCTTGCTGTCGCCATTATCGTCAGATGTGTCTCCGCCAAGTGCTACAGCTTCTGTGTTGCTTACTACAGTAAATGTAATCTTAGCTTCTGTTACCTGAAGGCTTCCAAGATCCTTACCTGTTCCGTCTCCGATGTTTCCTGCTGCATCGTCCCACTGATTGTAGAATGAAATGTCGAAGAGTCCGTCATTTGTTACTGCTGATGACTGAAGGCTCTGCCATTTCTCAGGTACCGGATAATCAGTTCCGTTAAGGCTGATAGATTCAATCTTAACAGCACTTCCGTCAAGGTGCTTCTGATCGTTAGTCTGTTTGAAATACATTGTTCCCCAGTCTCCTGCTGATACTGCATCGCCTGAGTATTCAATTGTATATGTACCTGTTGCTCCGTCAACTGTTGCAATAGGATTTTCTCCACCGATGTAAAGTCCGAATGTATCGAGCTTAGCGATTGTAAAAGTAACTTCTGCATCTGTAACAGCTAATGATCCGAGATCTTTACCTGTTCCGTCTCCGATGTTTCCTGTTGCATCGCCCCACTGATTGTAGAATGCAATGTCAAAAAGTCCCTCTTTGTTTACAGCATCTGCCGATACACCCTGCCATTTAGCCGGTACATTATATTCTTTATCATTAAGTTTGATTGAGTCAACCTTGACTCCAAATCCCACCTTACCTGCGTCTGTTGATGTCTGTTTGAAGTACATTGTTCCCCAATCTCCTGCTGATACTGCATCGCCTGAGTATGAAAGTTTGTATGTACCTGTTGTCTCTGCATCAACTGTTGCTATAGGGGATTCTCCGCCGATGTAAAGTCCAAATGTTGTAGCTGCGGCACTTACGTCCGTCTTCTTGGCAACCAGGCATCCGCCGATTGTCATAATTCCTGCCAGAGTCAAGGCAAGAACCTTTGATAAATTGTGTTTTCTCATTGTTACCTCCTAAATTTTTTAATATAGTGCACCACTAAATTTGTATGTATTTTATCACGATAACGTTTTCGTAAATACGCACAAAATTGCACCCTTAATGCATATATTTTTAGACATTTTGCGACAATACGACAAAAAAAAACCTGCCGGACTTTCGTCCGACAGGCTTAAATACGTCTGTTTATCTAATTAATCAAGTGTGTATGGGAGAAGTGCAATGTGTCTTGCTCTCTTAACTGCAACAGTAAGAGCTCTCTGGTGCTTTGCACATGTTCCGGTAATTCTTCTAGGAAGGATCTTACCTCTCTCTGATACATATCTCTTTAATTTATTAACATCCTTGTAGTCGATTACGTTATTAGCGCTATCGCTGCAGAATACACAAACTTTTTTTCTTCTGCGGCCCATTCTCTTCTTCATTGGAGAATCGCCCTTAGCTTCTCTTGGATTAGACATTTGTCATGACCTCCTTATAAAAATCTCTAGAACGGCAGGCCTTCGTCTTCCACGCCGTCAGGGATGTTCATAAAACCATCTCCGGCTGCGCTCGGTTCAGGTCTCGCTGCCGGTGTATAACCACCGTTATTCTCGGAAGCTGACTTGCTCTCTGCAAATTCCTGCTCCTCTACAACGATATCTGTTGTATAAACCTTATTGCCGTCCTTATTGGTGTAACTTCCGGTCTGTATTCTTCCTGTGATGGCAATCTTAGTACCCTGTTTAAGGTACTTCTCTGCGAACTCCGCATTTCTGTCAAATGCCACACATGATATAAAATCAGCCGTCTGTTCATTGTCTCTCTTGAATCTTCTGTCAACTGCCAGTGTATATCTGGCTATTGTTGTGGATCTTTCTCCTGTTCCGTAACGAACATCCGGATCCCTTGTTAATCTTCCCATTAAGATAACTTTGTTCATATATGCCTCCATTTCCGACGATATCCTTATACCGTCCGTGCATGCCGAAGGTTGAAAATCTATGGGGACTGCCGTCAGGCGATTATTCTTCTACCTTAACGCATAAGTATCTAAGGACATTGTCCATGATACGCATCTGTGACTCGATCTCAGCGATTGCTGTAGTCTCTGCCTCAAATTTGATGAAATAATAGAAACCGTCATTCATCTTCTGAATCTCGTAAGCTAATCTCTTCTTACCCCATTCATCAACGCCTGAGATTGTTCCTCCGAAACGTGTGATAAGGTCTTTAGCTTTCTCAATGACAGCTGCTCTTGCGTCGTCCTCGATAACTGCGTTAACAACGACTACTAATTCATACTTGTTCATGCTGTTGCACCTCCTTTTGGTCTTGTGGCCCCCTGTCAGGCAGGGAGCAAGGAATATATCTAATATATCACGAAAATATATGATACCATACCTTACTTATCTTGGCAAGCTTTTTTTATTATGCCGGCTGCGCCGCTTCGCACTGAGCGGGTGTTCTTCTCAACAAGTCTGCGCGGAACCATTATCTGATGTCCGCATCCCATGCATTTAAGTCTGAAATCAGCTCCGGTTCTGAGTATTTCCCATTCACTGCTTCCGCACGGATGTGACTTCTTCATTCTGATGATGTCACCAAGGTTAAATTCCACGGTTCGTCACTTTCCCTTCATAATAACTGTCATGCCTGCAAAAAAATAAATCTCACAAACATATGTCATGAGATTTATCAGAGGCGAGTACCAGATTTGAACTGGTGATCAGGGTGTTGCAGACCCACGCCTTACCACTTGGCTAACTCGCCATCTTACGGTTTGTACCGAAAGCTTTTACATTATATCAACTAAGTTCCTGCAAGTCAATACCTGTTTTTAAATTATTTCAAAAAATTCCGATAAGGATATTCAGTATAATATTCCTGTCATACATAAATGTAAGAAAAGCATTCTCATCTATCTGTCTGAACGCTTCCGATGCAAAAGATGTATTGCCGAGAAATGTTATTATCACAAATCCAAGCCACACAAAGATCACTCCCATGGCAAGTCCTATGATTCCACCGCTTATCCTGTTAATCTGTTTCAAAACCGGAAGCCTGCTTACCACATTAAGAAGTATTCCTATTATAAATACAATTATGCTCACAATTATATAACATGCCACATATACCGCAGCTTTAAAAATTATATCAGCAATTCTTGCGGTTATGTATGAATTATATGCATCAGCGCCCTGCGAAACAAGTTCTCCGGCCTTATCGGCAATGTTCTGCTTAAGCGATTTCGGGAGCGGGAGTTTATCAACATCCATAAGTCCGCTGCCGTCAAGAAGCATATCATGCTCCTCAAGGTATTTATATGTATTATCATACACCTTAGTATCCCATGATGTATGCTCCGCAAGATACCCTGCTATATGTGGCGACGCAAAA
>ENA-ORND01000192-ORND01000192.1-human-gut-metagenome-genome-assembly--contig:-NODE-192-length-59360-cov-6.359464_pt1 | contig 59360 bp, 50 predicted proteins | sample MGYA00242111_ERZ509014 | MGnify/ENA primary metagenome ERZ509014 (study PRJEB26280, sample SAMEA2338694) | human gut metagenome | biome: human gut; feature: human-associated habitat; material: faeces... | reverse complement strand
TTTGTCGAACCACTATATAAGTCGATTTAATCGGCTTATTTTTTTACCAAAAGTATATAAAAATAGCCTCAAATCATTGAAAAAAGGAGGTTTTTGTAATATGATACGCATAGTTAAAAGAAAATTAGCAGTAGAAAAAGAATTACTTTCTAAAATTGAATGGGCTTGCACTTTTAGTAATTGTGAACCAAAGATAAAGAATGGTAATTTGAGAATGTTTGAAAAAACTAATATCGCTTATGTAGAACCACATAGTGTAATGATTAAAGAAAAGCTATATCTATTCTTTAATAAGCATGAGTATTTCTATATAGGTAATTTAGCAAATAAAATACCACTCTCAAAATTAAGAGATTTTATCAGTGGCAACTAATACTAAAGTTTTTCTTTTTATCAGCAAGTAAATGAGAAGATAAATTTCAAGTGTTAGTTAGCTATAAGCTTTCTAGCACTTTTATGTTTTTTAGGAGGTTTCAAATGTCAGAGTTATGGAATCCATCATCAGAAGAAAAGAAAATTGCAGGTATCTATATTAGAGTAAGTACCGAAGATCAAGCACGTGAAGGATTTAGTTTAGGAGAACAAGAAGAAAAATTAAGACAATTATGCAAATATAAATGATTTGAAGTGTTTAAAGTTTATAAAGATGCAGGAATATATGCAAAAGATATGAAAAACAGACCTCAATCCCAACAAATGATTGAAGATATGAAAAATGGATTAATCAATTATATTTTTGCTTATAAATTAGATAGAGTTACTCGTTCAGTTCGTGATTTAGAGGTTTTAATTAGTACTCTTGAAAAATATCATTACTATTTAATTTCTGATAGAGATGATGTAAATACTTCTACTGCAAATGGTCGTTTCTTTGTTAGAATGTTAACTGTTCTATCTCAATTAGAAATTGAAATAGTTAGTGAAAGAACAAAATTCGGTTTAAATGGTGCAATAAAAGCTGGTTATATACCAGGCAAATGCCCTCTTGGTTATTATAGAGCTCCAGATAAAACTCTAAAAATAGACAATACAACTAAAGATATTGTTTTAAGAATATTTGAATTGTATTTAAAAGGAAAAAGTTATCAAACTATTGCAAATATTCTAAATCAAGAAAAAGTTTTATATCCACAAGTTAAGAAATAGATTGACTCTTCCGCTAATAGAATTATAAATAACAAAATATATATGGGAGATTATGAACGATATAGAAATGATAATGACAAAGAAACTGAAATATATATGGATGTTGTTCCACCTATTATGACAAGAGCTATGTGGGAAGAAGTTCAAAAACAAAAAGAAACAAATCAAAGAGCATATTGTAGAAATAGAGTTTATATATTCTTTCAAAAACTTGTATGCCCTACTTGTTGTCAACTAATGACTTGCAAAGGAACTGGTGGAAAGAAATCTAAATATATGTATTACTATTGTGATACTTGCAAATTGTACTATAACGAAGATAAAATTGAAAACTGCTTATTGATTATATATTAGACTTAGTAGAATACGAGTATCACGTTAAGAAATACTTTTACCCTATACTTGCTGAAAAGAAAGATGATGAAAGTAAAAAAATTGATGAAGAAATAAAGAAACTTTTGCAACAGAAAGACAGACTGAAAAAAGCATATATGAATGGCATTTTAGAAATGGAAGATTTCTCTGAAGATTATAAACTAATTGAAGAAAAGTTATCTATATTAGAGAACAAAAGAATTGACGCATTAGACTTTGATAAAGAAAATTATCCCCCTCAACACCTAATGGCTGAAAGAGATATTGAAAGATAAAAACTAACTGAACGCGAAATGTATAAAGATGTTTTATTAAAACTTTGAACTATGAAAAGTAAAGATGAAAAACAAAGCTTTATATCAAAGTTTATAGATACTGCAACATTAAAGAAGAATAAAGACGGAAGTTTTGAAATAGAAAAAGTAAATTTTAGAAGCAGTTTTATTGAACAGATAGACAAGCTATAAGAGGATTATATTGGAACATTGAACAAAAAATTAGATATTAACTATATGGATTTAGGAGAATATTACTTCCACGATGATAAGATTGATGAAAATTATGATACAAAAACAGAGATGATATTTTGGTGATATATGGTTCAAATAATTTGTTTAATGATGTTAGAGATTTATATTTACAAGAATTTGAACAAGCAAAGCTTGAATATAACGAGAAACAAACTCGTGAAGATAGAAAAATCAAAGACTATTTTAATAAAATCTCACAGGATAGCCAAAGAGATTTAGCTTGTGAAATTATAATTGAACTTGGAGATATGGACTTTTGGAAAGATAAAGATATGAAATATAAAAAGAAAATGTCAGATGTATATAATGAACAAGTAAAAGATTTAATGAAAGTAGTTCCAGAATTTAAAATAGCAAATGCAGTAATTCGTGTATAAAGCTTATATTTTTATATTTTTTTGCAATATATACTGTGTTTCGTGCAATATAATATCTTCTAAATGCATTATGATTATATATAATACACTTCTTTCCCAAAAATGAGATTTTCTTAGCCTTTCCCACCTCATGTGTGAAGCCAACTTTATTAACACATATAATCTTAAATCCATTTTCTTGGAGTTTAAGACATATATCATTGTCAACTTTATCAATAAAAAGATATTCATCAAATCCCGCTGTTTTTTTCCAGCATTCATTCTTTAACAAACTGGCAGATGTAATACAAAAATCAATTTCCTCACAATCACTGTTGTATACAACATTTTCTTCATTCAGATTGCGATCTGTGTATCTGCAAGTTAGCATTCCCACATCTTCCTTATTAAGATATGGTTTATACAAGTCTATAATACAATCGCTGCACTCTGAATCCTGATCCAAAGTAATCGTCCAATCTCCTCCATTGTTAGAAGACCATTTCATTATCTGATTTAATGCTCTAGCAATTCCAAAGTTTTCATAATTCAGTATGACACTTACATTTTCAAAAGCAGCCGCAAGCCTTTTGATATCCTCTATATTTTTAGAACCATTATCCGCTATAACCAGTTTACAAACCTGTCCTGCAATGCGACTTATATTTTTTTTCAATTTTTCAATATCCGGATTGTATGTAACAATTCCACCGTTAATTATCATTTTCTTCTCCTAGGATTGCATCGTCGAACCTAAACAACCATTGTTTAAAGTCATAATATGATATATTATCTTTACCGATTTCTTCATACGGTGACGAAAAGAATGTTATTGGTATTTGAATGTTCTCTGTATCAATAACATAAATATTATTCTTATTATAAAATCTGCATTTTTCTATATTTACATTATTTGTTATTAGCTTCTTTTTAAAGAAAATTGCTTCTAATGGACGAAGTGTTAAACCGCTTTGTTTCTCTTGCGTTAAATCTATAATCACTTTGGACTGTGCCACAATTTTCAAAATTTCGTCATAGGAAATCTGTGGCTTATAATCTATGCCACTGTTTTCATTTGAGGTATTATCTCTACAAATATGAAAATATGTTCTTAAACCAAGTGAGTTTAGATAGTTCTCCAGCCTTAATAAAACGGGACCTCTCCCTTTATCTTTACATATACAGCTCACATCATAACATATTGAGACATCGGGCAAATTAATGCTTGAGAAATAATACTGCGTATTATGATACATCTCAAATCGTTCACAGTCTGATTCATCAAAAGATGACGGAATCAAATTCTTCACCTTTAAATTATCGTGAAACATACCGTCTGTCTCGATAATATTATTATACCAAAAGTATATAACTGCATTTGTCTTTTCTCGCAGCATCTTTACATATTCTCTTGCATAATCACTTGCATAAACTACAAACACTTTTTTGCTGTCTATATTTTTGGGTAATTCGTTCAACCATATTCTAAACCCTGGAATTTTTGTTTTATAATGCAGCTTCCGCAAAGCTTTAAAAAACTTTGGTATTGGTTTATACATTTGTAACACTGTACAGCCATTATCTTGCATCTGCTTTGTAAAATATGTTTCACATACTGCACAAAAACAATAATCTGATATTTTCTTCATCATTTCCTCGCAAACATATATTTTATACTTCATCCATCATTTCTTTAAGTTTCTGTGCCGCCAGTTCCTGACTTTCCTTGAGTTTTTTATTCACTACCAAATAATCAATTTTTTGATTAATATAGGAAAAATCACTAAGACTATTTAAGATTCTATCTTCTAGTCCAAACTGTTTCAAAACGCTCAAATTTCTCGCAATTTTTTCTTTTGGTAATACTTCGACAAACTGCCTGTTAAACATGATTGCAAAAGCAGTACCATGAAAAGAATCTGTAATCATATATTCTGCATTTGCAATATATGACAAAAATTTAAACGGCGATAAACACAGCTTAAATTTTCCTACTCGCATACAGTTATGAGCCTCAACAGAAACTCTAAGCAATTTTAACCCCGCTTTATCCGCAAATTGCTTTGCATATTCATCCATTTCATGATTGGCATTAAGTTGATAAAGCAACACATATCCTTTTTCATGTATCGGCAGCAATTGTTTTCTCCATCTATCTCCACCAAAAATCATTGTTGGATCAAGAATCTGTGTTGCCTCATATCCAGCTCTATTTACTATATTAACCGCACTATCTTCTCGCACAGTTATATAGTCATATCCACGTAATAATTCTTTGAACTTATCAATTCTTTCTTTCGGATAACTTTCTTTTCCAAAACTCGCAGAAAAGGCTATTTTTCTCGCATCATGTGTAGCAAAACTCAAGAAATACATAGGATCTACATCATCTTGAGCAATTTCTCCCCAAACTTGATCACTACCTGTACAATAAATATCAGCTGTCGGTATTTTGCTTGCATCTGCAACCAGATTTGTAATGCGCTCGCTCAAATTCAGATATTTGGCTCTTTCCTTTTCAAATGCTCTTCCACAAATATAGTGATCTGGCCATTGAACGATTCTATATATAAGTCTAGTAAAAGTATTCCGATTCCATTTTTTGGATTTTTTTAACAGTAGTTCTGTCACATTATGATACTCTTCATCTTCTCGAACATAATCCAAAACTTCCGCATTATATCCGTAGTCTTCAAATAGTTTTTGTGTAGCATACGTCTGCAAAAAAGAGCCATAATTTACAATTGCATGGCGTGTTATAAAACAAATTTTTTTCATAATCATTTCCTTATGCTTTATATGAATACTTGACTTTAACAATCGCTCTGCATAATACCATCAACATTCTATACTTTTTCTTCTTTATGAAATAAAGCATCACATTCCACGGAATACCAATCTTTATGGTTGTTTCATTGACGAAGTTTTCTAAATCAAGTCTTTTTAATCCATCTTCAAATTTCTTTCCCATTTCTTTGAAACTAGTATTGTTCTTTGCTTCATTCAGGGACGCATAAAAAACACAGAACAAAATATAGTTATCATATTGACTTTTCAGCTGTCTATTATTCCGTAGCAGTTTCTTATTTAGATAAGCAAATAAGACTTCTAGTCTTTCAAATCGCCGCGCATCATACGCTTTTGTCATAGATTGACTGTTTTGTCGATAATAGTATACTGGAATGTCGATTCCATAAAAGGATTTACATTTTAATATGCTGTTGTATATACAGGCAACATCTTCACCAAAAGTAATCTTGTCTTCAGAACAAAGATTATCTCTTAGAATTTCGGTCTTAATCATTTTAGACCATACAGCTGGCAAAACACCGAACGTGTAAAATCTTTGATCTTTGTCACAAAGCATACATGGAATAATCTTTTCTTTGACTTCTTTCTCGTCAAAGAATCCTCTAAAATGCGAGGTTTTCATTTCAATATTTTTTCCATCTGTGCTTTTAAACGCATTATATTCCACAATATCCGGATGAGATTCCGTAATCACTTTATCAACTTCTGCAAGCCAATTATCAGCTACCCAGTCATCTCCATCCACATATCCAACATACTCACCCTTTGCAACCATTACACCAGCTCTTCGAGCACTAACTAATCCCCCATTGGCTTTATGTATGACTCGAATGTGGTCATTCTTCAAAGCATAAGCATCACAAATTTTGCCGCTATCATCGGTAGCGCCATCATCCACAAGAATCAGTTCATAATTATCATATTTCTGGCTTAGGACACTTGTTATGCACTGATCAAGAAATTTTTCAACATTATAAATCGGTACAACAATACTAAATCGGAGATTATTTTCCATTTGGCACCTCCACACTGTTTCTCTTTTGTATGTAAGTCACATTGTCTGGAATGTCTTTTGTAACTATCGCACCGGCCGCAATGATGACGTTGTCTCCAATTCTAATGTTAGGAAGGATTAAGACATCACTTCCAATCCAAACATTAGATCCAATTTCAACTCGTCCAATAACATAACCTTGTTTTCTGAAAGGGCCTTTTGTCGCATCAGTTCTATGGTTATGATCGTATATCTTAACATTTTCCCCAAATATACAATCATTGCCTATATTAATTTCGCCCAGAGATGTCATTGAACAATCGCGATTAAAAAAACAATTATCGCCAATATTAATGCTTCCTGTTTTTTCAATCATCAAATGACATCCTGGATAAAAGAAAGTCATTTTACCAGAATGAAAGCGACTCCCATATAAAATTTTCCAGCACAGAATTTTAAGAATTCCGATAACTCGATTTATAATTTTTATCAGATATTCAGACATTTTTTCCCTCACTATAAAAGACATTTTTCAAATCGTGGCTGTCTTTTTATTTCAGATCCAGTCGCTTTATTAAAAATGACTATGTAACATTTTAAAATTTAAAAGTCTCCTTCAGTCCCAGCCACTTTTGGTCCTTATCACTCAGCTTCAGCGCAGTACCATCTTTCAGCGTATAGCCCTCTGCGCTTGCACTGCCCTTGTACTCGCCCCCTCAACTCCGGCCATTCAATGCCAATTTCAGGATCGTTCCAAGCCATGCCGCCCTCGTTGGTTGCATGATAATAGCCGTATTTCTCGGTTTGATTCATATCAACGAGCAGTCGAGCCAAATCGTATGTATATCTTATTTTCTCCTGTACAGTTTCATCGTTTCCTTTACGACATCATCCCAGTTATATTTTTTGCAAATAAAGTCAGCTGCCTGCTTCTTCATTTCCATAACCATTTCAGGATGATCACAGGCATTTTGCAATTTTTCTTGCAAGTCCTCTACATTAGACTTTTGGAAAATCAATGCCTTATCTTCCACAACCTCTGCACACTCCGGAATGTCCGAAACCAGACAACAATTGCCATAACTCATAGCTTCTAGCAGGCTCAAGGGCATTCCCTCCAGGTCAGAAGGTAATGTGTAAATATAAGCATTGCTATATAATTCATCAAGCATCTGTCCCTGAACAAATCCGGTAAAAATGATTCTATTATCATCCTTTGCCAGATCTTTCAATTCCGCCATAAAAGAATCCGTATCGCTAGAGCCACCAGCGATAACCAATTTTTTATCTGTTTTGACATCTTTAAATGCCTCAACCAGATATCGAATGCCCTTTTCCGGCACCAAACGACCAAGAAACAATATGTAGGAATCCTTTGTTAGACCAAATTTTTCTGTTATGAATTTTGCATCTTTAATCTCTTGTCGATTCACACCGTTGGGAATAAAGTGAGTCTCCCTACCATAGGTATCTTTAAAGTAGTCATGAACGCCCTTGCTTAGCACAATGATTTCATCCGCATACTTTACGGCATTCTTTTCACCCTGCCGGATGAATTTTGAGCCAAACCCTAATTTCCATTTCTCACGCTGCCAGTCTATGCCGTGAATTGTAACCACAACCCTCTTTCCAAACATCTTTGGAAACCATGAGACAAAAGCTGGTCCCTCTGCATGGATATGAACAATATCATACTTACCAAAAGTACAACATAATGCTGCAAAAAAAGAGGATGAAACAGCCGCAAGACCTTTCTTTTCTATTGTTGGAACTGTCTTAAGCTTTATTCCTTTATATTCTTTAAGTCGTTTTGAATCATACTCTGAACCACTTACATGATGACCACCTCTGTTGTAGCAAGTCACATTATGTCCTTGGGCAACCATCCTTGTGCAAAGTTCCTCAACAACAATCTCAACTCCACCTTCTCTTGACGGAATTCTTTTTTGCCCAAACATAGCAATATTAAGTTTTTCCTTACATTGCTCCATCATTTCTTAATACTCCTATGGCAGTCTGCCAAATAATCTTAATATCCCCCTTCACACTCCACTCATTGATATACTGAGTATCCAGCTTCACCACTTCTTCAAAATCAGTGATATTACTTCTGCCACTCACCTGCCACAGCCCGGTCAGTCCCGGCCTGAATGACATTCTGGCTCTGTGGTGTGGTTCATACTTCTCCCACTCGTCGAGTGTTGGTGGTCGTGTTCCTACAAGGCTCATATCTCCTTTGAGGATGTTCCAAAACTGCGGCAGCTCATCTATTGATGTCTTCCTGATAAACTGTCCTATACCGGTTTTCTTTGTTCCATCCGGCAGTATCTTATTGCCTATGATTCTCGGGTCGAAGTCCATCTTAAACATCATTCCGTCGCTCACCTTGTTTTGTGCCATGAGATCCTTCTTTCGCTCCTCGGCATCCATGTACATGCTTCTGAATTTGTACATCTTGAACTTTCTGCCGTTTCTGCCAATTCGCTCCTGTGCGAAGAAAATCGGTCCCGGTGATGCTATATAGATTGCTGGTCCCACAAATATCGTCACTATCAAGGTGATGATGCATCCGACCAGCCCTCCGAGTATGTCCATGCCTCTTTTGGCAAGAAGCTGTGTGGTTCTCGCATAGTTCATGCTGGCTGTGATGACTGTGTAGTCACCTATTTTTTCTATCTGATTAAAACCACCTGCCATGACCTTGTTTTTGGTGATGCCTCTGTGAACAGCTATTCCCATCTCCAGGAATATATCTGCCATTTCGTAGGGATATTCGCTCTCCGCACACGGTGGGATAAGCACCTCGTCCACCCATTCCTCACAAGCGTAGTCCACTATCCCGTCATGGTTTGCAACTATTGGTATTTCACATATTGTTTTGCCATTCAGGTCGGCATCTGTTGCCGCTGCCACTATCTGTGTATATCCAAAACCATTTTCCTTAAGTCCCTGAAGTGTCTCCCTAAGGAGCTTTTCCGGTGCTATGACAAAGAGTGATTCTTTTGATGAAGCAAAGCCTCTTTTTTTAATTATTTTCTTAAACACCATTCTGCCTAAGTACGACACGAGAATATATATTGGAATCATGATGTAGTAAGACATACGCGAATATATCTCACCCATCTGTGTGGTAAACAGGAAGAAGGTTGTTATTATTTCCACAAATACCACATGCTTACATGTAACTATGAACTCATCGAGATAGCCTCGCTTCAATACATTTTTGAAGGCATCGGATACTATTTCCACGAAGAAATCTATGAACAGAAATGCTACTGCCAGTATCCTGTAGTCTTCATCTATGTATGGATTGCCAAGTCCAAAGCGCCATATGTATGAGAATATGAATGCTATCTGCATACACAGGACATCTAAGAGCATGAAATCTATATGCTTTGTCCAGCCTCTTCCTTTCTTTCTGTACATTTTTTGTGTCTCCCTGTATTTCTTGATTACCCTATTTCCAGTTCATCCCTATACTGTCGAGCCTTGCTATGCGCTCTGTGTCGAGCACCATGCCGCTGGCCTTCGGGTTTTTTCTTTTACATCTGATATTTGATATCCAGCGTCCCAGCTTCACTCCGTCTGTGGAATATGATACCGGCACGTCCAAATTGCCGTTTTTCTCGTAATATGCTTTCGCAAGCTCAAACTTTCTGTTCCACTGTATGGCAGTCTTGCTTTCTGACCTGTAGCCTATGCTCTGCAAGCGTTTTAGCTGCTCGTCTGTCATTGAGCTGCTATTGGTCTGGTTGGATAGCCACCGTCCAAGCGGTATGCCGTCTGCTGTGACATACTTTGCAGGTACTTCGAGGTTTCCATGCTCCTTGTAGTAGGCCTTGGCTGCGCTGTAGTACTCTTCCCACTTCTGCTTGTTGTGGTCCCATATCATGCCAAGCTCCTCAAGTGCTTTTCTCTGTTCATCGGTGAGTGCCTGCTCTATGCCGTACTTTTTTACCTTGAAGCGCATGTTGTTGATCCATGAGCCGAGCCTGAAGCCTGTAGGCGATACGTATTTGGCCTTGATGTCCAGATTGCCGTAGGTATTGCGATAGCTTTTCAGCTCTTCCAGTACCTCCTGCCAGCTTGAGTCCATGACATCCCATATCATGCCTATGTCGTTTAGCTTTTGTATCTTTTCCCAGGTGAGGTTTCCGGATATATTGCCTGACTTCACACGCCTCTGGGTGTTTATCCATGCTCCCAGTGTGAGGCCTGACTTAGTTACATAGCTCTTTGGTATCTTGAGATTTCCATTTTCCTCATACCACTGCTTTGCTGCCTCATAGTATGTGTCCCAGGCACTTCCCAGATTTTCCTGCAGGCGCATGAATATCTCCCTGCTGTCCTTTGTCTCATCTATGATGCGGAACCTGTCGTCAAAGTGTTCTCTTGGCGAGTGAGTGTCCGGATACAGTAAAAATGCTTCCTGCATCTCGTTTTTCAGGCAGTCTATGCAGTAGAGACTGTCGAAGTTGTTGACCAGGTCAAAGATGACCGGCTGGTTTTTGCTTCCTGCTGACAGTGCTCTGCCTATCTGCTGCAGATAGATGATTGGTGACACTGTAGGGCGAAGCAGTATTACTCCGTCCACATCATCCACATGTATACCCTCGTTCAGCATATCTATGCAGTAGAGGAGCTTTAAGTGGCTTCCTGTGTCCTTTTTGAATTCGGCAAAGGCTTTGCTGGTCGACGCTTCGTTGTAGTACGCTGTGTATATGTGTGGCTTTTTGTCCACCTTGCTAAACCAGTCGGCCGCCTGCGCCTTCATCTCATCCATATGCTCTCTGCCTGAGCAGAATACTATGTATTTGCCATCAGGCTTTGTCATCTGTCTGGCAAAGACCTCTGTGAGGCCGTCTGCCTGCTCGAGTGCACGCTTTAGCTGTTCTAGGAGCTTTTCGTTTTCCGATACAAGTCCCGGGTTTGATAAGCCTTCGATTCGCTTTTTCAGTTGTTCAAGCTCTTTCTTGTATGAATACATGGCTATGACATATTTAGGCTCCGGAAGTATTTCCCTCACGATTGCTTCTCCGAGTGTCATCTCTGAGGCTATGTTGCCCTCAAAGAGCTCCTCTGCCATATTGCGCTGGTTGTCCAGATAGCGTATGTTTGTCGCTGAGAGCCCCAGGCGCTTTGCCTTCGGATATGCTTCCAGAAGCTTACTCACACTCTTGCCCCACTCTGCGGCTCCACAGCGGTGGAACTCATCGAGTATGATATAGTCAGGGTGCAGGGTGTCTATGCTGTCCTCATGCTTCATGAGCCTACTGTATGACATGTATTCTATGTTTGAGAACTGTGTGTCTATGTTTTCAAGCTGTGTCTTGTAGATGTACTCACTTGGCGATAGCCATAGAAAGTGCTTGTGCGGATGCTGCTCCACGAGCTTGAAGGCTATCATCGACTTGCCCGTGCCGGTCGGATGGATGACGGCTGCCATCTGCTTTTCCTCCAGCATGGTCTCGACTGCTCTGTATGCATCTTCGTTGTGCTTGTAAAGATGTATGCTCATTTGCTGCCTCCGGGTGAAACACTACATTAAAAGGGAGGTTGGATTTCGCAGATTATTACAATCTGCGAAATCCAACCTCCCTTATGTATAAAATAAGCATTTTATATAAATATGACCATTTTTCTGACCATTTATGGGATAACTATAGAATTGATTGCGGAGCGTTTGGTCTCCAGATTTGGATGCACATAGCGATTCAATGTAATATTTACATTGGAATGTCCAAGAATCTCACTTACACTCTTAGCGTCAGCCCCACTGCTGATACAGTTTGTGGCAAAGGTGTGGCGCAATGCATGAAAGTGAGTATTCCCGATACCTGCTTCTTTTATATAGATATGAAATCTATTCTGATAAGTGCGGGGATCCATAGGCTGATTTTTCTTTAGAAAATAAGAGTCACCTTTCATTGAAGTGTTATAATAATCTGACAGCTTGTCATATATAAAGTCCGGGATAGGAATCTCACGAAGTGAATTTGAAGTCTTTGGTGAATCTATATATAAAGAAGTCTTTTTCGTGGCTGTGTGGTTATTTTGTGATGAATCGGATGTGTGTACCGTATCTACCGGAAGTCTCTGCACTGTGCGATTGACATGCAGAGTGCGACTAATCATGTCGATATCTTCCCATTTCAGGGCACAAATTTCTCCTAAACGCAGCCCCATAAAAAGGCACAATAAAATACCGAGCTTATAGATATCAAGCTCGGTAAGAAGATACTCGGTTAGCTTTTGCTGGTCTATTGTATTGATTGTATTTATGTTGTTTGAGGATGTGACGGATGAACGTTTTGCTCTGTACGACAGATGAATTTCTCCGGTACCATATGTGGCAGCTCCATATGCAAGGATTGAGTTGAATATACAAAGTATGCTCTTTGTAACGCTCTCACCGGCTGTCTCAGGCAACTCCTTGAGTATTTCATTCTGATTTAACTCATCTATGACGCTTTCTCCCCAGTTCGGTTTGATATATTTATTGTATATAGTAGAATACTTTTGAATGGTAGAGCACTTCCGGCTGGATGCTATACTTTCAAGCCATTTCTCAGCGACTGCTTTTACGGTGATAGCGGACTGCTTTGGGGCTGCTGTTTGATTAAGTGAAGCAGCTTTTGCTGTAAGCAGCCTTTCTGTTACTTCCTTATAGCTGTGGCCGTATACCGATTTGCACTTTTTACTGCCGGCTGTGTCTACTATGTAGTAACGCCCCTCCCAGCGTCCGTCGGTTCTCTTTCTGATGTTGGTTCCTCTTCTTGACATAATGTATGCCTCCTTGTGATTATTTATTTCAATAGAAGAGGAATGAAATACTTAATATTTATCTGTTTTCCATATGTCTTTACCATTTTGGAATGCTCTCAGCTTTGTGAGTTTCTTTTCATATAATGCTTGTAGCCTTGGGATACGCATATGACGTTCGATTAAATCTTTTTTATACAAACTAAAATCCATTTCTGCTTTATCAATATTTACAATATTTCTATCCTTTACATATGATAGAAGCCGTACTTCTTTAGAAATAAAAGAATGTGTCTTTATCTCATCAATACGAATTGAACCAAGATGCTCGTATGGAATATTATAGAACATAGAATTACCGGAATCATATATAGGTGCAAATCCAAGTATTTCTAATGTGTCAGGATTTCTAACTATAGAAATATTATTCATGTGTCTGTCGGTATTTGAAATGAGATAGTCAGTCATTATTTCATAATCCATAAAATAATCAAACTCTTCTTCTTTTATTCCCAAACCAAGACAGACCTTTTTCAATGGATAATAATATGATTCATTTTGCTTAAGCTTGACTGATTGCAATAATTCCCATGCACTGATACATTCCAGATTTTCTGAGCAAAAATCGTATGAAAGACATCCAAGTCCTTCAATTCCACCTTCTACTGTTAACAATGTGGGAGTGTATACTGTGAAATTTTCAAATTTTTGTTTTCTATGAAGTTCTGTTGCAAATAGTTCGTTTATACTTTGCTGGTATGATTCTCCATAATTACCTTTAATCATATATCTGCGGCCTGAAGTGTCAATACACCATTTTTTCTGAAGTTCTCCCTGTGAAGCAGCGCAGTTAAATTTTGTTTTCTTCCTTAAATCAAGTAAATTGTCCTTGTTTAGTGTTATTTCACCAAATGTATCTACGAAATCATTTGTAAACAGATTTACATCTTTCCATTCGATATCTTCACCACGAGGTTTAATCCAATAACAATCCGACAAACTTAAGGCCAAATTATCTACCAAAGCACTGTTTGTTGAAGAATATCCAAGTCTTTGCAGGGCAGTCTTAGCTCCGTGCCTCGTCTTAGGAATAGCTCTGTCCTTCCACCAATCATGAAATTTCATATCATTCATCTGTCCACCTATAGGAAAGTGGGCAAGAGCTGCTTCATTTTTTCTGTAATTTCCGAGAGTTCCCCCTTCTGTCAGCTCCATCAGGCAAACAGGTATATCTTTATGCATTAAATAGTATTCTTTAGCTATTTTCTTCGCCATATATTAACTCCATATAATATCTTCTGTTTTATCAAGTCTACAGTCACGATTAAATTTATCAACTATTTCATAATAGGATTCAAACAAATCAGCCACATATAATGAAAGATTTTTTTCCTTTACACCATCAAGATCTTCACCTATCTTGATTTTTGTACCTATTGAATCAATTAAATACCCAGCGTCTCTGTTATAATAATAAATCTTACCGTTATTATCTTCAATTTTATACATATTATCATTTTCTATCGGTAACTGGTTGGCAATTAATTTTATAATATAAGGAGTAGGCGAGCTTTCTCCCTGCTCCCATTTCTGCAATGTACTTATTGGTATATTGAACATCTTTGAAAAACTACGTTGCGAAAGGCCGGTAGTATTTCGTATTTCCTTAATGTTCATAATAACAAACCTCCCATAAAAATATATCCAATTTGGTTACTTTTTTTGTTATTATACCCAAATCGGATATATAATGTCAATATAATTTAATTTATTTCTGACCACAATTTTGACCATCTAAAACTAAAAAATATATAAAATTCAACCTGATATTTTATTAAAATTGTAAAAAGACACAAAAAAAGATACAATAGTTGACATAAAACGACTCAAGTTTTATTATGTATCTAGTGTTTTTTAACAGAGGTGATTTTCGCAGATTGTAATAATCTGCGAATTTTTTTTATATTCTTTCTGATTAGGCAATAGCAAAATATCATGAAAAAAGAGAGCGGGCCGGCGAATGGGAAGTTCGCCGGCCCAGATTTACACTAGGAGCAAAGTTTATACTTTGCGGAGATAAAATATGTTTTTCGTGGCCTTTCATGTTGTCGCGGCCACGCTATAGTTCTGATTTGCTTATACCTCTGCCAGCTTCTTTCCAAGCTCCTCGCAGGCTGTCTTTGCATCATCGTCCGGTGCATCCTGGCAGATAACACCCTCGCCGCCTACCACTGTAGCTCCGGCCGCTGTCATTCGCTCTACCCAGTCGCGCATCCACTCGCCATCGCCCCATCCGTATGAACCGAACAGACCGATTGTCTTGCCTGCCACGCAGCCCTCAAGCTCTGTGACAAACGGCTCCATCTCGCCCTCCTCAAGTACCTCTGCACCCATTGCAGGGCATCCGAGTGCGAATGCTGTCTCTGATTTAAGCTCATCTATTGAAGCACTGCTTACGAATACGATTTCTGCTTCCTTTCCGGCATCTGTGACGCCCTTTGCAACTGCCTCTGCCATTGCTGCTGTATTGCCTGACTGTGACCAATAAACTACACTGATTTTGCTCATTTTAATTCCTCCTATACCGCAATCTGCTGCGGTTCTTCTTTATATATTTCCAGTATCAGCCTCATATCTATGTCCTCGGCCAATAGCTGTATGACACTTTCCTTCGCCTTTTCAAAATCCTCAAACATCTTCTTTTTGAGTGGTACGTTGCGGTACACCTTCCAGTATCCTGAATACAGGCAGCCGCATCCGTTATGCTCTATAAAGCCTCTCACATCCTCTATCGGATACCCAAGCAAAAGCCCCATCTCATGCGGAAACTGCTTGTGTTCATCATTCAGATACGCTTCGTAGTGTTTTTTGAATCTAAGTAATATCTTGCCGAATGAAAAATCCTCATATCCCGCTTTCTTTAGTATGTCCAAAGCCTCTGAATTATTCAGATATGCTTCTAAGAGGCTCCTGCGGAATAAGAGGAAGGCGGTTTTCTCATTCCTTGCTGCGAGCCTGAAATGCGATATCCCGGAAGCCCTCAGAATCACTCTCATGGCACTCTCATCAGCGCTGTCTATCATGAGCATATTTGAAATTCTCGCTCCTGTAATTAGTGGGGCACACTGGAGGGCAAGCTGCATTTCCACACTCTTTAAATCCATGCTCATAGCAATCTGAAATACTTCCTGGCACATTTTGGCTCCTTTCGTGTTAGTTATCTCTAACCTGAGTTAAATATATCTTACTTACACCTATATGTCAAGTATTTTTTGCCATTTTTACATTTTTTATTCTCAATTAATTGCAACAAAAAACACACTAAGAATCTTTAATTCTCAGTGTGCTTTCCTTATTGCCGTTCTTCTTTTTATACAATTCATTAATTCACTTATTATAACAATTGTACCTATTGATATATCACAGCCTCTCCCCCACTGCTTTGCAACGCTTTCTGCTAAAAGCAATGCCATACGCTATAATATCACATCTGCCTTCATTACGAAGAGCCTCATCATATCTCTTTTCCTTAATCTGTGCCATGGCAATCTCACATGCCGTATCAAGCTCCTTTATATTCCTTGCATACTTCACCTCGATTACAATTCCTGCATCCGGATTTTCCGGCATAATCATTATGTCACTAAAACCGTCTCCCGACTCACGATTTGACTTAATTAGCCAGTCCGGATTACTTCCTCGCAGCAAGCCAAGAAGCAGTCCATGGTAGAAGTTCTCCTTCATATCATCAGGTGCCTTCGTATCAAGTATGCTTATCATACGTCCCATCACAATATTGAGCTGCTTTGCAATCTTTGTCTCATCCTTATCAATAATTGCCTTTGATAAAAGCTTCATAGTATCATTATCATTTGCCACCACACTCTTGAACCATTCCTGTATCTGAAGGATAAATACCTCTCTCACCTCTTTATTTGGAATTACAAGCTTATATGCATAGCTTTCGCTATCCGGCAGCTTTACATCTCCTGCCTTTGTAAGATATCCTGTGGTGAACAGCACACTCCACATATTGTCTATAGTGCTTTCTATTTCATCATAGGTCAGGTCGAGTCGTATGCTCTTTACAATTGTCTCGCCTGCAATAAGGCGCTCTATTTCATCCTTTGTTGATGAGTCAGCTTTACTGATGAGCCTTCTCACCAGACTGTTTCCACTGCTGTTTATCCAATATGTCTGTGGTCTTATATCGCTGTCATCACACAGACGATCCACATGATTTATCACATCCCATGGACAGTAAACATCAGCCTTGCCAAAGTGATACCCATCATACCACTCCTTTATATCATTGTAATGCATGGACATATTATAATCCTCGAGCAGCTTTCTCACTTCATTGTCCGTAAAACCAAACTGCTCGTCAAACCTCGCATCTGTAATAGACATGACCCTAAAATTATTAAGACCTGTAAAAATACTCTCCTTGGATATGCGCAGGCAGCCCGTAAGGACTGCAAACTGCAGAAATTCATTGGTTTTAAGGGCCATTCCAAAAATTCCCCTGATAAGTGAGACCATTTCATTATAGTATCCATTCTGAAATGCCTTGTCCAAAGGGACATCATACTCATCTACAATGATAATTGCTTTACGTCCAAAGTGTGTAAACAGCAATTGCGACAGAACCTGCAGACTGGATATAAGGAGCTTTTCGTCCATGGCATATTTTCCGTCATTCACTGAAATAATTGCATTATAGCGATTTTTATCATTTTCAGAAAGCCCTTCACTATCCTTAAGAAACTTAAATCGCTCTGCTTCCCTGCTGATAAGCTCAATAATCCTGTATCTTGCCTCATCAAATGATGTACCCTCAACACTTTTCAGTGAAAGAAAAACGACCGGATACTTTCCCATATATTCTTCACAAAGCTCTTTATTCCCCGAAATATACAGACCATCGAACAGCGATTTATCAGTACCAATCTCAAAAAAGCTCTTAAGCATGCTCATATTGAGAGTTTTTCCAAAGCGGCGCGGTCTTGTAAAAAGAGTCACCTCGCTCCAGCTTTGTAATATCTGCTCTATGAGCCTTGTCTTGTCCACATAATAAAAATCTGATTCCCGCAGTTTTCTGAAATCATCGATTTCGACCGGTAACTTCATCGTGTTCATCATAAAAGCCTCCACTAAAAAAATCCACTATACTCATTCTAGTATAGCGGATTTTTCTAAAAATTACAATTCCTATAAAACCAGGCTTATGACACCTGCACTCTATACATATTTTTGCGGTCAATCGCTCCAATCTCTTCGAGCGTATTGATCATCCGATACACCGTAGCAGTCCCGATAGAGTGATCTATCTTTGATGCCCGGTAATAAATCTCTTTGCAGCTTCCGCACTCGCCCTCGAGGATTACATCAAGCAAAATAAGTCTCTGCTTTGTAATCCTGCACCCGCTGTCCTTTAGCTTGCCAACGATTACCTCTTTTTGCTCTATTGCTTCTTTCGACATACATCCTCCTATCGTTACCGATGCCGGCAGATGCAGCTTAAACGGCAGATGAGTTCTTTCCATAAAATGCCCATCCTGTGCTTCATACACACCATGCCGTGGATTAATGACAGCCCTTGCAATGGCTGCAGTCCATTCCACACTGCAAGCTCTTGCCTGCTTTCTTTGATTTGATTATTGTCCTGATTACAAGTGCAACTATCACTACGAGAATTGCAATTACAATGATATCAGCCAGCATGTCATCATCTCCTATTCACTACAAATGCTACTAATTATACTACTGTGTTATTTCTTTTCCTTGAAAAATCCTATTATTATCTTTACGGCAAGCCCCAGCAGGCATAGAAGAACTATGACTGCTATGAGGTCTGCTGTGTTAAATTCCAAATTGATTCTCATTTAATCATCTATTACACGTTTGATGCCGCAAATGAAGTGCTCTTTGCTGTTGCCTTATTAGGGTCTTTTCTGAACAATAAGTATAATACACCTGCAAGAAGTACAAATGCAACTACTGTCCAGAAGTTGAAGGTTACCTCACCTATGCAAAGTCCCACAATCTGGTAGAACATAAGTGTTACACAGTAAGCTGATACGTTCTGGAATATGATTGTAAACCAGAAGAACTTACGGTTGTTAAGCTCCTTTGCTGTTGTTGAGATAGCTGCAAGACATGGTGAGTCAAACAGGTTGAACAGCAAGAATGATACTGCTACCATTGTTGTTGGGAAGAATGCTGCAAACTGATCATGCATGCTTACTGCATACTCTTCTACCTCTCCAAGTCCTGCGAGTACACCCATTGTTGAAACGATACCCTCTTTTGCCACAAAGCCTGAGAGTGATGATGCAACTGCCTGCCATGTATTGAATCCAAGTGGTGCAAAGATAACTGCGATTGCAGATCCGATTACTGCGAGTAAGCTGTTTTCTTTGTCAACAAGTCCGAATGCGCCATCCTGGATGCCGAAGCTTGAAAGGAACCACATAACTGCACAGCAAAGGAAGAGGATTGTTCCGGCCTTCTTGAGGAATGCCCATACTCTCTCCCATACGTGTAATAGCACACCCTTTACTGAAGGGATATGATACTGTGGGAGCTCCATTACGAACGGTGCAGGCTCGCCTGCAAATGCTCTTGTCTTCTTTAAAATGATACAGTAGATGATTGTGAGGCCGATTCCTGCAAAGTACATAAGAGGTGCCATCCACCAGCAGCCGTCACCCATGATAAAGCCTGCGATAAGTGCGATAACCGGAAGCTTTGCTCCACATGGGATATTTGTTACTGTCATCATTGTCATACGACGGTCTTTTTCGTTCTCGATAGTACGTGTTGCCATGATTCCCGGTACTCCACATCCTGATCCGATGAGGAATGGGATGAAGGACTTTCCTGAAAGACCGAATCTACGGAAGATTCTGTCCATGATGAAGGCTACTCGTGCCATGTATCCGCAGTCCTCAAGGATTGAGAGGAATAAGAATACGATAGCCATCTGTGGTGCAAATCCGATAGGTGCACCAAGACCTCCGATGATACCGTCAACTACAAGTGATACGAGCCATTCAGAGCAGCCTACATTTTCCATGAATGTCTGCACTGCCGGCTGAATCCACTCACCAAAGAGTGTGTCGTTTGTCCAGTCTGTTACAATTCCACCGAGTGATGATACTGCAACATAATATACAGCCCACATAATGAGTGCGAAAATAGGCAATGCCAAAAATCTGTTTGTAACAATCCTATCAATTTTGTCTGATACTGTCTCTTTTCCGGCACGTGCCTTCTTTACACATGAGCCGATGATTGAAGATATGTACTGATATCTCTCGTTTGTGATGATACTCTCTGTGTCATCATCGTATTTGTCCTCGAGAGCTTTAATCTCTGCGTCTACGTTTGGAGCACTCTTTAATACCTCAGAAATCTTTGAGTCACGCTCTAAAAGCTTGATTGCAAAGAATCTCTTCTGGCTCTCTGCTACTGCAAGACCAAGCTTATCCTCGATGCCTGCGATTGTACTCTCCACATCGTCTGCGAAGTGATGTACCCTCTGAACGGATTTACCTGACTTTGCAATCTGGATTGCCTTCTCTGCGGTCTCCTTGATTCCTGTCTTCTTTAAAGCTGAAATCTCAACAACCTCACAGCCGAGCTTCTCTCCAAGTGCCTTGATATTGATTTTGTCTCCGTTTTTCCTTACAATGTCCATCATATTGACAGCCATAAGCACCGGAATACCAAGCTCGATAATCTGTGTTGTCAGATACAGATTACGCTCGATATTGGTTCCGTCCACGATATTGATAATCGCATCAGGCTGCTCTCCGATTAAGTAATTTCTTGCAACAACCTCCTCGAGAGTATATGGAGAAAGTGAGTAGATACCCGGCAAATCCACCAGGTCTACATCCTTGTGACCGATAAGCTTTCCCTCTTTTTTCTCAACTGTAACACCAGGCCAGTTACCAACATACTGATTGGCACCTGTTAAGGCATTGAACAGTGTTGTTTTTCCGCAGTTCGGGTTTCCTGCGAGAGCAATTTTTACTGCCATGTTTTAATCTCCTTATTTTTGTTTGCTCATTCTGTCTATAGTTTGTATTTACTAACCTATAGGCAAAAAAATTTACTCTACTTCTATCATAGAGGCATCGTCCTTACGAAGTGATAGCTCATAGCCTCTCACTGTCACCTCTACCGGATCGCCAAGCGGTGCCACCTTGCGGATAAATATCTCAACACCCTTAGTAATTCCCATATCCATGATACGTCTCTTGACTGCGCCCTGGCCTGTGAGCTTGACAACCTTGACTGTCTCGCCTACTTTGGCTTGCTTTAATGTCTTCATGCTGACTACTCCTTTTTTAATTTTATTGTTGTTTAAAAAATTTATATAAACGTTTGCATAATATCATATACAAAGTCGTTTAAATCTTAAATGATTACAGCTTATACAGCACATTGCTGCATGTGTTGTATGTGTTATATATGTCATACATGCTATATCCATGCCTGTTACATTGTTTATCAGACCATGATCTTATTTGCCATGTCCTTGCCGATTGCTACTCTGGCGCCCTTTACATTGACTATCATATTGCCGGCTATCTCTGAGATGACAGTCACTTCTCCGCCTACTACAAAGCCCAGCTTCTCAAGGAAAGATCTCACCTCTTCCTTTCCGCCGATTTTCTTGATTATCTGTGCCTCCCCGGCACCACTCATTGATAATGGCATCATATTTACCTCTTTTCACGTCTTTTCTTCACGACTTTAATGATAAAAAACATCATTTGGTAGCTCTTACGGCTGTTAGTATACCCTAACGTCACTTAGATGTCAATAATATTTTTTAGATTTTTCTTACTTTTTTCAGTTGTGGCTAATAGAATGCGCCCCAGACACCAAGTGTCCGGGGCGCATACCAACCTCAGTCAAAAAAGTATATTATAATATTATATTACGTAGAACCAGCTCGGATCCGTCTCCATCTCGCTGGCCACAAGCTCCTTTCGCTCTCCTGTTCTGATGGAAAGCTCCTGGTTTTTGATGCTCACACGAGCCCCCGGCTCGATAGATGAAGTAATAAATGCATTACTTCCGATGACAGCACCTCTTCCGATGACAGTCTCACCACCAAGTATCGAAGCTCCGGCATAGATGATGACATTATCCTCAATAGTAGGATGTCTCTTCACACCCTTTAGCTTCTGACCGCCTCTGGTAGAAAGTGCTCCGATAGTCACACCCTGATATACCTTGACATTGTCACCGATAATAGTGGTCTCACCTACCACGATGCCTGTTCCGTGGTCTATAAAGAAATTCTTGCCAATAGTGGCACCCGGATGGATATCTATACCGGTTTTGCTGTGTGCATGCTCTGTCATCATACGCGGGATGAGCGGTACTCCAAGCAGATGCAGCTCGTGGGCTATACGGTTTGTAGTGATTGCAAGCAGTCCCGGATAGCAAAGGATAATCTCATTGTAATTGTATGCTGCAGGGTCTCCGTCAAAAAACGCAGCCACATCAGTCTCCACCAAAGCTCTGATTTTTGGAATCCTTTTAAAGAAATCATTGCTGATTTTCTCAGACATATTGACAAGCTCGTGATGTGATAAGCTCCTGTATTTAGGATTCTGCGGCAGGGCAAGCACCACCTGCTTGCGCAGATTGTACATGATATCCTCCAAAAGAACAGCAATCTGGCTATCCAGGTTGTAATATCTGAAGCTCGTGCCCTTGAAATAGCCCGGATACATTATCTTAATAAGCTTTGAGAGCAGATCACAAACAGCCTCCTTGTCTGGCTGTGAAAATAGTGCCTGCTGATTTATGATTTTGTCATCATGATAATCGTCAAGTATCTGTGATACAAGCCCTTCTATCATTTCTTTATCATTATCCATATATTCGAAGCCTCCGAATTTAATATTTATAATATTTTTTTGCCTCCATACGCTCCTCCCATGTGCGGTTTATTATACCGCCTATGAAAAGCACATACATGCAACCATATAACCATACCATTATAAGCGCAATAGTGGTCATTGTGCCATAAAATGAAGAATAATTATTGTATTTATCCACGTACACAGAAAAGATTCCCGAAAAAATCATCCATGCAGCAGCCGCAAATACCGCTCCCGGCAGCTGATACTTTGCCCTACGCTTCTTGTTTGGCAGAAACACATAAATCACCCAGAAAAATAAAATAAGCACCGGCAGGCAGATTACCAGACGATAATCGACCACACTGCCTATTATACTTCCAATTATATGATGAACATTTGAAAAATACATCTTCCTGAGCATATTTCCAAACACCATGATACCCAGTAAAAAAATGAGCGCCAGTGCAAAAACGATACTGTAAAGCACCGAATATATGCGCCGCAAAATAAAATTTCTGTTTTCCTTCACATGATACATATCGTCAAGCCCAAGCTGAAACGAAATAAAAGCCTTTGAGCTTAAGTACACGGCTGTAATCATCGTAATAGAAAGTCTGCCTGTGCCGCTTGCATACACCTCACTTGCCAGATCCTTCATGATGTCACCAAACGACTCCGGAATAAACGAGCTCGCCCACATCAAAAAATCAGCCTCTGTAAGCGGTGTCCAGCTCAGCAGCGAAAAGAAAAACAATAAAAACGGGAAAAACGACAGCATCAAAAAGAAGGCTGCCTGCCCCGCGTATGCAGAAATAGAACTCTCTGAAAAATTGGTCACAAAATCAAAGGCTGTCACAATGATATCCCATCTTCTGCTGTATTTCCTCGCACTTTTTCCTTCGATGTTAGATTCTTTACAATCACCACCTACGGCCTTACGTTTCTCCGTTTTGATTTCCGGTGTTTTACTATCTAAATCCGGTCTACTTTGCTTTGTCATCTGCCTTCTTCTGGAATTTCTCCTCAAATACTATAAAACGCTCATGAGTACCCTCACCAATGAGTCCTGCCTCATCAAAAGCCTTTACAGAAAAAGTGAGCGCTCTACCATCCACCTTCACAAGCTCCGACTCACAGGTCACCTTCATGCCAACCGGTGTAGCCGAAACATGCTTAATATCAAGCGCAGTACCGACAGTACCACTTCCCTCCTCAAGCTCAGACGCAACACTCTCAAAAGCTGTATTTTCCATCAGCGCAATCATAGCCGGAGTAGCAAACACATCCATCGTGCCGCTTCCCATAGCCTTCGCTGTCTTATCCAAAGTCACTGTAATCTCTTTCTTACCTTTAATACCTGTCTGTAACATATCAGTCTCCTTATATCATAGTGCGGGTCACTAAGGTATACATCGATAATACCTTTTGACCCTTTAATCATATTATAAAATAAATCCTAGCATTTTTACGCCACAATGTCCAGTGAAAAATAAGTTTATAAACTTTTCACAATTCCAAAAATGCCCAATCCATGCGGTTTTCTGTTATTTTGTTAGCACTCACTATTTTTGAGTGCTAATTTTCTATTGACTTTTCCGATAATGCGAACTATTATTTTATTATGCTTATAAAACAAGCTGATTAACTGCAAATATTAAATGACCTACACTCGCGGAAATAAGCTAAATTTGCGGGTAGCAGACAGTTGTTCTGAAGATAAAATATGAACTGCCACAGGGTTCCATTACCGGACAAAGTGGCACAACCAAAAGCATGCCACAAACTATCCATACAAAATCCTGTGGCTGACTTCATATTTTCTCTGAGGAATTACTGGCTGCTACACCGCAACCTCACAGCCCATAACCGCGGCGTAAATAAAAACAAGGAGTGTGTAAAAATGACAGAAAAACACGGCAATCTTTCAATTGACAGCGACAACCTGTTCCCTATTATAAAGAAATGGTTATATTCAGACCACGATATCTTCTATCGTGAGCTCATCTCAAACGGCTGTGATGCCATCACTAAGCTCAAAAAGCTCGACATGATGGGTGAATATTCCCTTCCTGCAGACTACAAGGGCAAGATTCAGGTGCTCGTAAACCCTGACGAAAAGACAATAAAGATTATAGATAATGGTCTTGGTATGACAGCTGATGAGGTTGAGGAATACATAAGCCGTATCGCTTTTTCAGGTGCTACAGACTTCATCGAGAAATACAAGGACAAGTCAAATGATGACCAGATTATCGGTCATTTCGGTCTCGGCTTCTACTCAGCATTTATGGTAGCCGACGAGGTAACAATCGATACTCTCTCTTATAAAGAGGGCTCTACACCTGTACACTGGTCATGTGACGGTGGTACAGAGTACAATATGGAGGATGGCGACATGGACGACGTCGGAACAGAGATTACTCTCTACTTAAACGACGATTGTCTTGAGTTCGCAAATGAGTACCGCGCACGTGAGGTCATCGAGAAGTACTGTTCTTTCATGCCTACAGAGATTTACCTTGCAAAGGAAAATGCTCCTGAAGAGTACGAGACAATAGACAAGGCTGACAAGCGTGACACTGACACTGTCATTGAGGAAATTCATGAGGACGCAAAGTACGAGGAAAAAGAAAATGACAAGGGCGAAAAGGAGCAGGTAGAGGTATCTCCTGCAAAGGATCAGCTCAAAATCGTTAAGCGCCCTGTTCCGCTCAATGATACAACCCCACTCTGGACCAAGAGCCCGAATGAATGTACCGACGAGGAATACAAGGAGTTTTACAGAAAGGTATTCTTAGACTACAAGGAGCCTCTTTTCTGGATTCACCTGAATATGGACTATCCTTTCAACTTAAAGGGTATCCTCTACTTCCCTAAGATCAACACAGAGTACGACTCAATTGAGGGAACTATTAAGCTTTACAACAACCAGGTATTTATCGCAGACAATATCAAGGAGGTCATTCCTGAGTTTTTGATGCTCCTTAAGGGTGTTATCGATTGTCCTGATTTACCGCTTAACGTATCGCGTTCTGCTCTCCAGAATGATGGCTTCGTAAAGAAGATTTCTGAGTACATTACCAAGAAAGTGGCTGACAAGCTCATCGGTATGTGCAAGACAGATAAGGAAGCCTATGAGAAATACTGGGATGACATCAGCCCATTCATCAAGTTTGGCTGCTTAAAGGACGAGAAGTTCTGTGACAAGATAAACGACTATATTCTTTTCAAGGATATCAATGACAAGTATCAGACTCTTCCTGAGCTACTCGCACCTGTTCATGAGGATGAAAAAACAGATGCGGAAAGTGCCGATGCTTCTGATGATACAAAGAAAGCTGACAATACTGATGCAAATGCCTCTGATGAAAACAAGGAGCCTGAGAAGAATACAGTTTACTATGTCACAGATGTAGTACAGCAGGGTCAGTATATCAAGCTGTTCAAGGAACAGGGCATGAACGCTGTTATTCTTGACCACAATATCGATACCTCATTCATCACACAGCTTGAGCAGAGAAATGACCACTACAAGTTTATGAGAATAGATGCAGACCTCACAGAGTCTCTCAAGGATGAATCCGGTACAGACCTCACAGAGGCAACCACTACTCTCTCAGAGGTATTCAAGAAAGCTTTGAACAACGACAAGCTTACTGTAAAGGTAGAAAACCTTAAGAACGCAGATGTAGCATCTGTGCTCACACTCTCAGAGCAGGGCAGACGTATGCAGGATATGATGAAGATGTACGCAGCCGGAGGCATGGGTGGAATGGATCCAAGCATGTTTGCCGCTGACCAGACACTCACATTAAATGCCAACAACGAGCTTGTAAAGTACATCTTAGACAATAAGGATTCTGAGCATGTTCCAATGTTTGCTGAGCAGCTTTACGACCTTGCAATGCTTTCTAACCAGCCGCTTTCAGTTGACCAGATGACTAAATTTGTAAAGAGAAGTAATGATATCATGCTTCTTCTCACAAAGTAATACAACAAAGTAATTTTACTGTTAACATCACATAAAAAAGCTGTACACTATGCAGGTTTCATAGACCTGCATGTGTACAGCTTTTTATTAATTACCGGCTCTCTTAAACAAAAAGTTCACAAACACAGCCGATACCACCCCAAGCACTGCTCCTGCCAGGACATCCGTTGGGAAATGCATGAAGTTGTACATACGTGAAAACGCAATAAGTACCGCAAGTACAATCGCCGGTATTCCCATTCTTTTGTCTATAAACATAAGTGTCACTGCCGCTGTTATGCCGTTTAACGTGTGTCCCGAAGGAAATGATGAGTCAAACGGTATCTTTACAATAAGACTGACTGTCTCATCTATCTGACATGGTCTCAATCTGTCGACCATATTTTTTATTATCAGATTGCCCACTATAAAGCTCAAAATCTCTGCCGAAAGCATCTGCATGCCTCCACGGCGGTATTTTTTTGAAATACAAAGCACTACACCTATCACAATCCACAATGCTCCTGCATTTCCGAGGGTGGATAAAAACGCCATTAGCTTGTCTAAAAACGGTGTTCTGATGCTCTGAATTGCATACAGGATGTCAAATTCCCAGTCCATATTATATGCTCCTGTCTATTATTAATTATTATCTGCCTGTTCAATTGTCGGCCTGAAAGTATTTATTGTACACAGTAAAAAATGAGCTTGTTTTCACATCCTTTTCATTCTTTATACTGATTGAATCCCACAGGTCATTGTTTAAACTAAAGCCTGCTTTTTTTACAAAGTGCTCGTAGTCATCATTAAACTGCTCCTGTTGTCTCTTTTGCAGTATAGTGACCTTGTTCTGCTCTGTTTTTTCCCGGTCCAGCTTGGATATACACTTGATGAAATAGTAGCCGTCATCTGTGCTTATCATATCAGATGTCTCTCCATCGCCAAGCTCAAATGCTACAGCCTCAACCTCCTGTGGCAGAGTGCCCTTTGCCGCATACAGCTCTGTCTGGCTGTCCTCACTGCTGCCTGATGCAACTGCTGCAAAATCTTCCTTTGACAAAAGCTTCTGGCTCACAGAATCTGCGCTCTCCTTACTCTTTACAAAGATTTTCTGTATATGGATAACTCTTGCATCCTCATCACTCACCTCTGTATCAACGCCCTTCGATAGAGAATTGTACAGCTTTTGCGCAATCGCATAATGCTCGTATGCGCTCTCAATGTCTGATAAATCAGCCTTTGTGAATTTCTTTTCAGCTTCGTTTAATGAGTCATAGTATTCCTTTGCAGCCTTTGACACACTACTCTTCTCCTTGTCTGTAAGTGTAATCTTCTTCTGCTTTGCAATTGAAACCATGCAGTATATGCGCGTCAGCTCATCAACAGTGACATCCCTGATATATTTTTCCACGTTCGACGCATCATCTGTCTCAAGCAGGTTTACATCATACATAGTGCCATACAGATTTTTGTAATTGGCTAAATATATGAGTGCCTCCTTCTTATCGCACTTCATATTGTCCACGGAAAAAACTGTATGGCTGTTCGTGGTATTTATATCAAGCACTATCTCCTTGCCACCAATACTGCAGCCGGTGAGAAGTGTCGCTGATGCAAGCAGCATACACATCGTTTTCTTAAAATACTTCATACCTGCTATCCTTCCACAACAAGGAATCTGCCGTCCTCAATGGCAAAGACCTCACTCTGGTCCATAAGCTCATCATCTGACATGCCCGAAATATCTGAACCTGCCTCATCAAAATAATCTCTTACTTCTTTTATATTCTTACATACCACAGCCATGCAGTCCTCTAAAAATTCCTCTGCAGCCTCCGGAGTATCTGCGACCTCCTCACTAAAAAGCTGTGTCTGCTTCTTTAAAAATGTGTCTAAAACCTCGTCATCGTATTCGTACATATTGCATTCCTCCATGTAAATTATCTCTTTTCTTTGGCTTTATATACAGCTGTTCATACAGCAATTATGTCTGATATATTAATATATTATATTTTTGTACCGCCTGTTAAACATTATATAATAGATTGCTGTGACATGCCACTATTTTTTATATTCACGACAGGTAACAATTGTCTGCTGTAAACGGAATGAATATATGAGCCTCTCATCCGCCTGTATGCTTTTCCCATCTATAGAAAAAATCCTTTCAAGTGCATCAGCATACAGTTTTAACTGTGTGCTGTATCTGTCGATAAGCTCTTTAGCAGCATTTACCCTGTCTGTCTTATAATCAAGCAGCACTATTTTATCATTCTCCAGCCAGAATACATCAATAATTCCCTGAACCAACACTCCCTCATAGTCCATCACAAAAGGCTTCTCTTTATACAAATCGCCTCTCTTATCCGCCTGTGCCATACGCGCTGCCACATCTGATGATATAAACTGCTCTATAAGCTTTGGTCTGGTCAGCCTGTACATGTCATCTGTGATAAGCCCCTTTTTTAGCATTTCATCCATGCTTTTCTTCACAAATGCACTGACTGCCACATGGTCTTTTGTATCTATATCACACAGGCTCTTGAAATCCAGACACTCCATGACACGGTGCACTGCAGTTCCGCGCAGCGCTCCCTGATTCACACCTGCTGCATTTTTAGGCTCTTTGCTTTCATTAGAAGCACCGCCTGCCTCATCATCCCTCGCAAAGTCCGGCACATACGTCTCCTTCTCCTCCAATAGGAACTTAGGACGCTCTGCCTCCCTCTCAGTGCTATCATACTTTTCAACCATAGAGTCATGCTTCAGCTCAGATACCGAATATTTGCTTTTTTTAGTTATATCAGAAGCATATACATACTCAAAATCAAATTCCTCTGCGAGCTCTTTGGCTTTTGTTTCATCCGCTGCACTTATGTGCCCAATAAGCTGCGCTCTTGATATATCGTTTGCCGCCATATCCATCGCAGTTCGTGCAGCGAACTCTGTTGCATCGACTGTGGATACCGTATACTTATCCGGGTACGACAGCATGGCAGGTATAATCCAGTCCAGGTAACACCCTGCTCCCTCCCTTTGTCCAAAGCTTATTGGCTGGTTCGCATTTACATTGCCTCTATACTTCTCAAAGGATTTTTGGGCATTTGAAAGTCCCCCTGTCAGGATAATCTTTTCCTTCGCCCTGGTGAGCGCTACATACAGCACACGCAGCTCCTCTCCCAGATTTTCCCTTTTAATGCGGCTTACTATCTCATTTCTTATCAGTGATGGTCTCTTTGTCCTTGGGCTTTTTGTTTTTTCCACAAGGCCAAGCCCAAGCTTTTCATGTATCACCAGGTCTGATTTTGTATCCTGCGTGTTAAAGCCCTTGCCAAGCCCGGAAACAAACACTACAGGAAACTCAAGACCCTTGCTCTTATGGATTGTCATGATACGCACCACATCGTCATTCTCGCCTGCGGTATCGGCCTCTCCGTAGTCTATCTCATATTTCTGCTGTATATCTATGTACCTGACAAAGTGAAACAGCCCCTTGTAGCTGGTCTTTTCATAGGCTGCGGCCATCTCAATCAGCATATCTATATTCTGTCTGCGCCGTTTTCCTGCCGGCATGGCCGATGCATACCTGTAAAAGCCAGTCTCATCAAGCATCATGTACAAAAGCTCATGGATTGGCGTATCAGCTACAGCACCTCTTAGTCTCTCAAATACCAAAGCAAAGGCTTTAAGCTTCTCGTCCTCATAGCCATTCTCACCTGCCATGGCGCTAAGTGTAGCCTGTGCAAAGCTTACGCCCTTAAAGGCAGACCTAATCTGTGCCAGCTCCTCATCATCCATTCCAACGATCGGCGAAGCAAGCACTGCTGCCATCGGAATATCCTGCAGCGGATTATCGAGTATGCGAAGCATGGACAGAATCACCTGTATCTCATACGATGAAAAGTAGCCTGTATTCGACTCTACATGCGCCGGAATATCACAGTCCTTTAATACTGCTGCCACTGTATTGCCCCAGGTTGCAACACTTCTCGAAAGTATTACTATATCCCTGTACTGCACGGCTCTTAGCTTCCCTGTCTTTTTATCAGTCACCATGCCGTTTTCCATCAGACTCCTGATACGGTTTGCAATCAAAAGCGCCTCTATCTGCACCTTATCTCCATCCTCATCCTCTATAATTTCAGACAGCTCCTCATCCTTGTAGTCAACAAGCAAAAGCTCGGGACGCATCGTCTCCTTAGGATAGCTTGCACCGGGATACAGTGCCGCATCGTCATCATACTGCACATTGCCCAAATCTGCTGCCATTATTTTGTAGAATATGTCGTTAGTAAAGTCTAACACCTCATTCCTGCTTCTGAAATTCTTATGCAGGTCTATTCTCTGGTGTGCACTGTCATCTGATGTATATGTGTTGTATTTTTCCATAAACAGCTCAGGGCGCGCCATTCGAAACCTGTATATGCTCTGCTTTACATCGCCCACCATAAACATGTTGCCGGCTCCCTGATGCTCTCTTGAAATAGCGGTAAGTATATCCTCCTGCACCTGGTTTGAGTCCTGATACTCGTCAATCATGATTTCCTCAAAATGTTTTGAAAACTCACGCGCTGTCTCTGTAGGCTTTAGTGTCTGTTCATCCACCAGTATACGAAGCGCAAAGTGCTCTATATCAGAAAAATCAAATACTCTTTTTCTTGTCTTTACAGCCTCCATCGCATCATAAAACTCTAGTGAGAGCCTTATCAGCTCTTTAACAAATGGTCTTTGACGCTCCAGCTGCTCATACATAAGCTCAATTGACATGCCAAAGTATTTCTGCTTTATTCCGTCTACCTTCTTCTTGGCAGCATCGCGCATGCTTTTCACGCGCTCCTTTTTCTTCTCGTCTCCGTCAAATTTCCTGATGACAGCAATTCTGCCAAAGGATATTTTGTTTAAGAACTCCTGCATGCCGACATAGCCTGTCACATCCGTCATTCCATCAAACAATGCTATATCCTCTGAAAGTGTAAGCGCATACTTTTCAAGCCCGGGTGTAGCTGATGCCAGGTCTTTCGCCATTGTAAGCTCCTGAACATCCTCCTCCAAAAGCCCCCTGCTGTAATCCACTATCTCATTAATGATCTCTGAATCCTCAAGCTGTTTAGCTGACTTTATATCATAGAGCCTCAGGAGACTGTTCATCCACTTTCTCGGCCATGATGAGCTGCCCGCCTTATAGTAAATATCCTCCACCATCTGCCTGACGGCAGAGTCATTTCTCCCCTTGCTGTAGGTATCTATAAGGTTGATAAATGCCTCGTTGTCTTCTCTTGCATAATTGTCCTCAAATACCTGTGCCAAAGCATCCTTTAGCATAAGCTTAAGCTCTGCCTGGTCACCGATTCTGAAATCAGGATCCAGATTAAGCTGTGCGAAATTATTCTGCACCACAAACAGACAAAACGAATCGATTGTAGTGATGAGCGCATTGTGAACCAGTGTCGACTGCCTCTGCAGGTTCTCATCGTCCGGCTTTTGCTCCTTCAAGCTGTCTATCGCACGGCTGACACGCTCCCTCATCTCAGCAGCTGCAGCCTTGGTAAACGTCACCACAAGCATCCTGTCGATATCCACCGGCGGATTATCCACACATATTCTGTTTACTATACGTTCAACGAGTACAGCTGTCTTTCCTGAGCCCGCTGCCGCCGATACAAGTATATCCCTGTCTCTTAAATCTATAACCTTTTTCTGTTCACTGGTCCATTTAACATCCATATTATATCTCCCGATTATGGCTTTATATTATTATCTCCATAGCATGCTTTATGCTCTGCCGCTGCAATCTGTGTACGCATTTTATCAAGTACATCTTCCTTATTGTCACCGTTAAAGCTTCTTTCGCTAAAGCCCGGTATCCTTGAATCATACCTGCATATGGCCTGAAAAGCGCAATATGCGCAGCTGTCTATTTTCTTGTTCTTGATAGGATTGACGGCAACATTTCCATCGTATATTTCTCTTCCTATCTCGCGAAGCTTCTCTCGCGCAAACCTTGTTATCACATCAAACTCTTCGGCGTTTGCCACCTTTGAGCCTGCAGCCGGTGTCTGATCCTTTTTTAAGGTTACAGGGATTACGTCAGAGCTTTTCTCAAAGTCCCTGTCCATGCCTCTGTATGCCTTTTCGTCCGAGTTGATAAGCCCGTCAGGCTTGAGCTTCTTTAATATCATCTGATTGATTTCTTCCTCAGACAGCTCAGTGCCCGGTGTCACATCCTTTAAATCAATTACAGGATCGTCGATGTGATAGTACAGCATACCGCCCGGCTCCACACTTACCTGCTTTAGCGCCTCTTTCTTTTGTTCCATGACAGCGTCCATGTACACTGCAAGCTGAAGCTGCGTGCCATAGTACAGCTTCACCAGGTCAAAAACTGTATTTCCCGACTTGTAATCCAGTACCTTCACAAAAAGCCTGCCCTCATCCGTATATGTGTCAGTCCTGTCCACGCGTCCCTTTATATCAACCGTCACATCATTCGCCATATCAAGGCTCTCGTAAAAGGAAAACTCAAACCTCTCAGGCACAAAGCTGCCTCTTCGTATCTGGGTTGTAAGTGCCCATACTGTCTGCTTAAAGACCGCCTTCATATGTGATATTGAATGTTGGCTTTCTGCTGTATCAAATATGCCAAAGCCTGCATACTCATCAATCACCTCATTTATTGCTTCCATCGCAAGCTCATCTCTTTTTGCATCTGTCACGCTAAACCAGTCAGTACTCTCCATATCAAGCTTCTTACTGTATCTTTCCAGTGCTTCATGGTATATATTACCCATATCAAGGGATGTAAAGCCGCTCTCCTCACGCTCTGTAAGCCTCAATCCATAGTTCAGGAAATGAGCATATGCACACCTTGCAAACTGTTCAAAGCGCGTGATACTGCCCTCCATGTGTCTACCGTATATGCTTCTTGCCACATTTCGGCTGATCGGATCCTTTGAATAATGCTCAAACTTTGCATTGATGAGCCGCTCCACGGAATTTTTTTGAGTAAATTCTTTATCATCTACTTCATTACTGTCCCCTGCAACACTGACTGATGCGTCATAGAGCATCACTGCTGCTGCAATCTCGCACCATCTGTCATCCACCTCATTTGACAGCAGATAATCCAGAGCACTCTGCCTGCTTGATATATCCAAAAGCTGTTCTACATCCTCTGTCTCAGTCACGACAAGCTCCGGAAACATCCCCTTTAATATACCTATGAGGTACGATGGCTGGGCAGCCTTTTTTTCACTGTCAAGTCTCGTATAGCTGATATAAAGCTCCTCGGATGGCTTTGTCATGTTCAGATACAGATAAAACCTCTGTATAAATGCCTGCTCCCTTGCCCCAGGCGCAAGCTCTATATCCAGCTCCTTAAGTGTCTCTCTCTCATACTGGGATATAATGCCTCCTCTTCCTGCCGCCTTTGGAACAATCCCATCGTTTACGCCTGCAAAAAACATGACCTTTATGTTGGTAAGACGCGTTCTCTCAATATCTCCGATGGTCACAGTGTCGTATCCCGGCGGTATGACTGCTACATCTGCCGCATCCAGTCCTGCATCCAGTATCTGTGTAAATTCCTCTGCATCCATGCATTCATCACCCAGCACCGCCACATATTTTTCAAAGAGCTGCATGACTATTTTGTATATCTGTCCGTATTCCTTTGATGCGGTCTGGTCCCCTGCATCAAGCAGTGCCTGCTCCTTTTTTGCAAGCTTATCAGGTATATCAAGCAAAACTATCAGCTTATATATAGCGAGCACATAGTCCTTTACCGTTGACTTTTTATCGGAAAACACCTGATATACCGGCTTTAGCAGCTCCATTATATACTCCCTGCTTTGGTTTAAAAGCTCAAGGTCATAGCCTGCCTTATGCTTTGGCAGCCTGACCCACTTTTTGTCCCATGCGCTTTTACCTCTTACTCCACAGGCGAGCACGTAGTTTTCAAGTACATCTATTTCACTGCCCAATAGCTCACTAAAGCCGCACCGCAAAAATCTGAACACCGCATCTGCCGAGAAATTTTGTGCCGCAATATCGGGTATTGACCTGATAAACTCAATAAACGGATGGAAAAGTATCTCCTGTGTGGCATCGATAAAGTAAGGAATATTGTATTTGTCAAATATTTCACGCACATAACCTGCATATATATTCACATCTCCTGTGACTATAGCAATATCTCGGTAACGCAGGTTTTCGTTCCTTACAAGCTCATTAATTCTTCTGGCTATCTTTGTCAGCTCCTGCTTCGGGTCACGCAGACAGTCTATATGAATGTGTTTTGGTGCTTTTTTAAAGGAGCATCTTCGTTTTCTGAAAAGCTGCTGTTCCATAAAGCTTAGCTCTTCGTTTTCTGCAAGCCGGTAGTTTTTATCAAGGATAATAGGTTCCTCGACTTCTATGCCATAAAACGCTGCCATTTCGGTGAGTGATTTCACTGTCCTTTTTGGCATGTCAAAAAGCTCCTGCATGCCTCTGCTCTTAAAGATATCCTCACGACAGTCTATTGTGAGCGTTACATATATTTTCTTTGAAATGACAAAGAGCTTTTTGATGAGCTGGTTCTGTATAGGTGTAAATCCGGTAAATTCATCAAATGCAATGACTGAATTTCTAAGAATGGCAGACTCCTCCGCCACATTGCTAAGCACATTAAGTATTTCCTCTGCAGTGATATATTTGTCCTGCATAAACTTCTCAAATGCTTCGTAGAGCACGAGCACATCCTTGAGCTTATCTGAAAGTGTATCAGATAGCCTGCCTGAGGCAATATATCTTCCGAGCTCCTCAGGTGATATATTGTACTGCACAAGCTCCGAAAGCAGTGACTTTACCTCGCTTATATATCCGATGCGGTTTAAGTTTCTGCCTATTACGCCAAGCTTATCCGCCTCCTGTGCCGCAAGCTTTCTGAGTACAAGATTCTTACCTGTCTCCTCAAGCACCGTGAGATTTGTGATTCCAAGCTCATCAAACACTCTGTAGGCTAAGCGCTTAAAGCTTAGCACATCTATATTCATGATAACTTTATTCTCCGACAAATCTACAAGCTGTCTCTGCGTCTGCATTGTAAACTGCTCAGGCACTATTACAAGATAATTGTCCCTTGGGTTTTCCTTTGCCTCTTTCACTATCCTGTTAAAGAGATATTCTGTTTTTCCGTTTCCTGAATTACCTGTGATAAACTGTAATGACATAAAAAGACTCCATGATTAACTACTGTATAAAATGTATACTGTAATTATATCATGAAGTCCCCTATTATTGAATTACTTATTGTGTTTCAATTCAGCTTAATAACCGCTATACCTTGTGATTAGTGATGGAAAAGTCTGATTCCTGTAAAACTCATCACCATACCGTACTTATTACATGTATCAATAACATGGTCATCTCTCACAGATCCACCCGGCTGGGCTACATACTTCACACCACTCTTGTGAGCACGCTCAATGTTGTCACCAAATGGGAAGAATGCATCAGAGCCAAGTGCTACATCTGTATTCTTGTCAAGCCATGCTCTCTTCTCCTCTGCTGTAAATACGTCCGGCTTTACCTTGAAGAACTTCTGCCACTCGCCCTCTGCAAGCACATCCATATAATCCTCACCGATATAAAGATCAATAGTGTTGTCGCGGTCTGCACGTCTGATACCATCCACAAACTGAAGTCCAAGCACCTGTGGAGACTGACGAAGCCACCAGTTGTCTGCCTTTGAGCCTGCAAGTCTGGTACAGTGGATACGAGACTGCTGGCCTGCTCCGATACCGATTGCCTGGCCGCCCTTTACATAGCATACAGAGTTGGACTGTGTATACTTTAATGTAATCATAGATATTGCCAGATCAATCTTAGCCTGCTCTGTGAGCTCCTTGTTCTCTGTCACAATATTTGAGAAGAAATCATCATCAATATGAAGCTCGTTTCTGCCCTGCTCAAATGTGATGCCAAATACATCCTTTCTCTCGATAGGTGCCGGCTCATATGACGGGTCAATCTCGATAACACAGTAATTGCCTTTCTTCTTAGCTTTTAAAATCTCAAGAGCCTCGTCTGTGTAGCCCGGAGCGATAACACCGTCTGATACCTCTCTCTTGATTACAAGTGCAGTGCTCTTGTCACATACATCTGAAAGTGAAATAAAATCACCAAATGATGACATTCTGTCAGCTCCTCTTGCTCTGATGTATGCATTTGCAAGTGGTGTAAACTCGATATCCATATCATCAACCCAGTAAATCTTTTTCTCCACATCTGAAAGTGGCTGTCCTACTGCTGCACCTGCAGGTGAAACATGCTTGAAGGATGTTGCTGCCGGAAGACCTGTTGCCTTCTTAAGCTCTCTTACAAGCTGCCATCCGTTAAAGGCATCAAGGAAGTTGATATATCCGGCTCTGCCGTTAAGCACTTTTATAGGAAGCTCTCCCTCCTTCATAAAAATTCTGGCTGGTTTCTGATTTGGATTACATCCGTATTTTAATTCGTATTCCTGCATTTTTCTGTTCTCCTGTTTTTATCTGCTTATCTTGTATATTTGACCGTTTATAAAATATTTTCCGTTATTTGTTTTTGTTCACGATTCTGCTCTCATACTCGCCTGTTGCGATATCAATATATCTGACAAAAAGTGATACCTTATTGTCCTCGTTTAAGTTCTCCCATACCATATCGGTAAACTCATCGATATCTCCGTCGATATCTACCCATGTAGGCTCACCCTCAAAGCTTGGCAGTGGATTTCCATCGCCCATATATGTATGGATGAAATGGCCCTCTCCTGCAACCGGTGCTGAGTATGCAAATGTATATCTGTTGCATGCATCAGGATTGCCGTTGTTGCTCTTTAAGATTGACATAGCATAGTTGAACTCACCATTATCAATATGCATGATTCCTGAAATTCTAGGTGTATAGTTAGGAGCGTCAGGCTCAAACTCTCTTGTCCTTAATGCCTGCTCAAATGTCTGCTGCTTGTCCATCAGCTCATAGATAGTATCTGTCTGGTCACCGTTTGTGACAATTGTCTTGTTGCCGAGCACTCTTACAGGTGCGTAAATGATAAGACTTGGATCCTCAAGCTTTGAAGGGTCAAATGCCTGTGTTCTGATGCCCTCGCCATCCTCTACAAATACTCTGTTGCGGCTGTTTTCGCTTCTGCCCATGATAAAGTATGCTGTTACAGCCTTCTTACCATCCTTTGTGCGGCCGATTACGATACCTCTGCCAGGGTATGTCGTGCTTGATAATTCCTTTGCTAATGATACTCTTTCCATGTCATCCTCCATGTTTTCTGATAATGTGGTCTGCATCCCCAAATTACTCGGGCCTGCCGGAATAAAAAAGACCGTCTGAACACACATAAAAATATAAAGCTCTGCAGGAAACTTATATAAATGTGCACCCAGACGGTCGGCAATCAACTGTTATACTCCATGTGGTTATCCACTTCCGTCAGTCATATAACTGCCTTTATTTAAGCATGTATTTTTGTCATTGTCAAGTGCCACTTTAAAATAAGCATGTACTTATAAGTTATTCTTATAAGTACATGCTTGTAAACAATGCCATTATTTACTAATTTTTAAAGCTGTGAATAGGTGCCGGGATTCTTCCTCCACGGTTTACAAATGCATCACAAGAGAATCTGTTTACCGGCATAACCGGTGCACTTCCAAGGAGTCCTCCGATTTCTACCACATCACCTACATCCTTTCCGATTGCTGGAAGCAGTCTGCAGGCTGTTGTCTTTTGATTTATCATACCGATAGCCATCTCATCTGCGATAATTCCTGAAATTGTGGTGGCCTTTGTATCGCCCGGGATTGCAATCATGTCAAGTCCCACTGAGCACACACAGGTCATAGCCTCAAGTTTTTCGAGAGTGAGTGCACCATCATTTACGGCATCTATCATTCCCTGATCCTCTGATACAGGAATAAAGGCACCTGAGAGGCCGCCGACATATGAGGATGCCATGATACCGCCCTTTTTCACCTGATCGTTTAAGAGTGCAAGTGCTGCTGTTGTTCCCGGAGCTCCGGCTCTCTCTAAGCCTATCTCACAGAGAATATCGGCTACAGAGTCTCCGATAGCCGGTGTAGGTGCAAGTGAGAGGTCTATGATTCCAAATGGCACTCCAAGCTTCTTTGAAGCCTCCTTTGCCACGAGCTGTCCTACTCGAGTAACCTTGAAGGCTGTCTTCTTGATTGTCTCACAGAGCACCTCAAAGTTCTCGCCTCTTACCTTTTCAAGAGCAGTCTTTACAACCCCCGGTCCGCTGACACCTACATTGATGATGGCATCTGCCTCTGTCACACCATGGAAAGCTCCTGCCATAAACGGATTGTCATCAGGAGCGTTGCAGAATACTACAAACTTGGCACAGCCCGATACAGGAAGGTGCTTTGTCACCTCTGCTGTCTCCTTTATCATCTCGCCAATCAACTTTACTGCATCCATGTTGATTCCGGTTTTTGTAGAGCCAACATTTACAGAGCTGCATACCAGGTCTGTCTCAAGCATTGCCTGAGGGATGGATTTGATTAAAAGCTCATCCGCCTTTGTCATGCCTTTTGACACAAGTGCTGAGTATCCACCGATGAAGTTGACACCTACCTCTTTGGCTGCTCTGTCAAGAGTCTTTGCTATGGTAACAAAATCCTCTGAACTCTTGCAGGCCGCACCGCCGACAAGGGCGATAGGTGTAACTGAAATACGTTTGTTTACAATAGGGATACAGTAGTTGTTCTCTATCTCTTTTCCTGTTGATACAAGATTCTTTGCAAGTGTTGTAATCTTGTTATAGATATTCTCATTTACCTTTGCAAGGTCTGAATCTATACAGTCGAGCAGGCTGATACCGAGTGTGATTGTACGCACGTCAAGATTTTCCTTCTCCACCATGTCATTGGTCTCAATTACTTCACCAATATTTATCATTTTGCTGTTCTCCTTTAACTGTGTATGACATTTTTATGCTAAACTAGATTCGATGCATCATCTCAAAGATTTCTTCCTTCTGACACTTTATTGTTACACCAATTTTTTCTCCAAGTGCATCAAGCTGGTCAGAAATCTCTGCAAATGAAGCTGTAGCATTTGCCATATCAACAATCATCATCATGTTGAAATAACCTGAAACGATAGTCTGTGAGATATCAAGTACGTTTACACTGCCCTCTGACAGATATGTACATACCTTTGCGATGATTCCTACTGTGTCTTTTCCGACAACTGTGATGATTACTTTGTTCTTTGTGTTATCCATAACAACTTATTCTCCTGTTCTCTTATTCTACGGCTATGCGGTCTGATGCCCTGTCTCTCTTAGCCACATACATAGGGAAATCACTTGCCTTATATGGATTGTCTCCCATTGTGACCTCAAGCCTGACGGCTTCATACGCCAGCTTTTCGTAGTTGTTTTCTTTACTAAGGTGTCCCAGTATTACTGAGCCAAATTTATCATGAAGAAGCTCGCATAACAACTGCCCGCTTCTCTCATTCGACAAATGTCCGCTGTCACCCATGATTCTGCGCTTGAGCGGATACGGATATGCCCCTGTCTGGAGCATATTTATATCATGATTGGCTTCAAGCAGCAGCCCATCCAGGGTCTGAAGCTTTGAAACCAGTGCATCATCATACGTGCCAAGGTCTGTCACGACCGCCATCGCATGATTTTCGTTTTTAAATCTGTACGCGACAGGATCAGCCGCATCGTGTGATATGTGAAGCGGCTCAAACTCTATATCGCCTATTGTAAAATCGACGCCTGCCTCAATAGGATGAAACAGTTCATCATCTATATTTCCAACGGATTTGGTACATTTTATGGCCCCGATCGTGGCCTTTGTTGCATAAATCGGAATATGATAGCGTCTTGCCATGACACCAATCCCTGCGATATGGTCTATATGCTCATGTGTCACGAGAATCCCCTGCATATCTGTGGCCGTCATATCAAATTCATTCAGTCCGTTTTCTATTTTCTTACCGCTGATGCCCGCGTCTATGAGCACATGACAATCATCCGTACCCACGCATATACAGTTTCCACTGCTGCCGCTGGCAATGCTGCATAATTCTAACATGTTAATTCTCTTTCCAGTATAATTCTATTTTGTCTCCCTCATGAAGCTCCTCGGAAAACTGGGCATCTCTGCCATTTATTACAGTGGCTATTGCCCTGCCCTTTCCTGCCTGTAAATCAAATGAGATATGGGTAAATATATCGACAAATATATATGTGTCCTTACCGGACAGCTCTACAGGCTCACCGTTTACAATTACTGTAACTGTATTTTCTGATGAGTCTTCTTCGTGTATTTCTTCCTGTATATCATTTTCCGGCAATTCGTTTTCCGGCACAGCAGGTGCTTCAGCTTCTTTAGCAAACTCATCATGCAGCTCATCGAGCACCTGATTCATCATCTGCTCTGATGTTCTGGTCACTGTGTTGTCTGACTCTGTGCTTTTTGCATCCTGCTCAGCTAAGACCGAAGCATCATCTGAATCAGACTCTTGTGTGTCATTATAATTGTTATTGTCGATTCTTGCAACACCATATTCATCTGTTTTCCACTCAACAGAAAAATTTTCATATACAAGAGTGTCGAGATCAGCCTCTTCATTGTTTACAAATATCATCTGGTCTGTGTCAATAACGAGATCCATAAACTGCGCAATCTGACGCACTGTATAGTAATTCCTTGTCTCAATCACATCGTTTTCCCTGATGCTGTAATCCTCCGGCTCAAGCTCTCCGTTTACCTGGACAAACCTTGGACATGATACCTTTCTGCCATTTATGACAAATGTAATGACAGAATGATTGTACTCATCAAGCTGCGATATCTTATACTCTGCTGCCTCTCCTGCTGTGGACGGCTCGATGATTATCTCACTGTTTGGCTCAAGCGGTGTATTGATGCTTGCAGGCTTTCCGTTCATGGTCACCACTGCGCCCTCTCCGGCCTCGCCTCTTACAAGCCTTGCCACACCGTTTACCGTAAAGTTTATCGGGGTGCCGCGCTTTGGAAACAGCTCATCGTTTGAAAATCCCGCCTGAAGCGCCGCATCGACTATTGTAAGCCTGTTATTATCATAGAGCTTTATTCTCTCACCGTTGAATCTGACCATGATAAAATTATTTCTCTGCTCATAATAATTCCGACATATACCAATTGGAGTGACAAGAAGCGGATCCTTCTTAATATCCTCCTGCTCAAAGGTCACATCGCCAAGCACTTCCTCACCTCTTAGAGCGACTCTTTCCTCCGGCAGGTCAAGGTCTTCCGCAAGCTTTTCCGTGAAGCCGTGTATCTTGCCTCCGCCTCCGACTACAAAGCAGGCACTCACTGTTTTGTCACCGTTTAGCTCTCTGATTTTAGCCGATACCTCTTGTGCAATACTATCAACAACAGGTGCTGCCACATCCCAGACATCCTGTGCAGGAATTGTGTGCTCGATGCTCATGATATCCTTGTATGTAACCGTATCACTTGTCGTAGACTGAAGCTTGATGCTCTCCGCCATATTGAAATCCACGAGGAAATGCTGCACAATAACTTCTGTCATCTCATCTCCTGCATGCGGTATCATGCCATAGGCTATGATACTTCCGTCTCTTGTGATTGAGATATCACTCGTTCCGGCTCCCACATCGACAAGTGCGATATTAAGCATACGATAGTTCTCCGGAATTGCCACATTGATAGCGGCGATAGGCTCCAATGTCATATTGGCAACACTAAGCCCTGCCTGTCCCACTGCCGCATAAAGTCCGTCCACCACATCCTCCGGCAGAAATGTAACTATGATATCCTCGCCTATTTTGTTTGCCTTATGACCCTCAAGGCTGATAAACACATCATCATTCAAAAAGAATTTGACTGTAGAATATCCCACACAGTAAAACTTATAGCTTGTATCGTTAACCTCCTTGAGTGCCTCCTGTGCTTTTTCTATGCCAAGCAGGTTAAGCGTATGGACATCCTCTCCGGTCACCACAGACTCCTGCGCATACTCATACTCCACATGCGTCGTGACAGTCTTTAATACTCGTCCTGCGGCTGCTATACACACCTCTTCAAGTGGCTGTCCTGTCTGTTTTTCAAGCTCGTCCTTTACTTCCTTAATAGTTTTTGCCACCCTGCCTATATCATGTATCTGACCGTCAAGCATCGCTCTGGTCTCATGCTCCCTGATATACTGTGCTGTAACCACAAATTCCCTGTCATCAGTCTGATAGCCGACAGTTCCTACAACATTTCTTGTACCAATGTCCAAACCGAATACATTGTTCATTTCCACTACTCCTTGTATTTGCTAAGCGCTTTATTTATTGAAGTTATCGTGTTTTCGATATCTCCATCATTATCAATAACCTCCTTGCAGTGCCTTCTGTACTCAGCTTCTTTAAGCTGGCTTGCAAAGATACTGTCAATCTTCTCATCTGAATAGCCTCTTGATGACTTAAGTCTTTTTCTTCTGACTTCTTCACTTGCATAAATATACCACAGCTCGTCGCAGATTTCACCATATCCCTCCTCTATAAGGAGTGCTGCTTCAAGCACAAGCATGAAAAGACCATCTTTTTTTGCCTCTTTAACTGCATTAAGCACATATTCCTTTACTGCAGGATGCACTACTTCGTTTAAAAGCTCTCTTTTTTTATCATCCGAAAAAATCACTCCGGCAAGTGCCGGTCTGTCAAAATGCCCGTCCTCAAGCCATATCGGTTCGCCCGCAAACAATTCCTTTAATCTGTTGTAGCAGTCGCTTCCCGGCTCCATCAGCTCATGTGCTATCTCATCGGAGAGCATGACCCTTACGCCATCAAGTTCCTTAAGATAGCTAAGCACTGCCGATTTTCCGGCACCTACACCACCTGTTATTCCTATAAAAATCATATTATTTCCTTTTCTGTCATCAATGCGCATCATACCAGTCATAGCCACACTCGGTGCCCACCTCCATGGATACCTTCATGTTCACCGCACCACGCATCTCCTTCTCCAGAAGCTTAATCACTTTATCCTTCTCAGCTTCCTTTGTCTCAATTAAAAGCTCATCATGCACCTGAAGGATAAGTCTTGACTTTAAGCCCTCGTCAAGAAGCCTGTCATGCACACGAATCATGGCAATCTTTATGATATCGGCTGCTGTACCCTGAATAGGTGAGTTCATCGCAACTCTCTCTCCAAACTGTCTTTGCATGAAATTGCTCGAGTTCAGCTCGGGAATCGGTCTGATACGCCCAAACATGGTCTTTGTATAGCCATTTTTCTTGGCATCCAAAACCGTCTGATCCAAAAACTCCTTAATCTTTGGATATTTGACAAAATAGCTGTCTATATAGCCCTGTGCCTCTTTCCTTGAAATCCCCAGGTCGTTAGACAGACCAAACGCGCTGATACCATATACGATACCAAAATTTACCGCCTTGGCATTTCGTCTTTGAAGATCTGTGACCTCATCAAACGGTGTGTCAAACACAAGGGATGCTGTACTTCTGTGGATATCCTGACCATTCTTAAAGGCCTCTATCATCCTTTCATCCCCTGAAAGCGCCGCAAGCACCCGAAGCTCGATCTGCGAGTAGTCTGAGTCAACAAACAGATCTCCATCCTCAGGCAAAAATACCTTTCTGATAAGCTTGCCCAGCTCAATCCTTATCGGGATATTCTGCAGATTAGGCTCTGTGCTTGAAAGACGGCCTGTCGCAGTGATTGTCTGATTTAAGGTAGTATGGATTTTGCCATCGGATGCAATATATCCCGAAAGTCCGTCAGCATATGTGCTCTTTAGCTTTGTGAGCTGTCTGTATTCTAATATATCCGCGACAATGGGATACTCCGGCGCCAGCTTTTCAAGCACATCTGCCGCAGTAGAATAACCGGTCTTTGTCTTCTTTTCATTTGGCAGTCCAAGCTTTTCAAAGAGAATGACTCCAAGCTGCTTTGGCGAATTTATATTAAACTCTTCACCTGCTGCCTCATATATTTTCTTTTCAAGCTCAGTTATCGAAACAGCAAGCTTGTCTCCATACTCCTTAAGCTTTATTCCATCAGCCCTTATACCCTCATTTTCCATATCATACAGCACAAAAACGAGCGGGAGCTCGATATCTCTGTAAAGAGTGAGCATATCCATTTCCTTTAGCTTCTGCAAAAGAACCGGCTTTGATTTCCAGGCAGTATACACCTCGTAGCAGGCACAGTCCACTGCCTTTTTCTCATCCTCCTTCATCATCCGGGTGAAATCAAGCTTTCCCAGATAATCCTTTTTAGATGAGAGCATAAGCCCCAGATAGTCCTTTGCAACCGCATCATAGGGATACTCCCCGACAAGCGGATTGATAAGGTATGCAGCCACCATCATGTCAAAATATCTGCCTCTGTCATCTGCCTTTATCTCTTTGCTCTTAAATCTGTGCAGATTGGTCTTTAAATCCGGTGATATCCATGACTTTACTTCCAGGGTATTTAATTTTTCATCTAGGAAGCTGCTTGAAATCTCATCACCTGTACAGATAAAATAAATGTCCTCCTCTGAAAAACAAATCGAAACAGCAAGATAATCGTTCGAAACCGGCTCCGAAAACAGACTTAGCTGTCCATCACTTTCGCAGTTTCCCAAAGACTCTCCCGGTACTACCGCAAAAGCGACCTCCCTGCCCTTTGCCTTCTCAAACACACTCTCTGCAGTCTTTAAGTCCCTTACTACCACAAAATGCTCCTCGGCATTGTTTTTAGGAGCCTCCACGTTAAACCGTGACAGCATGTTTTTGAATTCGTATCTTTTGCACAGTAAAAAGGCTTCCTCAGTGTAGAGTGACTCTACTCCGCCACTAAGCTTTGCATCAGAAAATTCATAGTCAACCGGCGCATCAAGTATGATTGTAGCAAGCTCCTTGCTCATAAGCGCCTGCTCCCAATACTCCACTATATTCTTTGAAGCCCTTGGCGGCTTTACATTCTCAGCGTCCTCATGTACTGCCTCTATACAGTGATATTTTGCTATAAGTGCGCCTGCTGTCTTTTCGCCGATACCGGGTACCCCGGGAATATTATCAGATGTATCTCCCTGCAGAGCCTTTACATCGATAAATTCCTTTGGAGTGACGCCGTACTTTTCGATAACATCTGCTGTATTGTAGTTTTCTATCTCGGTTCCTGTCTTCTTTGTCTTTGGAATTCTTACCATGACATGGTCAGTCGCAAGCTGCAAAAGGTCTCTGTCTCCGGAAATGATGGCGACATCCATACCGGCCTTTTCTGCCCTGACAGATAAGGTTCCAAGTATATCGTCGGCCTCATAGCCTTCCTTTTCCACGATTTTAATGCCCATAGCGGTAAGCATTTCCTTTATCATAGGCACCTGCTGCCTGAGTTCCTCGTCCATAGGCTTTCTCGTGCCCTTGTACGCATCAAACATCCTGTGGCGAAACGTCGGTGCATGCACATCAAATGCCACCGTCAGATAGTCAGGCTTTTCCTCGTCAAGAATCTTGAACATGATATTCAAAAAACCATAGACTGCATTTGTGTGAAGTCCCTCTGAATTGGTCAGATCAGGCAGCCCGTGATATGCCCTGTTTAAAATACTGTGTCCGTCTATAAGTACAAGCTTTTCACTCATTTTGATACTTTCCTTACTGTCAATTATAATATTGTTGTAATCGCTGCCGGTCACACTGCAGTGCAGGCAGTAACGTTAAATAGCTCTTGTATATTTCTTAAGCCACTGAGCCTCCTCATCATTCAAAAATGGTGAAACAAGCTCATAAACTCTCGCATGGTAAGCGTTCAGGTATCCCTTTTCCCTGTCTGTCATCTGATTTGGATCAATCGCATCGAGATCTATCGGTACATAGGTCAGATTCTCAAAATACATGAACTGGCCATACTCATTTTTCTCACCCTTTCGGCAGATAAGCTCATTCTCTGTACGAATACCGAATTTGCCCTCTAAATAGATGCCCGGCTCATCTGTAGTGACCATGCCCTCTTCTATCACACGCTCTGCAGTTCTGCCCGGGTACTGCTTCCAGTGAAAGCTGTTTGGTCCCTCATGAACATTGAGCACATAGCCCACACCGTGTCCGGTACCGTGATTGTAGTCCATGCCAATCTCCCACAAAGGCTCTCTTGCCAGAATATCAAAATTAAGGCCCGAGCAGCCCTCCTTAAACTTTGCATTTGCCAGGTTCATATTTGAGCGGCAAACTCTCGTAAACATATCCTTCATCTCATCAGTCACAGGGCCTAGTGCAAAGGTTCTCGTGATATCTGTGGTTCCCTCCAGATAATGTCCGCCTGAATCAACCAAAAGAAGACTCTCAGGCTTAAGCTGCCTGTCAGACTCCTCTGTTGCAGAGTAATGCACAATAGCACCATGATCAGCATATCCGCATATTGTGGCAAAGCTCAAATCAAGAAAGCCCTCCTGCTCAGCTCTAAGCGATGCAAGATAATCTGAAGCCGAAATCTCTGTCATGGATATCTTACCTATATTTGTCTTAAGCCAGTACATGAACTTGCACATCGCAACTGCATCCTTTAAATGCGCCTTGCGCAGATTTTCAAGCTGTACTTCATTCTTTACGGCCTTCATGACAACTGTAGGATCCTCCGCATCAATCACCTTAACACCATCCGGCAGACTGTCGCAGATGCGGTAATTTACAATCGATGTATTTAGAAGCACTGTCTCTTTTTCATCAATATGCTTCACATATTCATAAAAATCATCGTAAGGTCTTGTCTGTATACCATTCTTATCGAGGTATGCCTTAAGAGTCTCTGTCACAACCTCTTCCTGCAAAAACCATATGCAGCTGTCCTGTGACAGTGCCAGGTATGAAAGCACTACAGGCACATAGCTTATGTCGCCTCCCCTGACATTTAAAAGCCAGGCGATATCGTAAAGTGATGACATCAGATGAAGTGTTGCACCCTTTTGTGCCATCTGCTCTCTGACTCTTTTAAGCTTTGAGCTTATATCCTCACCGGTATATTTATTGTCAAAAATCATGACAGGTGCCTTTGACATAGGTGGTCTGTCAGTCCATATAAGGTCAATCAGATCCTCATTTACATACATGCTGCCGTGCTTTTCTTTTGCGATTTCAGAAAGCCTTTTGCCCCATGCGGCATTTACTACTCTGCCGTCAAAGCCTATTACTCCGCCATCCGAAAGAGTATCCTTTATATACTCATCAACTGTCGGTACGCCCTCCTCGCCAATCTTAAAGAGCTTTACAGTGGTATCCTTAAGCTGCGCAGCCGCCTGCACAAAATACCTGCCGTCTGTCCATAGTCCGGCCTCATCCATAGTGATGACTGCTGTACCTGCTGAGCCCGTGAAGCCTGTAATATATTTGCGTGCCTTAAAATGCTCTCCTACATACTCTGACTCATGAAAATCAGCAGTAGGAACCACATACAGCGAGATGCCCCTCTTTGCCATCTCGCTTCTCAATGCTTTTAATCTATCCTGTATCATCTTATTATGCCTCTTTAAATTCAAAAAATTTTGTATCTAATTCCGGATACATTCTCTTTAATGAGATTGGTTTGCCGGATTTGTTCAAAAAGCAATGGCTGCTTTTTGCAGTGGTGCGAAGCTCGCCTGTCTCTTTGTCCTTCATGACATACTCAAGCTCCATCTTGATTCCGTTATACTTAAGCAGCTTTGTGTAGATGACGACCGTATCATCGAAATGTACCATACTGTGATACTCTACCGATATCGACAGCACCGGACTTATGATTTCCATATCCTCCATCTGCCTGTAGTTGAGTCCTATCTGATCCATCAAATCAAGTCTTGCTTCTTCCATCCACTTTACATAGTTTGAATGGTGGATTATACCCATCTGATCTGTTTCATAATACTTTGCGTGGTGCTCGTAAGGACGGATTCTAAGTTCACCTTGTGAGCCGGCAATCTGTAACTCATTGTTTGCCATAAAAACTTCCTCCATTCATATTTTGGTCTTATTTCTATTATGCCACATTGGACAGCTAAATTCAACGACTTGACCGTAAAATATAAACCGGCTGCTACCTGCGTATCATGCTGTAGCAGTCTCTGCATATATTGCGTGAATTTCCAATCGGAAGTATTCTGCCGCAATACCGGCATCTGATAATATACTCATCCTTGCTCTTTGATAGAAGCTGCATAATCTTTGCCTGTGTTTTGTCGCGCTCGTTTTCAAGCCAGTCCTCATCCACAATTTTGCCCATGCGGACTGAAAACTGATAGTACAAATCAAGCTTTTTGTAATAGGATTCGTATTTCATGAGCCCCTGATACTTTGAATGCTTATCAGGCTTGTCGAGAGAGATATCAGATGTATACGACATGCAGTAGCGCAGCCATTGTCTGACAAGCTCCCTGTCCTTTATATCTATAGGACATGTAATCATCTTATAAAGCAGATATTTGTCATCAAAATCTGCGATAAAGTATCGCTCCTTATACGCATATCCATACAAAAACAATATCTCATCGACATTGATTTTCCTAAACGGTGCTGATGGCTCTGCCTCATGCCAGAGCTTAATTATCGCATCAAGCGGCGCATCCATTGTAAGGAGCACCTGCGGGAAGCCCAGACTTACTATATCAATATCCTGCTCCGGTATATTTAGCGTATTCTTCAGATAATTCAGATTCTTTTGTCCCAAAGCTGTCACATAGCCTGTATCATACAGACCAAATCTGCCTGCACGGCCCGCTATCTGTTTTATCTCAGAGATGACAAGCGGACGTCTTGATACTCCATCAAACTTTTCCACCTCCAGAAATACAATTCTTCTGACCGGCAGATTGAGGCCCATTCCTATCGCATCTGTTGACACGACAACCTGTGTCTTTTTCTCATTAAAAAGCGCCATCTGCCTGCGCCTTATTTCCGGTGGCAGACTTCCGTATATGACACTTGGCTTTATGCCGTTTTCCTCCAGACGCCCTGCTATATTGAGTACCGACTTCTTTGAAAAGACGATAAAGGCATCGCCCTCTCTCACATCCTGTGGAAATGAAAAAGGCTTATCCTCCAGCTTTAGAGCTGTCTTTCTCTCATACTCCCTTATCTCATACTCGTCGTGGCACAGATTAATCAGATGAATGACTACATCCTTTGCCACCGGACTCATGCATATATGAATCTCTCCTGCAAGTGTACCAAGAATTGCCCTGGTCCATGAATGTCCCCTGTCATCATCTGCAACCATCTGTGCCTCATCAATCACTGCGATATCATATTCCTTGTCACAGTCAAGCATCTCCACTGTCGATGCTGTAATTCTGCTGTCTGATACCTCAAGACACTCCTGGCCTGTAAGCATGGTGCATGGTATGCCTGCATCATTCATCTTCTCATATACCTCAAGTGCCAGAAGGCGAAGCGGCCCCAGATAAACTCCGTTTTGCGCCAGCTTAAGCCTCTCAAGCGCCTGATATGTCTTACCGCTGTTAGTCGGGCCTATATGGAGTATGAAGTGCCTTTTCATACTCTGTGCTTTTGGAAACTCAAGCTCCGGCCGTGCCGGAACCAGCGTGACAATCTCTCTTCTAAGCTCCTTGCTGCGGTACTCATTGTAAAGCGCCTTCATGCTCCTTGTACATATCGCACCTATATACTCCTTGCGCAAAAGCTTTAGAAAATCCTCTGTGAGATACTCTGCCTCATTCTCATCAAACTGCTCCATATCCACCCTGACGAGCTGCGGAAGGATTTCTCTATTTAAAATCTGCCTTGCATTCTTATTGTTGGAATAGTATGCAATCAATGCAAGCCTTTTTATTTCCTGATGCAGCTTGTCAAGTGCCACAGTCTCATTTTTTGAAAATCGCGCATATTTAATTGATTTTGCTTTGTTATTGAGCCTGTGAATATAGTGTGCCAGCTTTACAGGCTTACCTGTACTTCTCTTCGCATTCTCCCTGTACTGATCAACATAAAACTGTACCAGTACCTCTTCAAACGATTTTTCCATATATGTGTGTTATCCTCTTTATTTATATACACCGTTAAGAGTCACCTCAAACGTAACATCCTTTCCGGCTAGTTCTGTATTTACCTTATAATCATCCGGGAATTTCAGGTTTAAATCAAAGGTTTCTCCCACCTTGTGACCTACCACTCCGTCCTCAAAGCCATCTATATAGCTGCCTGAGCCGAGCACCAGGTCTGTGCCCTGTCCATCAGTGCTTCCACCCTCGAATTTTTCACCGTCCATATATCCGGTGTAGTCAATATTTACCTTATCTCCGTTTTCTGCAACCGTGTCAGTCTCTGTATTCAGTGTTGCTGCCTCGGTCTGTGAATCACTGCTTTGTGTCTCGGATGTTTGTGATTCTGTGGTCTGTGATGCAGCTTCTGTTCCATCAGTGCCATTTGATGATGAACCGCCCGATGTCGCAACTGCCCAGATTAGCACTATGACTACCACAACGACTGCCACTACCGGCACCCAGAATTTCAGCAGATTCACAACCTTTGCCTTCTTTTCTGCCTTCTCTCTCTCGATTCTTCTTTTTTCCTGTGCGATTTTTTTGTTTTGTTTGTTCATTTTGTTAATCTCCTGTTTTATTTTTATTATTGAATTATACTATTACAATTTGAACATTCTGTGTTTCGCATAAATGAACTGTATGCGTTACAGGTCATTGTAAGCATTATCTGTCACTGTTCGCTTTAAACTTTAAACGGCTGCGTCTCTTAACTATTTGACGCAACAATAAAAGCAGTAGAAAAGCGCCCACACAGCCTGCGCTTATAGCTGCACCTGCCTTAAGCCCCGGTGTCTCATAAGAAAGCTCTATCTCATGCTCTCCCTCATCCAGATGAATGCTCACAAAGGTATCTGAAAAATCCTCATACTCTGCATCCTTCCCATCCACCTTCATAGTCCATCCCTTTTCACTCGGAATAGAAAGCACAAGTCTGCCTGCCTCCTTCACATCTATGTGTCCGCTTATGTGTGTATCTGAAAAATCATCCACCGAGAGTGTCTGATCATTAAGCGCATTGTATGCACCTTCCACTGCTGCAGCATTTAGCTCGTATACGTTAAATCGTACAGCATCGGCAGCAGTGTTTGTAACGGAAACTGTGTCCCCCGCCTTCACATATCCCAGGTCAAACAAATACCTGTGAGTGGTCTTCGAGTATGTGGTCTCATACTCTCCGTGGCTGAAGGTCAGACTGTCAGTGTTGCACGAATCGTATGCCGCATAATAATATCCGTCATGGTCAAAGGTGAGAGTCGTAGTTCCCGGATTTTCATCCTGAATGCACTCTGTCAGGGTCAGCGTATCATCTGCTGCACCTAGAAGCCTGCCAAGAGAGTTAATCGAATATATTTTCGATGAAGATGATGGTTTCCACGCATCAATCACTCCCTCATCCATCATAAATCCAAGCGGAAGTGTGTAATTATTCCGATACAGATAGTGATTTCCGCATTTTCCAACAAGTGTAGTCAGCTCATTCTGTGGCTGTATTGATTTTGTAACCATATATCTGACCGAAAGCATGGCTGACGTGACAGGTGTGGCACCGTTATAACAGTAGAAATTCTTGCCTCCCTCCATATAAAGAGCCTGATAAAAATGGCTCACATTTATATTCATCAGGGAAGAAAACTGTGTTCCAGAAGCATAGCCGTATCGTGTGTCATCATTTTTAGTTAGTCGGCCTGTATCCTCAACCCTGTAAAATGGTACATCGTTGTCAGCTGCATCCTCTTTTGCCAGCTTAAGTGCCTTTTGCATATCGTCCACATTGGCATTGTAGCTACTTCTGCCGGTACATCCAAGTCCTGTCACAGCCATATTGACTGCCAGCTCCACAATCGCAATACAGCATGTTATGACCATCAAAAGCTCCCTGTTTTTCCTTGCTGCAAGCTTTAAAAGTACTGTCATAATGCCGTACAGCGCAACAAACAATATGCTTATGATAACTGCATAATACTCTGTCACATCCTCACCGGCAAACATCGTGCTTACTGCCATAAGCGCCGATGCAAATACCACTGCCACGCCAACATGCCACAATCTTATGCCACGCCACTTTCTTACTGTAGCATAGCCTATGGTCAATACAAGAAATGCATACAGATACGACTGTCTGCCAGGCAGCGAATCCGGAAAATGCAGTCCGTGCCATATAAAGTCAAGCTGTTTATTGGCAAAGCTTGCCATGAAAAACAACACAAACAATACAGGAGCTATTTTTTTCTTCCAATTAATCCTTTTATTGAGCACAAACAGTATCAAAAGCATCACACTAAAGGCTCCGGCATACAGATTCGGCCAGTTCTCTGCACCCTCATAGACACTTGCTGTCGTGCACATCCTGCCGACCTCTGATAAGAGATTAAAATACCACTCTATCTGCTTTGGGAACTCGATGCCCGACGAACCGCTATAGCTTAGAATGATAAGCTCCGGGATGATTAGCACCATCGCAGTGCCTCCAGCCAAAAGCGAGTAAACGGCAAATCTCACAATTGCAACCATTTTACCGCCCTTTTGCGTAAAGAAAAGCCATGCAAACCAGAATACCAAAAAGATGCAAAGCATGATGCTCAGATAATAGTTTGACAATATACAAAGTGCCAGTGATACATAGTAAAGCACCGGCTTTTTGTCCCGCACAAGCTTTTCAAGACCTACTATCGCAAGCGGTGCAACCGCCACAACATCCATCCACATGACATCCCAGCTATACGCAGCTACAAAGCCGGAAAGCGCATATGCCGTAGAGAAAACAAATGCCGGCACAAATGTATTATCGTGATATCTGTTATCCTTTCCAAGAAGCACAAAGTGCTCCTTCAAAAAATAGAAAAATGTTGCTCCGCTTAGCGAAATCTTAAAAATGATTAGCAGCTCGATAAACTCAATAATATGGCTCTTTGGAAAAAGTACCACAAGCCAGTTTAACGGGCTCGCCAGATAATAGGCAAATACCGATACAAAATCACTGCCCAGCCCGATATTCCATGTATACATGAGGCTCGCACCATTTCTTAGCTTCTCCCACAGCTCATTAAAGAAAGGCAGATACTGGTGATACAAATCCATATGCAAAAGGCAGTAATCGCCAAATGGATATACACCATTTCCTATACAGATGATTATACATATGAAAAACGGAATTAAAAACGCTGTCAAAAGTGGATGCTTTTTAACAAAATTCATCACTTATCCTCCCAGTCAAACAGTCTGTAATATTGCAAAAGCTTATAATCGTTTAGCATATCCGAATCGGCCTGCTTATTTTTGCTGCCGGTTGCCTTGTCTGATTTATTTGATGCTTTATCTAATGTCTTATCTGCAGTTTTATCCGTGCGTACCGCTGATATAATTGGATACTCCTCCTGCAGCTTTAGCAGAAAGCTCTGATAGTCATTTGTCGGCACACCTGCCGCTTTAAGTACGTTTGCAGCCAGATAATTAACGCTCGTGTCTTTTCCTGCAGCCTCATCAATATCATAATTTGCCCAGATAACATACGGCACCTGATAGCGCAGCTTAAGCTCTTCATTTGATAAATTATTATAATCCATGCCGTTTGCTGCAAGAACAGAGCTTGCCACAGTATCATTGGGCTGATGATCACCGAAAAATACCACTATAGTTTTCTCATCCACATTTGAGAAATATTCAATGAGGTTCTTTAAATCCTCGTCTGTCATCTTAATCAAAGAAAGATACTGGTCAAGTGCAGAATTATTGAGCTTATCCGCTGTCACAGTATTGTCAAAGCCGTAGTAGGTATCCGTGTATCCACCATGGTTTTGCATAGTGACATTGAATATAAATGCCGGCTGACCATCCGGTTTGTTCTCATAGGTCTCAATAATCCTGTCAAAGGATGTCTCATCACTTATATATTTGCGCACAAACCTCTGATTAGAATAATCCTGCATAAACGAAAGATTGTCAAATCCCAAAAGAGGATAGACCGTATCCCGGTTCCATCCACTGCCATAGTACGGATGCTGTGCATACGTTGCGTAGCCTATGCTTTTTAAATAGCTTGCAAGGGAAGGTGTCTTGCTCTTTATATACTGCTGATAAGGAATACTTCCTACCGGAAGAAAAGCCATCGTATTGCCTGTCAAAAACTCAAACTCGGTATCGGCGGTATTTCCACCGCATACAGACGTATTCAGATATCCTGTTATAGTGTTCTCATTGCCCTTTTCAAGGCTGTGTACAAACGGCATATAGTCTGTATTTGTATCAAAATCACCGAGCACTGACAGGTCTGAAAATGCCTCATCCATCACAACTATAATATTCGGATAATCACTTTTATCTGTAATTGCAGTATTATTAGCTGCATCTGAATTATCATCTGTACCGGCATAGCTGTCAAGCAGCTCCTTAGCCTTCTGTCTGCTATACCCATCAGGCTTATCAACCGCCACAAACTTAAGATCCATCGCAAAGGTCACTGCCATTCCATTCACCTTTGTCATATATGCAGGTGTAAATAGAAACGGATACAGATAATTGTCCGTCTGAAAATCCTCATCCTGCAGGGCATTCACAAACAGACACAGCGCAAGTATTCCAAGCACTGTTGGAATTAGTCTGAACCTGAATTTCCACTTAACTCTGAAATCAACAAAATGCATAAGCATAATAAGAGCTATAAATATAACTGTAACAACAACTACTCCTGCAGTCGGTGCGAAATCATAATTGGATGCAACACTTGTCGCCGTACCAATTGAAAAAATATCCCACGGAACAAAAGGAGTCGAGCGGAAAAGCATAACATAATGATTAATCAGTCCAAAAACCATGGCCACAATAAAAACTGCACGAAGTGCCCATTTTGCCCTGCCCGTAACAAAATAAAGAATCCAGGCAATCAGCTCAAACAAAATAATATTAAAAAATGCCGCCATAAATCTGACTTCTTCAAAAGGATTATGTTCGTAGAACTCCATAAGATAAAAAGCCGCAATCGGAAAAATCGAGAATAATACAACATTGAATATAATTTCATATTTTTTATAAATCTTTTTTATCATCATAATGCTCCTGTTTGCTATCTTGTATTACAGCCTATATGGCAGATTTTTGGGTACCTTTTTGGGCAGATTTTTCTTAAAAGTACCCTAATTTCTTTAATTTTTTGAAAGATTGTAAGTAAAGAAAAACCCCGCAAACCCTTGATTTTACTGAAAATCTTGGATTTACGGGGTTTTGCAAATAGTGCCGGCAGTGGGACTTGAACCCACACGGGCTTACGCCCAACAGATTTTGAGTCTGCATCGTCTGCCATTCCGACATGCCGGCGTCTTACGAACAGTCAATATTTTATCACAATTATTGACTTCATGCAACTAAAATTTGTAATTTCAATATAAATTTCAATGCGATTGTGACTGTTCACGCCTAACATTGTGACCAGCAACGATTACAGCTATTATAACAATATATTATTAGGGCGAAAATACTAGACTATTTTGCTACTTTTTTTCTAATTATATATCCAATAAGAATAATGACAGCACTTGTTATGACACTTCCATAAAATGTCATGCCCCTGCACAAAAGCTCCATATTCGCTGCATTTCTACCAACAAGCTGTTTAAACCCATCAATCATAATATAATCAGCCACGCCCATAGCACCGGGTATCGGCACACAATTGGAGCCCATCGCCACAAAACACTGTATCACACTCACATCAACTGCCTTATTTACGCCTTCGCCGACTGCCATAAAAATCATAAACGATACCAAAAGCTGTGAAACTCTCTGCATTATATTCCAAAAGAAAATCTCGATGAGAAGCCCGGTCTGCCCTGTGATACTGTTTGAACACTCCTGATATTCTTTCATAGTATTTTTAAGCTTTATTCGAAGCCTGTCACCATGCCGTATTATATGTATTTTTTCAAAAAGCCGGATAAGACTATCACAAATTGAGTATAGTATGCTTCCCTTCCTTAGCAGCATATAAAATACAAGAGCCAGAAAAATCAGCACCACAATCCCCAAACATATAAATATCCGCGAAATACCTGAGAAATTTTTCAGCAATGGATACTTAAAAATCATGCATAGTAAGCCAATTGTTAAAAGTGAAAGTGTATACATAACAAGATTAATCAGCAGGGCCACTGTAGCAGCATAGCCCGGTATGCCATCCCTTATCATGAAATACGCACTGGCTGGCTGTCCTCCCGATGCCGATGGTGTAATAGCCGAAAAATACACATCAGCTCCACCATACACAGTACCATCAATCGCGCTGGTTTTATACCCAAAGTGTCTTGCCATGCGTACAAGAGCAAAGCCTTCAAACCAAATAAACCCAAACGTACAAACAAAACTCATAAAAAGCCAGCCTTTATTTGCATTTATGATAAAACTCATAAGAATTTCAAACGAAAAATGCTTGCTCTGTGAGACAACAGTCCATATGCTTAAGATAGCTATAAAAACAGAAGCTATCGCCCAAAATATCTTTTTTCTGTCCATTAAATCTAATCCCCTTAAAAAAAACTGGTAAAGTGAATTATGAAAATACACCATACCAGTTTATTGTAGAGAATATATATAACTTTATCAAGTAAAATATTATTAATATCTTTTTAATGTTTGTTAAATTATTTACTGTTACAACTAACAAATCAGTCTAAATACAAATTAACTTCTATGATTCCTCTTCCTCATCATTGTCAGTGTTCATCATATACACACCCCTGCTTGCATCTCCATCAGGATTCTTTCCAAACTCGTAATCATTTCCCGGCAGAATAGCATTTAAGAAAATCCCTGCGATAGCTGCAATTGCCAAAGCTGTCAGTGTAATTGATGTTCCTGCTACAGTAAATGTCAGTCCATCTACAAAGCCAAGACCACATACAAAAATAACACCTGCAATAATCAGATTTCTTGATTTCGTCAGATCTACCTTGTTTTCAACAACATTTCTAACTCCTATTGCTGAAATCATTCCATAAAGCATAAATGAAACTCCACCTATAATCGCTGATGGCATAGTAGATATTACAGCCGAAAACTTTGGAATAAACGAAAGTGCAATAGCAAAAACAGCCGCAATACGGATAACTCTCGGATCATATACCTTAGACAGCTCAAGCACTCCTGTATTCTCACCATATGTTGTATTAGCCGGTCCTCCGATGGCTCCTGCGAATGCAGTTGCAATTCCATCACCTATAAGTGTCCTATGAAGACCCGGATCAGCAATAAAGTTCTGCTCTACTGTAGCAGAAATAGCAGACATGTCGCCAATGTGCTCCATCATAGTCGCAATAGCGATAGGCGCCATAACAAGAATGGACGTAATATCAAACTTCATGAACTGAAATTTAGGTATTCCGCCCCACGCAGATGATGCAATTGATGTAAAATCAAGAATTGCTGAACCATCAGGATTAGTAATTCCAGCAGCATTCATAATAAGAGCAACTACATAGGAAATGATTACTCCCATTAGAATAGGAATGATCTTAAATAAGCCCTTTCCCCATATATTGAAAATAATTATAACTCCAAGTGCGATAATTGCAAGAACCCAGTTTGTTGAAGCATTATTGATAGCTGAGCCGGCAAGTGAAAGACCAATGCATATGATAATAGGTCCTGTCACTACAGGTGGAAGAAAGCGCATTACACGCTTAATTCCAACCAGCTTAATGATAAGTGCAAGTATGAAATAAAGCATACCTGCAACAAATATTCCACCACACGCATACGCGGCCTTATCATTGACAGCCATATCTGCATACATACCACTGTCAAGGTTTGCAACAGTATAAAAGCCTCCTAAAAAAGCAAATGACGAAGCCAAAAAAGCCGGTACCTTAAACTTTGTACACAGATGAAATATAAGCGTGCCAAAGCCTGCACAAAATAGTGTAACCGATACAGAAAGACCTCTGGTAAGCGGCTCCCCACAAGCCTTGTGAAAATATCCTGATACAAGAATAGGCACAATAATTGTTGCACCGAACATAGCAAACATATGCTGTAAACCAAGAATAAGCATCTTGACCGTTCCAAGCTGTCTCGCATCACGAAATGGCTCCTGTTTCTTTTGTTCCATAACAACCTCCTTAATAAATTAATGTTTTCGATAAGTAACTGAAAACATTATAGCAGTTTTTAATTATTATTTCATTATTATTTCATTATTTTTTTACTATTTTTTACAAAAAAAAGACATCTCATTAGATGTCTTAAATAATTCATATTTAATAAGTTTGTACCTTCAAAACTTCATACAAATTTGATTACTGTAATCGTCACCGAAAAACTCATCTCGATTCCGCTTCGCTTCATCTCGATGGATTTGCTTCGCAAATCTGCGTCCAATTAAATCCAGATTTATGCAGACACGTCTGCAAAATCCGTATTTCATTGTACTTGTTTTTCTTCGTTATTAACCAGATTAAGCCCTCGACCTATTAGTAACAGTCAGCTCCACATGTT
>ENA-ORND01000179-ORND01000179.1-human-gut-metagenome-genome-assembly--contig:-NODE-179-length-62029-cov-5.042695_pt1 | contig 62029 bp, 104 predicted proteins | sample MGYA00242111_ERZ509014 | MGnify/ENA primary metagenome ERZ509014 (study PRJEB26280, sample SAMEA2338694) | human gut metagenome | biome: human gut; feature: human-associated habitat; material: faeces... | reverse complement strand
CTATTGTTCGCAGTTTATATCTGCAAGTTCTTTGCGTATTTTCTTGATCTCTGCAAGGTATACCGGGTTATCTTTGCAGGCTTCGAGGTTGTCCAGTCGTCTTATTAGTTCTTCTTTTCTGCGTTCGTTTTCGCTCATGGCGTAATACCTCCATATTTTCAATTTTTCCCGTTTCCGGGTAAAAGCAAGCCGGGGCACGATCCCCGGTGTAAGCCTGTCTTACTTGCTAAATTTAACAATATGATAAATTATATCAAAAGAATGGCTTAATGCTCTTGCCTGTGTGTCTAACCATTCCTCGGATCTGTTTGGTTTGTTCTCGCCGCCGCAAACCTTTTTTAACTCAGACGGGCAACAGAGACGTTCTGCAATGTCACAGTCATATATCAGAGAGCAGCCGCCCCAACTGTACTGTTTCCAGTCAGCGGCGCCATTCAGTAAAAGGCTTTTTAACTCTGTTTTGTCCTGCGGGATCTCTTCAACTTCCAGAGCTTCTACAAGCTCATAAGCATAGATCTTTACACCTTTATTCCATGCGCTTCTTGCCTTGCTGTTGTTGATTGCTTCTAATAATTCATTCTTTCTCATATTGCTTTTACCTTTTCACCCGTGTTATAATTTGGGTGCCTTTCTTTTTTGATTGGTGCCGCCTGACTATCTGCCAGGATGCCCGGGCGGCTTTTTTATTTGTTGAGATAACTATATCATGTTATATATCATATGTCAATACATTTTATATAAAAGTTTATATAAAAATTATATAATATGATATATATACAATTATATTGCATTTATATATAAAGTGTTATATAATATGATAAAACAATTTATATAAGGAGCATTCCTGTTAAGTAACAAATAACCGGTTTGCAAAAAATGAGTGCCACCCATAGAATAATGATTGTTAACTGGCAGGTTAATTAATCATCGTTCAAAGGAGACACCCACAAATGAATTATAAGCAGAATGAAAAAATCAATCAAGTAAAAGAATCAACTTTGGTAGTTGGAATTGATATCGGAAGCACAACACAGTACGCCAGGGCATTTGACTGGAGAGGCATTGAACTCGGAAAAGTCTTTACGTTCAGCAACAGCAGAGAAGGTTTTGAAGCCTTTAAAGCATGGATGCAGCATTTGCAGGACAAGTACAGAAAGTCAGATGTAATCGTAGGTATCGAGCCGACAGGTCATTACTGGTTTGACCTTGGCGCTTATCTTGAGGATGAGGGCATCCTCCTGGTTATGGTTAACCCTTATGCGGTAAAGCAGACCAAGGAACTGGATGACAACAGCCAAAGCAAGAATGACAGGAAGGATCCGAAGGTGATCGCAAAGCTGGTTACCGAGGGCCGGTATTCTGCACCATATACACCGGATGGTGTGTATGCTGATTTAAGAATTATGGTGGCCAATCGTAAGAGACTCATCAGGGAGATGACCCAGATCAAAAACAGATTTGCCAGATGGTTCGCCATATATTTCCCCGAGTACACAGATGTGTTTGGGGACTATGAAGCACAGAGCAGTATGCTGCTTCTAAAGAAAGTTTGTACTCCGGAAGCAATCGTGGAACTGGGAGCCGAGAAAATCAATCAAATCTGGCGTGATGCAAAGCTTAGGGCTGTAGGAATGAAAAGGGCAACGACCCTGTGTGAGACAGCAAAACGCAGCATCGGCTTAAAGAAAGGCTCTTCGGCTGCCCGGTATGAAATGAAACTGTTGCTCGAGGATTACGAATACAAAAAGGCACAGCTTGACGCCGTTATGGAGGAGATAGAAAAGCTGTGCAGGAAGATACCCGAAAGCGAGCAGATGCTTGCCATCAAAGGTATAGGAGTGATCACGGTAGCCGGATTTCTGGCAGAAGTGGGTGATGTGAGGCGTTTCGAATCACCCAGACAGATACAAAAGCTGGCAGGACTCTCATTACGGGAGAACAGCTCTGGAAAGCACAAAGGACAGACGACCATAAGCAAAAGAGGTCGGAGTAAGCTGCGGGCAGTACTGTTCAATGCAGCAATTCCGCTGATAGCGAAGAATCCGGAGTTTAAGTCATTGCATGAGTATTACACGACAAGAGCGAACAATCCGCTCAAGAAGAAACAATCCGTGATTGCCATCAGCTGTAAGCTGATAAGAGTCTTTTATGCCATCCTAGCAAAAGGAGTGACCTATGATGCACAGAAGTTGATTTCTGACATTCACAGGCAGCCGCAGGTAGCGTAAGAAGACCAACTGTGAGATTCAGGAGACGTCCGCCGTAAGGCGCTGAAAGGAACAGAAGAATTTCATAAACATAGAGAGCCAAGTCAGATTTATTTCCATCAGAGCAGAGACTCAGCGAAGGAGCATCATGACGCCCCTTTATGGATAAGCAAAACGAAGGAATTAAGGACCCTGAAGTAAAGGAGATCCCGTATGACATGGGAGGTTAGGCTGCCGTAAGGAGTTGGGGAAAGAAAGGCCGATCATAACAGAATAAGACGACGTCTTGTTTTGTGTACCCTAAACATCCGTATATCCATGATTCATGGCCAAGGGGAATGACATAGACTTAGAAGCAATCTCTATGAAAAAATGAAAATGTGAGAAAAAGCGAGTTAACAAGAGAAAAACAAAGATTATTATGGGAGGTTTTACAGATGGCAAGAACAGCAGATTACACACGCAAAGCAATTAACAATTACCGTAGTAAATTTGATCTTGTCCAAATCAGATTACCAAAAGGCACAAAGGACAGAGCGGCAGAATCAGACATAAATATAAATGATATAGCTGTATCGGCTGTATTGGCTTATTTAGACGCTTTGGATAACAAGTCGGAGAATTTGCCGCAAGAGCCGGAAAAGACCGCAGAAAAGGCAAATGCGGAGCGTACAGAAGTAGAAGAAAAGGTTGCATTGATGCAAGCAAACGAAAGATTACACCAACTCCAGGAGCAGAGGAGAGCAGAGCGGAAGTTATCGGAGCAACCACAGATTGTAGATGCTGAAGAATTTTTGAAAAATATCAATAAATAATTGCAATAGCCTATTGACATGATATATAGCATGATATATAATCAAGATACAAACAAACGAAAGGAGCGAACGAAATGACAGGAACACCGGAGCAGATCACAGCAAAGAAAGCCGCCCGGATCCGCTCAAACGTCCGGCAGTTCTTCCGGTATTATCGGGAGCAACTGGAAACAACGGAATCCGAACGGCTGAAAGAATTTAACCGGGCAGAACTCCAAGCACTGGAGACGGTGCAAGCGGAAACGCTCCAAGCGCTGGAGAGCATGACTGATCCGGAGTTATTGGCCAGCAAAACCGCATACGGTGACAGGGCACTAATTGACCGGATCACAGTAAAAGCGGAACGGATCAGAAGAACAAGTAAACAAATAGCATAAAAGAAAGGGTAAAAGGTGGAAAATATGAGAATTAACGGAATCGGAACAGTAAGAAAAGAAGAAGCAATGAAAATCTTAACAAGAGAGGGTCGGGAAGCTGTAAAAAGCGGAGAAATTACACCGGAAGAATTCGGACAGATGTATAAATTGGAGCAGATCAAGAAAGCTTCAAAAATAGGGCGCTGCGGGGATACGTTCCGCGCGAATTATGACAGGATCCCGGATGACCTGAAAGACCAGCTTACACCGGACCAGCTCGGGCGGCTTACAGATGCTTTTTATGAGTGCTACGGAGAAGGAAAGAACGATAATAGAGATTAAACAGTAAGAGAGAGGATAAAACCTCTCTCTTTTTCTGCGTAATTACAAAAATTACAATTGTTTCAATCCTTTATCCTCCCGGAATTGGCGGGAAGATCTTCCGGCATCCATCCACACCGGAAGACAAAACATAGTTGTTGTTTTACAAAAAACATAATTTTTTCAACCCGTGCCCGCCAGGTTTGGCAGCAGGACCATCACAACGACCATCTACGCTGTGAGACTGTTAAAATCATAGCACACAATACACATATTGTCAAATATTTTAAGCAGGTTGTTACACCTGCTTTTCTTGATCTATTTTCACTGCGACATTTTAACGTGCTAAATTTTGTAGACAAATTGTAGACATTTTGTAGACGCAGATTAAATAAAAGGAGATTAGATAAAATAAAGGTTAGATAAAATAAAAATAAATAAGTGCAGAAAGACAATGATATACCAAGTATATATAAATACTAGATCTGGTCGGCTCCCACCATGTACACATCTGCAAAAATTACCTGTCTGTCTGTTAAATAATCCCATTTGTCAAATTTAACCGGATGATATTTTTTAATCGCATGATTTTTATTTGCTCAGTATTACCGGCAGACATACCACCGTAACAAATTGTCAAATGCGTAAAAGGTTGTGATATTATGTTGTGGATTTTTAAATAACCATTATGGTATGATAAAAACAGTTAGGGAGCCGACGTTAACACGGTGCGAGTGACAGCGGTACAGATCAAACCCCCTCTTGATTTGCAGCCGCCCAGATTGTAACCAAGACCACCGGAGCCGACAGACCGGAAACGACAAGAAGTCACTAGCTTGTCACTTTTATAAATTTATGTTTTTGCCTGATCTGTGGAGGAGATCAAAAAACATGGGTTTATTAAGTGATGCTTAGTGATTTTTTTATTGCAGATTTTTAGGAGGTGCAGAACATGGAAAAAGTCGAAAATACGGAAACATCACAGGTTTATGAAAATGACATGGAATTATACCTCTCCCAGTTCTGCAAGGATCAGAAAATCGATGATATTAAGAAAGAGTCTCAAAGCGTTTGGAATGCTGCTCTTATGTATATCAAACGTCATGCATTTAATGAGCCTGACTGTCTTAAATCTAAAGAGATGCATAACATAGACGGGTTTATAGGTGGTTATAGTAATTATAATGCTTATAACTATGATTTGGTTAATCGCATATGTGATTATTATATATATATGTGTATGATGTATGATAAAGAGGTATCAGCTATAGGATTTAGCTTATTAACAGGTATAGACAGATATACTATAGCTACTTGGAGAGATGAGGGAACTAAATCAAGTCCATTAAGTTCTGACATCGGCAAAAAGATATCGGATTTTCGAGAAGAGTCTCTAAGCGCAAAGTTAGCCACGGCAAAGCGTAACCCTGTAGGGATCCTGGCAATCCTGAATCGTCACTACGGATGGAACCTTCCCGGAGTATCGAGAGAGCAGCAGAACCACAAGCAAGCGTTAACTGCTTCGGATCTGCCACAGTTAGGCGGTACAAATGGACAAAATACATCAATGTTGACCGATTCCGGAGCGTATGACGATAGCAACATAGATGCGAATGATTAGCAACAACAACGGAAACGTGCAGAAATATGGGATAGTTAAGAATGTAACAATAAAGACTGCGCGAAGCGCGAATTTTGCGCATAGTTGAAATGCGTTGATGGCAACGGGGGAGGGGGTCTGACAGGACCAGCGAACAGCCACTACTTAGTACCTCAAATTTCCTCAAAAATAAAAAAGCCCTTTAGGAGGTGTACCACATGATTTTCATTTACATAGTTTTAGCATGGATACTGTTTCAATTGCAAGCTCCTGCATGGGTATATATCCTGTTCATCATCGGAGTATTTTTAAGAGCAGTAGTCACAAGCAAGGATTAAGCGTATGCAGATATTTGGGAAAGAGATAAAAGACGAATGTTCAAAATGTGGTGAAGTTCTGCAATGCGAATTATTTCTGAAAGGTCACGGAATCAAAAGAGACCGTGAGAACGTTACAGAAATGGTTATCTGTCAGATGAAGCACCAAAAGAGCAGGCTTGATAAAGAGCCTAAAGAAGATTTGCCAGTTAAGGAGAAATGTGAATTGCCACCGGAGATTAAAGAAATCTACACAGAGGTTTGGAAAATCCATAAAGAGTGCGCTAATCCGAAAACGGATGATGACTGGTCGTATCTTATCCGGCAGGGCAATCTGCTGATTAAAATGCATAACAATAGTCAGTTTGCTAAAGCACTGGTAATGGCAATGATCGATGAAATTGAAGGAAGGACGAAGAAAAAATGAAAAAGATAATCAGAAAATTCTTAAAAGTATGTTCTTCAACAGCATTACTTACTCTTTGCGGAAGTAATTTCCAGATTGCACGGGATTCCGGCACAGATACAATTTCAAGAGTTCTGTGCATTGCATTCGGACTGATATTGCTGATAGCAAATTATTTTGTGTGGGAGGTAGAGTTAACATGATTTTATTCATAATTTTGAAAATTGTGACAACTGCAGTAATGGCGTTTTTCGCAATAGCAAGTGCATTATATGCTCCAAAGCAGAAAACTGCATCAGACGGAGTATTCTTCTTTGCAACTGCAATGTTTCTTGCATTTGGAATAACTTTTATGTGGGTATAGCCTATGTGGTTACCGGAGATTATGCGAATTATCCCATATCACAATGTTGAATGGGTTAAATTCATAAAGCCATTATTATTGCCAAATATCTTGTGTTGTGTTGGCATTGGATATGTGGCAGAAAAATCAAGGCATCAAGAGTGTATGCAGCCTGTGTGCGGGAAACGAAAAATGGAATAATGCGTTCGACAACAACAAGTTTTTTAAAGTACCGTGCGCAGGCGTGACAATTAAGCAATATAGGGTGTTTCACGAAAAAATACTCCGGGAGCAGATGGTCTCTCTCCCGGAGTTTAGGACTATCGCCAAGCGGTAAGGCACAGCACTTTGACTGCTGCATTCCCAGGTCCGAATCCTGGTAGTCCTGTTTCGCAGATGTTTTCTTCTTTCGGTCTTTGCCATCTGCGAATATTCCACCTACATGGAATACTCCTTTCACCTCATAGCGGAATGCTGTTAAGAGCCGTCGCAAGGCTCGTGAGGGTTTTCCGGTTCCCATCCCACGGAGTCGGAAGAGTGGAGCGACCACTTAAAAAACAATCAATGGGTACACCAGTGAGACATTGTAAAAAGAACTGGTATGGTCAGTAAAGACATTAAAATCCCGCACAGCCATTGCGGACATAAAATTGGCGTAGGTGGTTGGGTAGCTCCCAACTAGCAGGTAACTGGCGGATGCCCTGCGAAAATAAAAATAGCCATAAGTGTTGCGCTGTGTCAGCGCCTTAAATGTAGGCATACAGCTTATGGAAACGCACATTGGGATGTAGCGCAAATGGAAAGAGCAGTGTCCTTATAAGGCATAGGCTGTGGGTTCAAGTCCCATCATCCCAACTTGCAGAAATAAAACAAAGCGTGAGATACGGTGGCGGCACAAGGTGTTTCGTAAATGTACAAGTCAGGTAAACAGCCGGGAGACACCCTACCGATAAACAGCAGAAAATCATAACGCTTGTCCCTGTTCACAGGTGCTGACTAACTGCTGCATAATATCTGTTTCTGCAATTATTCGGTCAAATTATGCTGTCTGTTAACAGGTGGTCTATGTTTTGGCTGAAATTCAATGCTTGCATATTGCTATGCGACATTTTAGTGCGTAGCAGAACCCGGAAAATATGCTTGCATTATGCAGATATGGTGTAATGGTAACACAGTAGCTTGCTAAGCTATCCAGCAGAAATGCTGTCAAGGTTCAAGTCCTTGTATCTGCGTGCGTCGATGAAGGATTCGACCAGCAGTCATTATTGAGAAGTGAAAATACTAGTAAGTAGCTTTGTTGAGATAATGGCAAATCCTCTTGTTTTGGAAAGCAATGAAAAAGTTTGACCGTTTCAAGTTTCAAAAAATCGTGAAAACTTTATATACGTCTGTCTGTTGGTCAGAAAGAGGTCTCCAAAACCTCTAACGAAAGTTCGATGCTTTCCGGGCGTGTTTATCTTTATCTCCACTTAGTCTGGCACTACTGCAATAGTTCAGGTCGATGGGAGATGTATGGATAGTAGTTGCTCATTATCGGTTAACGAAAAAAACTTCTGCGAGTAGAATTTGCAGATTCAAAAGTAGTCGTACCTTGTTTTGGTCGGGTGGGTTCGACTCCCACGGCAACTATTCCCTAGCTAAAACGTAATCCACATATGTTTAGCGAAAACCAAGCCTATGAAGTAGAGAACAGACAAGACTGTGAGATTGTGTGGATAGTCAGTGACAAGTAGGCGGTGCAAATTTGGTTATGGCAAGCGCAAGCCATAAAAGGTTTTACTGTGCGATTCCCATGCATAGCTTCAGTGGAAGAGCGGCATCCGCATAGGATGTGTGTCGGCGGTTCGATTCCGTCTGCATGGGTTACGGAGGATATGAGGATGAATGATTTCTTAAAGTTTTTTGATGAAAAGACACAAGATTTTCCGATGCATCTTGAAATAACATATAGCAAGATATGTGACTGGGGAATCTATATTTACAAACGAGGATGCGCAAACGACTATCCTGAGTGTAGAAGAGATGGTGATGATGCGATTCTCGTACATGAAAATGATACGGACATGGAATTATGTTTTGCAAGGGCGCATGTCGCATTGAAAGAATGGCTCAGTGAAAATAATGGCGGATATTAAAAGAGGATGAGTAAATATGTTTAGAGACTGCTCTGCTTGCAAATACTGTTCTGTCAATTATTCTTTTGACGAAGAAACAGGGGACGAATATCCCATTTATGAGTGTACAAAAGGTAATGATACAGATTTAGATTTTGAATGCAAAGATTTTAAGAAATATAAACCGAGAAAGTATGTTGAAAAAGATACGGAATGTGATTGTTGCCAAAACGCCCATTTTTGCTCAAGATTATCTGGTATTGCTTTTGACTGCACAAATATGTTTGATAAACATAGTCACGTTTTATATAGTCGTGACTACTGTTGTAAGATAAACGGTTCAAAATGGAACGATATATTAAAATTGCGAGAATCAGGACTGAAAGATTCTGAAATTATAGAAAAAATCAGCAATGAGAAATTAGCGGAAATGGTTCGATACGTAAAAGAAAATGGGATTGAGTTACCGGAAATCCTAAAAGAACAGTGCCGTAAAGCAGGATTCGAGGTGTGATATGAAACATATCAAAGAATGGAACACTTGCGATAGGTGTGGAGTAGAAATAAAGAATACACTTATCAGAAAAGGAAAAGCGAAAATTAAGTCAAAAATCCAAAAAGGTTACCATATTGATAGCTTGCTTGACAATTTTGGAATTATTTTGTACACAGAAGAAAAAGAAATTGACTTATGCCCTAAATGCCGGAAAGAGTTTGAGGAGTGGATGAAGAATGAATAACATTGATAATCCTTTATCCGGGTATCAATCGCCACCTAAAGAAGCATTGATAAATTTTGGTATAGATGTTTCAAAAGAAGCGGTAGATAAGTACGCTTTGGAAAATTTTGGAAGGATACCGCAAAGTTTTATTGAAAGAGATTTTGCAAGGAACTGTAAAGTGATGGAAGAAAGCAGAAGGATTGTGAAATAAAATGAAAGACACGATATTATACATCAGTGATAGAGAAGAAAGAGTAGTAGATTTCTTAAAATATCTTCAAAAGAAACTGGAAGATAATAAAAAGTGGTGCGATTTAGATTATCAGCACGATATTTTAAAAACTAAGAATTATGATATTGTTGGAAAATCATTTTATGGGAATCGTTTAGGTGTTGGATATGGGAATTGTTTATATTACTGCATCGATGAAACAATTGATAAAAACAGAATGACGGATAAAGATAATCAACAACTAATGGAAATACTGTTTCATGTTAGAGAAGGAGCAAAAGAAGTATCCGAACAGGAAATATTATATATGCTTGATATGAAAGTAGGTGGATGAAAAAATGAGTATGACGGCAGTAATTGAGAGCATAGAACGTGATGCGTTTCGACAGGTCACACCTAAAAACATCGGGAATATTGAAAATGTAAAAATTGAATGTACAACACTGGGAGAAGACCCGATTGTCGTGGCAGATACAAAGGAAGACGAGGAAGCTTTGAAAAAATGTTTTTATGTAAAACTGTCCGAACATCGTTGTAGAAAATGCAACCGCCTTTTAGGCAAATTCAACGGACAGGCTGAAATCAAATGCCCAAAATGTGGGGAAATCAATAGAATTGTGGTGAAATAATTTATGAATCAAGCAAAGTTGGTGAAATGGCAATATTGCAAAAACCTTAATGATATAAATCAAGCCATTTTGCAAAATGACCAGGATTGGGAAGAATTAAAGAGTGCAGAACAAATTATTAGTATAACATTTGACACAAACCATATGTGTTATGTTGTGTTTTGGACTGCTTAGCATAGCAAATAGAATATTTTCTAGAGCACCAGTCGTAGAGTGCCTACGCAGAGAGCCAAATTTCCAAAATGTAAGGAAAGGAGGCTTTTTTATATTGGCAAGTCAGAGCCTTATATCGGCAGTAAACAGCTATGACAATTACATACAGCGCAAGGGAATTGATGAACAGGTCATTGATGCGTACATAGAAGCCTGCAGAGTGGCTATAAACGGTGAAAAGGATATAACTTATGGCTTACAGATAACAAATCGTTCTAAAGGCATTGTAGAGCGTTTCTGTATGGAAAGAACTGGAGGAACCATATGGGATTTGGAAAAGTATTCCTTTGCGAACAAGACGCACTATTCTCTGACAGATAAGTTGTACGATGTTCTTCTACTAGAAGCACAAAATAAGGTTGTGGACAGTGCCTACAGATACTTGGAAAAGAAAAGAGAACCTAGAGAGCGGTTCTATATGCCACGTAGAAAGCAATTTCTTAAAATCGGTCTCATGGATGCCATTCAAGGCATGATTGATGATAAATACGACATTCTATGCGTGTCTCTTATCCCTGGTGCTGGAAAAACCACGGTAGAAAAAATGCTGAATGCGTTGGTTGCCGGTTGGTTCCCTAGAGATTTCAACCTGTTTTACTCCCACAGTGGAGATATTACACGTATGTACTATGACGGTGTGTACGATATTTGTACAAATTCTGACGAGTACACTTGGAATGAAATTTTTCCAAACCTTTCCGTAACTAGCACAAATGCAAAAATGGAACAGTTTAACATTGGCAAATATAAACCATTTCCATCCGTTCAGTGCACATCCGTAGGAAGCAAAAATGCTGGTAAAGTACGTGCATCAAAGTTTTTGTTCGTAGATGACATGATCGGTGGCATCGAAGAAGCTATGAATCCTATAATTTTGGATAAACTGTGGGACAAGTATGCGGTAGATGCAAGGCAAAGAAAGACACAAGATACTGATGGAAAGAATTGCAAAGAGATCCATATTGCTACCAGGTGGAGCGAAAACGATGTAATCGGTCGGATCCAAAATATGTATGAAGGGAATCCGAGAGTAAAAGTAATTGCAGTTCCGGATATTGACCCAAAAACAGGATTAAGCAATTTTGACTACGAATTTTCCGGATTTACGGTTGCTTTTTTTGAAGATCAACAATTACTCATGGATGAAATCTCTTATAGGTGTCTTTACAAGCAAGAGCCTATTGAACGTGAGGGATTGTTATTTCCGGAAGAAAAAATCAGACGTTATCTTAATCTGCCACATGGGGAACCGGAAATTATTACCGGGCAATGCGATACCAAGGGAAAAGGAACCGACTTTTTTGTTCTTCCGGTATTGCAAAAGTATGGAGAAGATTATTACTGCGTGGATGCTGTTTGTGACAATACTGCGGATTATGAGATGCAGTATGAAAATGCGGCAAATGTACTTGTTAATAATAAAGTGCAAGAGTGCGAATTTGAGCGTAATGCCGGCGGTGACCGTGTGGCGATGGAAGTAAATAAGCGTGTAGAGAGTAAAGGATGGATATGCAACATCACAGACACACCGACAGAGACAAACAAAGAAGCAAGAATTTTCCAGTGCTCTAACTGGATTTTACAACACGTAATATTCAAAGATCCATCATTGTATAAGCCTAACGAACCATACGGTGTAATGATGTCGTTACTGAAAAGGTATTCTGTTTCAGGAAAAAAACAGTTAGATGATGTGCCTGATGTATTTTCAAACTTTGCATTGCGAATTACAAACGGAAACAGGGTAGCAAAAGTAGAAGCAATTCAAAACCCATTCTCTTTCGGACGGAGGTATTGATATGACAACCAAAGAATATTTAGGGCAGATAAGCCGCCTTAATCGGATGATAAATAATAAACTCACGGAAATCGCACAACTCAAAGATATGGCGGTAAGCATATCTGCTACGCAAAGCGGTGAAAGGGTACAGACTACACCGAATTTTGACAAAATAGGAACAAAATATGCCAAAATTGATGAAATGGAACGGAAAATAGATGGCATGGTGGACGAACTTGTCGATAAAAAAGAGAAAATCATACAGCAGATAGACAGCATGGAAGATGAAAACACATACAATATTCTGTTCGCAAGGTACATAGAAAAGAAAACTTTTGAAGTGATCGCAACAGAAATGAAATATTCATGGAGACAGGTTGTCAGACTTCACGGAACTGCATTGAAACAGTTTGAAAAGAAATACGGAGAAGGATATTTGAATGAATGATGTCATTGAATGTCATATATAAAAAATGGTAATGTTAAACTGACAAAAATATTTAAGATGCTTTCTAATCCTCCTAAAAGGCAAACAGCCGGGAATACCGTCTATGTTATGTGGGCGGTATTTTTGTGCGCAGAAAAGAGGTATTTATGATTTTTAATCAAAAAATTAGAGTGTACTGTCCGGGATGCGGAAGGTTGGTCGGTGAATGCAGTTCAAAATCACACATCGACAAGACATATAAGTGCCGGAATTGCGATAAGATGGTTGTTTACCATACGGAGACCGGAGAACGTGAGATCAAGAAACTTCCAAAAAGAGACCAGAGCAGCGGAATTACATTTATGTAGGTGGAAATATGAACACTATGAAATTTCAAGACCTTGTAAAGGGTTGTCACGGTAGAAAAATTGCATATACGGATGTGGAGCAGATAACCGAAGACAACATTGTAAAGGTTATCGGTGATTGCATCGGTGTTTTTTATTACAATAAGCCAGTTATCAAGTACTTGTGGGAGTACTACAAAGGAGATCAACCGGTACTATACAGAACAAAGCTGTCAAATGAGGATATCACCAATCGAGTAGTAGAGAACCATTCTTTTGAATGGGTGCAATTCAAGGTCGCTCAGACTTACGGAGAGCCTATTCAGTTTGTCAGCAGAAAAGATGATGAAGCTGTAAATAAGGCAGTAGATGAACTGAATGATTACTTAGCAGATGCAAATAAGCACGAGAAAGACATAAAAGCTGGTGAGTGGCAGTCGGCAACCGGAACATCATTCAAAGCTATTCAGATTGTGAATGGAGATGTGCCTATACGTGTGGTTGCACCTAATCCTCTGAACACGTTTGTTATTTATAACCGTAGTTCCGAAGAACCAATTTTGGCGGTACAGGAATTAAAAGATGAAAATGGAGAGTGGTACAAACTTTGCTACACAGAATCCTATGAATGTAAGATAAAAAACAGTGCGGTTGTTCCTGATACATGGAAACTTCATGGATTTGGTGGTATTCCGATTGTAGAATTTCCGAACAACCATGAGCGGTTGTCTGATATTGAACTTGTTATAGATCTGTTGGATGCAATCAATAATACGCAGTCAAACAGAATGGACGGCATAGAGCAGTTTATCCAGGCATGGTACAAATTTGTAAACTGTGAGATTGACGAAGAAGAGTTCAAAAAAATGAAGATGAACCATGCGTTGGTTGTAAAGTCCATCAATAAAGACAATAAGTCTGATGTGGATGTCATGTCTCAGGAACTTGACCAAACGCAGACACAGGTTTCCAAGGATGATTTAACAGACAGCGCACTTTCAATTTTGGGAATACCGAACAAGCAAGGAAACACTGGCGGTGATACGCAGGGTGCGGTTGAGCTGAGAAACGGATGGGATTTTTCAAAATCAAGAGCAAGGCTTAAGGATCCGGTTGTTAAGACAGCAGAGAAGAGACTGGCCAAGGTTGCGCTGAATGTTATCCGCATTAAGAAAGAGGATCTGAAAATCACTCTTAGAGATTTTGATGTGCAGATCAACCACAGTCCACAAGATAATATGTATACCAAGTCGCAGACATTACTGCAACTTCTGCAGTGTGGTATTCATCCGCTTATTGCAATCAAAACAGTTGGACTTTGGGGAGATTGTGAAAAGACTTTCAACCTTTCCAAACCTTACCTTGATGCTCTGTGGAAAACTGCTGACATTATCAACATGGAAGAGCAGATGGCAAAAGCACAGGAAATTGTAAAACAAATGCAAAATAAGACAGTTGCCTAGAAATAGGTAGCTGTTTTTATTTTATAAAAATTCGCAAAGCCGTGAGCGTACAAATCGGCAATGTCACTCGGTGTCGTTGCACCGTAAAAAAACGTAGGACATAACGGAGGTAATTTATGAAGAGAGAAGATTTAGCGGCAATGGGATTAACTGATGAACAGATTGAAAAGGTTATTGCCGAAAACGGCAAAGATGTTCAGACAGCAAATGCCAAGGCAACCAAAAACAATGCTGAACTGGAACGGTTACAGGGCATTGAAAAAGAGTTTAATGCCATGAAAGACCAAAATCTTTCCGAACAGGAAAAGGCAGCGAAGCAGTTAGAGGAAGCAAATAATCGTATCGCAGAGTTGGAAAAAGCACAGACTTTAGCAACTCAGCGTACAAGTGCGGCTGACAAATTCAAAATCACATCAGAACAGGCGGCACAGGTTGTAAAGGATGACGGCAGTTTTGATTTTGATGTTCTCGGAAAAATTATCTCTGATAAAGAGACTGCTGCGGCACAAGCCAAGGAGCAGGAGATTGCAAACGGATCTACTAATCCTGGAGGTGGAATTGCTGGCGGTGGAAAAGATGACAAAAAAACAGAAGCCGAAAAAGCGGCTGAAAAGATTGGCAAGACTTTAGCTGGAACAAACAAAGAAGCCGAAGCTGTAGTTAGCCAGTACTTATAAGGAGGTACACAAAATGAAATTCTCTGAAACAAGTGTAACTACCCAGTTAGAAATTCTTAAGAGAAAGCTGGGCGGTGAATTATTTGTTCCTATTAAACTGGATGCAAGTGCTTTCACTAATGGTGTGTGCAAGGCTGGTAATCCTATTAGTGCGACAGGAAAGAAAGTAAATGGCGGAAGCACCGATGATGCAGCAGTAGGTATTTTGCTTAACGATGTTTACGATAGCAACCCCAACGGAACTATCATTAAGGCTTTTGCCTGTGTAAATGAAGCAAATGCTAACGCAAATGCAGGTATTACCATTGCCGATGGTGTAAAGACAGGATTATCACTGATTGTATTTGAATAACTGAAACCGACTACAGACAGATGTAGCCGCTGACCGCTGAAAGATAGCGGTAGAAAGTGAGGAAATAATGAACATTAGAGATGCCTACAATGCGAAAGCAATCGCACTTGTGCATACAGAAGTTGCAAGTAATAAAATTGCATATCTTGGTTCCGGCTTATTCCCCGCCAAGAAGAAAATGGGACTGGATTTGAAGTGGATTAAGACTTCTAATGGACTTCCTGTTACCCTGAAAGCATCTAATTTTGATGCAGTTTCCACTATCAGAAGCCGTGAAGGATTCAAGATGCAAGAGACAGAAATGGCATTCTTCCGTGAATCTATGATTATCAAAGAACAGGACGAACAGGAAATCATGCGTATTAAGGACAGCACAGACCCTTACGCAGCAGAAGTATTAAGCAGAATTTTTGATGATGCAAATACTCTTGTGGAAGGTGCTGATGTAGTTCCTGAACGTATGATTATGCAGCTGTTAGCACCTACAGAGGATGGTTCTCCTAAGATTTCCATTCAGGCTGATGGTGTTACTTATGCTTACAACTACGACCCTAACGGCACTTACAAGCAGAACAACTATGCGGCATTGTCCGAGACCACAGACAAGTGGAACGATACTGAAAACTCCGATCCACTGGACGATGTAAATGTTGCTCTTGATTCTGTGGAAGCTGTTACAGGCGAGAGACCTACCATTATGATTGTCTCTCGTAAGACCATGAACTATCTTAAGCAGAACGCAAAGATCAAGTCCGCAATCTTAGCACAGAATGTTACAGCTAACGTTCTGATGACTGATGCAAGAGTTAAGGAAATTTTCTCTAACGAACTTGGTATCAATATCATTGTTTACTCTAAGCAGTATAAGAACGAATCTGGTGTAGCAACCAAGTTTTATCCTGATGGATATGCGACATTGATTCCTTCCGGTTCACTTGGAAATACTTGGTACGGAACTACTCCTGAAGAGCGCACTTTGATGGGCAAGCCTACCGCAGATGTTTCTATTGTGAACACTGGTGTTGCTGTTGCGGTTTCTGTTTCTGAAGACCCTGTACAGACTAAGACAACCGTGTCTGAAATCGTACTTCCTTCCTACGAGAGAATGGATAGCACCTATGTAATTAAGTGCTACTAATCGGAGGTATGCTGATGAAATTTGATTACAAAGTCAAATACAAAGGCAAATGGTATCTTCCGGGAGAAGAAATCCCGGAGGAAACCGTCACCGAAGTAAAAGAAGAAATCCCGGAGGAAACCGCATATACTAAGACGGAAATCAACCGTATGTCTACGGCAGACTTGCAGAAGTTAGCCGCAGAACACGGTGTCTCAGGTGCGGAAGAAATCAGCGGTGCGGAACTGAAAAAGATTCTGATTGAAAAGTTTGAACTTTAAGAGGTAACACATGGCAGAATATACGACTTTGGAGCAAGTAAAAATCCGTCTGAAACAATTTCATATTGATTCCGAAAGCTCCGAGGTCGTGTTTGACCATTTGGAAGAAAATCCTCTTTTGGAACAACTTATCATTCAAGCAGAAGCCGACATCAGAGCAAAGAGAATGTACCCGGAAAGTTACACAGAAGAGAAGATTGCTGCGGATATGAAAAAATTTCAGTCCGTGGTGGTTAATCTTGTCGTGTATGACAGATCGCAAGCCGGTGAAAACTTCATGGCAAGCTATTCAGAGAATGGAGTGTCGAGAACATGGAGAGACCGGGAAGAACTGTTTGTGGGTGTTTTTCCATTTGCAAAAGTTTTATAACCCCATCGAAATCGAGGGGTTTAGAAGATTGTGCGTGACCATGTTACTGATTCCAGTAATAAGGTTGCAGGCGGCACACTTTAAGGATGGTGGGCGGTGTGCCAACAAACAAGGAAGGCGGTATATGATGTGACTATAGAGTTATCTACAGCAATCATTATAAGCGTGTTATCACTCGGTTTTTCCGTCTACATTGGTCTGAAAAACAGCAAAAGAACAGACACAAAGGATATTGAGGAACGTGTGAAAGAAAACACACGCATCAACATGAAACTGGACACCATCCTTGATACTATCAATGAAATGAAAAGCGAGCGTTCAGAGATGAAGAAAGAGCTTGCAGAGCATGAACAGAAGCTGACAAAGGTTGAAGCCAGTACGGCATCTGCACATCATAGACTTGATGGAATTGAGGAAAGACTTAACATTAAAGAGAACGGAGGTAAGGAATGATGGATTTTTCACAGGTAGGAACTTGTGTTGCAATTGTGGTTATCTGCTATCTTGCCGGTATTGGAGCGAAGCTGATTCCGGTTATTAAGGATAACTACATCCCGGTTGTTGTCGGCATTGTCGGTGGCATTCTCGGAGTAGTAGGAATGTATGTTATTCCGGATTTCCCGGCAAATGATGTGCTGAATGCAATTGCAGTCGGAATTGTTTCCGGTTTGGCAAGCACTGGTGTAAATCAGATTTACAAGCAGGTGAAGAAAGATGCTTGACATTAACAAGCAGGAAATGAAGTACTCACGGCAGGGAGAAAAAGTCACGATTTATGACCGGGACGAAAACGGTAACATTATTTACGATGAAGTGGCAGGTGAAAAAATTCCGTCAATCAAAGGAACGATTACGGAATTTTTAGAACCCGTCCTTTTTTCTGCCAACATCAGCAATAAGCTGTCGGAAGTACTGGTAAAGGAATTTGGTATTGATGATTCCAGTTCGTATTGTCAGATTGTGACCGACAAGGGCTATTTGCCGATTAAGGCAGGGGATGTTATATGGAAGAAATCTGAAGTAGGTCGTGACGATGACGGACTTGTTGACAGCAAGACTGCGGACTATGTTGTCAAAGGCGTTGCAGACGAGGGACTGACAGCAGATTTGTTCTTGTTGCAGAAGAAGGTGAAGTAGTATGGCTAAACCTATCAATATCAATCTGTTTGACCAAAAGTCCATACAAGCAGCTGTAAAGGCTCTTAGAGACTATGAAAATAGTTTAGAGTATAAATGTAGGATACTGGCTGAAACACTGGCAGAAAAGGGCGCAGAGATTGCTAGAGTGCAGATTGCTGACCTTGATGCTATATTTACATCGGAACTTTTGCAAAGCATCCATTCGGAATATGTTGGCTCCGTAAAGGGTGGCGGTGTTTGGGCGGTGGTTGCAGGTACAGACCATGCGCTTTTCGTTGAGTTTGGTACTCTTGGTAGCATGGGTGGAAAGAAAGAATATCCATATCCTTTGCCGGAAGGTGTTCAATGGAATTACGGCAGTGGTTCACACATCATGCAATTAAAATCCGGTCAATACGGATGGTTTTACAAAGGCAAAGACGGGAAAGTTTATTGGTGCGAAGGTATGGACAGCAGACCATTTATGTATAACACATCTATGGAATTGTTAAGTGTTGTAAAAACAGAAGCAGAAAAGATTTTTAATGAGAAGTAGGCTCATGTCGTGAGACAGCAATAAGTCCTGCTTTTTTCTTTTTATAGAAAAAAGGAGAGATTTATGAACTATTATATCGGTCAGCGTTTTGGAAAAGTAGTAATCATTGGAGAAGAAAAATACGAAAAAAACAGGAAATATGTAAAAGTAAAGTGCGATTGTGGGAAAACAAAATATGTAAGAACCGATCAACTTAAAAAAGCAAAATCCTGCGGATGCTTAAATAAAAATTCATATGGAATGCCTTCAAAAGATTATGAAAAGCTATACGGAGTTTGGAGCAATATGCGAAAAAGATGCTATGACCCCAAATCTGAAAGATATTATTCATACGGAGAAAAAGGTATTTGCATATGCGAAAAATGGAAGAATGATTTTCATTCTTTTGCTGACTGGTGTTTGGAAAATGGATGGAATCCAAAACTATCTATTGAAAGAATAGATGTCCATAAAAATTATTGCCCTGAAAACTGTACCTTTATAACCATGAAAGAACAAGCAAGAAACAAGACAAGTAATGTTTTGATTACAAAAAATGGAGAAACAAGATGCGCAACAGAGTGGGGAGAACTGCTAGGGATAAACCCAAAATCCATTATGGCTAGAATTTACAGAGGGTATAATGATCCTAATGTGATTCTGTTTCAAGGAGATCTTCGAGAATTAAGGAGGTCATCAAATGGAAAATAATGAATATCAGTGGGTATCAGATTTCAAAGTCAAGATTGCATCGTACTTAAAAATGAAGATACCGCAGAGCCATCCTAAAGCTTATGTGACGGACAAAAGCAAGGATTTGTCAGACCCTACATTCCCTACGGTGTACTTTCATGCTATGCCGTTCGCAGAGACAGGACAAGACCTTGAAGCACGTTCTGTTAATGGAATCACAGCATCATACCAGGTCGATGTGATAACCAACAAAAGTCAAGAAGAAGCCGAAGCTATCATGGCTACGGTTGCTGGACTTTTCAAACGTCTGCGATTTCAAATAACTTCCATGCCTGAGTTCAATAATACTTCGCAGGGCACATACAGAAGCACTGCACGGTTCAGAAGAACAGTAGGTGCTGATGATACATTGTAACTATTAGAGCCAGATGGCTCTATTTTTTTATGCAAATTTAAGGAGGTATAAATTATGGCAGCAGCCGGAATTTCTACTTTAGGTATTACTTTCGGATATGGTACAGAGACAACCGCCGGAACAAAACCTACAAGTTTTAAGCAACTTACAAGAATCAATGCCATTGGCGGCATCAACATTGAGCCGGAGCAGATTGATGCTTCTGCGTTAGAAGATGCAATCACCAGATATGTAAAAGGTCGTGCAGATACTGGTGGATCTTTTGCAGTCACAGTTAACTTCACATCAGAGACCGTGGCTGAATGGACTGCACTTATCACAGCCTACAAGGCTCTTACTGGTGGAAATAGAATGTGGTTTGAAACCGTTATTCCCGGAGAAGAGAAATCTTTCTTTGTTGTGGCACAGCCACCTGAGCAGATTCCACAGCCAGAGATCGGACAGAATGAACTTCTGACAATTGAAATGAACCTTACCATTGAGGAATACAAAGGTTTGGATTCTACTGTTGCACTTACAACGGGGGAATAGAAAGTCAGTCAGAAACAAATAACACTGCCGTGGCTGACTTTGATGAAGCGGTAGACGAAACATTGATTTAGCAAAAAGAGAGCCGTCTTCGGGCGGCTCCTTTCCAACAAAATGTTGGGGAAAGGATATGTTTTTATGAAGAAGATTTTAGTTAATGATGTTGAATATACTTTAGAGTTTGGATTCGGTGCTGTGGAGTGCAAGGATTTGATTCAAAAGATGTTTCTTATGCTTTCCGGTGGCTATGTAGCTAAAAAAGCAAAAAATGTACAGAATCCCACACCAGAAGAAATTGTAGATGGTAGCGGATATATGCTTGCAGAATTTCCTCATGTATGCAAAACGGCTTTTTATGCTGGTCTTATCGAAAACCATGAAGGTATTACACCGGATGAATCCAATGCTTTAATGAAAGAATACATGAAAGCAAATGGTCTGTCTTTTGTGAAACTGTATGGAGAACTGACAGACTGTATGAAAGAAGACGGTTTTTTCGAACTGTCGGGTCTGACGGAAATGATGACGCAGACCAAGGAAGAGATGGAGAAAGAGGACAGCAAGGTAACGAAGATGCCACAGGATCACAAGAAGAAATCGACTGGCACAAAATAATATGGGAAGAATATTTTCCATTTGCTTTTTCCATGGGAATTTCGATAGAAGAGTTCAAACATCTGAATCCTAAAAAATTAGAGTGGTGTTACAAAGGATATAAACTCAAAAAAGAGGAAGAAGATAGGAACTCATGGCAACGGTGGGGAGATTATGGAATATCTGCATTAATCTTTGCAATAGACCATTGCCTAAACGGTAGAAAAGCACAATCGAAGTATATTGACAAGCCTATTATAGAACGTGCGGACATTGCTAATAATGAAAAAGAAATTCAGAAGCAAAGGAAAGCGTTCCTCGCAGGACTTATGGCAATGCAGGCTAGTTTTGAATTATCACATCCAAAAAAGGAGAAACAAACATGAGTTTAACAGGAATTGATGTGTCCTCATACCAGGGGACGATTAACTGGTGGGCGGTAAAACAGAACGGTATTGATTTTGCTATTTTGAAAGTCATCCGTAAGGATTTGAACCCGGACAAGAAGTTTGAGGAGAACTGGAAAGGTTGTAAAGAGCACAATGTCCATGTGCACGGAGTATATGAATACGGATATATTACAACGGTTGCAAAATCACGATCTGATGCAAGAAGAGTGCTTACTATTCTTAATGGCAGAAAAGTGACAGTATATCTTGATGTTGAAGATGCCGTGATGAAAGGCCTTGGCAAAAATATTATTCCTATTATCAATGCTTACGGCAAGGTCATCACCGATGCAGGATTACAGTTCGGTGTATACACTGGGGAAAGTTTTTACAAGACATACATTAAGCCTTATGGCGGTGTGAGTTATCCCATGTGGATCGCACGGTACGGCAAGAATAACGGCAAGTGTGATGTGAAGTATCAACCGCAAGTACCGAACATGGTAGGATGGCAGTATACTTCTAAAGGGCGTGTAGGCGGCATTGCAGGAAATGTGGACATGAATGTATGGTACAAGGAGTTAGATGCCGTATATGAGGATTCTACAAGACATAGCAACCCTTATACAGAGCCGGAAAGACTTCTTTATTACAAGCGTCTGGCAATGATGAAGGGAAATGATGTCAAGTGGGTGCAGTACGAACTTGTAAGGAAAGGCTTTATGCCGTCTGTAAATGCGAAAGGTAAGACGAACATTGACGGATATTTTGGAAAAACCACTTCTGATGCAGTAAAAGCATTCCAAAAGAGTGTTGGAATCACTGTAGATGGAAAAGTCGGTGCGGTTACAAGGGCATATCTCAAAAAGTAATTTTAGGAGCGGTAGGTGTCACAGCTTGCCGCTCTTTTCTTGGAAGTGGCAGACACTTCCTTTTTTTATTTCGGTAAAGGCGGTGCGGTATGGCAGATATTGATAATCTTCAAATAAAAATCAGTGCGGATGCGAACAAAGCCAAAAATGCACTGGATAAACTTGCATCAAGTCTTACGAATTTTCAGAGAAGTTTGTCTATTGATACATCCAAACTGACAAGCATTTCTAATAGCATACAGAGTATCGCAAATGCCGCCAGTTCCATGAATACGAGCGGTATTAAGAACATATCCACATTGACAAATTCCATTAACAGAATGGGGAAAATAGATACAAGCGGATTAAGCAGGATTTCTTCTGCACTGAAGACTTTTTCTGCAGACATGGCAGGAACTAAAGTAGATGGAGTAGGGGATATTGCAAGCATAGCATCTTCGATTTCAAGACTTGGTGGTGTGGCATCCGGAAGAGCAATCACAAACATTCCTTTACTTGCAAAGAATTTGAAGCAGTTATTTACAACTCTTTCAACCGCTCCGAATGTCAGTGAGAACATTATCCGCATGACGAATGCACTGGCAGGGTTGGCATCTACTGGTGCGGCATCCGGCAGAGCCGCAAACTCTTTAGGACGGAATCTGAACACCTATACGGCAAGCGCAAAAAGAGCTACGAAGAACACATTCAGTCTTGCAGCGGCTTTCGGCAGATTCTACGCAACATATTTCCTTGTGATCCGTGGAATTAAAAGTCTTTGGAAGTCCATAGAGGGAACTACGGACTATATTGAAGCGTTCAACTACTACACGGTAGCATTTAATAAAGTCGGCAAGGAATGGGGCAAGGATTTTGAAAAATTCGGTTACGACAACGCAGAGGATTATGCGCAGAGTTTCGGAAGCCGTGTAAATGAACTGCTTGGTAAAATGTCCGGTCTGAAAGTAGATGTAGATGGTGGACTGATTTCTGAAAGCGGAATGAAAAACCTGGGACTGAATTTACAGGAAATTACGCAGTACGCTTCACAGCTTGCATCTATTACCAACTCTTTAGGGCAGACAGGAGAAGTTACTACGGCAATTTCAAAGTCCATGACAATGCTTGCCGGGGACATTTCATCTTTGTTTAACGTGGATTTCAGTACAGTCGCGACTAATTTACAGTCCGGTTTGATCGGTCAGTCAAGAGCACTGTATAAGTATGGTATTGATATCACGAATGCCACCTTACAGACCTATGCTTACAGATACGGCATTGAAAAAGCTGTCTCTGAAATGTCACAGGCAGAGAAACAGCAGTTGCGTCTACTGGCAATCTTAGACCAGTCCAAAGTATCATGGGGAGACTTGGCGAATACAATCAATTCTCCAAGTAATATGATCCGTCAGTTTACCAACAACGTAAAAGAAGCCGGCATGGTACTGGGTCAGTTGTTTATTCCGGTATTGCAGAAAGTACTTCCTGTCATTAACGGTGTGGTAATTGCGATTAAGAGACTGCTTGTTAGTGTGGCAAATTTACTGGGAATCAAGATTGATTTTTCTGCATTCGGTCAAGGTGTATCCGGGTACAATGAAAATTTGGAAGATACGGCAGATGCACTTGATAAAGTAGGGAAAAGCGCAAAAAAGGCTAAAAGTTACACACTTGGTATTGATGAATTAAATATCATTGACCCTAACAGCGGTTCAAGTGGAAGTTCTTCTTCTGGTGGAGCAGGAATTGACCTTACCAAGGAAATCATGGATGCTACTGCTGAATACGAAAAAGTATGGCAGGAAGCATTTGACAAGATGCAGAATACAGCTATGGGTTGGGCTGACAAAGTAAGCAAGGTGTTTAAGCCAGTAAAAGATATTATAGAAGATCTGTCGTATGCATTTAAGTTTGATTCTGATGCCTGGTTTAAGGTTGCCGGAATGGATACATCCAAACTGGTAACTGGTATTTTTGACTGGTTCACAAGAGCAATAGATTCTGTTGACTGGGAAAAAATAGGAAGACACATAGGTAGTTTCTTGGACGGAATGGATTGGACAGCAATCTTTACATCTGCCGGAAATTTCATAGAAACTGCCATAGATGCGGCAATCGACCTATGGAAAGGAAGTTTTGATGCTGCACCGATTGAAACCACGATTATCACAGCAATAGGACTTTTGAAATTCACTGGTGTTGGAGATATCATATGGGGGAAAATATCGGACAAGCTATCAGCCAAAGTACTAGGATCAAGTATAGGAATAGTTCCGACAGTTGCAATATCTGCGGTTACTTGGGAGATTGGATTTAATGTCGGAAAATCATTAGGTGAAGCACTTTTCCCTGATGATAAAGAAATATATGAAAATTTCTCATTTTTTGGAGAAGGTGGATTCTTTGACACAATAAAAAACACTGATTTTTCAATACTATTTGACGCTTGGAAACAGATGAACTCTGATGCGGCAGATTTTTTAACAAAAACAATGCCGATAAGACAGTTTTTTGATTTTCTATCACAATTTAAACTGGACATAAATGATACATTTGGTCTAGTATCAGTGTTTGAAAATTTAAAACCTATTGTAGAAAACTGGTTTAATGAATCTGTCATGCCTTGGTTTTCTGCTGAAAAATGGAATCAATTAGGAACAAATATTAAGACCACACTTTCTACGAAGTGGAATGAATTTACCGCATGGTGGAAAAATATTGGTTTTGCAAACTGGTGGAACAATGTAAAATCATACTTTACTACCGAGAAATGGACATGGAGTGGCATTAAAGACGGATTGTCTAATGCGTGGAACAATGCTATAGAGGCTGTCAAACAAATTTGGAATAGGTTTGCAAACTGGATAAATGATAAACTTAATTTTTCATGGGATCCTGTAACTGTAGCCGGAATACAACTTGCACCAGGAGGAAGTATTAGTCTTGGCAAAATTCCTACTTTTGAAACTGGTGGTTACGTTCCAAGCCGATACACAATGTTTATGGCAGGAGAAAACGGTGTACCGGAGATTGCCGGAACAGTAGGTGGAAAAACAGCGGTTGCCGGTGGAGTTGAAATCACCGGAATAAAAGATGCTATTAACACCACAGCAGAAGCGCAAATGCGCATGATGCAACAGGAAATTGACCTGCTTAAGCAGTTACTTGCAAAAGAAACATCTGTCAATATCGGTGATAGAGACATAGCAAGGGCAAGCTTAAGGGGTCAGAAAGCTATGGGATTACAGATTATTACTTAAGGGTGGGATTTATTCCCACTCTTTTTTCTATGGAGGAAAACACAATGATAGCAAGAGCAAGTGATTTCATCATAGTAAACGGAGTACGCTTTCCGTGCCCGGCTCCAGGAATGGAAATAGTTCGGTCGCAGACGGTTGATTCGGGAAGAAATGTAAATGCTGCAGTTGTCGGTCAAAAAGTCGGAAGAAAATTGTGGAAGATAAATAATCTTCAATGGAATGGTTTAGATGCGGAAACATGGAAAGAAATGCAAGATGCGTTAGAGCCATTTTTTGTGCCGGTTACGTTTACTGGGGACGACAATGTAAGGCATACATATACCATGTATCCAGGAGACACTACCGGTAAGCCGTTGTTTTTGGATGATATTTTTTATAGGAACTATGAAACGTGTAAATTCAATTTAATTGATTGTGGGTGGGAAGAATGATAAAAGCTTCTAACGCTTATAAGTCTGCAATGCAGAAAAAGATAAGAGACAGGGCATACATATCAATTACTCTCGGTGTAGTAAATGGTGACGCACAAAATACGGCTCATTTTGACGGCGATTACGCATACTGGGGAAACAAGGTTTTGCCATTTAGAAATGATACAGAATATACGGAATATGCTACCTTGGAACAAAATTATATGCGTGTAGACGGTCAAATGTATTTTCTTCCGAGAGAGACAAGCGGATTGTACCAGCTACGTAATGCTCCATTAACCACACAAAACGTAATGGAAACTGTAAAAGTAACATTCCCACAAGAGTATTCCATCAAAGGACTTACGATAGATTTCGGGAAATATTACCCAACTAGCTTCAAAATTGTTACAGATGAAAAAGAGTTGACTTATACAAATGATAAACACGATTTTTCAACAACAGATGTAATCGGAAACACCACAAATATACAAATAATTCCTATATCTATGGTCGGAGGAAATAAACGGCTTAGAGTAGAAAAAATCGTAATGGGTGTTGGATTGACATATAGAAATAATGATGTGTCAACAGCATCTTTTGAAGAATTTGTTAATGGAATTTCAGCGGAGATTCCATACAGAAAATTATCTGTAACAATACTGGATAAAAATAATGTATACAATGTAGACGATGATAATTCCTTTATCAACTTTCTTGAAACTGGACAAAAAATGGAGTTATCATACGGAATGGTCCTGCCAGACGAAACAGTGGAATGGCATAAAAAAGCCACGATGCTTTTGACTGACTGGAACTCTAAAAAAAATCAAATGTCTTTCACCGCGAATGATGTTCTTTCAACTTTGGAAGACAACTATACAATAGGAAACAAAATATACGATAGAACAGCATATGCAGAAGCTATTAGCATTCTAAAAGATGCCGGATTCGAGCCTGACGAGTATTTTGTTGACGATTGTTTAAGAGATGTGAGCCTACACAATCCAATGCCGGAAGCACCTCACAAAGAATGCTTGCAATTATTGTGCAACGCTTCAAGATGCATTTTATTTGTAGATTCTGACGGAAGAGTAAATATTAAAGCCAACTTTGCAAATGTTATAGATCCGGCAGATATGCAGGTTACATCAAACGGAACTGCGTGGTGGGGAAATGCCACTAATGTATTATACGGAAACAACAATGTATATGCAGAGTTGACAAGAAATTTTATGCGTGTAGATGGTTCACAATTTTTTCTTCCGAGGAATACCGGTACAGCCATCGAACAGACAGGATATGTTACGAGCAATGTTTCTGATGAAAATGGAATGTTTTCGGAGAATCCAGTACTTACATTAAAACTTCCTGCAGCATACACGTATTATGGATTGTATATTTCATTCCAGGGTAATCCTCCAAAAGAGATGAAAGTATCTACATATAATGGAGACACACTTCTTAAGACTTTCAAATATAGTGATTTGAAAGAAAAATCATTGTTAAATGATGAATTTGAAAACTTCGACAGTATACGTTTTGAGATAACAAAAGCATACCCCAAAAACAGAGTTTTGATTGATAAAATCAGTTTTGGAGATTTATCTGATTATGAGTTGAAAAAAGACTCCATGACAGAAAATCCTTATGGATACGCAGAAAGAAAAACAAAAGATGTTTTTGTCAAAATATATACATTTAAAAACGGAGAGGATAATACACCGCAAGTAGTTGAAGATAACGTATATCTAAAGAAATCAATTAACAACTCTGGAGAAATAAGGTATTGTGAAAACCAACTTATTTCAACGGAAGATCATGCAAGGATTGTTGCTGAATGGCTTGGGAATTATTATGCGAATAATATTTCTTATGATGTTCAATACAGAGGGGATCCGGTGCTGGAAGCTGCTGATATTATTTTCATGGAAAGTGATATTGTAAACAGCTTACAAGTAGAAGTGGAAACACACAAATTAAACTTTAATGGTGCTTTTAGTGGATCATTGCAACTACGAAGAGCAATGAGAACATAAGGAGGTTGTAATGAAAAAAATAATTAACGGTCTTCTGTATAACACGCAAACTTCTGAAATAATATATGTTGATGAAATGACAAACAGAAAAATATTCAGAACAGAAAAAGGTAATTTTTTCTTGTTTTATCCAAACGGAGAAATAGTACCGAAAACAAAAGAAGATATAAAAGAGTATTTGGGGCTGAATGATACAGAGAAATATATAGAATTGTTTGGAGATGTGGAGGAAGCATAATGTGGGCAGATCCTAAAACAAATTGGTCTTCTGAATGGAATGGTGAAACATATATAGGAGATTATTTTTTATATACAGATTACAACCGTATTAAAAATAATCTTTTGGAACTAAAAAGCACTGCAGAATCTATGTATAAAATATCATCTTTTAATCTTGGAGAGGATAAGGTTGAAGCAGATCTGATTTATGCCGATGAAGTTACTTTATTTGAAACTACGCTGGCAGAAATTAACAGTTCCACTTTCTCATTTCCTGAACAATTTAAAACATGGAAAGAGAATAAAGCGGTTCCAACATATGAAGACTGGAACAGGATAGAATCGTTGCAGTTAAAAATATACAATACGTTAGTAGCACAAAGAAAAGCGCAGAACCGACTTGCTTTTACGCTTGGCGGTCAGAAAGGATTTAAGGTGTAATTATGGCAGATTTAAAAACGAACTATGTTGATGATGTATTAGACACAACTAAAAATCAGTTAAGAAAATATCAGCAAATACAAAATGACGATGGAACTGTTTCTTTCGTTGATGTTACTGAATATACGCAAGTAGGAACCTCATTCGGTGCAAAAGACATCAATGATACTAATGCAGCCATAAATGATGTAAATGGCAAGTTAGGTGATAAAACTTTAGGTGTAATTACCGATATCAGTTCATTTATTGGTTCTAATTATATTATACCGAGTGATGGCTATATTAGATTGATTCCAACTTCTACAAGCTCTCCTATCGGTTTAACGGATATAAGAAATAACACAACGCTAATTGAAGCCCACTACATTACTAGCATTTTTGTAAGAAAAGGGATTACTCTTAAAATTGATGGCAGTGGTAGAATTGGTTTTATTCCTTTAATTAATAAATAATTATTAACTAGCTTTCCATGCAGTCCAACCGCCATTTGATTTATATCTAGTCTTTAATGAACCATCATCTGAACTAATTGCAAATTGCACTTTATAAACAATGCTAGATAGAATAGTTCCAATTGTAAAAACCATATTTGAAGTTGAAAAGGCATTATTTTTTGCCGTTGGATAGACGTACCCGATGGAATAGAGTGGCAAATCATTGCAATCAGTTAATTCGCTACCATTACCACTACCAACAGTATAGGTTTTGAAATACGATGATACTGTTTCATTTGTTTTAGTTAAATTGCCATTTACAGAAGGAATGATAGCCGATGGGCGGAGATTAAAAGCAAAAATAAATCAATCAAAAAGAGCATGGTGTAAAAGCCATGCTCTTAATCTCTTTATCTGATTCCCCAGTCACCGTCATTGTTGACAAAACCAACCACATATCCTATCATGTCATCAATAAGATTTTCCGGGAGTATGCTGTTCGGAGACATAAGCGGAACATATCTCCATTTTCTTACACCATATTCAATTATATGTGTTTTCACGACAATATATATCCCACCATTACTGGTCACAATACATCGTTCACCGTCTTGCGGCTCACGATCCGCAGCAAGAAGAATAATTTCCCCAGGCAGATAAAACGGCATATAGTAGTCGCAAGGAATTTTCACACCGATATAAGCCTTGGATTTTATGTCTTCCGGCAAGCTGTCTATGCACATGGGTTCCACAGCATTTGTGGTTGCGATAATTCCATTCATAAGCTGTGGATTAAGGACAGAAATATACTTGTGCGATTTTTCAAGACTGGAATAGATTTTAGCTTGGTGACGTATGAAGTAACGGATAAGGTACAGAGAGTGTTCCGGCAGACTGCGGCATATCTTGACAGATTCCAACATCTTATCTTCCATAGTGCCGCAACCTACCAGTTCATCTACACTTATTCCGAAGGCTCTAGCAAGCGCAACAGCGGTCGATAGCTTTGTGTCGTTAGAATTACCGTATAGTAGTGAATTAAGCGTAGAATAAGGCAAATTAGCTTCATCAGCAAGCTTGTAAACCGTCATGTCCGGTTCATTGAGAAATTCATGGAGATTCCCACGAAAACTTAACATATAATTTACACGGTTGACTGATAGATGTGTCGAAATTTCTTTGATTCGGTCTTTTTTCATCATGTTTTTTATCCCCCTTTCACATGATACACTTGTAACATCCCTTGTTTCAAGGGACTTCAAGTTCTGGCGAGGGCGGTGTTTATTGGCGTTTTCACCGTCCTCTTTTTGTTGATATTTTACAACAATAAAAAACGTGCGTCAAATATATTGATTGTTTAGAACGTATGTTCTATAATGTGTTCGTTCGCTACTTTAGATTCTGCGGAGAATTAAAGGGGAGAGGGGTGTGGTTACGATGGCAGAAAATTTTAAAACTAATGGAAAGAGAATGTCTAAAGAAGAGTACAAGAAAGAAATTATTGATATGATAAATTCTATTGAAGAATCTTATAAATTAAGATGGTTTTATCTTCTTATGAAAGAAAAAACAAGGGATGAATAATCATCCCTTGCGGTTATTGTTGTATAAAGCTTCTGCCTGGACGATTAGCATATCAAGAGTTTCCAGTGGAAGCTTTTCTGCAAAATTTAGTAATCTTAAAATGCGTGGATTCTTTGATGCCCTAATCAATAAATGATCGGTAGATATCATATAACTTTTATCTATTCCATATTTCCTAACAATTTTGTCTATAAGTTCTTCTGTGATATTACTGTCTGCATTTAATAAGCTTACTTCTTCTTTGCAAAATTCTTCATAATCTAAATTTGATATGTCATAACAGCTGCTTATTATTTCTAACGAAAATGAAGATTGCAAATAATTTTCGTATGCTTCCATTTTCCGGTCAATGTCACTAGCAGAAGAATTAAGAATATCTATGTTTTTGTTTCTTTTTTCTTCTGACTCCGTGTAGCCAGTAAAAAATGGATATACTTCTTTTATTTTTATAAATTTTTCATGTATTTCTTTATGATGCTCTCTGTCAAAAGTATCGAGGAAATCTACATTATATCCACAAATAGGGCAGCGTGTTGTTTTGGCATCACCTTTTAAATAATCTAAACTAACACCAAGCACATCAGCTATAGACTTCATTTTATCTTCTTTCATAACAGAAACACCATTTTTCCAGTTAGAAATCGGAGCAGTACCACCTTTTATTTTTGCTAACTTAGATACTCTGTAGTCTGTGAATCCACAAATATCCCTTATTTCAGCATATCTTTCGTATCCGTTTCCGTCCATAGTTATTCTCCTTAAAAAATAAATTAGAAAAATAAGCTATCTTGTATTGACACGCTTAAAAAACTATGCTAAAGTACATACATAGCTTAGAAACATAAGCTAATCAAAAAGGTAGTAGATTATTTTTCTATATTAACTTAGGCGACGCTATGATTATATTAGAAAACTAAGCTACTGTCAATATGTTTTTGAAGAAAGGAGAGAGAAAATGTACGAAAATTACGCAAAACGCAGAGATGAATTAGGATTGACTGATTACAAAGTTGCACAAATGAGCGGCGTACTTACATCTACTCTTAGTGAATGGAAAAAACATTATGAGACAGATGGAGAATCAGGTTATCAACCTAAGTTGGAAAAAATCTCTGCAATAGCATCTGCATTAGGCATGAGTGTAACTGATTTTATCAATTAGAAAGGAGAAACATGGAAGAATTACAGATATTTAATTCGGATGAATTTGGAACAATCAGAATAAAAACTATTGATGGCGAGCCTTGGTTTGTGGCAAAAGACGTTGCTGACAAACTTGGATATGCGCAGACGAGCAATATGATGAAGCGCATAGACGAGGAAGATTCCAAATCATCCATTTTGGATGGTATGAATATGAAGTCTTCTTTAATAAACGAAAGCGGTTTATATTCTGCAATTATCGGAAGCAAACTTGATTCAGCAAAGAGGTTCAAACACTGGGTAACATCAGATGTTTTGCCGTCTATACGCAAGAATGGTGGGTATATAGCAAATCAGGAGAATTTGACACCAGAGCAGATTGTAGCGAACGCACTTATTGTAGCACAGAACATTATTGCACAAAAAGAGAAGCAAATTGAAGATATGCGACCAAAAGCAGATTTCTTTGACGCAGTGGCAGATAGCAAAACCGCAATTCCGATGGATAAAGTGGCAAAAATTCTCGGATTTAAGGACTTTGGAAGAAATAATTTATTTGCATTTCTGCGTGAAGCAGGAATGTTAAATAAATGGAATGTGCCGTATCAAAAATATGTTGATTGCGGATGGTTCCGTGTAATAGAGCAGAAATACACCAAGAATGGGGAGGAACATATATCTATAAAAACACTTGTTTATCAAAAAGGTATTGATGCAATTAGAAGAAAAATAGAAACACAGAGAAGTGTTTAGATGAAAGGAGACATTTAAGTGAATAACGTAAGAAAAGCAAATTACGATAGAGGACTTAAATATGGCAACAAAGTACTTCATGGTAGTGATTTAAGGGATTTGGTAGGGCTTACTGTTTCGGATGTAAATTCCAACGCTGACGATGCAGAAGTCGTTGTATGGTTTGAAAGCAATGAACGAAATGTTGCTGTTTACTTAAGGGATGATTGTTTAGACGGACAACACATTGCAATCATTGACCATGCAAATGAAGAGGAAGAATCAAATCTTCTTCTCAGACCAGTTACGGAAAATGACATAAAAGAATTTTCTTCAATGGTTTTGTATTATACAGATGATGTTTTTGGAGAAAACGATGAAAAGACTGGTGCACACTATGTATACTGCAATAATTTGGAATTAGAAGAATCAGAATTTTTCAAAGTAAAAAGTCTGTATGTATTCCAAGATGGAAGAATTTTAACAGAAAGGTAAGCAGTGATATGAGAACAACAATAAAGCTGTTTCTTCCTATTATAATAGCACTCTCAATTACATTTACTTCCACAGCACAGCCATCCGGCAGTTTTATCTCCGATGAAGCGCAGGAATCGTGTGTAAAGTACGGTGTGGAATACGGCATCTGCCCGGAACTGCTCATGGCAATGATTGAGAAAGAATCTTCCGGCAGACCGGATGTGGAAAGTGGCGGTTGCAAAGGCCTGATGCAGATTTCTGACAGATGGCATAAAGACCGCATGGAGCGTTTGGGAGTGACGGACATTTACTCCGTGGACGGTAATATCCATGTGGGAGCCGACTACTTGTCGGAATTGTTTGAAAAGTACTGTGATGTAGGAATTGTACTCATGGTTTACCACGGAGAGAAGAACGCAGCTACAAAGACAGAATTAAGTGATTACGCAGACTGGATATTAACCAGGAGCGCAGAACTGGAAAGGATGAATGGAAAATGACGAACAGAGAGAAGTATGCGGAACAGATTCTTGATATTGCCGTGACTGGTCACTCTATTACGGTAGACAAAAAAGGAAAACTTCATAAATGCAATGAATTAGATTGCAGAGATTGCATATTTTCGAGAGTTGAATGTAGTGAACCTTCTTGCAAAGAAAAAACTAAAAAATGGTCAGAGCAGGAATATGTTGAACCGCATGTTGACTGGTCGAAGGTTCCTGTGGACACAAAGGTATTCGTAAGAGATTGCGACAGTGCATATTGGAACCATAGATATTTTGCAAAATTTGAAGATGGGAAAATATTTACGTGGGCTAATGGTACTACTTCTTTTACGGCTAAAGGCTTTGATGATGTAACATGGTGGAATCAAGGAAAACTTGCGGAGGACACCGTATGAGTGCCAAAAAGCGGTTTACCGTCAAAGGGTGCATCGGAAAGATATTTTACAGTCCAAAAGAATGGGAAGTTGACCGTGAAACAGCATTCTATTACAGAATTGTAAACCGCAATACCGGGAAGAAAAAATGGTTAAGAAAGGAGTATTTTTATGCAGAAGCGACAGATTATCCCCATCGTCCGTGCGAATGAGATTCTGATTGCAAGACTGTTAGATGCAGGAATCTTGTATATCAGCGAAGAGGACAACATGATCCACGTAACAGAAGACTGAAAGCCGGAGGAGTGAGGAAATGGAAAGGAAGATAAGAAAAATCTTGGTAGAACTGGGGCTGAAACAGTACTTGCCGGGATTCCAGTACATCATCGAGGTCGAAACGCTGATGTTTGAGAATCGGAACAGAAGACTTTCTGAAATCTACCGGATTATAGGAGAGGAACACAGCACAACCAAGGAGAGCGTGTACCGGGCGATCAAGTGGGTTGTAGATAAGATGAACCCAAGCACAGATTTATACAAGAAAATCAATGAGACAGACAAGCCGGTCTCAATCTATATGTTTGTTAATTCACTGTATTTATATCTTTGGGAGGATAGGAAAAATGAGGATTAAACACATCTTTTTGCAGAATTTCTGCAAGTTCTATGGTTCTAACGTAGTGGACACTGATTTATACGACCGGACAGAGGTTTCCGGTGTAAATGAAACAGGTAAGTCCACAATCAAAAGAGCAATTCAGTATATTTTTGGATGCCGTGACGAGAACGGCAGAGAGATCACCGGAATCAGACCGCACGATAAGGACGGCAATGACATTGACGGAGATATTACCGCAGAAGTTACCGTGGAGATTGACGGTACAGACAAGGTTCTGAAAAAAGTATGCCGTCAGAACTTCAATAAAAAAGGCGAGTTTACCGGAAATGTCACGGATTACTATGTGAATGATATTCCAAAAAAGGCAGCAGATTTTGAAGCATTTTTGGAAGAGAGTGTATGCGGAAAAGATAAGTTTTCACTTTGCATCAATGCCATGACACTTCTGCTGAAAGGTGGCACGGATCAGAGAGCACTTCTTGCTGATATGTTTGGTCAGCACAGTAATGATGACATTTGCAATCAATTTCCGGAGTTTGAAGCATTAAGGACTGTTCTGCAGGATGGCACGGTTGATGAACTAAAAAAGCGTTGCAATACGCAGTTGTACGGCACAAGTGGAAGAAATGGAACCAAGGGCTTGCAGGACCTGTTAGATGAAATTCCGAGCCGTATTGACGAGGTGAGCCGTCAGAGGGTAGATATTGACCTTGCGGATCTGGAACTGAAAAAGAAAGCTTTATTGGATAAGCTGTCAGAGAACATTAAGCAGCAGACAGATACGCAGAACAGCATGAATTCCTACGATAAGCTGTCTGATGGAATCATTGAGTTAAAAGGCCAGTTGAGTGCATTACAGCAGAAAGCAAATGAAAAACTGGATGCGGACAGAAGAGAGAAGCGCACAACCCTGAATCAGATTCAGAATGAGCATCAGAAAGAGTTGCTTAAGGCAGATACCATTCGTGAAGAGATCACGGAACTGGAAAATCGTATCGCACAGTATGAACAGAAGAGACAGGAATTGAAGAAGAGTTGGGATTTGAATAAAAGCCTTAAATTTGATGAAAACTCTCTGATTTGCTCCTACTGTGGGCAGGAATATCCGGAAGAGAAGAAAGAGCAGTTAAGAACGGAGTTTGATACGCATAAGGCACATGAATTGGAACTGATTACCAAAGAGGGTTCTTCCTGCGCTGACCATATCAAAGCGGATCAGGCAGAACTGGAGCATAAGCGTGAGGAACTGAAAAAGACAGAGGATGAAGTGGAACGGTTGGAAAAAGAGATTGCCATTGCTGATAATGTCTTAAATTCCATTCCGGCAAGCGTGGATATTTCCAACACAGAAGAATACAAAGCTATCCAGTCACAGATTGCTGAGAAAGAAGCTTCCATGAACAAATTCACTGACATGAATCTTCTCAGAATCCAGTTAAAAGGTGATGAAGAGCAGATCCGCAATGATATTTCTGTGGTTGATAAGTCTTTGGCGAGTGTAAGCATTAACGAGAGTGTGGATAAGCGTATCACAGAACTGGAACAGGAGCGCAAGAACATTGCACAGAAGATTACGGATGTGCAGGCACAGCTTGACCTGTTAAAGAAATTCAGCCGGAAGAAGAACGAACTGTTGGAAGCTGATGTGAACAAGTATCTTTGCTTCTGCACTGTGCGGATGTTCAGACCTCTTGTGAATGGTGACACGGAAGAATGTTGTGACTTTACATACCGTGGAGAGCCTTACAGCCGGAACATGAACCACGGAGCAAGGATTCTGACGGAGATTGACATTTGCAATGCGTTTCAGAAGCGGTGTGGTGTGGAATTGCCTATCATGGTTGACGATACCGAAAGCCTTGACCCTTGGAAGATTCCTGATGTTGACAGTCAGTTGATTATGTTCCGAAGAAGTGATGATGCGAGTTTGAAAGTGGAGGAAGTACCTAATGCCTAATGATGATTATGATATGGATAAAAAAGTTGAGATTTCTGCTGATGAAATGTGCAGAGCAATAGTAAAAACAATGGAAGAAGAGCCGTTTGATTCTTTAATTGAAGAAAACCCACTTATGATAATTACTTTTGCCAAATTTGGAGCAAAAGTTACCACAAAATTATTTGCAGATAAGATAAAGAAAGGAGCTGCGGAAAATGCAGATTAAGAAAGAGACAGTAATTTCTGTTCTGACAACAAGAGGAGAAACAATCAATGCCGGTGACACCGTGATATTCAATTTTGATGACAAGTGTTGCGTGGGTGTGTACCTGGGACTTTCAGACCGTGGAGCCTTGAAATTCAAAGGAAAGATTGCTGATACAGATGTGACATTCCATGTGATGCCTAGAAGCATCAAGGAGATTTACAAAGCTGATGTGACAGTGCATCAGGGAGTTGCAAGTGGATTTATGAATGAGCCGGAAAGCGAGGAAGAATAATATGGAAAAACATAAATTTAAGGTTGGAGACAGATACAAAAGCGGATATTTTGCAGACAATGATGCAGTAATTGAAATCACAGAAATCAGTGGTGGCACTGTTTTTTACAAAGATGTAGTTGGGGAAAGCATTGGTTTAAAACATTTCCAAATAGGTTCTATATTCTCTGCTGCTTTAGAAAAAGTAGACACAACTATTGTCATCTACCGCAATGACAACAAAGTAGTTGCGCTGGACAAGTCCACTGGCGAGAAAGCAGAAGCAAACTGCAATCCGGCTGATGAATTTGATTTCCGTACTGGTGCTAAGTTGGCTTTTAATAGGCTGATGGGCGAAGATGTGAAGATTGATAACGGTGTCAGGGAGGTGAAGAGAAAAGCTAAAGTAGGTGAGTACGTCAAGATTGTGGATGCGCATCCTTATCTTATTCCCTATAAAAACGGAGATATATTTAAGGTTATTTCTACAAGTAAACCTGGAGTTGTAATCGAGAAAGATGGAACACCAGTTACATCGGCATGGCACAGAGAGTACGTTGTCCTTGAAAACTACAAACCGGAAGAGAAAGCGCAGGAAGAGAATGAAAATGAAATCCATGTCGGTGACATGGTAGAGGTAACATATAGCGGTAATTGCTATTCAACATACGATACATGGGGTGGACTTGGAAGTTATAGACAAAATTATGTTAAGGGAGTTTCTGTTGAAGACGGGATGATTGCAAAGGTTTTGAACATTGCGAAGCATGACAGGGCGCATAATACTTGCCTTGCACTGATTCAGAATCCCAAGACAACCCAGGTATTCATCATTAACATTAAAGGACTTAAGAAAGTAGAAAGGTAGGTAGAAACATGGCAGACGAAAAGAAACAGGAAAACACAGGAATTGTGGAATACGAATCAAATGGGGAAATTGTAAAAATTTCCCCAACAACGGTAAGAAAGTACCTTGTAAGCGGTGGTGGAAACGTATCGGATCAGGAAGTAATGATGTTTATGTCTCTTTGCAGATATCAGCATCTTAATCCTTTTTTGAAAGAAGCATACCTCATTAAGTTTGGAAACAATGATCCTGCTACTATTGTTACCGGAAAAGATGTTTTTACAAAAAGAGCCGATGCAAATCCGAATTATGCAGGAAAAAAAGCAGGAATTATTGTTCAGAAGAAAGATGGCTCCGTTGAAGAAAGAGAAGGTTCTTTTGTCCTTAAGGACGAATCTATTGTAGGAGGTTGGGCTAAAGTGTTTATCAAAGGAAGAGAGACACCTGAGTACCAGTCAGTATCTTTCGATGAATATGTTGGAAGAAAAAAAGATGGAACAATCAACGGTCAATGGTCTAAAAAGCCTGCAACAATGATAAGAAAAGTTGCTGTTGTACAGGCATTAAGAGAAGCTTTTCCGGATAAATTCCAAGGTTTGTATGCGCAGGAAGAATTTCCTGATGTTTCCGATGTGAAACTTGATGTGGAAAAAGTTGTGGCAGAAGAGGTACAGGCAAATGCAAACACTATCGAGTTTCCTGACGCAACATTTGAGGAAGTACCGCAGACCGCAGAGACGGACATTGCCAGCGCAGAGACACCGGATTGCTTTAAGTAGGGAGAGATTATGCAAAACGTCAAATGGAAAATAGAAGGTCTGTATAAAGCTGATGCGCAAAAGGTTTATGGAGAGATAGGGGATGCAAAAGTCACACCACAAGAGGTACTTGAAAAGGCAAGAGACAGCGAAACAGAACTACATAAGTGCTTCGAGTGGAATGACGGAGTAGCCGCTGAAAAGTACAGACTTACACAGGCAAGAGATATTATCAGAAGCCTTGTAATTGTGACAGAGAAAGCAAATGAACAGCCTGTCAGAGTGTTCTCTATCACTTCCGAACAGAGAGTGTATCAGCCGACCAGACAGTTTTTGGTACAGCATGACGAATATCAAGCCTTACTTAAAATGGCAATCAGTGAACTTGAAGCATTTAAGCGCAAGTATCACACATTGTCTGAATTGGAAACGGTATTTGAACAGATTGACTGTTTGAATATATAAATTTTTAGAACAATAAAGGTTAGGAAATAACAGGACAAATAACAACAACACAGCCTATTTTCAAGTGTTTAATAGGTGGCATAGCCACTATAACAGGAAACCATAAAACATTATATGTAAGAACAAAACTATTAAGTACACAACAGCACAATGCAAGTGATTATGTCACTTGTTAAGCACTTGATTATAGGCATACGCTGATAGCATTTTATAGGCGGTATGATACCGAAAAACAAAATTTGATATTACAGGTCATAAAAAGGCAGAACATCAAAGTACAAGAAAATACAGTATAGGACGGATTGTATCGCCTACAAAGTGCTATCAGTAACAGCTTACCGTTTTATAGGTGGCATAAGCCACTACAACAGAACAGAAAAACAAAGGACAAAACACGACACGATATTATATTACAATATAGCGCACCACAGAATAAAATTATTGTTTATGCCACTTACAAAGCGGTAAGCACACACGAAAATGAAAAGGAGATTATATCATGGCAAAGACTAAAACATTAACTATTGAAGAACCCAAAGCTACAAGACTTGTAATTGAACTTATCGGAGATTCCGATTTGATTCTGCATAAGAAAGCACGTTCATTTGAGAGAGAGGAAGTGTGGAAACAGGCGCATGACAAGGGAACGAAAATTCCGCAAGCGTACATTGCGACTAAGAATCCGTGGGAAAAGCTGATTACGAGTGTTACATGGGAGAAGCCTATTACTTTCCATGATGATGACGGAAGTTTGTACACAGAGGAAGAATGGAACGAGTACATGAAAACCAACAGACCTTGTATTCTTGCTCCTGCGTTTTATAAGAGTTTTTCAGAAGCGTTTAAGACGTTCGGTTTTAAGGACAGTACTGGAAAAGCCGGAACGGACTTTCAGAGAGCGTTGACACTTGAAAAAACCTGTTTCCCTGTTTCGTTCACGAAAGCAGAAGCAAAACAAAAATTAGTGCCGAATGGTGGATTGAATAACACAAATGTTCTATGTTGTCAGAATGTATTCAGCGGTTGGACTTGCACTATTGAATTGACAGTTCCGGATATTGTATTCCCTTATGAAACTGTCCTGTCTGTTATTCAGTGTACAGGTAAGTATATCGGAATCGGAACACAGCGCAAATATGTATTCGGAAGATACCACATAGGAAATGTACAGGTAATGTAGCAAGGTTTTATAGAAAGCGAGGTGATTTAATGCTCAAATTGAAATGTTGCGGTTCTGGAAGTTCTGGCAACTCATACGCATTGATTTCTGATGGTGAAATTCTTCTTATTGATGCAGGAATGAAAATCATGGATATAAAGCGTATGTGCGACTGGAATGTGTGCGGAATAGTAGGTTGCATAGTTTCTCATGAGCATGGTTAGGAGACCATAGTTTATCCATAACAGACCTTAAACACATGGGAATAAAGGTGTGGCAACCGCAGTTAGACCATTCAGTACGTGAAATACAGATGGGAAAATTCCACATATTCTGCTTTCAAGTGCCACACAACGGCACAGAGAACTACGGATTTTTGATTATGGTTGATGGTCAGAAACTTCTGTATCTGACAGACCTTGAATATTGCCCTTATGTGTTCAAAAAACAGCGGTTAGAACATATGCTGATCGAGTGCAACTATCAGAAGAAATATGTTGACATGGATGCACCGAATTACGTTCACAAGGTAAAAGGTCACTGCGAACTGGAGACCTGCAAAGGAATTGTCGAAGCGAACAAATCAGATGCCTTGCAAAACATTATATTGTGCCATTTGGGCGGTGATACAACCGATGCTGATGAATGTGTCGCAGAGGTAAAAAAGATTGCTCCATTGGCGAATGTGGACTATGCGGCAGCAGGAAAGGAATGGATTTTAAGGAATGGAAAGGAGTGTCCATTTTGAGTAAAAGAGTATTAGATGCTTGCTGTGGTAGCCGGATGTTTTGGTTTGATAAGCAGAATCCGGATGTCATATTTGCAGACAACAGAGAATTGGAAACCACTTTATGTGACGGAAGAACACTTCTTGTTAAACCTGACATAAAAATGGATTTTCGTAATATGCCGTATGAAGATAACAGCTTCAAAGTGGTTGTTTTTGACCCGCCACATTTGATTCATGCCGGAGTGAAATCTTGGTTAAGACAAAAATACGGAGTACTTCCGGAAGATTGGCCAGCATACCTAAAAAAAGGTTTTGATGAATGCATGAGAGTTTTAGAGCCGGACGGACTACTGATATTCAAATGGAACGAACAACAGATACCTTTTTCAAAGGTTCTGAAAATATTTGAGGAAAAGCCGTTACTTGGAGACCAAAGAGGTATGACAAGATGGGTAGTTTTTATGAAGTGATTAAAAAGGAGAAGTGTGTATGAGTGGTGGAAGTTTTGACTATTTGTGCTATAAAGACGTGCCAGAACTGATGAACAGTTCAAGCATTGCAAACCTTGAAAGCATGGTTCAGCACTTGCAGGAGTACGGTTACGAGGACATAGCACGAGATACACAGCGGTTGATCGAGTATATCAGGTCGGCAAGTATTAGAATCGAAGTTTTGAGCGAGAACCTTAGCGGAGTTTTTCATGCGGTAGAGTGGCGTGCGAGTGGAGATATTGGCAGAGAAACCATGATTGCAGAACTTGAAAAGTACAGAAATGGTGGTGCGAATGGCTGATTGGAAGAAAATCTATGCTATGAAAGCAGAACGTGAGAAAAAAATAAAACAGATATGCCCCGAAATATCGAATGTTAGCGGAATCTATTTGTTTTACAGAGTGGACGAAGCAGGAATCAGAAGAGGGTATTGTGGGCAAGCTGTCAGACTTTTAGAGCGCACATCTTCTCACCTTGCGGAATACGACCATATAGCATTGAGCCTTAAAAAACATGGCTTCAAGAGCAAAGATAATCCGCATGGGTGGTCATTGCATTTTTTAACCTGTGGGATATCAGAACTTGATGAAAAAGAAGTCGAGTATATTAAAAAATGTTCTGATAGTGGTATTCAGATGTACAACGTCACGGCAGGAAGTCAAGGTAAAGGGAAACAAGTAACAGGGCAATATAAACAGCCTAAAACTTATTCGCAGGGCATACAACAAGGCAAAATTAACCTTGCAAGGGAACTGGCGAACATTGCCGACAAGCATCTTGTCATAGGTTTGAAGCCTGAGAAGCAGAACAATTCCGTGTCGCAAAGACAATTTGTTCGGTTTATGGAACTTTTGCATGGAGAAAAGGATGGTGAAAGTAATGAATAAAACAGACTATGAAGTACTTTTACAATACGTTGAAGAAACTGACAAGGAGTTTTATGAATCTCTTTCTACTCAAAAACAAATTATGTATCTTTGCTATCAATACGGAACTGAATCTTTTAAAAAGTATTTGTTTAAGTATAGATTTCAGCAAGTATGCAATAAATTAAAGGAGTTTTTCAGAAAATGGTGAAATACGAAGATGAATGCTGCGGATGTGCCACTGAAAGAACTTGAAAATCACAGAACTTGGAGGTGATACATAAAATGCCAAAACGATATGACAATCCGCAGGAAATTTTGAAAATCATGCGGCAGACAGAACTTTTGAAGCAGTCTGCGGAGCGAAGTCCATTCACCGGAATACTGACGTTGTTCTGCTATACCTTGTGGAAAGACTATAAGTACTCACAGACGAGACTTTCTGACTTCTGCGGTAAATTCACCGAGTACAACGAAAAGTACGAGAATGAGCCTTATACGGAGTTACAGAGCAGGCTTAACGATTTTGCAGACTGGACGATTGAGTACAAGGAATTTACCGAAGCTGATTATCCACATTACAAGTCGGTTGTAGCGCAGAAATGCATCCTGGAACAGGTCAGATGCAACAACCTTATCAATGAGTTGTCTACAAGGTACATCCTATATGGAATGGTAATTCTTATGGAAGATGGATTTAGTAAGAAGAAGCTGACGAATTTCAAGGATAAGTTTTCTGACCACATGGACAAAGCCGGAGACAAATGTAACGGAAAGGATTTCATGGACTTGTGGAGAGAACTGGTGAAAAACACCGGGATCTATATTGAGAAGCCTGTTTTTGAGTAAGGAGTTCTAAATGGCAGAAAAACGAATGTTCAGCGCAAAAATAATTGAGAGTGATGCTTTTTTGGATATTCCTGCTACGGCTCAAATGCTTTATTTCCATATCTGTATGAACGCTGATGATGACGGATTTGTGAACAACCCACGGAAAATCATAAGGATGTGTGGTGCTTCTGATGATGATTTGAAGATACTGATAGACAGCAGATTCCTTTTATCTTTCGACAGCGGTGTCGTGTTGGTGAAGCACTGGCGCATTCACAACTACATTCCACCGGATCGTTACAAGCCGTCATGCTATGTGGATGAAAAAAACAAAATAGGTTTGAAACTAAACGGAGCATACACCACAGACCCTAAAAAGATGATTTCTCCGGTAGAGGGGAACCCAAAGAAGAGTTGCTACGATAAAGAAATCAAAATTGATAAGAGGTGATATAAATGCAGATGACAGGTTATGAATTGTTGGCGAATTATGAAAAAGCAGAGGACAAGGATAAACAGATTCAGATTCTTGCGGATTTGAACCACATTCCGGTTGACATGGTGTGTTTTTTGATTGACAACAGAGAAAAATTTGAAAATTTTGAAACACCATTGTCCACGGAAGAATTTGCAAAGTGGTGTGAGACGGAACTTGACCGTGTGGATGCTCATATCCATGCACAGGAAAAATATTACAGAGAAATTTGCAATGTATACGGAATCGCAAGTACATACGGAAAAAGGAGTGTAGCTGTATGAGAGAGGGAACAGGAAACTTTCAGAACGGTGACTTACTCTACATGGCTACACATCCGGTTGCTGATGCTATTAGAATCGGACGCACAAAGCCATATGACTGCAGCTACCATGTGATGGAGAGCAAGCCGAGGATTGCGGAAAGGAGCAAGAATGGAGAGACTGACACAAAAAGCACCTGATTCAGAAATGGTATGGTTTAAGGATAAAGAAAGACTATTTGAGCCATGTGAAATGAGTGCTCATCAGAGTAGGCTGGCTATTGCAAAATTAGCAGCATATGAGGATGCCGAGGAACAGGGATTACTACTGCGATTAACGTGCAAGGTGGGAGATACCGTTTATGTAGTCACTTCTCCATTTAATGTGTTTGATGATATTGAATATGATGAGAACATGAAAGACGAAGTCTATGAAGCTTATGTTTCTAGTGTATCATTTTATGAAAGCGGAGAACAATATAGAATTTACGCTAAGTTAACAAATCATTTTATAGGAGCATATTTTAGAAAATGTGATTTTGGTAAAACAGTATTCCTCACAAAAAACGAAGCCGAAGCCAAACTGGCAGAAATGGAAGGTGCGGAATGAAGATAGAAGAAGCTATTTACTGCTTAAAGGCTCAGAGTGAACGGTACTCAGAGGTTTGTGAAGAATGTCCTATGTACGGAAAAACAGGAGTAGATCATTGCTGTGAGGAAGCATTACAAATGGCAATCACCACCTTGCAGAATCAGCCGGTGTGGATTCCAGTAAGCGAGAGACTGCCGGAGGAACTTGTACCAGTTAATGTAACATGGATAAACAGAAACCCGGAACCGTATTACAAAGACATAAAAGATGTTCCTTTTGCGAATACTGCGGTTTATTGCAATGGAAAGTGGTACTGGTGGTCATCCACTTGCGTTGATTATCTCAAAGAATACGGTAAATGCGATTGGGAATTAGTGGACAAAGATATTGATATTACAGCCTGGATGCCACTGCCGGAGTCGTACAGGGAAAGTGAGGTAGGAGATGGCGAAGTGTAATAACTGCAAGAATTTAGAAACAAAGGATAATGGTTTTGATGCGTACTCATGGTGCGAGAAAATCAACGACTGTCCACATGAGGACATAGAAAGAGACTGCGAGCACTACGTACCTATGATCAACGCAGACCGGATCAGGAGCATGACTGACGAGGAGTTGGCGATGGAGCTATTATGTGTACTGCGGAATTTAAGAAAGAAAGTGAGGAATGAGGATGCAGGATAGATATTTATTCCGTGGAAAGCGGATTGATAACGGGGAATGGGTAATTGGAAATCGTATTGATGATGGTGTAACAGGGCAAGTATTTATTCATACAGTTGGTAACTCGGTAAATGAGAGTGATAAGGTCGGAGAAGAAGGATGTTTGCAGTTTGTGGCATTTGAGGTAGCCCCAGCCACAATCTGCCAGTGCACAGGCGTGAAAGACAAGAACGGTAATCTGATTTGGGAGAATGACATTGTTGCTTACTGGGATTCATACAGTACAGAAAGCGGACTGGCAGAAGCAGATTGCATCGGTAAAGTCGTATGGGATGATGAAACAATTTCCTTCCAAGTGACAAACAGATTATCTGCTGAAAGCTATGAAGTTTTAGGTGATGAATGTTCAGTGATTGGGAATGTATTTGACAATCAGGAACTGTTGGAGGAGTAATATGGCGACATGCAAACGCAAAAATCGTAATTGTCGGTATGAGTATAATCAAAATTCTTACCAGTGCAAGAAATGTATTGAGGAAAAATTAAATCAATATCCGATTACTTGTGAAGATTGTCATTACGGTGGTTGGGGAATATGCAATAAAAGAGGTAAGAATCAGCGGAGAATGAGACCTTGTGAGGATTTTAAATGGAGTTAAGGAGAGTAGCCATGACGGAGAATGAAGCAATCAAAGAACTTGAGACATCTATTGATTTAGCCAAAATGTGTACACAAAATTACGAGAGAAAAAACGAAATCCAAGGTTACGAGATGGCAATCAAGGCACTGGAAGAGGTACAGCAGTACCGAAAATACAAAAATAAATTTAGAGAAATCTATGGAGATTGTGAAGATGCATTAGATGTTATATTAGATTTACTAACCAAATATGAGATGCCAGAACTAAATGGGAAAGCAGATTATAAATTGCGATTGCTTACAGACAAAGACGCTGATAAGTGGGACGCATACCGCCAGATCGGCACGGTGGAAGAATGCCGTAAAGCTGTGGAGAAGCAGACAGCAAAGAAACCGGATTACGAGGGAGACGGATTCTCGGACGGACAACTTGTATACGATACATGGATTTGCCCTTCCTGCGGTAAGCATTATGAGGTTGATTATGATAGATATGATTATTGCCCGAATTGCGGGCAGCGCATTGATTGGAGGGATGAAGTATGAGTGAAGAATTAAAGCCGTGCCCGTTTTGCGGCGGAAAAGCAATGTTCTTAACCATTACAAATAAGTCATCACATTCGGCTGTTGGGGTAATGTTCAAAATCAAATGTATGAAATGCGGAACAGAATTTCCAAAAAGCTATGAATGTGAGATGTACATGGATCAGGACGGAGGCATCAGAACAGGGAAAGACGAGCGAACAAAAGCAATTACAGATTGGAACAGGAGGGCGAACGATGAAAATACTAATTGATATTCCAAAGGCATTTGAAGTGGACTATAACACAGACCGATTTGCAGAGTTCTTCCAGCGTTGTCTTGCGGATATGAATACCTGCTGTGGTAACTATGAGTCGGAAACCGCAGTGATGATGGAAAAGGCATTTACAGAAAGTAAGATCTACGACCAGAACAAGATTGTAGAGCAGTTGGAAGAACGCACAGCATTCCTTAAAGACTGTACGAAGTATGGAAATAAAACAACAGAGCAGCAGTCAAAATCCTACGACACTATGATGATGTATGAGGTCAAGGATTTGGTAGATGATTTGTTGGAGATTGTAAAGGCAGGTGGAACAGATGGCAATTAAGCCGATTTTATTCAATACAGAAATGGTGAGGGCGATTCTGGACGGACGGAAGACTTGCACCCGGCGTATATGCAAAGATGCAAATGAGTATACCGTACCGGATATGGATTTTTACAATGCCGACAGGCGGACTTATGCAGTACATAACTTTGCTGATAAGGAGCAGATGGAACAGTTAAGTACAGCGGAGAGAACCTGTCCTATCTGTCCTGGCGACATCCTGTATGTCCGGGAAACTGTATGGCAGAAAATAGGGTACTATTTGGATATTGACGGAGAGACAAAACCGTCATGGTATAACGAGTTTAAGTACGTCGCATCAGACGAAAAGCCAGAAACGGGGTGGAATTATAGTTGGTCTAAGCGTCCATCAATCCACATGCCGAAAGAAGCAGCTCGTATCTGGCTTAAGGTTACGGATGTGAGAGTGGAGCGGTTGCAGGATGTCACTGAAGATGGAGCAAAAGCAGAAGGAGCAATAGATAACAGAGGGTTTATCCACAGCCCGGAGAATGAATATGATCGCGTACATACAGCCAGAGATCATTTTATTAAAATCTGGAACAGCACCATCAAGAAATCTGACCTTGACTGCTACGGTTGGGATGCTAATCCGTGGGTCTGGATTATCGAATTTGAGCGGTGCGAGAAGCCGAAAGGAGTGTGATGCAAATGGGAAAAATTAGTAAACAGACCTTTGTTGTGGAAGTGGCAACAGACAAAGAAACATTCGAAGGATGGCTTGAAGAGAAAATCCAAGAAATCTATTGCATGGCAGTTGATGATTTCAAGGAAAAGGCTATAGAAGCATTTGCAAGATTCAATGCATTACATGGCTATCCTTCTGTTGCTGATTGCGATGATATTTTGAATGATGTTGCTACTGATATAAAGGAGCGTGATGCAGATGGAACGAGTTGATTATACCGCCCTGTATGCCGAGAATGAGGATTTTAAACGCTACGTTGACCGCTACTGCGTAAAGCACCGTATAAGCGTTGCAGAAGCCTTACAGCATTACCTGGTGCAGATGGCGGGCAGGATGTACAAGGAGCAGGCAGAAACGATTGTAAGAAAGGAATAACGAATGCCCGGTAAACCGGGTTGGTGCGCAGTGAATAGGGGTGGCGTACCAAAAAATTACAACACCGTGGCTATAAGGCTTATTGATAAGCGTATGTAGAGCAAACGAATGGTGATCCACGATACAGAATTTGTAGCGTGGTGTTATGGCAGAAAAGCTAAAGGTATGTTGGATCAGCGCAGGAGTATCATCCTTTATGGCGGGATACCTTGCAGGAGATGTTGACAAGTGGATTTACATTGACATTGCTGACCAACATGAGGATAGCATGAGATTTATCAAGGATTGCGAAAAAGCAATCGGAAAAGAAATTGAGGTACTTAGATCTACGGAATATGGATGTGTGGAAGAGTGTGTCCGAGCGTTCGGAGGATTCCGCAGCGCAGGCAACGGATTTGCTCCATGTACGAACTGGATGAAAAAGCGTGTCCGTAAGCAATGGGAGCAGGAACATAAGCAATACGACCTGACATATGTATGGGGATTCGACCTGCGAGAGCGCAACCGAGCAGAGCGGACGGTAGAGAGCAATCCACAAGCGGAGCATGAATTTCCGCTGATCGACCGGAATCTGTCAAAGGAAGAGGTTCACGGACTGTTTGAAAGAACGTTTTCTTTTCCCAGACCGAAGATGTATGACCTGGGATATCCGAACAATAACTGCATCGGATGTGTCAAGGGCGGTATGGGGTATTGGAACAGGATCCGCAAGGACTTCCCGGAAGTATTTGAGAGCCGGGCACAGTTGGAACGACTGGTTGGATATTCGATTTTGAAAGAGAGTGACGGGACGCCGTTATATCTCGATGAACTGGATCCCAACCGTGGAGATATGAACACAGAAATATTCCCGGATTGTGGAATCATGTGCTATTTAGCACAGAAATAAGAGAAAGGAGCCGTAATGGATTTTGGATATTACAACATGGATTGCATGGATGGGATGAAAGAGTTCCCGGATGCTTACTTTGACCTTGCGATTGTGGATCCACCGTATTTCTCAGGACCTGAACGAAGAGGATTCTATGGTAAAAAGATATCTCCAATAGGTGTACAGAGGATATACGAAAAGTCAGAATGTTGGCAGGTGCCGGATGAAGATTATTTCAAAGAATTGTTTAGGGTGTCAAAAGAGCAGATAATTTGGGGATGTAATTATTTTGAATATCCATTCAGTCCAGGAAAAATTGTATGGGACAAGTGCAATGGTAACAGTGATTTTTCAGACTGCGAGATCGCTTACTGCAGTATGCATGATTCTGTAAGATTGTTCCGTTATATGTGGAACGGAATGTTCCAGGGAAAGTCCATTACTGAAGGAACTATTCAGCAGGGGAATAAGGCATTGAATGAAAAGCGTATCCACCCTACACAAAAACCAGTGGCACTATATGAATGGCTCCTAAACCGCTATGCAAAGCCCGGAGACATTATCTTGGACACACATGTAGGCAGTGCAAGCAGCTTGATAGCCTGCTACAGAACCAACCATTCATATGTTGGCTTTGAACTGGACAAGCATTATTATGATTTGTCCAAAAAGAGATTAGATGCAGAAATGGCACAAATGCGATTATCTGATTTTATGCCGGAGGTGATGCCATGATTAACGGAGAATTGATTGTTGACAACTTTGCTGGTGGTGGAGGTGCGTCCACCGGAATAGAGATGGCAACCGGATACAGTGTGGATATTGCCATTAACCATGATCCGGAAGCTATTCGGATGCACAAGGCTAATCACCCTAACACAAAGCATTACTGTGAGGACGTATGGCAGGTAGATCCGGTTGCAGCATGCAAAGGGCATCCGGTAGGTCTTGCCTGGTTCTCACCGGACTGCAAACACTTCAGCAAAGCGAAAGGCGGTAAGCCAAAGGATAAGTTTATCCGTGGTCTTGCATGGGTAGCCTGCAGGTGGGCTGGACTGGTACGACCAAGAGTGATTATGTTGGAGAATGTGGAAGAATTTAAGACCTGGGGACCACTAAACAGAGGGCATCATCCCATTAAGGCAAAGCAGGGTAAAACTTTTGAGAAGTTTGTCCAGCAGCTTACAGATTTAGGCTATGAGGTGCAATTCAAGGAGCTGATTGCTGCTGACTACGGTGCACCCACCATGCGCAAGAGATTTTTCATGATTGCGAGATGTGACGGGAAGCCCATCATATGGCCGGAGCCAACACATGGACCAGCTGACAGTGAAGAGGTAAAAGCAGGACTTCTCAAACCGTATGTTGGAGCATATACACAACTTGATTTTTCTCTTCCTTGTCCGAGCATTTTTGACACATCAGAAGAAATCAAGGAAAAGTACGGGATCCGGGCGGTACGTCCGCTGGCTCCCAAGACTATGGAGCGTATTGCCAGAGGATTGAAAAAATTCGTACTGGAAAATCCGGAACCTTTTATTATCCAGTGCAATCATGGCGGTGAGCGTAGGCCGAACGACATCCGGGAGCCGATGCCGACCATTACCGGAAAGCACGGGTATGGAATCGTAGAACCGTATATGGTACAGATCGGTCAGACCGGATTCACGGCGGACAGAAGTAAGGATGTAAGGGATCCTCTGACTACGATTGTGAGCAAAAATGAGCATTGCTTAATCAGTCCCACATTGATCCAGTACCATTCTGAGACAGCGCAGGGAGAAGTCCGCGGGCAGACCATAAAAGATCCGATCATGACCGTGGATGGATCGAACCGGTATGGACTGGTTACCTCATTTCTGCATAAGTATTATGACGGTGGCTACAAGAGAGCAGGAGAGAGCATGGAGAAGCCATTGCCGACAGTCACCTCATGGGACCATAACAGTGTGGTGACGGCAAACTTGATCCAGATGAATAATCACTGTGACGGCCGGGACGTGAGGGATCCAATACCTACAATTACAGCCGGCGACGGGCACTTCGGAGAGGTTAGAGCCTTTTTGATTAAATATTATGGGGATGTTACCGGTCAGGACATTGAGCAACCGCTTGATACGGTTACGACCAAAGACAGATTTGGGTTGGTGACAATTGAGGGCGTGGATTATCAGATTGTGGATATCGGGCTTCGGATGCTGGAGCCGCGGGAACTGTACGGATGTCAAGGATTCCCGGATGATTACATAATCGACCATGATTACACCGGAAAGACCTACCCGCGCAGTGAACAGGTCCGCCGATGTGGCAACGCTGTTTGTCCGCCTATACCTGCAGCACTGGTGAGGGCAAATCTGCCGGAGCTATGCGTGGCGGATCGTACACCGAATATGCAGATTAAGACAGAGCAGACCGGGCAACTCCGGTTTGCGTAGGAAGTGAAAACAGAAACTAAAAAGTGAAATAGTAACTCAAAAGTTGAGTTAAGAAGTGAAAAATTTAATTAAAAATTTGAGTTACTATTTGAGTTGTTTTAAATAAGTTAAATTAGGATTTAGTGGAGGAATAGGATGAAAATATATAATGCGGAAACACGGGAGCATATAAATAATCTTTCCTGCATATTTGATAAGTTTGCAGATGAATTATCTCTGGCAGAGAAGGAGTCACTAAACGCAGCAATGCATTTAATGGATACTGTCGAAAGGAATAATGGAACTTTGGTCTTAAAGTCTTAGGATTTAACAAAGGAGCGAGAAATGATAGATGCAGAGGAAACAAAACGGTTTAAGGCAAAACAACTGAGATATAAAAAGCCCATTGTTAAAAATCTTAACCTTGATTTCATCCAACAGGATTTGTGGGACATCCAAGAAGCCTGCGAAGAGGTGCATTGGTACACGGATTCCGAAGATGGGAATGATAGCCTTATCAATGCACTGTCCGGAGATGAAGATGAAGCGTATGAATTTAGAATGGCATTTGCCGATCTGTGTGCTGAATGTGAAAAAATGTTTGAGGATATCCAGGAGGAATGGGTTCCGGATTGCTTCGATATATTCTTTGTGGCAGCAGGAGCCGGTGAGACATACGGAGGACTGCTTGGTTTTGACGAGTATGAACAGGACTACTTCGGAATAGGAGGTTCTGATTCTTGGGCAGAGGATGAAACCAAAAAGAAACTGAAGCAGATGACGAAGGACGAAATGATAGCTGCGGTCAGAAAGTGTTTTAGGGTTTATTCCGCTTACGTTGGCCTACGGAGCCGATACGATAGTCTGAAAGCAGCCATTGACATTTTGCGTGATCAAAACACAGGGTATTTGCAGGTAGTAAAAGAGATTGAGAAGCTTTATGAGGTAGCTGCCGCAGAGCATGGGCGGTATGCAAAATATAGCAAAGAATGGAGAGAATTTGAACGCTATACCGATGCGCTCCCGCCGGAAGCTTGGATTGCGTAGGTAAACTGAAATTTAGAAAAGGAGACTGGCTTATGAAGTTGTCAAAACTGACTAAGCCTGAACTTGAAGAAATCTTCCTGAACGCCAATTTTACGGAAGAGGAAGAGAAAGTGTTTAAAATGCTTTCTTGCGGAAAAACTATTACAGAAACAGCACAAAAGATTAATGTATGTGACAGAACGGTCAACAGAATATCTAAAAAGGTTTATGAAAAAATAAACAGACTGGAGGTAAAAAATGGTTAGAGTTACACAAGACGGCAAAGATGTTGATATTGAAGATGTTTCTCTGCCAAAAGAAATTATTGAGATTATAGCATCCATATGCTGTTGACACCATTGTAAAAAGGCTTTAGAATGTGTCGTATGTATGATAAATACGGCACATTCTTTATATATTGAAAGGAGTGTAAAGAAAATGGAATGTGTCGCATATATGCGTGTTTCCACGGAAAAGCAGGCAGAAGAGGGCAACGGTCTTGATAGTCAAAAAAGAGACATAGAACTTTTTTGCCGGAAAAATGAACTGGTTGTAGCTGACTGGTATGTTGATGATGGATATACCGGCGCAAATATGGATAGACCGGAATTACAAAGACTAATTAACGACTGCATAAAAAAACGTGTTAAATGTGTTGTTGCGTTCAAATTAGACAGGCTTTCAAGAAGTATGATCGATGGATTATACATAATTGAAAGAGTTTTTCAACCAAACCAAGTGTTATTCAAATGTGTCCATGACAGTGTAAGTTATGACAGTCCTATGGAGCAGGCATACACACAGATGATGGCTGTTTTTGCACAACTTGACAAAAATACTATGATGCTTCGTATGCGTGGTGGTATGTTGGAGCGAATCAAACAAGGTTACTGGATTGGTGGTGCTAATACTCCGTATTGCTATAATTATAGCAAGGAGAAAGGAATACTTGTTCCTATACCAGAACGTAAGGAACAAGCAAACAGAGCACTTGATATGTTTATTGGTGGTTATTCTGATTTATATATCAAGGAATCATTAGGATTTCACAGTGAGGTACTTGTAAGAAATGTGCTTACCGGAGTTGTCAATATAGGTATGATCCCATATAAAGGGAATGTATATCAAGGACTTCATGAACCTATTTTTGATAAAGAAAGGTTTGAACTTGCACAGGAAATCAGAAAATCACGTAGGAAAAACAAAACTGCTTGTCATACGGATGCCAACTTGTTAACAGGATTGTGCTATTGTGGTGTGTGTGGATGCAAGATGCGGTATCAGAAGTGGACGCACGGAAAGCATAAAATATATTGCTGTTCTCGTGATAAAGCAATGAAGTATTTGCCTAATTTCAATCCAGACTGTAACAATTCTTTGGAATGGGCTGCTGATATTGAAAAACAAGTAGAAAGTGAAATTTTGAAAATATCCTTAAATCTTTCAGAGTGCAAGCCTATTGAAAAGCAAAGCAAACTTGAAATAATGCAGTCACAATTTGAAAAAGAACAGGTGAAATTAAAAAGGCTATATGTTCTTTATTCCGATGGAAATGACACAGTTTTAGAAATGATTAAGAACACTGAAAAAAGCATTTCTGAAATGAAAGTAAAGATAACCGAGGAAGAAAAAAACGAAAGAAACAGTCAAAAGAAAGAAGTTGTTTACGAGAACATAAAAAAACTTGCCGATGTGTGGGCGCATATCGACAAGAAAGAGAAAAACAATATATTAAAAAGCATAATATCAAGGATTGTGATTGTCAATGGTGATGTTGAAATTCAATTAAAGAATTTTTAGCAGAACCTATTGTTATCGGAGTGGCAATAGGATGTGCTAATGCCGTATTTATCATACTTTTAAAACTGAATATTTTTTTGCTTGTCGCAAAAGTGTCGTATATGTGTCACTATATGCGACTTTTTTTATGCAAAAATTTAATCATAAGGAGGGATGACCTTATGGGAAAATTCAAATTTTCAGATGAAACACTGGAACATATATTCAGCAAAGAACGTACAAGGGAAGTGCCGATTAAGTATCAGTCAATCATGGTTCATGTGATCGAGGAAGTTTTAGGAGAAACGGGTAATGCTTATGAATTTCAGTCCGTTGGGACTTATGAACAAGCCGACATATCAGACACTTGATGAAGTTGAAATTGCGAAACAGATAGAATCAATGGAAGAAAGGGAGAACAGCCATGCCGCAGCCGATTATGAATCCGAACTATTTCAATCCGCAGTATAGAACACCTATGTACGGACAGTTTATGCCACAGCAGGAACAATTCCAGCCACAGCAGTTTATGCAACAGCCACAGCAAAACACAGTACAGATGTACGGTCGTATTGTACCGGCGCAAGAGTGCATAGCACCGAATGAGGTTCCTATGGATGGAAACACAGCATTTTTCCCAAAACAGGACCTGTCGGAGATCTATGCTAAATCCTGGGGAGCAGATGGAAAAATCTATACAAGGCTTTACAAGCCTGTTTTAGATGCAGACCCTAACAATTTACCGTCAGAAACAGAAAAAGCAAAATTTGACCTATCAGACGAAGCCACAGCGGTATTTATGAAGCGTTTCGATGAATTAGAGCAAAAGATTGAGCAGTTGAAATCTTCGCAATCGCAAAGAAAAACTCCACAATCGCAAAGAAAGGATGATGCAGATGCTTAAGTCAATGGGGAATCCGCAACAGTTTATACAAAATATGATGGGGAACAGCCAGATCATGTCTAACGACATGGTAAAAAACGCTTATGGGATGGCTCAAAAAGGTGATTTCCAAGGAGTAGAAAATCTTGCGAGAAACATCTGCAAAACGAAAGGTATAAATCCTGATGATGTAATAAGACAGATAAAAAGTCAGTTTCCTTTTTAACAGCATATTAGAGGTTTGTGCACAAAACCCGGGAGACCTCTTTATGAATAAAATTATGGAGGTAATCTAATATGTTTGAAACAAACAACAGTCCTTTTACCATGCCTGTTATTCCGGCTGCCGGAAATGGCTACGGAAATAATGGTGCATTTGGTGACGGTGGATGGCTCTGGTTCATAGTCGTAATTTTTGCGATTTTTGGCGGTTGGGGCGGTAATGGATGGGGCGGTAATGGCTCTAATTCCAGTTACTACACCGATTCTGCATTGCAAAGAGGGTTCGACACCCAGACTATCATCGGTAAACTGGACGGAATCAACAACGGTCTGTGTGACGGATTCTACGCTGTAAACAACGGTATGCTTACCGGATTTAATGGCGTAAATACCAACATTTTACAGACTGGCTATGGCATCCAACAGGCTATCAATGCAGACACCGTAGCAGGAATGCAGAATGCTAACGCTTTACAAGCACAGTTAGCACAGTGCTGCTGCGATACCCGTGAAGCTATCCAGGGTGTAAACTACAATATGGCAACGAATACTTGCGCATTGCAGAACACCATGAATAACAACACTCGTGATATTATCGACAGTCAGAATGCCGGTACGAGAGCAATCCTTGACTACTTATGTCAGGATAAGATCGCTACTCTGCAGGCAGAGAACAACGATCTGCGCAGAGCCGCTTCTCAGGATCGTCAGAATGCTCTTCTGACTACTGCCATGAGTGCACAGACACAGCAGATCATTAACGCTGTGAATCCTGCGCCCATTCCTGCATACCAGGTTCCTAACCCTAACGTATATTACGGATGCGGTTGCAACACTGGTTGCGGATGCTAAAACTGCATATCGAGTAACTTAACCTTAAGGTTATGTCTGCTATGCAGAATTACTGACAACATGGGGCAGACTATATGGTTTGCCCCTTTGATTTTGAAAGAGAGGTATTTATTATGGCTGAATATACAGCAGTAGCATTACAGACTGTGGCAGCAGGAGCAGACGTTGCTTTTACCGAAACTGCCGTAAATGGAAGTGGTTGTATCACTCACAGAGAGGGATCCGGAATTGTGAAGTTAAGAGGTATCACTAATCAGTGTCGTGCAAGATTCCTTGTAAGTTATTCCGGTAACATTCAGATTCCCACTGGTGGAACTGTTGGGGAAATTTCCCTTGCACTGGCGGTAGACGGGGAACCTTTACAGTCCACAAGAATGATTGTAACTCCGGCAGCAGTAGAGAATTTCTTCAATGTATCTGCGCAGGCTTACATTGATGTTCCTCGTGGATGCTGCAGTACGGTAGCCGTTCAGAACCCTTCTACGCAAGCTATTGAAGTGCAGAACAGCAATTTGATTGCCGTTCGTGAAGCGTAGGAGGTGAAAAATCATGGATGTTAAGAGAATGCATGAAATGATTGAAAAACTTTCTGAATGTGCTAAAACGCAGTTTGACAAGGGCATCGACCATGTAGACACTTGCGAAATGGGAAAGGTCATCGACATGATGAAAGACTTATCGGAAGCTATGTACTACCGTGTACTGACAAAAACCATGCAGGAATATGACCCGGAAGAAGTCATGGAAATGTTTGAGCGTTACGGTGACGGTGGTAAACGTTTTTATGACCATTACCGCTATGCTGACGGCAGATTTGCACCTAAAGGTCGTGGAACCTACCGCAGAGGATATATTGAGCCGGACTACCACATGACACCGGAAATGTATCGCGACATGGACAGAGATATGGGACGTATGTACTACACTGAAACTTCTTCATCCGGTATGCGTGATGCAAGAGAGGGAAGAAGTGGCATGAGCCGCAGAACCTACATGGAAAATAAGGAACTGCATAAGGCGAATACACAACAGGACAAAGAAGCAAAAGTCCGTGATCTGAAAATCTACATGACCGAACTGGCAAATGACATGACGGAAATCATCAACGATGCAACACCGGAAGAAAAGACGGTACTTCGAAACAATCTTTCTACACTGGTAACAAAAATTGTATAACACACTTAAGGGGCTTATTTAGCCCCTTTTATGTTGGAGGTGGTAAGTTGTTCACGATAAATGGAATGGACTGGAATTTAAGGCTTGTAGGAAGTCACAGCCCTATGCTGATGCGTTCTGATGGTACATATACTTTTGGCATGACTGATAGGAACACAAGAGACATTTACATATCAAATATGATTCATGGTAATTTCTATGACCGTGTGCTGTGCCATGAATTGTGCCATGCGTTCTGTTTATCCTACAATCTGACTATGGATATTCAGACAGAAGAGATTGTTGCTGATTTTTTGGCTACCTACGGAAGAGAAGTGTTTTCGCTTGCTGATGAACTGATAAGCGGATACATGGAAATAATGGCATAGAAAAGACCCCTGTTATGGGGTCTCTTCTTTTGCACAGTCCTCTAAGTCTTTCTGAATAATTTTAGATGCAAGGTCTGAAAGCTGTGGGAAGTATGTGATTACTTCGGAATTTCTGCATTTCCAGTTTCCGGTCGTTGCGCTGTAAATTCTCTTTGCTTCATCAAAATTATACGTTCTTCCCAAAACTTCAAGTAAGTGGTGCATGTATTCCTTTGATGTAATGTCGTAGCAACGGCAGATGTAATTGATTTTTCCACGGTTGATGCAGAACCAGTCTGTTTCAAACTCTAATGTCGGCTTTTCCTCGATTGCTGTGGTTTGTTGCTGATTCTTTACCGCAAAATAAGCATTTACAAGTGTACGTTGAACATTCCATGATAAATCATCCTTAAATGGCTTTACGAGCATAAGGTATCCACTCTCGGTGAATACAGTAATACCTCTGTTTGGAATATCAATATTTCTAATGTCCACCCGGTGGACATTAGAACTTTCTTTTTCCAAAACAATATAATCAACGCCATTTATAAAGTGCCTTTTGTTTCTGTTAAACGCTTTTCTCGCTGTGCCACTTGGTCTTTTATGCACAAGGTCAATATCGTCAAAAGTAACAACCATCTGACCATTGTATTCTCTAATACTTAACTCTGTTCCCTCAACGTTTACAAGTTCCGTCATATGTTACCTCCTAAATCTGTGGAACGTAAGAACCGTTCATAATACCGATTGCCAGCTTCATTCCCTCTACTGCATAGTAGTTAATAGTATTCACTTCACATTCTGAAAAAGAATCCATGAGTTCTTCAAAGACCTTTTCACTCACGATTTGCTGCAGCTTATCAAAGAACGGCTTAAAATATTCTGATGATTTATCTCCTTTTTCCGCTGTGTTGATAATCTGACTTTCAAATACGATTTCTAAAAATTTTTCCATGATTTTCTTCTCCTTTTGATTGATTTTCCCAAGAGAAGATGTTAAAATAAATTATCACTTCTTTGGGAGTGGGAGAGTAGTTGATAGTCTTTGATGGGATAGCAACTACTCTATTTTTTTGCTAACAGCAAGTGTATACCTTGCCTTATTGCTTCGCCTTTGGTTATCTGATGTTCTTCACAATATTTCTCTAATTTCTGTTCTGTTTCATCATCCAACCTTATGCTAAAGCGGTTAGCCTTTGGCTTTTCAGCCTTTGGTCTACCTACTGGTGACATATTTTTCACTTCCTTTCTTGTCACACCTTTATTATATACGTGTGACATAAATTAGTCAAGCACTTTTTCAAAAAATAAGAGAGTGGTGTCACTCTCTTGATTTTTCTACAATTCATACTGCGGATATGCCTTTTCCCATACGGACTTGTGATAAGTGTTCACTTCGCCATAATTTGCATCGAATATCTTTTTTACTTCATATCCCATTGTAATTCCGGTAGCTTTCAGCTTTCGCCAGTCAAAACGTTTCCATGACACACCATTCAGAGCCGCTACACGTTTAATAGAGTACCAGTCCTTGGAAGTATCAAGCTGTGCTTTCAATTCCTCTTCCCGGTCAAGGCTTTCCAAAAGTTGTGCCACAGCATCACGATAGGTAATAGGTACATTCGGTGTAGACTGCTCCACAGAATATGTTCCGGTTTTGCGAATGGATGGTAGAACTTCATCAGTTACCCATTCAGAGAATTTTTCGGCTTCCGGCTTTCTACTTTGGAAAATTGTTTTATACAAATTGCTTTCGCTTATGAAAGTCATTTCCTGCATACCACCATTTGTAAGGGTGTCCATACTGCATACACCCTTCTGATTAAGACGTTCCTTTACATTCCTGCTGTTGGAAATATCCAATATTCTGCATACATCAGCCAGACAAAACATAGGTTCACCATCAACCAAAACAGTTCTCACTTCTCCAAAGTCTTCATTCTTAAATACTTCCAGTTCATTCATTTTCATTACCTCCCGTAGTCTTATATGAGAGGGTAGAAGATCATAAAAATAAGCCCACTACCCCTGTTACTGTTGGAGTAGCGAACTTCCAATCTCTTTTTGGTCTGTCTTTATTCCGGGTCTTGGTTGCAATCTAGGCTGTCTAATCAGCTTTCACTCACCGGACGTGATGCAAGACTTCCTAACTGACACATATTATATCATGCAGAACATGGGTTCGCAACATAAAAAATAAGAGCACCCTTGCGGATGCCCTTATAATCCTATATTCTATTGTAATTTGATAACTTCTTTGTTACCCGTCCATAAACTTGTTTCGTATTCCAGTTCAATACTTTGCGCATCCTGCGGAACTACAAATGCAATCTTGTAAGAGGTATTTCTTCCGCTTGAAAGATTAGCATTTAACGAAGAACTATCAACAACACTGTAATTCTGCTCACAATCTGTATTGTCTGCGTAGCACTGGAAATCGTAGATGCTTACATACTTATCATCTTTGCTGTTGTTCTGATAAGAAACATCAATCATAATGTATTTTGTTCCATCAGCAGGAGCGTTCCAACCGTATTCATCCTCATAATCAGTGAAGTCAAGGTCAAAGTCATTGATTGTGACTTGCAAGCCGTCCGCATCGAATGTGTAACCGGGAGAAATAACAGTACCACTCGGTACTTCCGCTTCTTCAACTTTTGATTCCGGTGTACTTTCTGATACTGCGGTAGAACTTTCTTGTATTGCAGAAACAGATGCCTGTGTGCCGGTAGATTCCTTGTTACTATCGGATACACTATTTACAAACAATGCCATAATGGCAAAAATAATAATTCCGATAATAGAGCAAGTCAGTCCTGCGATAGCAGTGCCGTGTTTCTTGTCTTTCTGACATAGTGCAATGATAGCAAGAACAGCACCTATAATTCCCGGCACAATTCCGAAAGCTATACAAGCTGTCAAAATACTGATGATTCCTAAAATCATCGAAGCAATTCCTAAACCACTTTGTTTCATAGAGTAATTACCCCTTTCATTTTGAATTTTATAAAATTTTAACACATTTGTGGTATTCTGTCGATAAATAGATGTGAAGTATTGAAAAAATTTTAATGTGTTTATTTTGATACCCCCGTAGGTCTGCATTTTCAACCGAAAATCTCATTTTCAGAGGTTTTTGAAAGAAAAATTTTTCTACAATTTTCGTGCTAAAAATTTTAAATCCCCCCTGGGTAGCACTTTTCAAGCTGAAAAATCCGTTTTCAGAGTTTTTTCGCAGATTTTTTCAGACCGTTTCAGGGCATGGAACATTTTTCGTTTCTGCAGTGCAATCCCTGGACCTGTCACCCGTTCACCGTGTCGCAGCTTTCGCAAGGTCTCCGACTGCCGAAAGCATAGAATCATACGCAGACCGCAACAGCTCCGCAGATTTCGGAGACAGACCACCGGCGGCAGTCTCAACCCGTATAACTATTTCCAACCGTTCCCCGGCATCCGATACGCTTTCCATGATGTCATATACATGACCAATTCCCACTTTTCGCATTTTGTATAATCCCCTTTGTAATATTTGATTGTACACCAATACAGCGCAAGCCGTCAATATATCCGGGTGCAGGATCTGACCGGATCCGGTGGAAGAGTAACACAAATAGACCGCCAGGCGGCATCAGATCCCACTGAACACGACAAAAAGACGGTTGTAAGCCGTCTTTTATCTGTTTTCAAGTTCAAAAATTGCCCACCGCAGGGCGGCGGCTGTCTCTGTGTCGTGTTCTCGTTCCGCACACTCTAACAGCTTGTAAAGTCTTTCAAGGTTCTTTTCTTTCATCCTGGCAACCTCCTATTTTTAATTTTTGGGTAAATTTCACCCATAAAACCGCCGCCGGTAGTGATCCGGCGAGCATTCTCTGCGGCGGCTATTGTTCGATGATTTCAAAGCATTTTTGTATTTCTTCCAGGCTATGACAGCATTCCCCGCCGGGATAGCGATATATAGCCATATAATCTCCACCGCCTAAAGGTTGCATATCTTTCAAATACGCTCTAAAACCTCCGTTCCCTTTTATGATATTTGGGTATCCATCTTTTCGCATTTTTTCAATTCTTGTCATGTTCCTATTCCTCCATATTTTCAATTTTTCCCGTTTCCGGGTAAAACCATTGCCGGGCATCGCTCCCGGCTGGCATCCTCTGCAATGGCTGTCAAGGTTCAAAATCTATAATTCCTAAATAAAATTGATCTTTAAAGTTATTAAAAAAATGATCTTTTAAATCTGATAATGTTTTTTCTCCATTTTTTAACGATTCAAAATCACTCAACACCATTTCATCAGTATAATTTGCATATTTATTATAACTAATTGATATCCTAAATTTTTCCCCGGATTTTACCCATCCACAACAACCGGAATTTTTAGCAACTGGATATGCACCTATCTCATAGCCATATAAATCCATATAATCTTTTGTGTTTTTATCGTGCCAATCCTCTAGTTGTATCTTTGTACCGTCAGGCATTTTCGATTTTTCTATAATTTTCATTTTCTCGCTCCTCCATATTTTTAATTTTTGTGCAAATTCCACCCATAAAACCGCCGCCGGTAGTGATCCGGCGAGCATTCTCTGCGGCGG
>ENA-ORND01000154-ORND01000154.1-human-gut-metagenome-genome-assembly--contig:-NODE-154-length-68085-cov-73.256990_pt1 | contig 68085 bp, 55 predicted proteins | sample MGYA00242111_ERZ509014 | MGnify/ENA primary metagenome ERZ509014 (study PRJEB26280, sample SAMEA2338694) | human gut metagenome | biome: human gut; feature: human-associated habitat; material: faeces... | reverse complement strand
AGCGAATAATGCGAATGGTGTCCTCTGCAATACCTATCATCACATTCAGATACGAACCTTATAAACAAAGAAGCTGACCTTTTGGGTCAGCCTCTCAACAACAATACCGAGATTCGGCGGTTAGCCGCCGAATCTGATCAACCATGGAAAGTTCCTGCAGATAAGCTCTTTACAAGGGTATCTTACACAAATCTGCTGACACTCTCCAGCATAGAGGATCCACTGAAAAGAGCCTTTTACGAGGTTGAGAACATGCACGGCTGTTGGACAAATGCTGAACTTGAAAGACAGATAGCAACGGCATATTACGAACGTAGCGGCTTGTCCAAAGACAAAGAATCACTCGCTGCTAAAGTCCAAAATCAGGCGGCAAAGCTGAAACCGGAGCACATTATCAACTCTCCAGCCGTATTTGAGTTCTTGGACATCCCAGATGTCAGCATTGTGGACGAAAGTGTCCTTGAAACGGCTATTCTGGATCATCTTCAGAAATTCCTCTTGGAGATGGGACACGGCTTCTGCTTCGAAGCGAGACAGAAAAGAATACTCATAGACAACGACTACTATTTCATAGATCTCGTCTTCTACCACCGCATTCTCAAATGTAGTATCCTCTGTGAACTGAAAGTTGACAAATTCCGCCATGAATATGCTTCGCAGCTCAACACCTATCTCAACTACTACAAGAACGAGGAAATGCATCCGGGAGATAATCCTCCTATCGGCATCCTCCTATGCACCGACAAAGGTGAGACTCTTGTGAAGTATGCCACCACAGGAATGGACCATAACCTCTTTGTCCAGAAATACATGGTCCAGCTCCCGAGCGAAGACGACATCAAGAGGTTCATCAGCCTAAGGACAGAGAAACTGTAAGTTCCTTGATGCTATCCCCGGCACCAGAAAGGAATACTTTAAATAGAACTGACACACAATTCTATACCGCCCCGACACCAACCCTGCCGGGGCGTTTTCATGCCGTCCCACCCCGGTATGTCATTGAAATTCTTTGAATTTTAACAATTTCTATGGGAGAGTAAATTATTTTTATTAAATTGCGATGTCGTTGGCCAGTTTTTTTTGGGGGTTAACGATAAAACGACATATTTAGAGGCGTTATGCTCATCTTGTTAGTGCTGTGAACCTAGGAAATTCACCAATACACGTAAATACAAGAAGAGGGCATAATGGTCTCCACGCAATAGCGTGGGGCTGTTATCCACTTTCGTATTTACAGGTTTTCCTAGGACCTTCAGCAGTTAAAGTGGAGCGTATCAGTCCCACGCTTCTTGTGTTTATTTCTCCATATGGGGCTGATGGAGAAACATAATAACAAACTTTATGGAATATAAAGTCGTTCCCTTTAATGCTAATCTTAAGCACGATGGATCAGCCGAAGAGGCTGCAAAGCAACTTCAAACTCTAATCGATAACCAAAAATTGAATGGTTATGAGTTTTATCGTATGGATAATATTTCAACCAATGTGGCAGGCACAAACGGATGTCTTGGAATAGGCGCCAAACCCGGATATGAGGCTTCTGTCGCCATTGTTATATTTAGAAAATAGTTTCCAAATTACGGTGCGAAGAGTTTTTCTATGGGCTATAAAAGCATATTGGCTGATTCCTGGGAGTTTTCATGATAAATGTATTTTTCGAGAGAGTTGTTCTCACTATGTATATAGGATAACAAATGAGAAAGGGATCAAAGCCGGTATATGCGCATTAAAGGAGAGGAATAAGCAATGTCGACCAGGCTACATATTGTATAGATACAATGGTAGGATATATCTCAAAACAGCAGAAGGTGAGATTTATCCAGAAGAGCAGATAGCATTATCTCTTTTGCGCTCGTCCAAAGAGCCATTGATTGATTTTGACGATCCAAATAAGATGTCGGAATTTCTGAGGCCAGGAAGCATAAAATAAATTGAAGAAAATTGTAAACTGTATTAACTATGGCACAAGACCAAGACGGAGATATTATTGACTATTTGATGGGATTGATTTTTGAATTCTTTGGTTGGATTCTGAAAGACATCGTAAAATTCGGATGGTTGATTACAATCGGCATTATCACCGGAATTATTTCCCTAATAAAGAAACTATGTTCCAAGAAGTCTGAAAATGTTTCCGAGGAGACAAGCTCAGATATACAGCAGTAGTTATAAAGGCGTAGCTGAAAAGCCTATAATAGAGTAGGAATAACTTAATTATTTCAACAAAATGAAAAGCATTTCTTTCCAGGTTGTGTCTGCAAATGTTGAATTTGCCTCTGTAAATTCATTCTGCAACTTCAACGAAAGTGGTCCTTGCGATATGTGCTGGGGCGACTTAAGCCTTTAATCCATTATGGGGGGAGCAAGAAGTTGTGTTATACCACGGCTTTCTTGCTCCTTATTTTATTTGTTTTAATATGTATTGGTCAAAATACAACATTCTCTGCGAGACAGAACGATATGGCTGGCTTTTGTTCAACACCATGTCGCAAATATTCATACGAATACCCGACTCGGCAATAAATGATTGGAAACAATTGAAAGACCATCCGGACTTGTGCGATACCCTTGCAAATGGTGATTCATTGCGCAAAGCAAGAATCATAGTCGACAACATTGAAGATGATTTGAATGCCTATCTTGCCGATGTGCAGAAGAACCGATACAATTCTTCCGATGTTGCACTGACTATTCTACCAACGCGAGGGTGTAATTTCGGCTGCATATACTGTTACGAGCAGGACAGACCTGCAATAATGATGGATGAAAGGACAGAAGACAATATCGTCAGATTTCTGAAATCCAATCCAAACATGAAACGTCTGTCTGTTGTCTGGTATGGCGGAGAACCACTAATCAATTTCAAGTCCATAGTCCGTCTGACTAAGAAACTACAAGATTTAGGCGTTGAATACTCCGCCAAAATGGTAACAAACGGTTATTTGCTCACCGACGACAAAGCAAGGATGTTGAGAGAGTTGGGCATACGTCATTTACAGATAACTCTTGATGGCTCTAAAAAGACACACGACAGCCGCAGATTCCTTTTAGGTGGTAAACCTACTTACGACACGATAATTAACAACCTTGAGTATTTGCTCAAGGTTGACGAAAGCATAACTGTGGATATTCGCAGCAATATAGACCGACGGAATAAGGATGATTATGCAGTGTTCCACGATGAGTTCCGGTCTCGAATATCCAACAAAAGAGCTAACCTTTATCCCGGATTTGTCTCTGATTTGCTGTCATCTGAATGCGTATCTCCAGAACACAACATCAGCGAAGGAGGTTATAAGGCCGATTTTGTATTGGAAATGTTTGACAGATACGGCATAGAGATCAAGTCATTCTTACCAAAGTTCCGACGACACAGTTGCGTTGGCAGCAAGTATTTTGCCTTTGTGATAGGCCCGGAAGGTGAAATGTATAAATGCTGGCGTATGGTAGGCAACAAGAAACAAGAAGTAGGAAATGTCAACGACGGTTCATTTGACATGGTCAAGTTCTCCCGTTTTATTGCTGGCGTTGACTATACCCGTGATCCTAAATGTCTTGATTGCCAGTTTATCAGCCTATGTGGTGGAGGTTGTCCTCTCGTAAGAATGCGCAACAAATATGAAGGGACAAACATTAACCATTGCTGTCCTGAAAAGACAAAGATGGAGAAGCTTATGGAGCTTCGATATGAAATGTACATAAAAGCACAGGATAAGAAATGCTAAAATACACAATCGAGACATATGGTTGCCGCATGAACATTTGTGACAGTGAGGTGGTTATAAGTCTTCTAAAGGCCGACGGCCACCAGTATGCGCCAACCATTGACGAGGTTGATGTGGTGATTTTGAACTCTTGTTCCGTTAGAGAAGATGGGCATGATAAGATCTTTGAACGCCTGAACTTACTTGACGAACAAGGCTTTAAAGGAAAAATAATCGTCGCGGGCTGCTTTGCATCTATGATAAGCGCAGATGTCTTTACCCAATACAGTCAGGTTGCAGCGATTGTAAATCCAAATTCTTATCGTTCGCTGCCTCGCATTTTTCATGCAATTGAGCAGGGAAAGCATGGAATATATGAGGTGCAGATGGACAATAAAGAGATATATGCTGGGATTGTTCCCACCAGACTGATTGAAGACACCACGACGGCAGCCATAACGGTAATGAAAGGATGTGACCAATTCTGCACCTACTGTATAGAACCTTTTACAAGAGGTCGTGAAACTTGCAAACCAATGGCGGCAATAATCGAAGAAGCAAAGGACATTGCTCGTCATGGCTTTAAAGAAATAACACTTGTAGGGCACATAATCGACAAGTATTCAGCTTCAGAGAACGGGGAAATTTATGATTTTGCCGACCTTCTTGAGAAGGTTGCTGAGGTATGCCCGAATCAACGAATCAAGTTCCTGTCCTCGCATCCCCTGCATTTCTCCGCAAAGACCGCAGAAGTGATGCGTAAGCACAGCAATATAATGGCCGTGGTACATCTGCCTGTGCAATCCGGCTGCGACCGCATCCTCAAACTTATGCACAGAGGTTATACTACAGATGATTACCGGCGAAGTGTGGAACAAGTCCGGCAGGCGATTCCGGATATAAGCATCATTACGGATGTCATGACTGGTTTCTGTACCGAATCAGAACAGGACTTTGATCAGACATTACAGTTGATACATGATACTGAGCCATACGATATCAATATATTCTGTTTTTCCATGCGCAAGCATACCCGCGCCTACGACACCCTGTCCGATGATGTTCCGGCAGATGAAAAGATGCGCAGAAAGACGCGAGTAATGGACTTACGTAAAGCCATGCGCGAAAAATATCACAGATCCGATATTGGCCGTCAGTTGTCTGTCCTTGTGGAACGGATAGAAGATGGCGTGTGCTTCGGACGAGACAACAGACATCGCAGCGTCATGTTTCCCGATACAGGCAATATGATCAATGATTTGGTGAAGGTGGAGATCATAACTGGTGACGCACAGAATATGGAGGGGCTAGCAGTTTAAGTATGAAAGTAGGAATAATCAACATAGGCTGCTTTAAGAATCTCGTAGATTCAGAATGGCTGATGGCCAAAATCGAGGCAATCGGGCACGATGTCGAATTTGGCAGGAAAGATGCTGAATCTGATATTCTGATTGTTAACACATGCGGTTTTACTGGCGATGCGGAGCATGATACACTTGAACTGCTGCATTCGCAGGCTGCACGGAAACGCAACAACGAGATTGGCAAGTTGTGGGTGATGGGTTGTTACGGACAGAAGCGTGGCGAGGCTCTGCGGTCGGATATTCCTGAAATTGATGCCGTATTCGGCAATTTCCATTGGGCAGATATAATCAAACGTCTTGGAGGCGAATATACGAACTCGTTCCAAAGGAAAATTACTACGCCGAGGCATTACGCATACGTCAAAATATCAGAGGGTTGCAATCAGCCATGTTCGTATTGCATAAAACCTATTCTGAATGGTCCCATGCAGTCCCGCCCGATAGAAGAAATAGTTGCAGAATGTCGATATTTACAACAAACAGGCATAAGGGAAATTCAGATTGTCGCCCAAAATACAACGGCGTATGGCCTTGACATATATCACAGACATGCAATTGCGGAACTCGTCAAACGCATTTCTGATATAGAAGGAATTGACTGGATACGTATTCATTACGGTTATCCTTTGGGATTCCCTACAGATTTGCTTGATGTTATGGCAGAGCGTGACAACGTATGCAAGTACCTTGACATGGCTTTGCAGCACTGTAGCACGAAAATGCTTCGTCTCATGAGACGGGGCATGTCGCGCGAACAGACCGAAGATTTAATAAAGGAAATCCGCAGCCGTGTCCCCGGAATCTATTTGCGTACAACCATGATGACTGGGCATCCCGGAGAGACAGAGGCAGACTTCGAGGAACTGGTCGAATTCGTAAAGGCGCAGCGTTTTGAACGGATGGGAGTATTTCCATATTCACATCAGCCTGGCTCATATTCCGACAAACACTATATTGATGATGTCCCCGAAGATATAAAGCGACACAGAGCATTAAGACTGATGGATATACAAAAACAAATCTATTTAGAACGCAACAATACGCTCATAGGACAGGACGAACAAGTCATAATAGATTCTATATTGCAGGACGGAACCTACCTCGCACGTCGTCAGTACAGCACGCCTATGGCCGACCCTAAAGTGCTTCTCCACTCTTCCTTGCCATTACAGACAGGGTCATTCTATTCAGTAAGATTTACAGGAGTCCAAGGACGGGACTTAAAAGCGGAACTGTTATGATAAACCAGACATTAAACAACGCAGAGATTTATCTGCACCGCATTGATAGTCAACATATTCTCATCTATCTACCACTAACCGGATATGCTTCGGTAGGCACGGAACAGATCGTGTCGGAGATGGAGACTCTAGTCACGAATCCCGATGCTCAGGTAAGTGAGCATTCACGTGAAATATATTCCCATCTATGCGACAAACCGAGGCCGATATATCATAAATTGGCAGATTCATCAGAACTGCTCAACATGATGATATTGCCGAACAGCAAATGCAATTTTCATTGTACATATTGTTATTCCGCATATGGACGTAGCGGAAAGGAAATATCTCCAGATAAACTTAAGTACGCCATTGACTTTTTCTTTGAAAAAGGTCGTGCAGAAAACAAGCGGCTTACTATCTCGGTCCTCGGAGGTGGCGAACCTCTATTGTCGTGGGATTTGCTTAAGCCTGCCCTACTGCACGCAATTGATCTCTCGGAACGTAACGGCAGAAAGTTACCTTTATCAATAGTGACCAATGGGTCTATTATCAACGTAGACATCGTACAGTTTATTCTTAAGCATAATGTCAGCCTTTCTGTTTCATTCGATATCCTCGAGGAAATACAAAACAAGCAGCGCGGACAATACCGTAAAGTCATGGCCAACATCAACCATTTCGCAGAAAATGGTGTTGATGTTGCCCTGAACACGGTCATAACGATCGACAATGTAAACCGAATGGTCGAGATGATTGAAAACATGGGGAACACTATGCCTTTAGTCAAGAAGGTGTCATTCAAACCGATCATCTCATCGGATTATTTTTCCGATACACAAGAGCGTCAGGAGTATTACGATGCGTTTGTGACTAATTTCTACAAGGCTTTAGATATTGCTTCTGAGAAGCACATTTTCCTTACTTCGCCTTACTACAACAATGCCAGCTGCCTCAGCAACAGGTATTGTCCGGGAAAATTCGTTGTCACTGCGGAGGGTACTGTCTCAATCTGCCATACAGTATCGTCAGAGAGAGATAAGGCCTACGACCAGTTTATTTATGGACATATAAACGATGATGGCACTCTGACAATTGATGAAGACAAATTGGCTAAAATTCTTTCCCACGACTACAACAGTCGTGAATCATGCAAATCTTGCATTGCGCGTTGGCATTGCGCCGGTGGATGTTATGCCGACAACTGTAGTATAAACGACGATGCAAAGGAGGCCTATTGCAGGTCTATGCAATCATTTATGAAAGAGTTCCTTTTGCGTAAATACAATTTAAATGTATGAATACTGAACTGTTGTCAAAACTTATATCAACCCCTACACCATCAGGGCATGAACAGGATGCCGTAAATATCATAAACGGCTACTTGTCGGGTGTCGCTAGCATTTCAACTGACTCATTGGGCAACATATACGCCAGATTGCCAGGTTGTGGCAGCGAAACATCCGTTTTACTTGAGGCTCATATTGATAATGTGGGATTCCAGGTATCCTACGTTGACGACAACGGCTTCATATACGTCCGGCCTCTTGGCGGTGTAGATATTCTTTCTTCCATAGGACAGAAAGTGGAAGTAAGGTCGCATACCGGCAAGAAATATACTGGGTTTATCGGGAAAAAGCCGATACATGAACAGAAAGCGGACGAGCGCAAGATTGTTCCCGATGCGGAAAATATCTGGATAGACGTTCCGACCAGTGACTATGAAATCAAAGACAACGTGAGGGTTGGTGATTCCGTGGTTTTCATCTCCAGTCTCTTTAGGCAGAATAACCGTCTAGTAGGATTTGGTCTTGATGACAAGGCCGGTGTTGCGGTAATATGCGAAGTTCTTAAACGCATTGTAGCCATGCCTCAGCACTGCGCCGTCACAGCTGCATTTTCAACACAGGAAGAAGTCGGGTGCAAAGGAGCTCAGGTTGCTGTAGCAAATACATGTCCTTCAATCGCTATAAGCATAGACGTGTGTCATGCCACCGATGCGCCGGAAATGTCAAAGAGGAAAAATGGAGATGTCAGGTTAGGTTATGGTGTCGTGGTAATGATGAACACTGACACTACCCCTTCTTTAGCACAAAAAGTCATCGGATTGTCGAAATATGCAGAAATCAACATTCAATTGTCTGCCGGTTCACGCGCAACTGGAGGCACGGATGCTCCACGGCTACAACTGGCGGGGAAAGGTATTTCCACTATTACTCTTGGCATTCCGAATCGTTATATGCACACGGCTGTTGAGATGTGCGATGAACGCGACCTTGATTCTGCAGTCGATTTGATAGTTGAACTCGTAAAACAGTGTAACATAATATAATATAATGAATACAGTATATTTCGCTTCCAACGGCTGTGCTGTTCTATGGCACGAAACAGAACGTATAGCCAAGTATTTCAGGCTGAACGGCTGGAGCAAGGCGTCCGTTCCCGCAGATGCGGATATAATAATAATGACCTGCTGCGGAGTCACGCACAACGAAGAGAATCAGGCCATAGACATGATTCGAAATCTTGAGAGCGAACGCAGGACGGATTCTGTCTTTATTATTAGCGGTTGCCTGCCGGCATTTGCCCGTGAACGCATACTTGATACAGCTCCCACTGCCAGACTGCTCACATATAATGAACTCCCAGAACTTGATTTCATAATCAACGCTTCAGTTCTGTTCAAAGACGTATATTTCAACATTCATTCAGAAATAGACGAAGAGCGTTGTGTCTTGCCCCTCAACAGCGAGGAGCGGATGCTCCACTCAATCGACAAGGCGCAAGGCACACAAATTTGCATGCGCCAGTATGATGCTTGCACCATGCGAAAATATGTATGGCAAAGCAGTGACGTTTATCAGATAAGAGTGTCGTATGGTTGTCCGGGCAATTGCAGCTACTGCGCCACAAAACTTGGCATAGGCAATTTCTGCAGCGTTGATAAGGAATTGGTTTTACGTCAATTCCGTGAGGGCGTAGCTGCCGGCTACCAAAAGTTCCTGCTTATTGGCGATGAGATAGGCTGCTATGGTTCCGACTTTGGAGAAAATATCATTCAACTGCTCAACGACGTACACGCCATAGACCCTGACATAACGGTAGCCATCCGTTATATTCATCCAGACATTCTTGTAAGATATTACGAAGGTCTAAAGTCACATTTTGAATCAGGCTTTGTAAATTACTTCTGTTGCGCCATTCAATCCGCCAGCCCGGTAATTCTTAGGGCAATGAATCGCAATCCTGACATAGAACCTTTCATACGCTGCATGGAGGATATTAACGCCAATGGCTATCCTGTGAGCAAACACACGCAGATTCTTGTCGGATTCCCAGGAGAGACCGATGCCGACGTTCTTCAGACACTATCATGCCTGATGCGGTGTGACTTTGACCACATAAACATCAATAAATTCAGCCGTAGAAAGGGCACAAAAGCATACTTGATGGAGGACAACATTCCGGAAGAAATAAAGGTTGAGCGTTGTGAAATCTTCCGTAGGTGGATGATGCAGAATAAGAAAGCAAAACTATATGATTCAATAAAGCAGGCATACTCCGACGAAGACATGACTGTAAAGAAGACATGACTGTAAAATAGATTTATACGATGGATGAGCAACTATTACAACAATTGAAAGAGAGTGTTGATAAACTGCAGCCATATCTCGAGCTGATGTCAATTAACACATCTCCCGTTCCATATACAATCTGGACCTTGGCAGTGTCAATATTTGCCGCCTTATTTGGTGCGATAGGTGCATATTATGGGTGGAGGGCTTATCATTATTCAAAAAGAATCTCCAACAACGTGGCCCGAATGACGGCTGACAATCAATTGGAACTGACAAAAGAATTGGTCGGCGCATTCTATTCCAGCTTTGTAATTTTTCTCTCATGTCAGTTGCGCAACATTAGACAACAGAAGTTTACTCCGGCAAAAAGTCTGCTTTTGCGTTTACGCTTACCCTCCCACGAAGATTACTTCAACCTACGTGACTATAATGGGAATAAAAAAACATACAGGCTGATGGTGGATTTAAAACAGTCTATGGAAAAATACAATAGTGAAGTAGACTTAGCAACGTCAGCTCCTGAACTTATAATGGAGGTGAGGCGCAAATTGTTGTATAACCCGCTGAGAATGATTCGAATAGCCGCTGAAATTGGCAATGATGTGTTAATTAGAATGCCGTATCTATACAAGCGCTTCAAGTATAATAGGCAATGGGAGGAAGGTATAAAGGACAAGGAGTTCTTCAAAAGTATTATACTGCAAGAACTGTTCAGATTGCACGTCCAGCACTATTGTAACGCAAGTCAGAACAACATAGATAACATATGCAGCATACTGTCTATTCCTAGCGAGTGGAAAGAAAGCGAGAATGATTTTTATAAAGTATATCTTGACATAGAACGATTGAATGTTAACTCGGTCACTACAGAAACCCTATGCAGCAAGATATCATCTGAACTCATCCGAAAATACAGAGTATCAATTACATCGTTGGCAGAAAAATCCAACGTGACTCTTTTTTCGGATTACCTTGCAAAGATTAACAATGATGAGGCTTTCATAGACACCGACTTCTTGCTCACGATGATCTGTATCGACGCTGCTATTGAAGATGTAAATTTGTATTAGTTCATGGGTCGTAGATTTAGATTGGTCAGCGTGGAAGAAACGGATATATCAGCGATTAATCCGTTGTCTACGCGTGATTGGTCGTTATCGTTGCAACAGACGATGAAACGGGACATGTACGGCTTTTGGCACTCTACGGACAAGGAAATCAAACTTGATAAATTCTGTCAAAAAAAGTATAGATACATACTTGATGAGGAAGGCCCCGGGCGCAGCACATCTACGGAGATAAGATGTGACGCATACAAGATAGTTGCGTCAAAACATACCGCTGGACTACAGACCCTAGTATTAGAACCTTTTGAGACTGTCGCAGAGAAAAGCCCATGTCTGGTCATATGTCTTGGCGGTCCATTTGTTCATATTCCAAATGTTGATGAGCAAGGTTCTATATACTGGCATTTTAGGCAGGCGGGATTTTATGTGGTCATCCCATTAAGACGAGGCGTCATAGGCATAAAAGACGAATGGGACACATGCCTGCGTGGCAATTATGGCAAGTTCGACGTGGATGACATTCTGCAGGGAACACATGATGCAATAGACGCTGTCTCTCAGATAGACGCTAATGAAGTCTATTTGTATGGAGGAAGTTACGGAGGATATGATGCCTTGCTAATTGCAGGGAAATATAATGCCACCAAAACATTCAAAAAAATCATTAGTCATTGCGGCGTTTTCAATCTAGCCAAATATCCATTTCACTGCAAGGCGAATCCGAAAGAAGTCATGATGGAGTATTCTGACTCATCGAATATAGAATCGAATATAGAAGAGTATATACAAAGCATCAGTGATATTAACCCAGCAAACTATGTCTGCAACTGGGAATGCCCGATTATGATTGTCCATACCTTAGACGATGAGACTTGTTGGTTCGGCCAATCTGTGGAGGCGTACAATGAATGTATCAAACATAAGAAAGAGGCAAAATTGATACTACTACCAGGACCGCACACCTATGAAGTGGAGAATAAAGAAGCTCTATTTAATTTCTTTCTCAAATTCTACTCAAAAAAATTTTAAGCTATTAGTAAGTAATCACTTTTTCTAAATATAGTGAAATAACGGCGGATTGTTCAGAATATGCAGAATAATTCTTAACTTTGCGCTCTTGACTAATAATATGGCTAATCAAGTTCAAGTACTTGGTTTGTAAATACTGGTTAGTCCAATTCAATTATTAATTATTGTGTTATGATTAACATTACATTTCCTGACGGAAGCGTCAAAGCCTTTGAGAAAGGCGTAACAGGTTATCAGATTGCGGAGAGTATCAGTCCGAGGCTGGCAGCAGAAGTTTTGGCTGTGGCAGTCAAACCGGAAGGTGATACTACGGTAGGCAAGGGAACAGTCATCGGACTGGATACCCCTATTGAGGAAAACAGTTCCGTAAGACTTCTCAAGTGGGAAGATGAAGAAGGCAAGAGGGTATTCTGGCATTCATCTGCTCACCTTATGGCACAGGCTCTAGAAGCTCTTTATCCTGGTGTCAAGTTCGGCATCGGACCTGCTATTGAAAACGGATTCTATTATGACATTGACCTTGGTGACAGACAACTTACTGATGCGGATTTCCCTGCTATCGAGAAGAAGATGATGGAATTCGCGCACAGCAAGGAGGCTTTCAAATGCTCTCATGTATCCAAGGCTGATGCCCTCAAATATTTCACGGAGAAAGGTGACGAGTACAAGGTTGAGCTGATCAATGAACTTGAGGACGGCAAGATTACCTTCTATGAGAACGGCAACTTCACCGATTTGTGCCGCGGACCTCACCTCAGAAGCGCTGAGCAGATAAAGGCTGTCAAACTGACTTCACTTGCAGGCGCATACTGGAGAGGTGACGAGAAACGCCCTCAGCTTACCCGCGTATATGGTATCACATTCCCTAAGAAGTCTCTCCTCGACGAGTATCTCGTTCTCCTGGAAGAGGCCAAAAAGCGTGACCACAGAAAGTTGGGCAAGGAGATGGAACTGTTCACATTCTCTTCACGTGTAGGTCTCGGTCTGCCGTTGTGGCTGCCAAGAGGTGCCGTGATGAGACTCCAGCTGGAGAACTTCCTCCGCAAGAAACTTGACGAGTTCGGATATCTTCCTGTAGTTACGCCTCATATCGGAAGCAAGCAGCTTTACGTGACATCTGGCCACTATGCAAAATACGGCAAGGATTCATTCCAGCCTATTCATACTCCTCAGGAAGGTGAAGAGTATATGCTGAAACCGATGAACTGTCCTCATCACTGCGAGATCTTCCGTTCAGAACCGAGGTCTTACAAGGATCTTCCTTTGAGATTTGCAGAGTTCGGTACAGTATATCGTTATGAGCAGAGCGGTGAGCTTCACGGTCTTACACGTGTACGCTGCTTCACTCAGGATGATGCCCATCTGTTCGTGCGTCCTGACCAGCTCAAGGAAGAATTCGAGAAAGTGATTGACCTTATATTATATGTATTCGGTACATTCAATTTCAAGAACTTCACAGCCCAGGTTTCACTCCGCGACCCGAATCACAAGGAGAAATACATCGGAACAGACGAGAACTGGGACAAGGCAGAGCAGGGAATCATCGAGGCTGCTGCTGAAAAGGGACTCAAGACAGTCGTAGAGTATGGCGAGGCTGCATTCTATGGTCCGAAACTCGACTTCATGGTGAAGGATGCCCTCGGAAGAAAATGGCAGCTCGGAACCGTACAGGTGGATTACAACCTTCCTGAGAGATTCCAGCTCGAATATACAGACAAAGACGGCTCGAAGAAACGTCCTGTAATGATTCACAGGGCACCGTTCGGATCTATCGAAAGATTTACCGCCGTATTGCTCGAACATACCGCCGGACATCTTCCTTTGTGGCTCGCTCCGGATCAGGTTAAAGTTCTGCCAGTCAGCGAAAAATACACTGAATATGCAGAAAAAGTTTGTGATTTGATGAAAAAATCCGATATTCGCGCTTCAATAGACGACCGAAACGAGACACTTGGCAAGAGAATTCGTGAGATTTCGCTTCTCAGAGTGCCTGTGCTCGTGATTGTTGGAGAAAAGGAGGCAGCTGAGAATCTGGTTTCAGTCCGTCACGAAGGAACAGACAAGGGCACTATGACTGTCGAAGACTTCATCGCAAGAGTGAAAAATGCGGTAAATTCTTACGGCAATGAGTTTTAGCGCTCAAAAAATATTTGACAACTAATTATTTGGGAGGGTAAATTTATCGCAACGCCTTTTAAACCTCACTTCGGTGGCCCGAGGCCATCAGGTAACAAACCTGCAGGAGCACCAAAGCCGGCAGGACCGAGACCTGCAGGCGGCAGGTCGTTTCCACCACGTCACAAGGACGAGAATGAACTGAACATCAATGATGAGATCAGGGCAAATCAAGTCCGCCTTGTAGGTGACAATATCGCTGAACCTGGAGTCTATTCCATCGCCCAGGCCATGAAGATGGCTGATGAAATGGAACTTGATCTGGTGGAAATCAGTGCCAAGGCAGATCCTCCTGTCTGCAAGATTCTGGATTACCAGAAGTACTTGTACCAGCAGAAGAAGAAAGCCAAGGAGATGAAGCAGAACTCTACCAAGATTGTAATCAAGGAGATCCGCTTCGGTCCTAACACAGACGAGCACGACTTTCAGTTCAAACTGAAACACGCTCAGGAGTTCCTCTCGGAAGGCTCTAAGGTGAAGGCTTCGGTTTTCTTCAGAGGACGTTCGATCCAGTTTGCAGACCAGGGAGAGAAACTGCTGCTCAGGTTCGCTGTGGAACTGGAAGAGTACGGACGCGCTGAGCACATGCCGCAGCTTGAGGGCAAGAGGATGATAATGATGATTGCTCCTATAAAGAAGAAATAAAAACCTGGGTTTTCGGAGGTGCGAGCCTCCGGAAGTCCGGATATAATTAATTATAAATCTTTTGTAAAATGGCAAAGCTTAAAACCAACTCCGGTGCCAAAAAGCGTTTCGCGCTTACCGGAACGGGAAAAATCAAGAGAAAACACGCTTATCACAGCCACATTCTCACCAAAAAGACCAAGAAGCAGAAAAGAAATCTTGATCACTTCGCACTTGTTCATCGTGACGATGTGAAGAGAGTTAAAGAGCTCCTGGTTATCTAATTATCAATTGTTGAACTTGGAATGCAGTCAGAAAGTATCGCTGAGGGCGGTCACTGTATCCAAAAATCGTAAATTTTATGCCAAGATCAGTAAATTCAGTAGCCTCAAGGGCTCGCCGCAAGAAGATTCTCAAGAAGACCCGCGGCTATTTCCTTTCAAGGAAAAATGTTTGGACGGTAGCGAAGAACACCTATGAGAAAGGTCTTACCTACGCTTACCGTGACCGTAAAGCCAAGAAACGTGAGTTCCGTGCACTTTGGATTCAGCGTATCAATGCAGCTGCACGTCAGTACGGTATTTCATACTCACAGTTTATGGGTAAGCTTGCAAAGCAGAACGTCGGCCTTAACCGCAAAGTGCTTGCAGACCTCGCTATGAATAATCCTAAAGCTTTCGAAGCTATAGTAAATCAGGTAAAGTAGTTGTCTGATGAGCTTGAAGGAACTATACCGCAACAGATGGGCAAGGATGGGCTTCTGGTCTGTCTTGTATCTCGCGTGGGTGGTTTGGCTCGGAAACTATTGGTGGCTCGCAGGCCTTGTAGTCATTTTCGATCACCACATCACAAAAAAGGTGAAGTGGCTGTTCTGGAAAAAAGACTATAAAGAAGGCGAAAAACGGAATGCTCTGCTGGACTGGCTTGACGCCATCATCTTCGCAGTCGTTTTCGTGACATTCATCAATATTTTCTTCTTTCAGGCATTCAAGATTCCGTCTTCTTCGATGGAGAGTTCTCTTCTTACGGGAGACCATCTCTTCGTCAGCAAGTTGACCTTCGGACCGAGAATTCCGGAGACTCCGTTGACGATTCCGTTTACCCATAACGTGATTTTCGGAAAGGAGTCGTACTCTACACTTATACAGAACAAATACAGGCGTCTGAGAGGCTTCAGACACGTGGAAAGAGGTGACTATGTCGTATTCGGGTTTCCCGACGGCGATACTGTCCTGACAAAGGCACCGGCAGATGATTACTATTCCGTGTGCCGATTCTACGGAAAAGATTATGCGATAAAGTCGTACGGACCCGTAAAGGTCCGTCCTTCAGACAAGAAGGACCACTACGTCAAGAGATGTGTTGCCATCCATGGTGATACGCTCTCGGTAATAGACGGCAGAGTGTGGGTGAACTCACAGGCTCAGGAAGTCTGGCCAGGTGTTCAGACTACATATTCAGTGGTTACTGACGGCTCCCGCATAAACCAGAAGACACTCGATCGTTTCGGTTTGAATCTGTCGGAACTTCAGTTTGACGATACATTGCCGGGTTATCCCCAGATGCCGTTGACGGCAGCAATGCTCCAGGAAGTGAAGGGCTGTGCCAATGTGACGAGTGTAGAAGAACAGGTCGATGTATATCCTCCTGACTTTCCGGATTCGTACCTCATGCTGTTCCCTTACAAGGAAGATTTCAGATGGACACGTGACAATTACGGTCCGCTCTGGATTCCTGAAGCAGGAGTGACGGTGAAGCTCGACCAGAAGAATCTTCCTCTCTATGAACGCATCATAAGCGTTTACGAGAAGAACGACCTCGTGGTCAAATCCGACGGTACGATTTTCATCAATGGAAAAGAAACGGATGAATATACCTTCAAGCAGGATTATTACTTTATGATGGGCGACAACCGCCACAATTCTCTGGATTCAAGATATTGGGGATTTGTCCCTGAGGACCACATCGTAGGAAGGCCCGCTTTGATATGGCTTTCCACTGACAGAAACAAGTCTTTCCCGTTCAATATCAGGTGGAGACGTTTCTTCAAATTTGTGTAAAAATTTTGGAAATCAGAAAATTAAACGCGATATTTGCAGCCCGCGTAAGTGTTTTTTAGAAAATTATAAAAGTAAAAATAATATGGCAAAGGTTTGTCAAGTAACAGGTAGAAAGAGAATGATCGGCAACAATGTCGCTCACTCCAAGCTTCGCACAAAGAGGACTTTCTCTCTGAACCTCAAGAACAAGAAGTTCTGGCTTGAGTCAGAGCAGAGGTTCGTCACACTCAAAGTTACCTGCAAAGGTATCAGGCATATCGAAAAGAACGGTATCGAAAGCGTTCTCAGAGATGCACAGAAGAAAGGATATATTAACCTTGTTTAATCAGATTAGTCATGGCAAAGAAAGCTAAAGGAAACAGGGTGCAGGTCATCCTGGAGTGCACTGAGCAGAAAGAAAGCGGTGTACCGGGAATGTCAAGGTACATTACCACCAAGAACAAGAAGAACACAACAGAGCGTCTTGAGCGTATGAAATACAACCCATACCTCCACAAGGTGACTCTTCATCGTGAGATTAAGTAATAAGGAGAACAGTTTATGGCAAAGAAAGCAGTCGCAACCTTCGCAGCTAAAGCTGGCGCAAGAAGCATTGTAAAGTGCATCCGTATGGACAAATCTCCAAAGACCGGTGCATACGTCTTTGTTGAGCAGTTCGTTGATGCAGGCAAAGAGAAAGAATTCTTCGACAAGAAGTAAGAAAGATTCAACACATATTTCGGGAGGTGCCGCGTGAAAGCGCAGCGCCTCTTTTTTTTGTATTTGGCACCTATTTTCATTAACTTTGCCTGTTAGTACATTGTTTACGGAAGAGACTAAAATATCGTCTTTATGGGTATATTTGACAAGGGTGTCAAGAAGACAAACGAAGGCTTTTTCAAAAGGCTTTCAAGAGCGATTGTAGGCAAGTCCAAAGTCGATGACAGCGTGCTTGACGCCATTGAGGAGGCTCTTATCTCCTCTGATATGGGTGTGGATACTACGCTTCAGATAATAGATAATCTCGAAGAGAGAGTGGAGAAGGACAAGTATCTTTCCATGGAAGAGCTTGTCGGCATGCTGAGAGAAGAAATCGCAGGCCTTCTGGACGTGGATAAAGAGCAGACAGGCGTTTCCTCATCATTGCCGTTCGATTTTTCACATAAGCCATATGTGATTCTTGTGGTCGGAGTCAATGGTGTAGGCAAGACCACCACCATAGGCAAGCTGGCGGCAAAACTCAAGGCTGAAGGGAAGAACGTGGTGTTGGGCGCAGCGGATACATTCCGCGCAGCAGCTGTGGAACAACTTCAGATCTGGGCGGACCGGGCCGGCGTAACTATAGTGAAACAGGAAATGGGTTCAGACCCTGCTTCCGTAGCCTATGATACAGTGACTTCGGCTGTGGCCAAAGGCGCTGATGTGGTGATAATCGATACGGCTGGCCGACTCCATAACAGGGTGAACCTGATGAACGAGCTGACCAAGATCCGTAATGTCATCAGAAAAGTGATTCCGGATGCGCCGCACGAGGTGATGCTTGTCCTGGACGGCTCTACCGGGCAGAATGCTTACCATCAGGCTCAGGAATTCTCCAAGGCGACAGACGTGACATCATTGGCAGTGACCAAACTTGACGGTTCGGCAAAGGGCGGTGTGGTTATCGGAATCGTGGACCAGTTGCAGATCCCGATCAAGTTCATAGGAATAGGAGAGGGCATTGACGACCTGAAAGTGTTCGACAAGAAAGAGTTCGTCGCATCGCTCTTTAATCCGGAAGATATTGACAAGTAATTGAAATATAATAAATTATAAATATGAAACTTTCGTATAGTTGGCTGAAAGACTATCTGGAGTGTGACTTGACTCCTCAGCAGATAGCTGATGCTATGACTTCTATCGGTATAGAGGTCGATTCTGTTTCTGAGGAAGAAGAAATCCCCGGAGGACTTGCAGGTGTTGTAGTTGCAGAAGTTGTGGAATGTGAAGCGCATCCTAACTCTGACCATCTTCATATTACCAAGGTGAATGACGGTACGGGCGAACTTCTCACAGTGGTTTGCGGAGCGCCGAATGTGGCAGCCGGACAGAAAGTCCTGTTTGCAAGACTCGGAGCGGTGCTTCCTGGTGATTTCAAAATCAAGAAGTCCAAGATCCGCGGCGTGGAGTCATTCGGTATGATCTGCGCTGAAGACGAACTCGGAATCGGAAACAGCCACGACGGCATTAAGGTGCTTCCTGCAGATGCAGTGCCAGGCATCACAGCCAAGGAGTATCTCCATTTGAAGTCAGATGCTGTCATCGAATATGAAATAACCGCAAACAGAGTGGATGCGGCATCCCATATCGGAGTCGCAAGAGACTTGTATGCATACATGCAGCTTAACGGCATCCCTTGCAGATTCTCATACCCTGATGTTTCTTCATTCGTGGAAGGAAGCGGGGAAGGCGCTATCCCTGTGGAAGTAAAGGACACGGAAGGCGCTCCTGAATACGAAGGAATCACTATCAGGGACGTGAAAGTCGGTCCTTCACCTGAATGGCTCCAGAAGAAGCTGTTCTCCATCGGACTGAAGCCTATCAACAATATCGTGGACATCTCCAACTTCGTTCTTTTCGAAGTCGGCCAGCCGCTCCACACATTTGACGCCGACCAGATCAGCGGCGGAAAAGTCATTGTCAGAAGAGCTGAGGAAGGCGAGAAGATCGTCACCCTCGACGGCATTGAAAGGACACTGCACAGCTTCGATATGGTCATTGCCAATGCAGAGGGCCCGATGTGCATAGCAGGAGTCTTCGGAGGCGAGAAATCAGGCGTGACCGAGAATACTGTCAATGTCTTTGTCGAGAGCGCATATTTCGATCCTCATTCAATCAGGAAGACATCCAAGACACAGGGGCTTCAGACCGACGCGTCATTCAGATATGAGAGAGGAGCTGACCCGGGAATCATTCCGTTTGCAGCCAAGAGGGCCGCGTTGCTGATCCTTGAACTGGCAGGCGGACACATCGAGGGCAAGACTCAGATTTCATATCCGGCTCCGATTGAGAAAAAAGTCATTGACCTGGACTATGACAGGATTGAGGCTTTCATCGGCAAGAAAATCGGTCACGATGTCATTGAAAACATATTGACCTACCTCACTTACGATTTCATCGAGAAGCGTCATGGCGGCGCAAAAGTGGCTGCTCCTTCGTATATGATAGATGTTTACCGCGAGTGCGACGTGGTGGAGGAGATTCTCCGAATCTACAGTTATAACAATGTGGAACTGCCTAAGCACATGAAAATGTCAGTGGGCACGACTCCTGACCCGGATCCTGAAGCAACGAGGAACTATATTTCCAACTTCCTTGTGGCGGACGGTTTCGTGGAGACGATGAACAACTCGCTTACCAAGAGTGCCTACTATTCCGGCCTCACCACATTCCCTGAAGAAAGGTGCGTCAAAATCGTGAATCCTCTGAGCTCTGACCTCAATGTCATGAGACAGACGCTGATCCTCAATGGTCTGGAAGTCATTGCCTACAATGCCAACAGACAGATCACATCTCTCCGTACATTCGAGTACGGCTCTGTATATCAGAGACTTCCGGATACTGACGGGACGACACTTGCTTCCTATGAGGAGCATCAGTGTTTCGCTCTGTTCGTGTCAGGCCCTACAGCAAAATCATGGAGACTGGGCGAGCAGAAAGGCAACTATTTCCAGCTGAAGGGATATTTGGAGCAGCTTTGCTCAAGATACGGAATCGATCTGCTGTCAATGGAAACTGAGGCGGCTCCTTCTGACATTTTTGCAGAGGGAATCGTGTACAGACTGCCTGGCACCCACGAGGTGTTCGCTACTCTCGGAACTGTTTCACCTGCATTGGCCAGGAAATTCGATGTGCGTCAGCCTGTATTCGCTGCCGAAATCGTATGGCCTGTGTTGCTGAAGCTCATATCCAGAGTCAAGGTCAAGTTCCAGGAGATGCCTAAATTCCCTGAGGTCAGACGTGACCTTGCATTGCTCATCGACGAGTCCGTCTCTTACGCTGATTTGTCAAAGGCAGCGTATAAGGCTGTGAAGAAGATACTGAAACAGGTTACATTGTTCGACGTCTATCGTGGCGACAAGATTCCGGAGGGAAAGAAGCAGTATGCACTGAACTTCGTTCTTCAGGATCCTGACAAGACATTGACGGACAATGAGGTGGAGAAGGCTATGGACAGGCTTCTCGCTACATATCAGAATACATTCGGCGCTACACTGAGATGAAATTGCTGTCGCGAAACATAACTCTGCTGCTGGCAATCCTGACATTGGCCTGTTCCTGCGGAAGGGACGGGCGGGTGATTCCGCCGCATAAGCTGGCGAGAATCTATGCTGACATGCTTGTGGCGGACCAGATGATTCGCAGTGATTATTCTCTTACCAATGTGGCGGACACATCGCTGTTCTATGAGCCTGTGCTGATGGATTACGGCTATACGACCAAGGATTATGTGAAGAGTGTCGGCCACTATATGCGGGATCCTGAGTCTTTCGGGAAGATATTCAAGGAAGCAAAGGATATTCTGACCAGGCATATAGACGAACTGACTGCAGAAGAACGAGCAAGGCACATGGCGGACAGCATGAAGCGTGCTATCGAGGCTTCCGATTTCAAGCGTGCGCCTATATACAGGAGCGGCCTGAGGGATTCTCTCCGCACAGACACTGTGGAAATCAGTCTGGATACTTCGGGAATGCTCGTCTGGAAGTGGTTCATGCCGGATACGATTTTCAAAGGCCCTGTATTTACACTGAAATCGGAGCTGGATTCGCTTGCAGCAGTTGCAGATTCACTTTCAGCTGTAGCGGATTCGCTGAGGCGTCAGGATTCGTTGAAGGTCAATGCTCCTAAGGCGGATGTGGCCAGGAAGTTGGCCGGGGAACGGCCTAAGAAATTGCCGACAAAACCAGGTCTTGTAAAGCCGACTGTGCTGAAGGGAGCAGAGGCATTGACCAGAGATGAAAAATTCTTGAAATTGAAATGAGACGTATTTCTGCAGAATATTTATATGACGGCGGTTCTTCAGAGCCGCTGAGAAATGCCTATGTGGAAGTTGCCGATGACGGAACTGTCTTGGCTGTAGGCAAGGTGGAGAATCCTGAGGCGGAGCCGGAGTTCAATAAGGGTGCGATTGTTCCGGGCTTTGTGAATACGCATTGCCATCTGGAACTGTCCTACCTTAAGGGAAAGTTCCGCAAGGGTACCGGAATGGCGGGGTTCATTGACCAGATCAATGAAATGCGCGACACTTCGTCTATGGAGGAAAAGAAAGCGGACATTGCCTTCTGGATGAACGAGATGTGGAAACGCGGCGTTACGGCAATGGGTGACATCAGCAATTGCAGCGACACGTTTGAGTGCAAGGCGGATTCCCCGATGTACACGAGGACGTTCCTGGAAGTGTTCGGAACTGAGCCGCAGGATTGTCAGGATGTCATTGACAATGTCCTTGAACTGCAGAAAACTGCTGAGAAGTACGGCATTGACGCTGCTCCTGGGCCTCATGCCTGCTATACTATGAGTCCCGAGCTGCTTACTGCTGTTTCTGCCATCGGTCTCAAGTCCGGCTATCTTTCGTTCCACAGTGAAGAGACTCAGGAAGAGGAGGATATGATGATTTCAGGTTCCGGACCAATGTGGGAGAACCGCAGGAAAGCCGGCATGAGCGTGCCGCCTGTGACCGGAAAATCCTCACTGCTGTATTTTATTGACCGTCTTGAAAAAGCGCATCCTGCACCGTTTGACGAGCATATTCTGCTGGTTCACGAATGTTGTATGAACGAAGAGGGTATGCGTGCTGTCAAGAATGTGATGAAAAATGCTTATATTGCACTTTGTCCATGCTCCAATATATTTATTCATAATGCATTGCCGCCGATTGACCTTATGAGGAAAGAAGGCATGAGGCTTACGATAGGTACTGATTCTCTGTCAAGCAATGATGATCTGGACATGGTGAGGGAGATGTTCTGCATACAGGAGAATTTCCCGGATGTGCCGCTTGGAGAGATTATAAGTTGGGCTACACGCAACGGGGCGGAGTTTTTGGGTAAAGGAGACGTTTATGGACGTCTCGCCGAGGGCTTCAAGCCGGGTGTAGTAGTTATTGACCACATAGATAAGGAAGGCCGGCTTACGACTGCCAGCAAGTCCATCAGGATTATTTGATGTTAAGGGAAAAGTTAGTGTTCGGACCTATTTTCAGCAGGAGACTTGGCTCGTCATTGGGCATAAATCTCTTGCCGGAGGAGGGGAAACTGTGCAATTTCGATTGCGTATATTGTGAGTGCGGCTGGAACAAGGACGGTAGGGGCGACAAACGTCTGCCTTCGCCTGAGGAACTTTCTGTTGCGCTTGAGGCTGCTCTTAGGAAATGCCACGAAGAGGGGACCCGTATAGATTCCATTACTTTCTCAGGCGACGGGGAACCGACATTGAACCCGCATTTTCCGGAGATGATAGAAATTACCATTTCTCTCAGGGACAAGTATTTCCCGGATTCGGTGATATCTGTATTGTCCAATGCCACAAGGATTTGCAGGGAAGATGTCCGTGAGGCGCTGATGAAGGTGGACAATCCTATACTGAAACTCGATGCCGCTTCTGATGAAATGGCCAGGATGATTAACCAGCCCGCCTGCGAGTATTCCGTGAAGGATATAGTGAATGACTTGAAGCTTTTCAATGGGAATTTTGTGCTTCAGACCATGTTCCTGCGGTTTGACGGTTTTGACTCCACATCGGAGGAAAACCTGAAGGGCTGGATGGATATCGTCAGGGAAGTGAAACCGAGAGAGATAATGGTATATACCCTTGCCCGCGAGGCCCCTGCTGAGGGCCTGAAAAAATTTTCCGTGCAGCAGATGAAGGAGGCTGTAAAACCGTTGCTGGATGAAGGGTTCAATATTCAGATTAAAGGTTGATTTATAAATTTAATAATAATAGATATGAAAGAATTATACTTGAACTATGGCTATTCTCCTGACAAGGAGGCTGTTGACAGAAGTCTGGAATTGATTGCCTCGAATCTGGACAATGTCGTTTCCGATGAGGTCATCAGAGACTGCTTCTCTTTTATGGACCTTACCTCTCTTCACAATGCTGACAGCGTCGAGTCGATCTCCGCGCTGATGCAGAAGGTCAATACCTATAGGGATACATATCAGAATTATCCTCTTCCTGCTTCTGTCTGCGTATATCCGAACCTGGCTCACGTCGTGAAGGAGACACGCAAGGAAGAAGAGTTGCACGTCACTGCAGTGGCAGGCTGTTTCCCTACCTCACAGAGTTTCATTGAGGTGAAGACTAAGGAGTGCGAAATGGCTGTTGAGGCTGGTGCTGATGAAATAGATATCGTATTGGCGCTCAATTCATTCCTCGCAGGCGATTATGAGACTGCAGGTGAGGAAATAAAGGCTTGCCGCAAGGCTATTGACGAGGCCGGAGCGCGTGTGGGCCGTCAGATTGTACTCAAGGTCATCATCGAGAGCGGTGTGCTTTCTACACCTGAGCTGATTGCAGATGCTTCTTTCCTCGCTATGGAATGTGGCGCTGACTTCATCAAGACTTCTACCGGCAAGGTTGAGGTCAATGCGACCCCTATGGCTGCTTACATCATGTGTGAATGTATCCGCAAATTCTATGAGAAGACTGGCAAGAAGGTCGGTTTCAAGGCTGCGGGTGGCGTTTCCACGACTATGGATGCAGTATGCTACTATTCGATTGTTTCGGCAATCCTCGGCAAGGAGTGGCTTGACAAGAAGTATTTCCGTTTCGGCGTAAGCCGTCTCGCGAACAGTCTTATGTCATCTCTTGAGCAGAAGACAGTTTCGTTCTTCTAGAGTTTGAGGACTACTGATTGGCGTTAGAACGCTATTCGATGTTTTTTTTGATTACATCGCCCGGCTGAATGGATTTCGGCCGGGCATTTTGCATGTAAACAGGGTGAGTGAATTCTATGATGGCCGTCAAATGTTACAAAAATGTTAAGACGGGCAAATCATTTGCGGTAAATTTTCAGGAATTTCAGAGGAAAAACCTCAATTCAATGGCGTAGGATGGCGAAATAAAAATAAAGCGTGTTCATTTTCTGAAAACGGTTTCTCTCCAATAATTTTGCAGTCAAACCAAAAGATAATGAACGTATGAAAAAATTCTTGAAAACATTTTTCATCTTCGCTGCATTACTTGCTGCGGGATGTTCCGAGAAGGGATTGGATTTGTCTGGGGAAGATGAATCCGGAAATGAGACGGTGTCCCACGAAATGATTGTATTGGGAAAGAAACTGGATGACCCGTATTCGGTCTCAAATGTCACGAAAGCATTGGCCAGTCTCTATCCGACTAAGGCTGGGCGAGTGGATGTCACACCTACTGATATCTATGTGCGTTTCCTGCCGAAATCGGAGGCGGAGTACCAGAAGCTTGTCACATTGGGCTATGAACTCATGGACCATCCTTTGGATTATCAGATCGTGAAGGACGGCGACTATTATCATGACCCGGATGTGTCAGAAGAGGAGATAACCTGGCAATACGCCGTCGTGCCTCATTCGACGACATTCCCTTCAGACATTTACCACGAGGTGCTGGACGACTGTTTCATTCCGGATCCGAGTGCCGGCACGAAGTCTGATGACGGCATTGACTGGGAGGCGGTCGTGAGAGAGTCCTTCATCCTTACGGGCAATGAGGACATGCTCTGTCCGGAGACTAAAGGCGGGGCGCAAAAACCATCCGGACGCATAACGATCGTGGATGAGGATGCCAATGGACGGCAGCCTTTCGGCGTGGCCGGGGTGAAGGTGATATGCAATGTGTTTGTGAAATACGGTTCTGCCTATACTGACAGGGACGGCTATTATTCCATATCCAAGAAATACTCTTCCAAGCCACGCTACAGACTCCGTTTCAAGAACAAGGAGGGCTTTGCCATAGGATTGAACAAGATCCTCGTGAATGCGTCCACATCCGCATTGGGAAAGGGCCCGGCAGCAGGCCTGGATGCGACGATTACCAAGAACTCAGACAGGAAACTCTGGTGCAGAAGTGTCGTGAACAACGCCGCATATGACTACATAAAGAGGTGTGAGTCAGATGACATGGACATCAAGCGCCCTCCTAAGAACTTGAGGATATGGATATTCCAGAAGCAGTCAGCAAGCAGTGCTGTCATGATGAGGCAGGGCGCGTTCATAGACGGTTCCCTCATCAGGAAGTTCCTGGGCGACTATGCTTCGATCATAAAGCTGTTCTTGCCGGACGTGACGCTTGGCCTGAAGGACCGTGTGGATTACGACCAGATCTATTCCGAGACCTGTCATGAACTTGCCCATGCAAGCCACTTTGCCCAGGTAGGGAAGAAGTATTGGGACAAATATATCGAGTTCATAATCTCATCATTCGTCTCATCAGGCGGCGTTACCTATGGAGACGGGACGGAAAAAGATGCCGGATATTGCGAGGTCGGTGAGATGTGGGGCTATTTTATGCAGAATTCCATGTATCATGACAGATATGGCGGGTCAATGCCGACTTCCGGCTTGTCGCATTGGTTCCATCCTCAGATTTTCAGATACCTCGAAGAACGTGGATTGAGCAAGTCCAAGATTTTCGCCGCCCTGCAGAGTGAGGTGACCTCCAGGGATGCGTTGAGAAGGCAGCTTCTCGTGCTCTATCCTGACAAAGCTTCTGTCATACGGCAGGTTTTCGACAGGTATTCGGATAAAGGCTTGAAGAACGAATAGTTATGCGTAATGTGTCATTGAGGGTTGCGGCTTCACTTGTGCTTGCCTTGTGCCTGGACTTGTTCCAGGCATCAGCCCAGAATGCATCAGTTTCCACTGACATGGTCAGCTATGCTAATTTTGCGACATTGAATCTTGAGGCGTCGGTGCCGATGGCCCGTCATTGGAGCGTCAATGCGTCTGTCAAATACAATCCTTTTGAGTTCGACCTTGGAGAAGGGCGTGAAGATGCACGCAACAAGCAGCAGGCCTATGCCCTGGGAATGCGCTGGTGGCCATGGAATGTGTATTCCGGCTGGTGGGTCGGCGGAAAACTGCAATACCAGGAATATAATGTCGGAGGCATAGTGTCCCAAAAGACTTCAGAAGGTGACAGACTCGGAGCCGGTATCTCGGGAGGGTACTCATATATGCTCGGAAAGCATTTCAATATCGACTTCGGTCTGGGGCTCTGGACCGGATATGACAAGTTTTCCGTGTATGCCTGCCCTGTATGTGGTGTTACTGAAAATACCGGCTCCAAATTCTTCATATTGCCGTCGGACGTTATGATTGCGCTAAGTTATGTTTTCTGAAACTTGGAGATTTTATAAGTTTCTTGTCCTCCTCAGCGTCCTGCAACCTTTTTTCACCTGCCCGGGTTGTTCTGTGAAGGAGGACAGGGACTTATGCCCATGCACATTGGTGTTGGAGTTCTCTCGTGAGGATGCGGAACGTCTGCAGGACGGGATAACTGTCTGTATGAGAGGATATTCTGATGATAGTTTTTCTCTATGTGACACACTTCTGGCCGGTCGAGCTGCTTCATCCGGAGGCCCTGACACCGTTTCAGGCAAGTGGTCGTATAGTTATGTGGTGCCTAAAGGGGATATAGATCTGGCGGTTGCATACTCGGCAGATGGACTTGCAGGGAAGTTGAACTCTTCGGGAAGATGGATAGAGATCTATGAAGGGCGGCCCTGTCCCTCCATATGGACATGCTGTGAAAAGGTGTCTGCAAGGGCGGACAGGGTGACAGTCCCTGTGAGATTGCATAAGAACTTCTGCCGTATCGACATTCAGGTCAGGGATGTGGACGGGGCGGAATTCCCGTTCAAGTTGCGTGTCAGAGGAAATGTGAACGGTTATGGTCTGGACGGCAAGCCTGCACGGGGAGCCTTTCTTTGTGATGCTGAAAGGTCAGAGACGGAAAGTGCCGGCTCCGGAACTGAATCGGATGGTGATGACTCTGGAACTGCATCGGAAAGCACCGGCTCCGGACATGGATATGCTGTAACTGTACCACGACAGACAGATGATTCCCAGATTTTGGAAATTGTCACAGGCAACGGAGTGGCAAAGTCCTTTGCCATAGGAAATTACATCGCATCGAGCGGATATGACTGGACTTCTGCGGACCTGAAGGACATTTGTCTGGAGATAGATTATGCAAGAACTGTCATATCATTTACAATAGACAAATGGACTCATTCGGAGCAGTTTGAGGTGGTGATATGAAAAAGAGTTTTGGTTTTTAGAAAACAATGATTAACTTTGTAGTCTAAATCAGTTGCGCGGGTGGCGAAATGGTAGACGCGCTAGTTTCAGGAGCTAGTGTCAATTACGACGTGTGAGTTCGACTCTCATCTCGCGCACGAATGAGTCAAGACATTGTCAGTCAATGCTTGACTCTTTTTTTGTCCGTGCCGACGAGCTCCAAGTCCATATGTCACCCATCAGTCTCAGTATCTATCCGGTAAGACCGTCAGCGATTCTGTTAAGTCCTTCATCCAGCAATTCACGAGGGCAGGCCAGGTTGATGCGGATGAAACCTTCTCCCGCTTCACCATACATGGAACCGGCATTGACATGAACATTGAACTTGTCCACCAGCAACTTTTCGATTTCATGGGAGGTGAGGCCTGTCTTGCGGCAGTCACACCAGACGAGGTATGTGCCTTCGAGGCGGGATATCCGCATCCACGGCAGTCTGGACGCGAAAACCTCGCGGAGACGGCAGTAGTTGGCGAAGACGTAACTGTTCATTTCGCTGAGCCATTGATCCGCTTCCGGGTTTGTGTATGCCGTGACAAGGGCCGCTACGCCGAACGGGTTTACATCACATATCTCATTGATGTTGATAGCTTTGTCGATTGCATTGTGCCAGTCCTCACGGCATGTGATGATGTTGGCGATCTGCAGTCCGGCTATGTTGAAGGCCTTGCTCGGCGAGCAGAAAGTGATGGTGTTGCGGCCTATTTCCTGTGAAATGCTTGCAAGAGGAGTGTAGCTGTAGCCGGGCATCACTATTTCGCAGTGGATCTCATCGCTGATGATCGGCACTCCGTGTCGAATGCAGATGGAGGCCATGCGTTCCAGTTCGTCTCTAGTCCAGACATGCCCCACAGGGTTGTGAGGATTGCACAGGACGAAAACCGCAGCCTCTTTCACCTTCCTTTCGAAATCATCGAAATCCACGTGGCATGAAAAACTGTTGTCGTCAGCATAATCGTAAATCAGCCGGCTTTCCAGCATGGTGCAGCCGTTGTTCCTTATTGAGGAAAAGAAACAGTTGTATACCGGTGTCTGTATCAGTACTTTATCTCCTGGCTTGGTCATTGCCTTGATCGTGGCGGACAGTGCCGGAACGACTCCGGAGGTGTAGATTATCCACTCTTTCCGGATTCCGTTCCACCCGTGTTTTCTGGAAAACCAGCTGCTGATGGCATCGTAATATGAATCCTGGACGTGCGTATAGCCGAAAATGCCTTGGTTTACACGTTCCCGGAGCGTTTCCACGATACATGGCACCGTCTGGAAATCCATATAGGCCACCCACATCGGTATGACCCCGTCTCTGTCATTGTCCCATTTCACGCAGCCGGTTCCACGGCGCTGATTTACTTTGTCGAAGTTGAACATATCTTGCAGTCTCCTGGTTTCTTGATGTTTTCGTCAATGATGATTTCTCCGATGCTGTCAGCTTTGATGTGTCCGGTGCGCGGGTTCTTCACTGATGTGATGTGCCCTTTGACATCTGCATTGACAGAACTGTATTCGAACGCGAGGTCGGCGTCCGGTGCCATGGTGCAGTCTTCCATTATGAGGCTTTCAGCATAACACAGCGGCTGTGTGCCGGAAATGCGGCATCTTACCAGTCGGAGATTCTTGGCATACCATCCGAGGTATTCGCCGTTTATCTCTGAGTCATAGACTGTTACGTTCTCGGTCTCCCAGAATGCGTCTTTGGTGTTGAGGATGGAATCGTGAATTTCCACGTTTTTACAGTATTGGAACGAGTAGTTGCCGTCCAGACGGAAATTACGGATCTTTATGTCGCTGCAGTGCATGAAAATGTAGTCGGCATGGTCTGCGCTGACATTGTCCAGCTCGATGTCCTTGCAGTGCCACAGTGTTTCCGCAGCTCCAGGAATCTGCACGTTTTTCAGTTTGATGCCATCCATCTCGCGGAACATCTTCGGTGCATCTACGTATGTGTCAGTCATCTCCACGTTTTTTGAATACCACAATGCGGCTCTTGCTCCTCCAGTGAAAAGGCAGTTCCTCACGATGAAGTTCTCGCAGCACCAGAACGGATATTTCCCCTCGAATACACAGCTGACCGCAGTAATGTCGCTTGTTTCCTTCAATGCTGACTCGCCCCTGTGAATCTTCACATTTTCAAGATACAATCCGTGTCTGCAATAGAGCGGCCTCTCCCCGATAAACTCTTGACCGATAATCTTTTCCATATATTCTAAAATCTTACTTGGTTCTACTCTTCCTTTGCTTCAATTATCATTCCTGCCAAGTTACCAGTTTTTCTGATATAGTAACATGAAAATAATAAGTTGCCTCAGATTAAGAGAAGATTTTCGAGGATAGATCTGTTTTCGAAGAAGGAGTGTGCCGGTGGCACATGACTGATGAGAAAAAAGATATAGACCGAAAAGATTTCTTAAGATGATGCAGATTATTTTTTGAAGGTTACTAAATTACCTTGAAAACTGATTTGACAATTATCGGCACGAATTTATTATTTTCGCAGTACAAAAAAGCAAAAATATGAAAATTGTTTATCTGGATGCTGCCACTATGGGCAACTCATCATTGGCGCCGATTGAGGCTTTGGGTGAACTGGTATGCTGGCCCAACTCGTCAGCGCAGCAGGCACTGGAACGCGTATGTGATTGTAATGTTTTGATTGTCAATAAAGTGCGCGTGACAAATGAACTGCTCGATGCCGCGCCTGAGCTGAAACTCGTTTGTGAAGCGGCTACAGGTGTCAACAACATTGACCTGAAGGCGTGCGAGGAGAGAGGTATTCCCGTCAGGAACGTGGCAGGCTATTCTACTGAGTCGGTAGTGCAGGAAACGTTTATGCACATCCTGTCCCTGCTCGGCAACGGCCCATATTTCGACAATGTCGTGAAATCAGGTGCGTACTCGGCGAGCGGACTGTTTACGGATGTTTCCAGGCCCTTTATCGAAATGCACGGAAAGCGTATCGGCATAATCGGAATGGGAACAATCGGCAGCAGGGTGGCGAAAGTAGCCGAGGCGTTCGGAATGGAAGTGGTGTATTACTCCACGTCCGGAACAGGGCATTGCAAGGAATATCCGAGCATAAGCCTAAAGGAGTTGATGAAAACCTCAGATGTGATATCCATTCATGCACCATATAATGAGCGTACTGCCGGGCTCATCGGCCTGAAAGAACTTGAATGGATGAAGCGCAGCGCGATAATCGTCAATATGGGGCGCGGCGGGATAGTGGATGAGCAGGCATTGGCCACAGTCATTGACAAGGACCTTATCGGCGGCGCTGCACTCGACGTGTTCACAAGCGAACCGCTTCCTGCTGACAGTCCGCTGCTGCACACCTCGCATCCGGAAAAATTCCGCTTCACGCCACATACGGCCTGGGCAAGCGAAGAAGCACGCCAGCGCCTGATAGAAGCTGTCGCTGCAAACATATCCAAAGGCTGGTAAGAAGCATTCATTTTTGCAGCCAATCTCAGTCCGCTTCGAAAGTGGATGATAGTGCAGAAGCCGCAACATACAAAATCAACAGTGGCCATAAAGAATTCTACGAAGAGCGCTACTCACACTACAGAAGTTTTTTAAGTTCTTCAACATCTGGGAGTGCCTTCTGTAACGCTGTCGGCATATCCGCATAGGTGGAGTAAGTGGCTACACCCATTGGCTTACTGTAGTCTCGGACAGCGTATTGAGCATAGGCTTTGTTAGCCTCCTTGCATAAGACGATGCCTACAGATGGATTCTCATGAGGCTTCTTGACTTTATCGTCGAGGATTTTGAGATAACCGAATAATTGTCCCAGGTAAGCATCTTTGAATTCTCCTATTTTGAGTTCGATCACAACTAGAGAGTTGAGTTCTCGGTTGAAGAACAGCAAGTCCGGGAAATGCTCTACCCCATAGATTTCCAGATGGTATTGGTTCCCGAGAAAGGCAAAATCACGACCGAATGTCATAATGAATTTACGAATGTTCCGAACAATCTGGTTCTCCACAACTCTTTCATCCACACAATCATATTCCTCATCAATGTCCTCAGCATTGATATAGTCTAGGATATATTCATCCTTGAACATCCTGATTGTTTTCAGTGCCTGCTTCGTGTCAGGAATTGTTTCAATAAAATTATTTGAAATGGTGTTGTTTCCGTTTTTGTAAATGTCCTGCTTGAGAGCATTACGGAGTTCATACTTATTCCATTGATGCATTATAGTTTGACGGAGATAGAACAAGACTTCATTGATGTCCTTTGTCTTGTGCAGTATCTCCATGTGATGGGAGAAACTGACGGACAGAATATCATCCCTGTTAAATTCGGTCGCCGACGGCGACCATTTTTGAAGCGAAAACAAGTCTGTTTCGATAACACATTCATCTTCAGTCTTCTGCAAATCGGTCGCCATTGGCGACCGATTTATGAACTGGCTCCAAAACTCCGAGAAGGTGCGCATTTTCTTCATGTTCTCAGCGGAGAATCCTCTAAGCCCTGGCATCTCTTTGCGGATTTGTTCGCTGATGGCTTCTATCGCACCGGTTCCCCAATACTTTTCACGGGAATGAGTACTGATGTATAAGCCTATTCCGAAATAGAGGGACAATTCTTGACCGCTGGCCAGGCGTAGTGCTCGTCCTTGACTTTCTAAAATTGCTCTTTTTATCGTCTTTACATCCTCTCTGTAGGGTATTGTATCCGTGTTCTTTATCATATTCAACAATATATAAGTTCTGCAAATTTAAACATTTTATGAAATTTTAAAGGGCCCTAAATATTGGACACGGAATTAAGGCAAACAAAAATACTTAAATTTGTTGGCCAGTTTTTGAATTTCAAAAGCAGTGATTCTGTCCTGATTCGGGATTTATAAACAATGAAACCATATCCTAGACACCATTGGATCTGGAATATGGTCTAAACTATTGAAAATCTTTGTTATAGACTGAGTTTGCCAACTATCTCAGCAATCTCCTTGCAAGTCTAATAACTGTTCTTGGCTATTCCCACTCGATGGTTGCAGGTGGTTTGGAAGAGATGTCATAGACTACGCGGTTCACTCCCTTCACCTTGTTTATTATGTCGTCGCTGACCTTGGCGAGGAAGTCGTATGGGAAGTGGAACCAGTCTGCGGTCATCGCGTCGGTGGAAACCACGGCCCTGAGCGCTACAGGATTCTCATAAGTCCTTTCATCACCCATCACGCCTACACTCTTGACAGGAAGGAGGATCACACCGGCCTGCCAGATGGCGTCGTAAAGATTTGTCGCCATGATGCGCGGGTCTGATGCGGAAGGGAAGCCCATACCGGTACAGTCGTAGTTGCGCAGACCGCTTATGAAGATGTCGTCAGCCTCACGCAGAACGCGCAGCTTCTCCTCGGTCACATCTCCTATTATACGGATGGCCAAGGACGGTCCGGGGAACGGATGCCTTCCGACAAGTTCCTCTTTTATGCCCAGTGAACGTCCTACACGGCGGACCTCATCCTTGAACAACATTTTCAGAGGCTCCACAATCTTCAGATGCATCTTCTCCGGAAGACCGCCCACATTGTGGTGAGATTTGATCTTGGATGCGATTCCCGGGATGCCGGCAGACTCGATGACGTCCGGATAAATGGTGCCCTGGGCAAGCCATTTGGCGTTTTCGATAGTCTGTGCGTATTTGTCAAACGTCTCGACAAACAGTCTTCCGATAATTTTTCTCTTGGCCTCAGGTTCGGTAACGCCCTTCAGCTCGGAGATGAATTCTTTGGAAGCGTCTGCGCCGATGACGTTCAGGCCCATGTCCTTATATGAGTTCATCACATCCTCGAATTCGTTCTTTCTCAGCAGTCCGTTGTTCACGAAGATGCAGGTGAGGTTGTGTCCGATAGCCTTGTTCAGCAGCACGGCAGCTACCGTAGAGTCCACGCCACCGCTCAGACCGAGTATCACTTTGTCGTCACCGACCTCTGCCCTAAGTTCCTCAATGGTCGTGTCAATGAAAGACGCAGGTGTCCAGTCGCCTTTGCATCCGCAGATTCCGAAGGCGAAGTTCGCCAGCATCTTGGAGCCTTCCGTAGAATGGAACACCTCAGGATGGAACTGGACGGCATATGTCTGCTCTCCCTTGAAATGGAAAGCGGCATTGACCACGTCATCCGTGGAGGCGATAACCTCTGCATTGTCCGGAATGGCGGAGATGGTGTCGCCGTGGGACATCCAAACCTGCGAATGCATTGACACGTCTTTCAGAAGAGGGGACTCTCCATTGACGATGTTCAGCATTGCCCTTCCGTACTCTCTTGCGAGCGAACCCTCTACCTTTCCTCCGAACTTGGAAGCCAAGTACTGGGCGCCGTAGCAGATTCCCAGCAGCGGAAGCTTGCCCTTGATCCCTTCCAGGTCGATTTGAGGAGCATTGGCATCTCTGACGGAGCATGGACTGCCTGAAATGATCACACCCTTTATGCTCGGGTCGATTTCCGGCATCTTGTTGTAAGGGTAGATTTCGCAGAATACATTGAGCTCCCTGAGACGACGTCCGATAAGCTGCGTTACCTGGGAACCGGCATCGAGAATGATGATTTTTTCTGTCATATTGAGAAGTTTTCAAATGCGGGACACGCCAAGCGGCCGCCCCGACAGATTTAATTTCACAAAAATAATACAAAATCTTCATTCGGCAATCTTCTGGTGTTTGTTAAAACCGAAGAAATGAGTAATTTTGCGCTTCTGTATCAGAATGTATTTGATTTCAAGCCGTTGAGGGCTGACAGGAAGTTATTAGAAGCATTATAATAAGTTTATGGACGTTAGAAACATTGCGATTATCGCGCACGTCGATCACGGTAAAACGACTCTCGTGGACCGAATGATTTATCAGGCGAATTTGGTAAGACAGCCGGAAAATCTCGGTGAACTCATACTCGACAACAATGACATTGAAAGGGAAAGAGGTATCACTATTCTTGCCAAGAACGTATCTGTAGTTTATAAAGGAGTTAAAATCAATATCATAGATACCCCGGGCCATAGCGATTTCGGCGGTGAGGTCGAAAGAGTCCTGAATATGGCCGACGGCGTCCTGCTTCTCGTTGATGCATTCGAAGGCTGTATGCCGCAGACGAGATTCGTGCTCCAGAAAGCCCTGAGCATGGGCAAGAAGCCGATAGTCGTGATCAATAAGGTGGACAAGCCGAACTGCCGCCCTGATGAAGTCCAGGAAGAGGTCTTCGACCTGATGTTCGCTCTCAATGCCAATGAGGACCAGCTGGATTTCCGCACTATTTTCGGAAGTGCCAAACAGGGATGGATGTCCACTGACTGGAAGAAGCCGACCGACAACATCACCCCTCTGCTTGATACCATCCTGGAAGTGATTCCTGCGCCTGCACAGGTGGAAGGCACCCCACAGATGCTTATTTCTTCATTGGAATACTCTCCTTATGTAGGACGTATTGCTGTGGGAAGGGTTACAAGAGGCAAACTTTCGACTGGAATGAACGTTAGCCTCTGCAAGAGATACGACAGGATCGAGAAGTGCAAGATAAAGCAACTGCTTGTATTCGACGGACTCGGAAAGAAAGAAGTTCAGGAAGTACAGTGCGGCGATATCTGCGCGGTAGTGGGAATCGACGGATTTGAAATCGGCGATACGATTGCGGATTATGAGAATCCGGAGGCGCTTCCTCCGATCGCGATCGACGAGCCTACCATGAGCATGCTCTTCACCATCAACAATTCCCCGTTCTTCGGAAAAGACGGCAAGTTCGTGACTTCCAGACATATAAAGGAGCGTTTGGACAAGGAACTCGAAAAGAACCTCGCCCTTCGCGTAAAACCTGGCCTGAATGCGGATTCATTCGTGGTGTTCGGACGTGGTGTGCTTCACTTGTCAGTCCTGATCGAGGAGATGAGACGTGAAGGCTTCGAACTTCAGGTGGGACAGCCGAAAGTGCTGGACAAGACTATCAACGGCCAGAGATGCGAGCCTATCGAGGAACTCAGCATCGAGGTGCCGGAGCAGTTTGTCGGTGCGGCAATCGAGATCTCCACAAGAAGAAAGGCGGCATTGATACATATGGAGCCGAGAGCCGACAGGACTCTTCTCGAGTTCGAGATTCCTACCCGTGGTCTTATGGGACTCAGGAGCAATCTGCTGACCGCATCTCAGGGAGAGGCTGTGGTAGCACACAGGTTCAAGGACTATCAGCCATACAAGGGTGAGATCGAGCACAGGACCAACGGTTCTCTCGTTTCATTGGAAACTGGCGAGGCCATAGCATATTCGATGAACAAGCTTCTGGACAGAGGCAAGTTCTTTGTTGATCCGGGAGAGGAAATATATATGGGAGAAGTTGTGGGTGAACATACCCGTGACCGCGACCTGAATGTCAATATCTGCAAGACCAAGAAGCTGACGAACGTCCGCGCGGCCGGCAGTGACGAGAAGATTATCCTCCCTCCTCCGATCAAGATGTCTCTCGAGGAAATGCTCGAATATATCAATGAAGATGAGCTCGTGGAGGTTACTCCTCACCATCTCAGAATCCGCAAGGTTCTGCTTGACCCGACAGAGAGGAAAAGAAAAAGCGGAGACGAGGATTGATATTCCAAAAGTTTTTCTTACCTTTGCATCCCCTAATCTGTTTATAGGCAAATGAAAGACGAATTTATTATACCTTTGAATGGATTGAAACCTGGCAGGACAAGTTTCTCCTGGCATGTCGGGAAAGAGTTCTTCAGAAGATTTGAGAACACGGAAATCATTGACGCTGATATAGTTGCCGATGTGGTCGCTGAAAAGTCCGGGTCTTATCTCGGAGTCGATTGCTCGCTTGCGGGCACATTGACAGTTCCTTGCGACAGATGCATGGAAGATGTCGTGCTTCCGGTAGATGCCAAGGCATTGCTCAGCGTGAAGTTCGGTGCGGAGCCGGTTTCTGAAGAAGAAATTACGGTTACAGATGAGCGTGAGATAGTATATCTCCCTGAAGAAGGAGCTGATATGGACTTGAGTCAGACGGTTTATGACTATGCTTGTCTGTCATTGCCGATGCAGAGAGTCCATGAAGAAGGCAAATGTAATCCCGAGGCGTTGAAATATTTGTCGGGAGAGGGGAAAGAGAGGGAAGAAGACCGCAAGACTGAGGAAAACAACGATACTTATAATCCTTTTGCAGTGCTCAAAGGGTTGAAGTTAGATTAGATATTACGAGCACAGGAGTGAATAAATTTTAAAAGTTATATAACAATGGCACATCCGAAACACAAACTTTCAAAGCAAAGAAGGGACAAGAGAAGAACACACGACTTCGCTGCTGTTCCGACCTTGGCAACTTGCCCAAATTGCGGTGCTACAGTAATGTATCACAGAGTATGTCCTGAGTGTGGCTTCTACAGAGGCCGTCAGATTATTGAGAAGAAAGTAGCTGAATAAGCCGCTTTCCGCTCATAATGGCCCTGTAGTTCAACGGATAGAACGGAAGTTTCCTAAACTTTAAATACAGGTTCGATTCCTGTCGGGGCTACGTGAGTAATCCGTAACAAGGATTACTGAGTGTAAAGAGTGACTGACCATGTCGGCCACTCTTTTTGCGTGTTTGACTATTGTTAAAAATCATTATATTTGTCCGAGGATTCTTGTGGACAAGCATTCGCCTAAAATACCATTGATTTGTAACAAGAGCAATGATGACTGAATTGGAACTGGTTCGGCTGATCCGTAAAGGGGACAGGAAGGCATTCGATATTCTTTGTAGGGAATATTATGCTGCCTTCATCTCCTATGCGAGGATGTTCTTGTCGGCAGACGGGGCGGAAGATGTCGTCCAAGATGTCTTGCTGAATGTCTGGAGCAGACGTGAGAGTCTTGTGGAAGACCATTCGCTTCAAGGCTACATCTTGCGCTCGATTTATAATGCGGCATTGAACAAGTTGTCCAAGGACAAGTCAGCGGCGGATTATAGACAATGGTACAGGACATCGATAGCCTCGCTCGCCAGCCACTATTGTGATCCGGAGAACAATGACTCGATACGCAGGCTGTACACGATGGACTTGAAGAAAAAGATAGACGAAGCTGTGATGGCTTTGCCGCCGAAATGCCGGGAGGTCTTCAAACTCAGTTATATAGAGCATAAATCCACAAAAGAAATAGCAGAACAGTTGGGTGTCTCTACCAGTACCGTTTCAAATCATATTTACAACGCCCTGAAACTTTTAAGGGAGTCACTTGGGGTGGCGTTCTCTCTCTTGATGCTGTTCCTTTCCGAATAATCATAAAAAACTGAAATCGTTTTAGGCGGTTTTGAAGAGTTGTCTGTATTATATATGTAAAGACAACTTTCCAAGACTATGAATGAAGTACCTTACGAACTGTTTAGAAGATATCTCAAGGGTGAGTCCACTCTTTCCGAGAACCGTCAGCTGATGAGATGGCTGCTCGAGAATGAGGAAAATGAACGGATATTTGCTGATACGATGTCTGTCATAAGCGCAGCGGAAGTGGTGAGTGATGAGCATTTTGAATCAAATCGTGACGCTTTTCTCGAGCGCCTGTCCCAAAGCATTGAAAAACAGGATGCCCAGACGGCTTCGAGAAAGCGCAAAGTGAGGACGTATTCATTCGCCTGTAGCATAGCTGCCGCTGTTGCTGTCATTGCCGTATTACTTTTCGCTCCTGTGAAACCGCATACGGATGACGCGTCCTTGCTCGGTACAGTGTATTCAAATACTGATGAAGAACCTGCCATGGCTTGCCTTCCTGACGGGACAAACGTCTGGATCATGAGCGGGTCTTCATTGCGTTATGTCGAGGAGGCTAAAGGCGGCACGCGCGACATCTATCTTACAGGAGAAGCATTTTTCGATGTGGCCAAGGATACGCTGCATCCGTTTATTGTGAAGACACCCGGTTTGTCAGTAGTCGCCGTCGGTACCAGATTCAATGTCCTCGTCGAGGATAAAAAAGGCACGGAAGTCATGCTTGAAGAGGGCAGTGTCAGACTGTGCAATCCTCAAGGCGTCCATCTTATGCGGCTTTGTCCTGATCAGACAGCTACTTTTGACCTGAACAGCAATGACATATTCGTTGGACATCAATATGTTCAGGCGGCAGTCCGCTTGAAATACAATGTCATTGCCCTGAATGATGCGACTGTCCAGGAAATCGTCAACAGTATTGCAAGAGCCTATAAGGTAGAGATAAAGGTGGGAAAGAACGCGGATGACAGTAAGCATTATAATTTCTGCTGTCTGAAAAGTCGTGGAGTGGATGAAGCTCTCGTCATTCTGTCTCATCTGTCCGGCGTGGACTGTGAAATCGTGAAAAAGTAATACATAATACCAAAAACTAAGTTTAACCAATCAAAAAATCACTTATGAGATTTAAGTTTTTCAGTTGGGTATTCTTGTGCGTCACGCTTTTGTCGGGACTGTCAATGCAGTCCGCTCAAGCCTCTCCGCAGGAAGACCAGAAAACGTACAATGTCAGCATCTCTCTAAAGGATGCGACGGTGAAAGGGGTTGCGGACGCTTTGACCAAGCAGACCGGAATCCTGTTCTCTTATGATGCGGACCTGAACAGCATGTCCCTCGGGGAGGTAAAGGTCAGCCATAAGAATTCGAGTTTGACTTCCATTTTGGACGAAGTGTTTGCCAATAAGGGAGTTAAATATTCAGTAGTGGGAGTGACTGTAGTGCTGAGCCGGACAAAGTCCTCAGGAAAACGCACGATTACAGGTCAGGTCAATGACGCTTCCGGCATGCCGGTTCCAGGTGCTGTAGTCATGGTCGTAGGGCAGTCCGGAGGTACGGTGACCGACGGTTCCGGCAGGTTTTCCATGTCAGCTTCCGACGGAGAAGTTACATTGGCTGTTCAATGTCTTGGTTATGTGGAAAAGACTCAGCTTCTTTCAGCCTCTGCAGATAACATTGTCATGACTATTGACGAGGACGCCTTGTCGATAGACGAGACAGTGGTAGTCGGCTATGGCGTGCAGAAAAAGGTCAATCTCACTGGTGCGATCTCTACGGTATCTTCCGAGAATCTTGAAAACAGGACCGCTCCGACACTTACTCATATGCTCCAAGGCTCAGTGCCTGGACTTAACGTCACCACAAGTTCGGGACGTCCGGGTAATTCCGCAAGTATAAACATCCGTGGTATCAACTCCATCAACGGCGGTAGTCCATTGGTCTTGGTAGATGGTGCAGAAGGAGACCTGTCAAGGGTGAATCCTGCTGATGTCGAGTCCATTTCCGTGATCAAGGATGCGTCTGCCGCTGCCGTCTATGGTGCACGAGCATCATTCGGTGTAATACTCGTGACCACCAAGAACGGAACAGAGGCTGATGGAATGGCCACAGTCCGCGTAAACAGCCGCTTCGGTTGGGAAGCACCGACCACTTCCACCGAGTTTGAGAACAGGGGTTATTATTCCGTTTATCTCAATGACTTGTTCTACCGCGCTGCGAACGGTACGAATTATACATACTATACTCAGTCTGACATGCAGGAACTTTGGGCTCGTGTCAATGACAAGAGGGAGAATCCTGCCCGTCCTTGGGTTATGATTGACCAGCGTGACGGAAGGGACACCTATCTCTATTATGCCAACACCGACTGGTATCATGAACTCTTCCGTGACCGTCGTCCGAATCAGCAGCACAGCGTGTCACTCAGCGGCGGCACTGCACACGTAAAGTATCTTCTTTCAGGATCTTATAATAGGGAAGAAGGTATTTTCCGCCGTAACACGGACAAGCTGGACAAGTACAGCTTCCGTTCGAAGATATCGTTTGACATCAAGAAGTGGCTTAATCTCACCAATAACACGAGCTACTATAAGTACCGTTACCGTTATCCGGGACCAAGCGATGTCAATACGGCTTTCTCATTGATGACCGTGCATGCTCTGGCCAGTTATCCGGCTCACAATCCGGACGGTACGAGCATCGGCTACACGTCATTTGCCAACAATAATTACGTGATGGACGGACTTCTTACCATTCTGGACAATCCTAACTACAAGAACGAGGATAATAAGGATAACCTGTCCACTACCACGGAACTTACCATAAAGCCTTTGGCTTCGTTGGAGATCAGGGCAAACTTTACATATGCGCTCAATCAGAACAGGTACATGAACCGTGCGACCAATACTGAGTATTCGCGTTATCCTGGAGAGATGGTGCAGGTTACCAACTCACGTTCGATCGACAGCCTCAAAGAGAAAACCGAGACACAGCATTACTATGCTACCAACATCTATGCGACTTGGACAAAGAGTATCGCTAAGTCTCACAATATCAAGTTGATGGCCGGTTTTAACTGGGAGACCAAGCATTATAAAGATGTGGGAGCGAAAGGCTATTACCTTATGAGTCAGACGCTCAATGACTTGAATCTTGTCGGTTCAGACGCTGACGGCAATCCGAGAATGGAAACCTCAGGTGGCCAGAATGAATATGCTCTCGAAGGCTTTTTCGGCCGTTTGAACTATGACTACAAGGGGCGTTATCTTTTCGAGGCCAGCGGACGCTATGACGGAACATCCAGATTCGCTTCAAGCCATCGTTGGGGATTTTTCCCGTCAATGTCATTGGGCTGGAGAATATCAGAGGAAAAGTTCTTCGCTCCAATAAAGAATACGATGAACAACTTCAAGTTGAGGTATTCATACGGAAGCCTTGGCAACCAGCTGGTCGGCTATTATGATTACATCCGTAAAATCGCGATCGGTACAGGCTCATACACTTTCGGCTCAGGTTCAAAACCGACAATTGCCACTATCGGAGCTCCGGTAGCGTCCAACCTTACATGGGAGAAAACGCTGCAGCATGATTTGGGAGTTGATCTCGCATTCTTCGGCAACCGCCTCATGTTTACGGCTGATGCATATATCCGTGACACCAAGGATATGTTGACAGCAGGAGTTGCGCTGCCTGCAGTTTATGGCGCCTCATCTCCTAAGATGAATGCTGCTGACCTTCGTACCAAAGGATATGAATTCCAGCTCTCCTGGAGAGACGGCTTCAACTTGTTCGGAAAACCGTTCAATTATTCTGTGACTGCAAGTTTCAGCGATTATATTACGGAAATTACCAAGTTTGACAATCCTGAGCGTACCTTCGCGAAATCTTACTATGTAGGTATGCGTATGGGTGAAATCTGGGGTTACCACACTGGCGGACTGTTCCGCTCAGATGCCGAGGCTGCGGATTATAAGATTGACCAGACTTTTGTCAATCAGGCCATCATCTCTGCTGCCGGCGATGAGCGCGGACTTCACGGAGGAGATGTCAAGTTCCTTGACCTGAATGGTGACGGAGTTGTCAATCAGGGCAAGAATACCGTGGATGATCCGGGTGACCGTACAATCATTGGAAACAATCAGCCTCGATATAACTACGGCATAAACCTGAGTGTCCAATACTTCGGCTTTGATTTCGGAATATTCTTCCAGGGTGTAGGTAAGATGGATTGGGCTCCGGCTGCCAACAATGTTCTGTTCTATGGCCCATATGCCCGTCCTTATGCTACACTTATCCCTAAGGATTTCCATAAGAAGATCTGGAGCGAAGACAATTTGGACGCTTACTTGCCTCGTCCGAGAGGATATGTGGGACTCGGTTCCAACCGTGAGCTCACAGTGCCGAGCGACCGTTATCTTCAGGATATCAGCTATTGCCGTCTGAAAAATCTGACATTCGGATATACATTGCCGAAATTTATTACCGATAAGATCGGCATGGGACCTGTCCGGTTTTCTTTCTCTGGAGAGAACATTGCTTATTGGTCTCCGTTCAAGAAGCATACGAAATACATCGACCCGGAAATGGCAAAGACCAATTCTACCAACCGTATTTATCCTTGGCAGAAGTCATTTATGTTCGGTATTGATCTAACTTTCTAATTTTTAGAGGAATACAGTATGAAAAAAAGTATATTGATAATTGCTGCAGCCTCTCTTCTCGCTGTATCTTGCGATTTGGACAAAAAACCGTTGGCCAATCTGTCGCCGGACAGTTTCTTCTCCACAAGGAGCGAGTTGGATGCGTTTGCCAATAATTTTTATTCAATCTTCCCGGCATCATCGATTTTCGAGGAGGAATCTGACTTGATTATCAAGATTGACCGTGCGGATTGGATGCGGGATGGACGTTCAGTTCCGGGTTCCGGCGGCGGATGGACTTGGACATCGTTAAGAGATTTCAATACTCTCATTGAACTTTCTTCAAACTGTCAGGATGAGAATGTCCGTAATGAATATATCGGAGTGGCTCGTTTCTTCAGAGCGTGGTTCTATTTCGATAAGGTAAGGCGCTTTGGTGATGTGCCTTGGTATGACCATCAGTTGGGTTCTGCTGACAAAGACCTTTACAAGCCTCGTGATTCACGCGAACTGGTGATGTCACATGTCGTTGAGGACTTGGATTACGCTATTGCGCACTTGCCGCTGAACCGTTCCGTATATAAAGTCACCAAATGGACTGCGCTGGCTTTCAAGAGCAGAGTGTGCCTGTTCGAGGGTACTTTCCGTAAATATCACGGAATAAAACTGGAGGGACATAGCGCTGAATGGTATCTTGAGCAGGCCGCTGTTGCGGGTGAGGAGTTCATTGCCACAAGTGGTTATTCTGTTTATACCGGAGGTGGTGTGGAGAACAGCTACCGCGAACTTTTCGCAAGTACGGATGCTATCGGAACAGAGATTGTCCTGGCCCGTGACTACGACTTGAACCTGTCCATCAAGCACAATGGAACGTACTATACCTTAGGTAATTACGGTAATCCAGGCATGACGCGCAAGATGTTCTGCTCTTATTTGATGAAAGACGGAACAAGGTTCACGGACAAGGCAGGATGGGAGACAATGTCTTTTGTCGAAGAAACCAAGAACCGCGATCCGAGACTTTCGCAGTCCATCAGGACACCGGGCTACAAGAGAATCGGTTCCGACAAGGTGGAAGCACCGGATTTCAGCCATTCGGAAACTGGATATATGATAACCAAATATGTTCAGGGCGTAGATCTGAATGTGGATATGTTTGGAGCTGCCTACAATGACCTGCCGCTTATAAGAAGCGCAGAGGTTTATCTGAATTTCGCGGAGGCCAAAGCTGAGTTGGGTACATTGACACAGGCCGATCTGGACAAGTCAATCAAACTTCTGAGAGACCGCGTGGGGATGCCTAATATCGATTTGGAGGTAGCCAACAATTCTCCTGATCCATATCTTTTGGACAAGGCTACCGGTTATCCTAATGTCACAGGACCGAATACAGGCGTGATTCTGGAAATCCGTCGTGAAAGGGCTGTGGAACTCTTTGATGAGGGCTTCCGCTTTTACGATCTGATCCGCTGGAAGAATGGTCAGGCCATAACGCATAAGTTCCTAGGCATGTATATCCCTGGTCCTGGAACCTATGATCTCGACGGAAACGGCACTCCGGATGTATGCTTCTACAAGGACAATGAACCTGCAGGTCTTCCGACAGGAGTGGTCAGATGCAAGATAGGTGAAAGAATATTCTTCACGGAAGGTGATCACGGTTATGTGGACGTCACTCCTAATCTCCCTGGTTTATGGAATGAGGCTCGTGACTACTATTATCCGATCCCTACTAATGAGCTTACTCTTAATCCGAATCTTGAACAGAATCCGGAATGGACAAAATAAAGTTTTACGATATGAACAAGTATATTAATAGACTGTTTTTAGTATTTACGGTAGTGTCTTTTGCTCTCGTTGCTTCCTCATGTGGGGGAGGCAATAGGGCTGAAGACACCACCAAAGATCCTTGGGGATGGAATAAAGGAGACGAGGACAAAAAAGACGAGGATACCGGCTCGGAAAGCAAGACATATTATCCTAAAGAAAAAGGAAGTTTCAGGATAATGTCCTACAATATCGGTTGCTTTGGAAAGTACATCACATCAGTGACTGACAATGTGAAGATGGTGGCTGACATGATCAAGGAAATCGAGGCTGATGTTGTGACTCTCAATGAGTTGGACAGTATCAATACCCGTCACAATGTCAATGAGGTTGCACTCTTGGCAGAAAGTGTAGGAGGATGGATGTGGCATTTCGGCCGTGCCATGGCCTACAGGAACGGAGCTTATGGCAATGGTTGCATTGTTCCGAAGGAAACTAAGATCATTGACAAGTACACAGTCACACTCCCTAAACTCAGCGGTGCAGAGCAGCGTAGCATTGCCGTAGTGGAGACGGAGGACTATGTGATCGGCGCGGCTCATCTGGACCACACTTCAGAGCCTACCCGTCTAGCCCAGATAGCAGTGGTAAATGCTTGGGCACGTGAGCGTTATGAAAAGTGCTCAAAGCCGGTGTTCTTCTGTGGCGACATGAACGCGGATCCTGACAGCGAGACGGTCAAGACACTCAAGAATACTTGGGACATGCTGTCATCAACGGAATACACATTCCCTTCAAGAGGTGCCAAATCTTGTATAGACTACATATTCCATTACAAGAACTCCGCTGCAGTCAAGTTGGTGGGTGCCCACACGATGACCAGATTCTACAAGGGAGACGTGACGATGGCATCAGACCATCTCCCGATTTATGTCGATGTACAGTTTTAAATGACAAAACCAATGAGATCAAATAAAATAATACTTGCCGCAATGCTGACCACAATATTTGTGGCTTCCTGCAAAGAGGAATATGAGTACGAGAAGAAAGATCATATCGACTCGCCTGCGGTATTGGCTCTCAATGTCCGGGATGTTGAGGCTGAGGTGGCCTTGATGGCTCCAAAGACAAAATCCTACACGGTGGACGTGACCGCATCTTCCATAGCGGATGAAATGCTGTCCTTGACGATAGCTGCCGATCCGTCCCGCGTGGCTGACTATAACCAAGCGCATGGAACATCTTATGATGCTGTTCCAGGAGATGCCTTTGAGCTCTCTACCAATACGTTGATGTTGCCCCGTTACAACAAGACTTCGACAACGGCTCAGTTGACTCTCAAGAGCTCGGCGATGCCTGAGGACGGCTCTCTCAGGGTATTGGCGCTTTCTGTCACCAAGATAGAAGGCTCTGACAAGATCTCGCCAGAGTCTTATGGTACAGTGTTCATTCTTTTCCGCCGCAAGACTCTTCCTGCTTCAGGATTTGAACTGGGAACTGGAACAGAGGCAGATCCGTACATTATCCGTAACCAGCTGGAAATGATCAGTATGGTCAAGGGTATGAAGAGCGGAAAGACATACTTCAAACTGGATGCGGACATTGACATGTCAGACTATGAGGACTGGTCGCCGTTGAATGCTGCCGACCCTTATGACAAGGCGGTGGATTTCGACGGATGCGGTCATACCATAACAGGATTCAATTGCTCTTCAGATGCTTATACAAGTATGTTCGGAGTCATGTTGGGCTCATTCCGCAATGTTACTTTCGAGAAGCCTGTCCTGACAGTAGGAAACTCAAGCGCCGGCCTTCTTGGAGCGCAGTGCGGCAGCAAGGACGTCCCTACGGAAATCAAGAATGTGACAGTGAACGATTTGGTCATCAATATGAATGGTTCCGCAGAAGGGGTGGGCGGACTTGCCGGCCGTGCTGTAAATGTCAAGTTCTCTGACATAACACTGTCTGCCAATATCGAGGATGCCGACAAAGACGGAAAAGTCCCTGATTCAGTGGGTGGCCTGGTAGGAGTCGCTTCTGAGGTTCCTTCAACGTTCACAAACGTCCACACTTCTGGTGCCATTACAGGAAACCGTCGTGTTGCCGGCATGATCGGCTTCATTGTCGAGAACAGCGAAAATGTAGTGGTTGAAAAGTCTTCATCCGCTATGAATGTCAATGCTTTCGGAGAAAACACAGGTGGTCTGATCGGATATGCAGAGGGTGAACATCTTACAGTAAAAGACTGTCATTCAACAGGAACCGTTGAGAATAACGGAAACTATGCCGGCGGCTTGATCGGCTCAATGTGCGGATTCTCTACAATCAGCAGGTGCTATGCCACCGGAGATGTTCTCGCGAAGGCAGGAAACCATATCGGCGGCCTTGTCGGCAATGTTACACGAAGAGATAATGGCGGCACTACAATTGAAGATTGCTACGCTACTGGTAATGTCAAATTGACAGGTCCTAAGGGCCGTATGGCCGGAGGTCTGATTGGAGTTGTCGAGAATAGAAACGATATCACTGTCAGACGTTGTTATGCTACAGGTGACATATCATCCATGACATCAGTAGTCGGAGGATTGGTGGCTTTTGCGAAGTCAAATGTGCTGACCGACAACATCAACTTCAAGATGGAGCATTGCATCGCATGGAACAAGACATTGACAAACAAGGTCGGCAAGACTTGGAGTTCCGGTGCTGTCATCGCCGTATCCAATTCGGTGAACACATTGACAGGCAATTATCGTCGTCCGGACATGACATTCAATGATACGGACGGAAAGACGCTCTTTGACTGTGCTGACGCTTCACCGAGTGCTCCTCTTCCGTATGTGGTCGATAAGACTCACTATTATCCATATCACGGAATTGCAGCTCCGGCCGGTTCCACGATCACTTCTTTGGCAAAGACACTCGGCTGGCCGGAAAGTGTATGGGATCTGTCCGGCAATGAGCCGAAATTGAAATAATGTGATCTGGTATGAAAAAATTGCCTGCAATTATTCTGTCGGTTTTTATTATGGTTCCTTCCTGTGGAGGCGAAGGCGTCTCCAAGGAGGACCCTGACAATCCTTATATTTGGGGAGGCGGCAGTAATAAAGACGAACCTGGAAGTGAAGGAAAGACATATTATCCCAAGCCTGACGGGGCATTCCGGATAATGACCTACAATGTGGGCGCGTTCCACAAATACATTTCCGTGATGAACCAGAACATTGACCTTGTATCCAAAATCATAAAGGAAATCGAGGCTGATGTGGTCGGAATCAATGAACTGGACAGTATGAACACCCGTCACAATGCAAACCAGGTAGCACTTCTTGCCAAGGGACTTGGAGACTGGCAATGGCATTTCGGCAAGGCGATAGATTATAAAGGTGGGGCCTATGGCAATGGAGTAGTCGTGCCGAAAGGTGTCCGCATCGTGGACAAGTACACGGTTGCACTGCCCAATCCGACCAGTTATGAGTCCAGAAGCATTGCCGTTGTGGAGACCGACAAATATGTCCTTGCGGCTTCTCATCTGGACCATTCTACAGAGGACTATATCCAAATCCAGATCCAGGCTGTCAATGCTTGGGCGCAAACCAGATATGCCGGTTGGGACAAGCCTGTGTTCTATCTGGGAGATATGAATTCTGTTCCGACATCTGAGGCGATAAAGTCTCTTCTGACCTGTTGGGACATGATCTCCAGCAAGGAGAATACGGTGGGGACAATGCCGGCTACACGTTGCATCGACTACATCTTCCATTATAAGAAATCGGCTCCTGTGAAGGTGCTCGGAAGCCATACGATAAGCCGTACATATTGCGGCGACGTGTCGAAAGCGTCCGACCATCTTCCTGTTTATGTTGATGTGGTTTTTTAGGAAGTGCTATACATTACTTCCGAAAAAATCAGTAACTTTAAAAGTTGTATTGAAAACAATAAAATTTTTAACCATATAGACAATGAATCGAAAGGATTTTCTCAAGAGCCTTGGAGCGCTTACTGCCGGGGCGACATTCCTTGGTACAGGCGAGACTGTAAAGGCTGCCGGCAAGGCAATGGGTGTTTCTGTGGACAATTCCCTTTTTACTGACCCTGAAGTGGACTTTCCGGTCAAAGGACTGAAGGCAGGAGTCAAGAACGGCCCTGTCAAGGTGATTATCATCGGAGCGGGAAACCGTGGCCGCACTTATGCCAACTATGCGAAGATGTTCCCTGACTGTATGCAGATTGTAGGCGTGTCCGATATCCGCGAAAGCAGGAAGAATGCCATGGGAGACAGGTTCAATGTCCCTGAAGAGCATCGTTTCGGTGATTGGAGCGAAGTGTTCAGAGTACCGAAATTCGCTGACGCAGTGGTTATTTCCACACCGGATGACGTTCACTATGACCCTTGTATGAAGGCGTTGGAGTGGGGTTATGACTGTCTTCTGGAAAAACCGGTTGCACAGACAGAGAGAGAATGCACGGACATCGCCAAACAGGCCCACAAATACGGCCGCATAGTGGCTGTGTGTCACGTGCTCCGTTACAGCCCATATTTCAGGGCAATGTACCAGGCCCTCCAGAGAGGAATGATAGGCAAAGTAATAAGTATCCAGCACATGGAACCTATCGAGTGCCGCCACATGGCCCATTCATATGTCAGAGGAAACTGGAGAGATTCCAACCAGACCACTCCTATTATCCTCGCAAAGAGCTGCCATGACCTGGATATTCTCCGCTGGTTCGTGGGCAAACCTTGCAAGACCATCGTTGCGGACGGATCACTTACATGGTTCAAGGCTGAAAATGCACCTGAAGGAGCACCGCTGCGCTGTACGGACGGCTGTCCTCACGAAAGCACATGCCCGTTCTCCGCAATCGACGTGTATGTCCGCAGAAAACAGCATCTCGGAGTGTTCGACCTCAAGAATTCACGCGACGAGAAGGAAATCATGAGCAAGATTTCGGATCCTTCAAATCTCTGGGGACGCTGCGTATATCACTGCGACAACAACCAGCCTGACCACTTTGTGAGCGAAATGGTGTTCGAGGACGGAACCACGGCTTCATTCTCAATGGAAGCATTCACACCGTTCGGAGGCCGCCGCACCAGAATCATGGGTACGACTGGTTTCATCGAGGGCAATGGCTCTGAATTCACCATTTACGAATTCCGCAGCAACAAGAAGATACTCTGGAACAAGAAACTCGCTGATATTCCGGAGTACAAGGGCTCAGGACACGGCGGTGGCGACATGGCTCTCGTGTGCGATTTCGTGGAGGCGGTTTCATGGCAGGCTCCTGAAAAGCTGACCAGCACCATCGACGCTTCGATAGAAAGCCACGTAATGGGATTCCGTGCAGAGAAGAGCCGCTTGTCACACAAGAAGATAGATGTGACCAAATAATAATCAGACATTATGAACAGACTGTTGAAAATGATGCTGCCGGCGGCATTGATATGCGGATGCACCGGAAACAATGCCCCTGAACTGATCCCGGCAGAAAACTTCGCGGATACGGTAGATTCCAAACCGGTAGCGCTTTATACGCTGAAAGCCGGTGACATCACACTCCAGGTCACCAACTTCGGTGGCAGGGTAGTGTCGCTGTTTACCCCTGACAAGGATGGAAAACTTGAAGATATCGTAGTGGGCTACAATAATTTAAAAGATTATGTCACCCCTCCGGGAGAGCGTTTTCTCGGTGCCTGCGTGGGACCTGTCGCCAACAGAATCAGCCACGCATCGTTCATAATCAATGACACCACGTACAATGTTCCGGCCAATGACCACGGAGTCAATACTCTGCACGGCGGCTACAAGGGACTGGACAATGTCGTCTGGGATGTGCGTGACGTTACGGACTCGTCCATAACCCTGCATTACCTGCATGCTGACGGCCAGGAAGGATTTCCGGGCAACAAAAGCATTGACATGACCTATTCTGTGACGTCGAAGAACGAATTCAGGATAGACTATGCTGCTCAGACGGACCATGCCACGCCGATAAACATCACCAATCATCCGTTCTTCTGCCTGCGCGGAGAGGGCAACGGCACTGTTGAGGACTATATTATGCATATAAAGTCAAGTCACTACACGCCGACTGATTCTCTCAGCATACCTACAGGCGAGATTGCGGACGTAACCGGTACACCGTTCGACTTCAGGACAGCGCACAGGATCGGTGACATGATAGAAGAGGACAATCTCCAGCTGAAATACGCCCACGGCTATGACCATAACTGGTGCATTGACAGGGAAAGCAAAGACGGAGTGGAGATAGTCTGCTCGGTAACCGATCCTGAGACCGGCCGTCAGATAGATGTCTATTCAGACCAGCCTGGACTTCAGTTCTACAGCGGAAACTTCTTCAAAGGAGACAACACCGGCAAGTATGGAAGGCCGCTCGGATTCCGTTCATCATTGGCATTGGAGACCCAGTATTATCCTGACGCTCCTAACCAGCCGAACTTCCCGAGCATCATTCTGACACCGGGACAGACCTATCATCAGATCTGCATTTACAAGTTCTCGGTAAGCCGATAGCTTTCAGAAAACAGATTACTTTGTACGGGTGATTTTAGCGCCGAGCGCGTTAAGTCGCCCGTCAATGTTTTCATATCCTCGGTCAATCTGGCCGATATTGCTGATTACACTTGTCCCCTTGGCCGACATTGCCGCAAGCAACAATGCGATTCCTGCCCGGATGTCAGGCGAAAGGAGATTTCCGGCCTTGAGCTGCATCCTGTGGTCGTGTCCGATGACTACGGCCCTGTGCGGATCGCAGAGAATAATCTGCGCCCCCATCTCGATCAGCTTGTCCACGAAGAAAAGACGGCTCTCAAACATCTTCTGATGAATCAGCACGCTGCCTTTGCACTGTGTGGCGACCACCAGCATCACGCTCAGCAGGTCCGGCGTGAGCCCAGGCCAAGGAGCATCTGCTATCGTCATGATCGACCCGTCCATAAACGAATCGATTTCGTAACTCTCCTGCGATGGAATGAAAATGTCGTCACCGCGCTGCTCAAGATGGACTCCTATCCTGCGGAAACTCTCCGGGATAATGCCTAAATTCTTCCAGGAAACGTCCTTGATGGTAATCGAACTCCTGGTCAATGCGGCCATGCCTATGAAGCTGCCCACCTCGATCATATCCGGAAGAATCCTGTGCGATGCTCCGTGAAGCGATTCCTTTCCATTGACAGTCAGGAGATTGGAGCCGATGCCTTCGATTTCAGCACCCATTGCGACCAGCATTTTGCTGAGCTGCTGGATATACGGTTCGCAGGCCGCATTGTAGATCACGGTCTTGCCTTCAGCCAGACATGCCGCCATCAGGATATTGGCAGTGCCGGTCACGGAAGCCTCATCCAGAAGCATATAACTGCCGCTTAACCTTCCGGATGCAGGGGCTGTAAGGTAAAATGCCTTCCGTTTCTCGTCATATTTCTGCCCGGCTCCGAGATTCAGCATACCCTGTATATGAGTGTCCACGCGTCTGCGTCCTATCCTGTCGCCGCCCGGCTTCGGAAACCACGAACGCCCGAAACGCGCCAGCAGCGGACCGACCACCATCACCGACCCTCTGAGCGAAGCGCATCTTTTTATAAAGTCTTCACTCTCAATATATTCAGTGTCAATGTTGTCCGCCTTGAAACTCCAGCATCCCTTCTCTGCCCTCGTTGCCTTTACCCCCATTGCCTTCAGCAGGTCAATCAGGTTCTTCACGTCGAGTATTTCCGGGATATTGCTTATAGTTACCTCATCAGAAGTAAGAAGAGTAGCGCAGATAACCTCCAATGCCTCGTTCTTGGCACCCTGGGGAGTGATTTCTCCGCTCAGTTCATATCCGCCTTCTACTATGAATGTATTGTTTTCCATTTCTCAGTTCAGATTATTTCAACTTCCGGCTCCAGTGTGATGCCGAACCTCTCCTTTACAGAAGCCGTAATGTCGTTTTTCAGGTCAATGATTTCGCCCGGACTTGCGCTTCCTGTGGCATTGACAATCACCAGCGGCTGCTTTTCATAGACCCCGGCATTGCCCTGAGTGCGGCCCTTCCATCCGCATTGCTCGATCAGCCATGCAGCCGGAATCTTGACCCCGCCATCAGTAACATAATGAGGAACATCTGCATGGGCCTCCTGGATTTTCCGGAACACTTCCTCCTCCACGACAGGATTCTTGAAAAAACTGCCGGCACTTCCAATTTGCTCTACATCAGGAAGTTTGCTCCTTCTGATGGAGATCACTGCATCCCGTACCACCTGTGGAGTCAGCGCATCGGAACTTTCCAGCGACTCGGCCGGAATGCCGGTGATTCCGCTCAATGCTGTCCGTATGTGCCCGTAATCCAGTCTCGGATTTTTTGTCCGGGTCAATGCGAGTACCACATTGGTCACGATATATCTGCCTTTCATCTTTCCGGACTTGAATGCTGACGTCCTGTATCCGTAGCCGCATTCTTCAACTCCGAAATGGACGAATTCCTCCTCTACGGTGTCGTAGCAGTACACCTGGCGGATAATGTCAGAGATTTCCGCTCCGTATGCTCCGATATTCTGTACAGCTGCAGCTCCGGTTTCTCCCGGAATCAATGACAGATTCTCAGCGCCCCACAGTCCGCGTTCAGCAGCCCATCTGCAGAAATCGTCGAACAGTATGCCTGCTCCGACTGATACAAGTACTTCGTCATCAGACTGGTACAGGGCATCGTCAGAAGGCAGTTCATAGATGAATTTTATCGCAGAATGTAGAACGGTCCCGTGAAAATCGCCCGTAAAAAGCAGATTGCTCCCGCCGCCTATGTGTTTTACCGGTGAAGGGAGCGTACTGAATTCTAGGTCAATCAGGTCGGCAACGGAATCGTATTCGATGAATTTGTCACATTTGACCTTCATTCCGAAGGTATTGTGGCTTGTCAAGTCCTTATTTGCAGTTTTTCTTATCATTGTCTTTTACCGAGGGCGGCTGCTTGTCGCCCGTCCTACAAAAATAACCAAAAAAACCGGACTTGGGCCCATTTCTCTTTCGTTCTGCGTAAGTTTGTAGTACATTCGCACAGCTCCTGATAATCAATGCCCGGTGTCAGTGATGTCGATGACGATGGAGAGGCTGTTGCCTGAATCGTCCACAGCAGTGATACTGTGCTTTCCTGAGGAGGGACGTACTGTCATCTGATGTATGAAGCGCGTCTCTCCTATATATTTCTGGTCCAGGTGCCAGTAAACCGTGGCGTTCTTGACATGGTGCGCAAGATTCAGGACCAGGTCTCCGAGAGTGCCGTCATTCTGGCGTGCAAGGGTGATCCTGCTGCCGTTCTCGGGATAGATGAATTCCATTATCGGGGTTTCCGAAGAGACGGAAGTTCCTGAAACCGAGTCATATTCAGGATGCCTCTGGCGGTAGAACCACTCCATCGCAGGCGTCAGGCGGAACACATTGTGCCCGTTTTCCTGAAAATGATAAGGGCAGACAGCACTCCGCTCGCCGGCATCAGGAATCATGATACTTGTCTTGTCAGTACAGTCAGGTCCGGCAAGAAATCCAGACAGAGCGCATACTTCCGCATGATGAACCGGATGTTTCCATGCCGGATTCATTTCAGGGGAAGGGAACCAGTCAGGAGACGATGCCGGCAGCATATTGAATATCTCGAACATCACCGGGCCGGCAGTCCGCGCCCCGATCAGCGCCGGCGCCCCGTTCCCGGAAGCATTGCCAGCCCATATACCTACAGCGTAGGACGGCGTGACACCTACAGCCCACGCGTCCCTGTAACCGTAGCTCGTCCCGGTCTTCCAGGCGACTTTCTTTACGGAACGTATTATGTGCCAGTCGATTTCATCCGGCCTGTTCACCTCCTTCAGGGCATCCAATGTATAGAATATAGGTACAATGTCTTTGGCCTTACCTGTCATATACGCCCTTGCCATGTCAGCATAGGCAGCCGTAACCTCATCCAACCTGCATTCGCCGCCGCCAAGAATCAGCGACAGTCCGTAATCGGAAGCGGAACGGTCAAATGATGTAAGACCCCGCGCTTTGAGGTTTTCCAGGAATTTCCCGGTCCCGAATGCCTTGAGCAGATGGACGGTCGGGACATTGAGCGAGCGGCTGAGCGCCTGGGAAGCCGGCACAGCCCCGTCATAGGTAAGGTTGTAGTTCTGAGGCGTGAAACCATTGATGTTAACAGGAGTATCCGCGAGCAGGGAGTAGGGGAGAATCGTGCCGTCATCCAGTGCGTCGCAGTACAGGAACGGCTTCAGAATGCTTCCTGAACTGCGTGGCGACCGTGCGATATTCACATTGACCCCGGCCCTTTTCCTGTAAGGCGAAGAATTTCCGCAATACGCGATAACCTCGCCCGAAGCCACATCCACCACCACTGCCGCCAGGTCGGAAATCCCCTCCGCCGCCAGGTCGTCGCTTTTCCTGTCAATGCATTCTTCCACTCTTCGCTGAAGATTCAGGTCAATGCCGGTCTTCACATAATGTCCACGTTCCGGTGAGCCTTTTCCGGCAATGTCATCCACATAATGATGAGCATAGGACGGCAGCGGCTCCGGCTCGTCAGGCAGGGGTTCCCCTATAGCGGAAAGATACTCCATTTCAGTTATAAAGCCTCTGTCATTCAGTCTTTTGAGCAGGCGGTTGCGCTTCTGGACCAGCCTGTCCCGATTTCTTCCGGGCCTTATGCTGGAAGGAGAATTCGGGAGTACAGCCAGTGTGGCAGCCTCGCCCCACGAAAGTTCCGAGGACGGCCTTCCGAAATATCTCCATGCCGCAGCCTCAAGTCCCACGACATTGCCTCCGAACGGGGCGTGGGATTCATACAACTGAAGTATCCTGTCTTTGGAATATCTGAATTCGAGCCTTGTGGCCAGCACAGCTTCCGTGATTTTTTGCCACAAAGTCCTTTCCTTGCAGCGCGAAAGCCTTATCACCTGCATGGAAATAGTACTGCCTCCACTTACGATATGTCCAGATTTGGTGTTGATATACAATGCCTTGCAAATGGATACGGGGTTTACGCCCCAATGCCATCTGAACCATCTGTCCTCAAATTCTATGAGCGCTGTCCTGTATTTTTCCTTCCCCGCGCTTATCTCGTCCTCCCGCTCACCGGAGACAGGAAACCGCCATTGTCCGTCATCCGCTATCCTGGCACCCAATAGTTCGCCGGTTCTGTCCACGACCACGGTGGACCACTTGGTGTCGTGAAACAGATCACGCGGCAGGCAGAAGTAATAGCCCACGGCCAACACTGCTGCCACCACAAAGACAATACGTCCCCTCCTGGTTTTGGGGACGTATCTTTTAAGTTTCCTGAAGTCCATTCTATCTGATTACCTGTGCGGAACCCGATGCGCTTCTCGCAAATACATTGGAGTTGTACATATCCTCGCACGCTACCGCAGGCAGGACGAATGTGCCCTCATATGCGGCGCGGAGTCTGACCCTGAATTCTTTGTAGGAGTTCCTCGGCAGGCTGAAATAGAATATGTTGGCATTGTCCCGGATGTCCAGATAATCGTATTTTCCGTCGGACGGAACATCCTGTCCGGTCATGCGCTCATTTATTGTTTCCCAGCCTGAAGGAATCATTTCCGTCAGAGCGATATGTCTCAAATCTGCCGAAGCGGACGGGTTTGATACTCTGATTACTGCCGTGAATTCAGTTCCCTGTCTGACAGATGCCGGATTAAGTGTATTTCCGTCAGGACCTATATACCTGACATTCAGGCTGATGCCTGAAGAGCTGGCTGCCACGGACTCGCCAGGAAGTGCTCTTGAAACAGTGCTTACTCTTACGTAGGCAGGGCCGTCCGAGAAGTTCTTTACAGTGATGTTTCCGGAAGCAGGATCTGCTGATGCGCTTACCCTGCCGTTGTCGGACGGCTTGGCGGTAAGCCTGTTGGTGAGAGCACCGTCATTGACCTCGATATCGACATTGCTGCCGCCGGCATTTTTTGCCAGAAGGCTCATTGCCCTGGCTATGAATACGGATTCCTGAGTGGTCATTGACCATGGCTGCAATCCTTCCGAATACTCGCCCCGACATTGACTCTGGGCATAGACGATGGCCTCTGACGTGTTGCCGCTGCGAACGAGCGCTTCCAGTGCTATCGCCTTGTCCCTGAGCGGAGAACTGAATACCGGCGTGTCTGCAACCCATTCCTCAGGGGCTTCTGCGAGGCCTTCGAGTATGTTGTTGCAGATGTTCTTCTTGCCGCATACCGCATAGGTGGATGCGAGCATCATGGAAGCCTGCCAGCTGAGGTCTCCTCCTTCTTTCATCCTGTTCATGGCTGCCTCGTCAGACTTGCCTGCAACAGCGACGGTATAGAGTCTGTATGCCTGGGTAAGGTCGCTCATCCTATATACTTTGGCGGTACGGTAGTTCTGGATGCAGCGTTTCTGGAATTTGTGCCAAGATGAAAGCACACCGCTGTTCACATCGTATCCGTCAGCTTTGGCTTTGGACATGAACTCTCCTGCCATGGATGTCACCCATTCGTCAGAGACTGTTCCGCCCGGCCAGTATGTGAATCCGCCGTCAGGCAGCTGTCTGCCATAAAGTTCGGTCAGGATACCAGGTATCATTGCTCCTGCCTTCTCCGCATTTGTCTTGGAAAGCATCGGCATCGCGTAAAGGAGGCTTAGACCTCTTGCAGCCAACTGCTCGGAACAGCTGTGCTGATAATTGCCGATGAAGCTGAACAATGCATCCCAGTCAATCGAAGGATAACCGCTTGCTTCAACACGTAAACCGCATCTGTCGTCAGCAGCAAACGGCTTGAAGCTGAATGACTTGGTTTCGCCCTTTCCGATGAGCGCATCCTGAACCGATACTATTTCAGGAGAACGGTTCACGACTTCCAGATTTATGGTTTCAGTCATCTTGTGGCCGTTTCCGTCAGCCGAGATTGTGACTTTCGCGAAGCCTTCTCCGGAAGTGCTCAGGCTGAATCTGGTCATCTGCTCGCCTTTCTTTCCGAATGAAAGCGTCTGTGATGCGGAACCGTTGATGGCCACAGGACCCTCGCAGCGTACGGAAACATTGACATTGCTTATGCCGTCTTCCATTACGAAGACATTGACAGGAAGCGTTATGTCCTCTCCTACACCCGCAGAGCGCGGCAATGTCGGAAGTATCATCACAGGAGATGTCACAGGAACTGTTTTCTCTGCATTGCCATAAGCCCTGTCCTGTCCTGCCACAACCATTACCCTGACGCTTCCCACGTACATCGGAAGTGTGATCTTATGTGTGCGGGAGCCCGAATTTACTGTGAATGGACCGAGGAACTTGACGATCGGGTTGAACCTGTTTTCCTTCTTCGCCCCCTTGGTGAGTTCCTCGTCGCCGCCGATGCTGAACATTGCTGACAATGCGCCGCCGCACGAGCCGAAAACGTCATCGTACATATCCCATGTCCTGATGCCGAGAGCCTCCCTCTTGTACATCGTGTTCCACGGATCTGGGGTGCGGAATGCCGTCAGGTCCAGCAGGCCTTCATCTACGATGGCAAGCGTGTAAGTCATTGACTTTTTGTCCCTTTCGCTTACCTTGATGGTGAATTGCTCCTCAGGATGGATCTTGTCAGGCATCGTGATTACAGGATGAATGTGCGAGTTCTGGTTTTCCACCATTATCGGCCTCACGCCGTACATCCTTATAGGCAAGTCGTTGGACGTGTTCCAGTAAGGCTGGACCAATGTTATGTGTATGTAGAAGTTCGGCGACAGGTCTTCCGCAATCTTCAGTTTGTAGGCCGTATCGCCTGAGCCTGAGGTGCTTACCCATTCGCTCTTGAGAACTCTGCTTCCGTTTTCGATGGAACCCAATGCTCTTCCGTCTTTAGCGGCAGGGATATATACGGTAGCCGTCTCTCCCACGCTGTAAGAGTTTTTGTCAGTAGAGAAGCTCAGCATTGCCGGAGCATCCGGGTCCTTCCTGTCTGAACGTCCCCTGTAGGCAGGCCAGTCGGCGAATACGATGCCTCCGGACGCATGGCCGCTGTCAATGTCCTTGATATAGATGAGATACCTTCCCCACTGGTCGTCATTTGCGGAGAACGGGATATTGATGTCCCCGCTTCCTGAAGTGGTGCGGCCGGAACTGAAAGCGGACGCCGCCGAAGCATTGATATAAGAATCAAGCGGGTCTCTGCGGCTTTCCCACCACCAGCTCCATTTCAGTTTGAAGATTCTCCATTCGATGGTGTGTCCGCTCACGCGTCTGCCGTTGCAGTCCACCACCGCCACCGGAATATTGTGTGTCTTGCCGGTCTCCAGATAATCGCCGTCGGAAGGAAGTTTCGCTCCGACATATGCGGAATAAGGAGAATAAGGCATTGTCAATGTCGTGTAACTCTCATCTCCTCCGTCTTCCATCACGCTGCATAAGATGTTGGCTGTCAGCATTCCAGGCGCGTTCTGCACACGTGGAAGCGTTACAGAGGACTGTGCCTTGCCGTCCTGGCTCAGGCGCACATCGAGAAGATCCTTGCTGTAGGATTCGAAACTGCTTGCCGGGTCAATGAATCTGTACCCTTCCAGTCCTTTGAATGAACTCTGTCCCGGTTTCAATGTCATTGACACTTTTGCCGGAAGCGAAGCTGCTGCCGGTCCGGTAAGCCAGTTGGACGCTACCTTGACATTGACAGAAGAACCGCTCTTCAGCATCTCGGTGCCCAGATCGACATTGACCTTGAGCCTGTTGGGCTTGATGGCCTCCATCCTGAGCGACTTGTGGAACGTGGCGCCGCCTATCTTCACGTAAGCGTTCCACAGGCCTGTCGGGCTGTCAGCGACTGTCGGCACTGTAAATGTGTAGAACCCGTTTTCCGCTTTCCTGCAAACTTTTCTGGTAAAGAACTGGCCCTGAGGCGTATAGATGTCCATTATCGCAGGATGCGTGTCAGGGACTTTTTCATCACTGTGCAGAATCATCGTCAGATGGAGCGTGTCTCCCGGACGCCAGACTCCACGTTCGCCGTAGATGAAGCCCTTCATCCCTTTCTGCAGGATTTCCCCTCCGGTATCGAATCTGCTGAGAGACTTTTCATTGCCCTCGGTAACTTTCAGATAAGTTGTGGAATTGCCTTTGGACACGACTGCGAGGAACGGCCTGCCGGTGAGTTTCACCATTTCAGCACCGTTGGAATCGCTCTTTCCGCTTCCGATTTCCTGAAGCTGGTAGTTAAGAATCTTGATTTCGGCTCCTGAGACCGGCTCTGCGGAGATCAGGTCGCTGACTGCCACCCAAACCTGTCCGGCTGTCTTGCTGTCAGGCGCGTATTTGGTGATGACACCCAGATTTGAGACCTGGAAATTCCGTGAAGGGAAACTGTAATTCATATAGTATGAAGGAGTACGCGGATTGTTGCGGTCTCTCCAGTTGTATCTGCTCCAGTCGTAATTTCCATCATAATAATACGGATAAGGCTCATCCCAGACGGCCTCGTCTTCCTCACTCATCTGCCCGGAAGAAAGACTTATCAGATTGTCTCCGCCGAGGCTTCCTGCAGCATTGCTGTAGAGGTAGTATTCCTGTCTGAAGGATATCTTCATCCTGTATATCGCACCCGGCTCCTTGTTGAAAAGCCCTGACAGGTCCACCGTAAAGGCATTGTTCCTGGTAAGGTCCTTGGACGGGTCGGAGTCCAGCATAAGCGTGTTCTTATATACCAGTCGTCCCGCTCTGCGCAGACTGTTGTCTCCGTTTAAATCGTTGTCCTGCAGGAACATAGGGATATTCTTCGGATAGATTTCCAGGATACTGACATCCACTGCCCTGAGATTCTGGGCATGGAAAGGTATGACCAGATTTCTGGTGTCCGGCAGGATGTTTCCGTTGGAGAGAAATCCTGCATGCGGAGCAGGGGTGGATGTCGCCAATGTCTTCATCCAATTCTCTCCGAGCCTGTTGCCGTCAATATCCCTCACACCCTTGTCTATATCCAGCTGCATCTGGGCTTCGTCGTCGGATTCATAGTAGATCTTGATACGGTTGTCGGCCATGCTCATCGTGCTGCGGAGTCCGCTGCTGCTTCCGTAGCTGGTCAATGATACAAGTCCTCTCAGGTCCTGGCCCTGGCTGAGCGGCTGGGAGAATGTTACGTATATGTATTTGTCCTCACCGTCTGACTGTTCGGTGTCGAGTACTCTGAACGAGTCGGCCGAAGGTATACAGACTTTCAGTTCACTACATTCGGCAAACCCTGTTCTGCCAGGTTTGAACCTGACTGTCAATGTCTTGTCTTCACTTCCTCGTTTCAGCCCTGATGCGGTGAAGGTGAACCTGCGGGCATCTGCGGCATTGACCTCGAAAGCCGCCCCGTCCTCGTTCCATCCGAATTCCAGCAGCGATGCAGGCTCGCTGACCTCCACGTCTTCGCTCAGGGTCAATGTTCCCGTCACGATCGCATTTCCTTTGTCGTCCGCCTTGATGCTCATCGCGGTTTTCTGCAGAGAGGCCTGCTTCGGGGCAGTCGTGAAACTGAACTTGAAATTCTTGTGCTCGCTGTCGGTGGAGGCTACCTTCGAAAGATAGAATGTGCAGTCATATCTCTTGCCCGGTTTCAGTTCCCCGTCTTCCGGAATGAATTCCACCCTCTGCGATCCTCTCCATTTGGCTGTGCCCTTTATCGACGGAGAGAACTTGAAAAGGTCTTTTGCTCTGCTGTTCAGCTCGCTTTCTGTCCCGTCCAGCCCTTCTGCCGGAGAGACAAGTTCTATGACAATGTTGCTGCCCCCATTGACAATGCCGCCCGTATAGGCTTCAATATATTGCGCGAATCCGCTGTCCGGAGCGCTCTGCTGAGTGCCGCATCCTATAATTGTCAATGCTGGTATTATCGTAGCGAAGATTTTTCGCAAAATGTGGTTACCGTGCATACGCAAAAGTGTTTAAGTAATTATTGTCCAATACGTAAAGGTATGGATTTATTTTGGAATCTGCACTACCTGTTTCGGGTACTTTGTCAGTTTGTATGCCAAAATGTCACGATTCCGGTTGTGGCACGTCAGTTGAATTACAGATGTCCGGTTCCCGAGCGGAACAAGATTGACAAAAACATTAAAAATATAGAATTATGATCAGACCATTAGCAGACAGAGTGGTACTTGAGCCTAAAGAGGCCGAGACCAAGACAGCTGCAGGACTTTATATTCCTGATACAGCTAAAGAGAAACCTCAGCAGGGTAGAGTTGTAGCTTGCGGACCCGGAAAGAAAGACGAGCCTATGGAAGTCAAAGTGGGTGATGAAGTTCTTTACGGAAAATATGCAGGTACGGAAGTGACTGTTGAAGACAAGAAATATCTGATTGTACGTCAGTCAGACATTATGGCAATATTATAATATAGGAGAATTACATTATGGCTAAAGATATTAAATTCGACGTTGAGGTACGCGCGAAGATGAAACAGGGCGTTGACGCTCTTGCAGATGCAGTAAAGGTTACACTTGGTCCTAAAGGACGTAACGTGGTCATTGACAAGAAGTTCGGTGCACCACAGATTACCAAGGACGGTGTTACTGTAGCAAAGGAAGTGGAACTGAAGGACAGATTTGCCAACATGGGTGCGCAGATGGTCAAGGAAGTCGCTTCCAAGACCAATGAGCAGGCCGGTGACGGTACTACTACCGCTACTGTCCTCGCACAGGCCATCATCAATGTCGGTTTGAAGAATGTGACCGCAGGTGCAAGCCCGCTGGACCTCAAGAAAGGTATCGACAAGGCGGTTGCGACCGTAGTTGCTGAACTTAAGGCCCACAGTCAGGAGGTCGGTGACGACTACTCCAAGGTAGAGCAGGTAGGTACTGTTTCTGCCAACAATGATGCTACCATCGGCAAACTGATTGCTGATGCCATGTCCAAGGTAAAGAAAGACGGCGTCATCACTGTTGAGGAAGCAAAGGGTACTGAGACCGAGGTCAAGGTCGTAGAAGGTATGCAGTTCGACAGAGGTTATGTTTCTCCATATTTCACGACCAATTCAGATAAGATGGCGGCAGAGCTCGACAGCCCTTACATCCTTATCACTGACAAGAAGATTTCTTCAATGAAAGATCTGCTTCCTATTCTCGAGCCTATCGCAAGAGACGGCAAGTCACTTCTTATCATTGCGGAAGATGTTGATGGTGAGGCTCTTACTACATTGGTAGTGAACAGGCTCCGTGGCACTATCAAAGTTGCTGCTGTCAAAGCTCCTGGATTCGGCGACCGTCGTAAGGAGATGCTTCAGGATATCGCTACCCTTACAGGTGCCACCCTCGTTTCAGAGGAAAGAGGCTTCACTCTCGAGAATACTACTCCTGAGATGCTCGGTAAGGCAGAGAAAGTCACCGTCACCAAGGAGAATACCACTATCGTAGGCGGTGCTGGCAACAAGGAAGATATCGCAGAGCGTGTCGAACTTATCAGAAAGCAGATTGCTACTTCTACTTCTGAGTATGACAAGGAGAAACTTAAGGAGCGTCTCGGCAAACTCGCCGGTGGTGTTGCAGTCCTCTATGTGGGCGCTACCACTGAGGTAGAGATGAAAGAGAAGAAAGACCGTGTCGAGGATGCATTGAACGCAACCCGTGCAGCAGTCGAGGAAGGTTATCTTCCAGGTGGCGGTGTAGCTTACATCCGTGCTGCTGAGGCTCTCAAGAACCTCAAGGGTGCAAACGATGACGAGACTACCGGTATTCATATCGTTGCCCGTGCCATCGAAGAGCCGCTTCGTCAGATTGCTGCCAATGCAGGTGTTGACGGTAGCGTGATTATCCAGAAGATCCGTGAAGGCAAAGGCGATTTCGGTTACAATGCCCGTACTGATGAATATGTGAACATGTTCGAGGCCGGTGTCATCGACCCTACCAAGGTAAGCCGTGTCGCTCTTGAGAACGCCGCTTCTGTTGCAGGTATGTTCCTTACCACCGAGTGCGGTATCGCAGACATTCCTGAACCGGCTCCGGCAGCTCCGGCTATGCAGGATGGCGGATTGATGTAATCCCGCATTGAAATAAATGTAGCTTCGGCTACTTGCAGGTCCCGCTCCGTATTTTCGGAGTGGGATTTTTTTTTGTTATGTATATGTGTGGAAATATTTTTAAGATTCCTGAGGATTGTTAAATTTGTAGTTCGGTTAGAGATAACGCTTAAGCATTATTGTTACACGATAGCACTAAACTTTATTGAAAAGATGAATAGAATTTATCGCATTCTGACAGTTGCCGCAGTATTTGTTTTCGCGGCATGTAATCATGACCAGGTCAATGTACGTGAATCAGGGACGACATTTGCGCAGGAAGCGCTCCAGCCGTTTGTGGACAGCGGCCAGCTTCCGGGTGCTATAAGTGTATTATATAATAATGGTGTACAGGAGACCTGCTGCATCGGTTATGCGGACCCGAGAACGAAGCGCCCTATCACTATGGATGACGTGTTCATGCAGTGCTCCCAGACCAAGGGATTTTGCGGGGTGACCATTGCAAAGCTCGTTGAAGAGGGCAAGATTTCTCTGGACGATCCCGTTTCCAAATATCTTCCGGAATTCAGTACGCTCTGGGTGCTTGATGAAAAGACAGACAGTACAATGACATTGCACAAGGCGAAAAATGTGCTGACTGTCAGGATGTGCCTTAACCATACGGGCGGATTTCCATTCGAATGCAGTGCCAAGCGCAGAGATGTCCGTGGAGGCGGCTGGTCAGGCGGAGCGCCTATACGTCAGGTGGCATCCATTGCCGCAGAATCGCCTATCATGTTCGAGCCGGGAACGAGGGAACTGTATTCGAACACCGGCATTGACATAGGTGCCGCAGTCGTGGAAACCGTGACCGGAATGAAATGGGAGACCTATCTGAAAGAGACTGTCCTCGACCCTCTTGGCATGAAGGACACCTGGTTCTGGCCTACGGACAAGCAGTTGGACAGCAAGATAGAACTGTTCACCGGCAAGGACGGCGAACCGGCCGAATGGCTTGAGGAGAATCCGTGGGAACAGCGTCCGTACAATGATTCGCATGTTTTCGCGTCTGCCGGTGCTGGCCTGTGGACTACTGCCAATGACCAGCTCAAGTTCTATAAGATGCTCATGAATCTCGGTGTGGGAGACAATGGGGTCCGTATTCTCAAGGAAGAAACCGTAAAGTCCATTCTTGCGGTCAGCACCCGTCCTGAAAATATGGGTGGCTATTCACTTGGACTGTCAGCACCTAAAGAGGACAATGATGATGCGTGGTTCGGTCATGGCGGTGCCTGGGGAACGGATTGTATCGTGAACTGGCATAAAAAACAGCTCAGGCTCTGGGTGGTTCAGGAATCCGGCGGTCCGCGTTTCTGGAATGAAGCGATGGGGAAGGCAGCCGAGAGCTTCTTCAGCAGGGAAATCGACAATTCCTCTGACGCCTACGTAGGCCGTACCCAGTAAATTTCCCTTAAACTAATTGATAACCGATGACTTACGACTATTGCTGCTCCCGTGACGGACACGGACTTGAGATTCCGGGATTCTCCGCGGTCTTTATCCAGACGTTCAGTATAAAGCAGGAGCTCCAGTTCTTGCTCCCGGACTGTTATGTCCGTCATCTGCCGGGTGACGAGGATTACGTTTTCCATAAAGACAAGTTCGTTTACGAAGAAAAAGCAGATGCATTGGCCATTCCGATTGTGCCGATGGGCAGAAGCATTGAAAAACAGATATTTGTCCTGCGCAATGAAGGGAAATCTCCTGACGAGAAAAATGTCAGGCGCTTCTCTCTCCGTGGCTTCGATTTCGAGATGCCGATAGAGCCGGAAGAAGATGAGATCGAGCCGAGGCTGCTCAAGTGTCATGTCAATGTTGAGATGTCATTGTTCTTCGGCAACACCGTATCCATCACCTATCGCTTCCTTTTCAACGGTCATTCCGGGACATTGTCCGCGCCGGTCGGCATTGACCATATAATAGCATTGCTCTCGACTTGGCTCGGGGCTGAATATTGGAGCCGCGATGTGAACGAGTCCTGCGAGGACGGAGCTTCGCGTACGAATATCAATCTTGAGGGGGACTTCAAGGTGGAGAACCTCTTTTTCAGCGAATTGGGCGACCCTCTGGAGGAAGGGGTGTGTCTGCCGATGGGTAGCGGAGAGAGGGGCTTCGGAAAAATAGCCGTAAGGTACAAGCGTTTTATCTACAGATGCTGCACCAGGCTCAGCAAGTCTCTGAGTGGCGAGGAGAAGGCAAAGTTCCGTAAATGCTTGAAAACCACGCCGGTAAGCATTGTCAATGATTCCCGCTTCGCGATGGTTGACTTGTGGGAGGATATCCGCCATCCGCTTCCTGACGGAACCGACCTGTTCAGCAACGACAGGCCTGACAGGATGACGGAAGCCCAGATAGTCAGCCATATACGTGATTTCCACAAGCCTGAGCTCATCGGTCTTATGACATTGTATCCGGGCGAATGGCCGTACAGGGATGCGGAAGCTTATGACGATGTGTGCGGCGAGAACATTGCCATTGATACGGACGACCTTGTGCTGGTCAACAGCAATATGAGCATTGTCCTCGGGACTTACGGGCGTCGGGGAGATGGGCAGGAAACCGCGGGAACGGTGGAAAAGAAGGGAGTGAACTGGGCGGAGCATCTCAAGGAACGTGCGCGTTATCATGTGTCCTGGCCGGAGTATCTGCTTATCCTGCAGATGGTTCTGGCCAAGAAATACGTGATTGGACGTGCGAATGATGTGCTTATTGATGCCACATTGTCTGCCTCCAGTACCTCGTCATTGGATCTGATAGGCCAGAATGCCAAACTCAGCATGCGTCTGTCAAGGATGGTGCTGCAGCTGGACGTGGTGAAGTATTCCAAGTTCGCTTCACATAAGGTGATGTTCGACCGTACCACCAGACGGCTGAATCTGGACAATGACCTTGACCGCCTGAATGAGATGATGTCGATGGTGGACAGCAGTCTGCACAATCTGAGCGATTTCAAGTCAATGAAATCAGACTTTGTGCTGAACTTCATATTGGCCATCATCTCTGTGGCATCCACGTTCGAGCTCTTCTTCCAGCAGTCTGAGATGCCGTTCCTTACATATTTCGGTATCCAGTCCAGTCATCTGGCGGCCGTAGTCGTTATGGTGGTCGCCTGTGTTACGATATTCGGTATTCTTCTGGTCGTTTCCAAAACAATCCGCAGCATCGTTTCACGAATTAAAGAAGTATTATATTAGCGTCAATAAGTTATGAATGATATACATATTAAGCCTGCGACAGTTTCCGACAAGGAAGCTCTTGCGGACCTGTTTTATGCGCATCTGTCGGAGAATGTCGAGTACATTTCACATGGCGAGATGCAGATGGGAATAGGGCATCTGGTTTTCAACGGTAAGGAGTACGTTCCGCAGCTCGATGCCGATACCCGTCATCTTTGGCTTACTTATATAGAGGAACATATGACCGCTGAAGGGATGGCTGTCTATAAGGCTGAAGATTCCACAGGAGCTCTGCTCGGATTCTGTGTTCTGGAGACCGATTCGGACGGAGGAGCGCCATTCGGCGTCTTATGTGATATTCTTGTCAATGCTGAGGCTCGCGGCCGTGGTGTAGGCAGCCGTTTGTTTTCTGCTGCCGAGGATTGGTTCAAGAGCAGAAATCTGAAAGATGTTTATCTGGAGTCTGGAAAAAATAATCACAATGCCCACAACTTTTTTATCAGACGAGGTTTCATGAAAGTTTCGGAAGTTTACTATAAAGGAGAGTAATAGTCTTCATCTTATTGTTAGATAATTGGTTAGGTGCCCTGTTGACGGTGAGGTCAACACCTTTGAGATGTCATTCCTATGCTTTTTATGGATAAAAATGGCTTGCTGAAGTGATTGTATATCAGCTATATGAAACGTCTTACCCACGTTTCGGGCGCGTCCTGAAGGGATTCGGTCGTGTTGCGTAAAAAATATTTTCAGAGATGAAACGTGTGGGGATTCAGTGACTTAAAATGATGCAATAGGGGTGCGTGAAGAAAAAAAAGTGAAAAAAAGTGCGTGAAAAGTTTGCAGGTTCAGAAAAAGTGCCTACCTTTGCAATCCCGTTACGAAACAAGGGCACCTCACTGAGGACCTGAGATGAGTTCGGGAGTCAGAAATAGAGTGCCGGAAGGCACTGAGTATGACGGAGTTGATTGAAAAGACTGGAACGAAAGTACAAGGAAGCAAGTACCAACAACACAAAAATCGAGAGCGTTGATTTCTTTATGAAATTGAGAGTGCCGGAGTCGAACTTGAAGAATAAGAAATATACAAAGAAGAGTTTGATCCTGGCTCAGGATGAACGCTAGCGGCAGGCTTAACACATGCAAGT
>ENA-ORND01000148-ORND01000148.1-human-gut-metagenome-genome-assembly--contig:-NODE-148-length-70048-cov-9.049462_pt1 | contig 70048 bp, 64 predicted proteins | sample MGYA00242111_ERZ509014 | MGnify/ENA primary metagenome ERZ509014 (study PRJEB26280, sample SAMEA2338694) | human gut metagenome | biome: human gut; feature: human-associated habitat; material: faeces... | reverse complement strand
TAACCGTGGCTATTTTATGGAAACCTACAGTCAGCGTGATATGGAAGAAAACGGAATAAACATCAATTTCGTTCAGGACAACCAGTCAATGAGCGTGAAGGGCGTACTTCGTGGCCTTCATTTTCAGAAGAATTTTCCGCAGACAAAATTGGTAAGAGTTATTAAAGGCTCTGTATTTGATGTAGCTGTTGATTTGCGTTCCGGCAGCGATACATACGGCAAATGGTACGGTATTGAGCTTACAGAAGAAAATAAAAAGCAGTTTCTCATTCCAAGAGGCTTTGCACACGGCTTTCTTGTGCTGAGCGATACAGCAGAATTCTGCTACAAGTGCGATGACTTCTATCATCCCAACGACGAGGGTGGAATGGCTTGGAATGACCCTGAAATAGGCATTGAATGGCCTATGCTTGAGGGTGAGTATAAAGGCAATGCAGATTCAGAGGGATACACTGTTGACGGCACACCTCTTAATCTTTCAGATAAAGATAAAAAGTGGCTTGGATTGAAAGATACATTTAAGTTTTAATTAGTTTCAGGTGAATTTCAATTATGCAGACTAAAATCAGGGTATTACATATTGCACAGGCCGCAGGCGGTGTTGACAGATATTTGCGATCACTTTTGAAGTATTTTGATCGTGAAAAATTTGAAAACATACTTTTATGCTCATATGATTTTAAAAAAGATGATTATGATGAAATAACCGATGATTTCATTCAGATTAATATGCAGCGTGAAATCAGTGCCAAGCACGACCTTTCTTCCGTCAGACAGGTAAGAAAAGTTATTAAATCACTTAAACCCGATGTTGTTTATATGCATTCGAGTAAGGCAGGTGCTATCGGAAGAATAGCTGACCTTGGAATTAGTAATATCAGAATTTACAATCCGCATGGTTGGGCATTCAATATGGATTGCGGTAAAAAAAAGCAGGCAATGTATCGCATTATTGAAAAGATGCTTGCTCTGTTTACCACGCAATTTGTTTGTATTTCAGAGGCAGAAAAAGAATCGGCTGTTCAGAATAAAATTGCACACACTGAAAAGTTTAATGTTATTCTGAACGGAATAGACATTGAAAATTGTAACAAACAGCTTAATAACGGAATTTCAAGAGAAAAAATCGGAATACCGGAGGATGCCTTTGTAATAGGACAGGTTGGCAGAATTTCAAAGCAAAAATCCCCCGATGTATTTATCAGAGCCGCCGTAAAAATCAAAGATGCTATACCAAATGCGTACTTTGTACTTGTCGGCGACGGTGATATGAAAGACGAAATTTTGCAGTATGCCAAAGAAAACGGTATTGATAATTCGCTGAAAATTACAGGCTGGGTTGAAAATCCTCTTAGCTACGCAACTGTATTTGATGTAGCTGCACTTCTCTCACGCTGGGAGGGCTTTGGTCTTGTGCTGCCTGAGTATATGCTTGCACAAAAGCCGATTGTAACGTGTGAAACGGACGCTATTCCGACTTTGATTGACAACAGAGTAAACGGTCTGCTTGTACCGGTTGAGTCGCCACAGGCTGTTTGTGATGCCGTTACGGAGCTTTATAATAATTCTCAGCTCAGAACACAGCTTATTGAAAACGGGAAAATAGCAGTATATGAAAAATTCGACGCACAGAGGGTATCGGACGAGCATAAAAAACTTATTTTTAATTTATTATGTGATAAAAAGAAATAAGGAGGGTGTATTTTGAATACTCCGCTAATTACTGTTATTATACCGGTTTATCAAGTTGAAAATTACATAAAACGATGCATTGAAAGTGTAATTAGCCAGACATATAGTAATCTTGAAATATTGCTTGTTGATGACGGTACTCTTGATGATTCCGCTAAGATTTGTCAGGAATATGCTGATAAAGATAGTAGAATTACCGTGTTACATAAGAAAAACGGTGGACTTTCTGATGCAAGAAATTATGCTTTAAATATTATGAATGGCGAATATGTAACTTTTATTGACAGTGATGACTATGTAACTGTTTATTATGTTGAACATTTGTATAAAGCTTTATTATGTTCAAATGCTGATATGTCTATAAGCTGGTTCAAAAATGTTTTTGAAAGTTATCTCCCTGATAAGAACGATTGCAAAAAAGAGTTACAAAATTTAGAAGTTCTTTCATCTGCACAGTGTCTTGAAAGAATGTTCTATCAAAATTTTATTGAAATATCAGCTTGGGGAAAGTTATATAAAAGTTGTCTTTTTGATAATTTAAGATATCCTTTTGGTAAATTATATGAAGATATTCCCGTAACGCCGGTAACAGTTCAAAGAAGCAATAAAATTGCGGTTATAAAAAATGTTGATTACTTTTATTTTCAGAGAAAAAATGGTATTCAAAATATGTATTTTAATCCATCTAAATTGAATGCTATTGAAAATATGACTGTTTTAAGAAAATTTATTGAGGAACAGTCGCCGAAAAATATTGATGCATTAAATTGCAGATATTTCAGTACTGTAAGTAATATTCTTTTTCAGATTAAGGATAATGATCATAATACTGAGAAAAAAATATTATGGAATGAACTTAAAGCTTACAGAAAGTCTGTATTACTTAACGGCAAAGCACGAAAAAAAGCACGCATTGCTGCTTTTTTAACTTATTTTGGTTATACAATTACAAATTTTGTTTACTCAAAAACACAGTGGAGAGGCAGTAATTTGTGAATTAATAAAAGGGGAAAATATGAAAGTATCAGTTGTTATGACTACATACAATGGAATAAGGTTTCTAAAAGAAATGTTGGATTCTCTAAAAAACCAAACTCGAAAAATAGATGAAGTTATTATTTGCGATGACAGATCTACAGATAATACCGTTGAATTTATCAATGAATATATTGAAGTATATAACCTGAAAAATTGGAAAATAACTGTAAATCATCAGAATCTGGGTTGGGAAAAAAATTTTTTAAATGCTTTAAATTCTGCTAACAATGATATTATATATCCTTGTGATCAAGATGATGTTTGGCATCTTGATAAAATAGAAAAAATGACTGCTGCTTTTGAGAAAAATGACAATATTTGGTTGTTGTCATCAGGGTTCCATTCCTTATGTGAAAACGGCGGTATACCCGAAATTCAAAATCCCGTACCCACTGAAACAGCCGAAATTGTCAGTCGTGTAGTATTTAATGAAAAGTATTATCAAATACTTCGTCCCGGTTGTACTATGGCTTTCAAAAAAGAACTTCTACCTTTATTTGTTAAAAATTGGAAACCCGGAACTCCTCATGATGCTGTACTGTGGACGATTGCGGCTTTACTAAGAAAACTTTATATTTATGATGACACTTTGATTGAGTATAGGCGGCATGACAGCAATGCATCCAATGAAATTATACATGGTTACAAATATAGAGTTAATGCGATTAACCGTACCATAATAATAAATAATTGGTATTTAAATTCAGAATATTTTGACGAAAATAAGTTACAGATAGTTCAGAACTGTACAAATTGGTGTGATTATAGATATAAATTAATTGTCGAGAAAAAACCATTTTATTGGTTTAAGCTTTTCAGATATAGAAAATATTATTTGAATTTAAGAAAAAATTTTGGCGATATTTATTATTTTTTTAAAAGCAAATAATTACATATTTTGTTTAGGTGAGATATATGAAAGTATCGGTTATCACGTTGCAGGGAATTAGAAATTATGGTTCGGTTTTGCAGGCTTTTGCAACACAAGAGCTGTTTAAAGAGTATGCAGAAGAGGTTGAGATTATCAATTATGTTCGCCCTGATGCTGCTTCTGAAAAAGGATTAATAAATTATTGGTCAAAGGGAAATATTATCAAGAAAATAATTATTTATCCGACCGTCAAAAAATGGACAAAAGTTTTTGATGGCTTCCTTGCCAAAAATGTTAATTTATCAAAAGAAAGATATGTTAATGAGGAAGATTTTAAAAATTTTCCATTAAACTCAGATTATTATTGCACAGGTAGTGATCAGGTTTGGAATTCCGGATGGAATCAAGGAATACTTCCATCTCTTTATCTTAGCTTTGTTCCGAAAAATAAATATAAGTTTGCTTATGCAGCGAGTTTTGGCGCCGACAAACTAAGTCCTGATGAAATTAAAGCAACGAAAAAATTTATTGACCAGTATAAATACATATCCGTTCGTGAAAACTCGGCAGTAGATATTCTCATTAATCAATACAATTATGATGAAGCTAAAATAACCCATTTACTTGATCCCACTGTAGCCATGCCCGCTCATTTTTGGAGAAAATACAAAACAACAAATAAAATAAAGGGTAATTACATTCTTATATATAATTTAAACAGAAGTAAAGAATTTGATAACTATGCGGTTGAACTATCCAAACGGACAGGTCTTAAACTTGTGAGATTTTGCACAAGATATGATCAATTTTATCGTCCGGGAAAAAGTATGCTTGTGCCTGAAGTCTTTGATTTTGTAACCCTTATTGACAACGCAAAATATGTTTTAACCGATTCTTTTCACGCAACTGCGTTTTCTATGAATATGAATACAGAACCGATTTGTGTTTATCCAAAAGAGTATGGAGGACGATTGCATAGTTTCCTGACTCTTACTGATTCGCTCCAAAGACATATAACGGATTACAATGATTTTTATGTAGTTAATCGAAGTGTTGATTTTAATAAGGTTAATGCTATACTTGACAGCGAAAGAAACAAAACAAGAGAATTTCTTGATAAGATATTTTCAAGAGATTGATTAGAGGTAATTTATGAAAAATGATAAAGTAGTTTTATTTGAAGAGAAAAAAGACTGCTGCGGTTGTCAGGTATGTATGAATGTTTGTTCCAAAGGAGCAATCACAATGAAAGAAGACGAGTTTGGCTACCTTTATCCTCAAATTGAAGATAGTAAATGTATGTCTTGCGGAATGTGTAAAAAAGTATGTGCTTATCAAAACGGTTCTCAAACAAACTATACAGAAAAATCTTATGCTGCTGTTTCAAAAAGTGAAAATATTATAATGAAATCAGCTTCAGGCGGCGTATTTGGACAACTTGCAAATGATTTTATTTTAAATGGCGGAGTTGTATTTGGCTGTGCATATAAACACATCAACAGTGAGCTGATACCTATACATATAAAAGCCGTAACTATTGAAGATTTACAAAGAATTCAGGGTTCTAAATATGTACAAAGTAATACAGGCTTTGTATATAAAGAGGTAAAAAAATGTCTGATTGAAGGTAAGCAAGTTTTATTTTCAGGCACTCCTTGCCAAGCCGCAGCATTAAGAAGATTTCTTGGCAATAAATCATATGATAACCTTTTTATTATTGATATTATCTGCCACGGTGTACCAAACTCAAGAATTTTTAACGATTATTTAAAACTGCTTTCTAAAAAATCAGGAAAGGAAGTTGTTGATTTTAGTTTCAGAGAAAAAGGCAGTGGTTGGGGGCTTTGTGGTAGTGCATCATACCTTGATAAAAACAATTGTTTTACTAAAAAAATTATTCCTGCCGGACTTTCATCCTATTATACATTGTTTTTAACATCGGTAATATATAGAGAAAACTGTTATTCCTGTCCATATGCAGATGCGAATAGGATAGGAGATATAACTATAGGAGATTATTGGGGAATAGAAAAACAACACAGTGAATATCTGACAGATAACGGCGGAGATATGAGATATTCAGACGGAATTTCATGTATTCTTGTAAATACTGAAAACGGAGAAAAACTCATAAACAACTATGCTTCCGGATTAAATTTAAAGCCTTCTACATTTGATAAAATAAAGCAACAAAATGAACAACTTGTAAAGCCGAGTAAAATGAACTCATTGAGAGATAAGGTTTTGAAATTGTACAAAGAAAAAGGATACGTAGCTGTAGATAACCGGTATAATAAAAATCTTGGTATAAAAAAGTACTTTTATTTGGCTTATTCAAAAATGCCAAAATCATTTATGCAGTTCATAAGAAAAATTAAGTAGTCAGATAAAAGCACTATTATAGGGTAAACAAAAATTTTGATATGAAGTGCTTTTATCATTCAAAAAAATATTACAATGCAAAATTTTCAGGTAAATCAAGAGCTTTTACATTATTGGCAAACGGCTTTTTAAATTTGGATTACGGCTTAAAAAGACTTTTGATGCTGTTTAAGTAATTTTGCAATAACAGGAGATGTATTACATTGGCAAAGATTTCTGTTGCTATGACTACATATAATGGAAGTAAATATATAATTAAACAGCTTGATTCATTGAAAAATCAATCAAGAAAAATTGACGAGCTTGTTATTTGCGACGACTGCTCTACTGACAATACCGTAGAGTTAGTAAACGATTACATTAAATCCAATAACCTTGAGGGTTGGAATATATACAGTAATGAAAATAACCTTGGATTTATTAATAATTTTAAACAGGCTATAAAAAAAACTACCGGTGATATTATTTTTCTCTGCGATCAGGATGATGAGTGGTGTGTTAATAAAATCAGCACTATGACCGATATAATTGAGAAGAATAATCAGGTAAAGTTACTTTCCTGTTCTCTTGCGTTTATAGACGAAAACAGCAGGTCATACACACCTTCAAATATTCCGTTATGGTATGGAAAAATGATTTCCACCCCGCAGAATGAAATCACTCCGATAGACTTTATTAATATTTGCAACGTCAATTTTGCTCCGGGTTGTACAATGTGTTTTACAAGAGAAATATGTGATAAATATTGTAATATGGATTATGAGTACGAGCTGCCGCATGATTGGCTGATTGCTTTGATTGCATCTGTTGATAACGGTTATTACCATTTGAATACATCGCTGACTAATTACAGAATACATAGCAGCAATACAATAGGCGTTAGCAAAGCAAAAAAATCAGAAAATGCAGAGCAACAGTTATCAAGGCTAAAAGGACTTAAAAGCAGACTTTTATTTTCTGCTAATTCAACATACAAGAATAAAGAAGAAGTTAATAAATGCATTAATTATGTAGATAAGCGTATTAGCTTATATAAAAACAGGTCTTTTTCAAATCTAATTGCCGTATTAAAGACATCAAAGTATGCTAAAGGTATGTGCAAAAATGTTTTGCTTGTAGATGCAAAAGATATATTATTTTATCTTCATATTATTTTTTAGTTTTAAAAATATATCAGCATAAATATTTATTATGTAATGGATTTCTTATTATGAAAAATAATATCAATGATGTCTTTGCTTTGCCGGAAATAATCGTTTAAGAATAAGGGAGATCTTTAAATGGCACCATATATTGTGTGTTTTGTGCTGACATGCACAACTACATTCATATCGAGTTATTATAAAAAACACGGTCGCCGAGTCGAGTTTTGTTTTTTTTCTCTCATATCCATATTACTCCCATGCCTTTTGGCAGCATTAAGAGCTAATACTGTCGGAACGGATATGTTGATTTACGGAGAGAGATTATTTAATACTTCACTGAAAACTTCATTTTATGACTTCGTTATTAATAGAGATAAAGAATGGCTGTACTATTTTTTGGTGTATATTTCTTCACACGTATTCGAGGATATACGGTTTCAGTATTTTTTCATTGAGTTATTAACCTTTGCTCCTATATATTTAACACTTATGAGAGATAAAGAGTCCAATAGGTATGCATGGCTCGGATTGTGGGTATATTTCTTCTGGCTGTTCCCGTACTCATTGAATCTTATGAGGCAAAGTATAGCAATATCAATTATTTTCTGGGCATTCAAATATGTAGAACACAAGTGTTTAAAGAAGTATGTCATATGTGTTTTGATAGCGTCAATGTTTCATGTTACGGCATTGATAGGAATAATAATCTATCCGCTGTATTATATAGTGACTTATTCAAAGGAAAATATAGATAATAGATATAGCCTATCTGATAACAAAAATGTACGTTTTTGGAGAATTGCCAAAAAATACGGGCGGTACATACCTTGGCTTGTAGCTGCTTTAGCTGTTGTTTTATTATTCCAATACTCGCAACTGGTATCAATACTGAATTATTTTGATTCAGAAAGCTTTGGCACATATTATGAGAATATGTCACATAAAACCAGTCTGCCTATTATCAGAAATTATGTGCTTATCGCATTACCGATATTTGCATTATATTTATTGAATCGGAAGTATTACGAAAATAGTGATAAGCAATTAAGAGCGTGTTTTACATTTTCCTTGATTAGCGTAATTTTATATCAAGCCGCAATGATTAGTTCTCAAACTTACAGAATAAGCTTGTATCTGCACATTTTCTGGCCCTTATTTATTGCTAAATACATAGCGAAAACCAAATCGGCAAAGACAAGATTCTTATATATATGCCTGGTAATGATTTTATCTGTTCTGTTCTGGTATATATTTTTTGTGAAATCGGGATGGTGTGAGATTATACCTTATGTTATGAGGTAGCAATTTTGACAGACAGATGTTACCGACACTCAGTATCTGTTACGGTACAGCATTTTGTTCTTGGAAAAGGACTCTGAAAACTACTACTTTATTTTACAAGGAGAAGGTTATGGAAGATATCAAGGTGAGTATATTTGTTCCGACATATAATCATCAGGATTATATAGCTCAGGCTTTGGACAGTATTTTAATGCAGAAAGTTGATTTTAATATTGAAGTTTTCGTCGGTGAAGATTGTTCAACAGATAATACCCGTCAGGTACTGAAAAATTATGAGATGAACCATCCGCACGCACCTATTCAATATTTTTATCGGGCAACCAATATGCTTAAACAGGGTTTGAGCAATTCCTATGACCTAAAAATGAGGTGCAAGGGTAAATATATTATCGGATTGGAAGGGGACGATTTCTGGACCGATCCGTATAAGCTGAAAAAGCAGGTTGAGTTTTTGGACAATCATCCTGAATATATTGCCGTGGCACATAATTGCATAGTTGTAGATAAAAATTCTGAACCTACTGATGAAAAGTATCCCGAATGTAAAGATAATGAATATACTATTGAACATTTTGTCAGCAGAATAATGCCGGGGCAGTATACTACTTTATTGTCGCGTAATATTTTTATAGATGATGCAATAGATAAAACGTTGCTTCAGAAAAGATTATCTCCGGGAGATCAATTATTGTATTTCACTCTCTTATGCTATGGCAGGATTTCCTGTATTCAGGAAAAAATGAGTGCTTATCGCCATATCACTAATGGCGGTTCTTCATTTAGTGCAACTTACTCCTATACATATGAAAAGGAAGAGCGATGGTACTTTAATTTAATGAAATACGCAGAAAGATTTAATGATCGGAAAATAGTTCATTACACTGAATATCTTTACTTATGGAACATAAGAACAGGACAAAAAATAGAGCATATTTCAAAAGCAGAATCATGGAATGATTTTAAAAAAATCAAAGATAAGGGTATAGCGTTATTATTGTTTGCAGTTGCAAAAATAAGGAAAAAAATTTTGAAAAAGGAATTAGTACTATAAACCGCAGAAATTTTGGGCAATATGGCGTAAAATATGCAAGCAAAATGCGCAAACAGCATTTATGCGTGATTTAATCAGTGGTTCCTTAGATATTCTGCAATTTATCGGAACGAAAATTCTCGAAAAGAAGAAAAGGCTGGTGGAAAATAGGTATGAATTCAAAAGGAAAGGTATTTTCAAACTTCTTTTGGCGGTTTGCCGAAAGAGTCGGTGCACAGTTAGTTGCTTTTATAGTTTCAATAGTTCTGGCCCGTATTCTGGAGCCGAGTGCATATGGCGTAGTTGCCTTAATAACAGTAATCACGACAATTATGCAGGTGTTTGTTGACAGCGGATTAGGAACTGCATTGATACAAAAAAAAGATGCCGATAATTTGGATTTTTCAACTGTATTTTATACGAATATTGTTTTTTGTGCATTACTGTACATAGGGTTGTTTTTTGCTTCGCCATATATTGCAGATTTTTACAATGACCCGAATTTAGTGCCGTACATCAGAGTGCTGGGATTGACTGTACTTATTTCCGGAATAAAAAATGTTCAGCAGGCGTATGTTTCAAGACATATGATGTTCAAAAAGTTTTTCTTTTCTACGTTAGGCGGAACTCTGACTGCCGGTGTAGTGGGTGTGATTATGGCTTTGCTGGGAGCCGGAGTATGGGCTCTGGTAGCACAACATGTTATTAATCTGTCTATTGATACTTTTATTTTATGGATAACTGTAAAGTGGAGACCAAAGCTAAAATTCTCTTTTACCAGATTAAAAGGCTTGTTTTCATTCGGATGGAAATTATTAGCGTCAGCACTTATTGATACTGTATATACAAATATAAGACAACTGATAATAGGAAAACTTTATTCCTCCGCAAATTTGGCTCAGTATAATCGAGGAAGGCAATTTCCATATCTGATTATACTAAATGTCAACGCATCGATAGACAGTGTCTTGCTGCCTGCAATGTCTAATGAGCAGGATGACGTTCAAAGAGTTAAAGCTATGACACGAAGATCAATAAAAATCAGTACATATATTATGGCACCTTTGATGCTGGGACTTGCTTTTGTCGGAGAGCCTCTTGTAAGTTTGATTTTGACCGATAAATGGCTTCCTTGTGTTCTTTTTATGCGCATTTTTTGTATAACATTTATGTTTTACCCTATTCACACGTCTAATCTAAATGCAATCAAAGCAATGGGAAGAAGCGACATTTTTTTAAAATTGGAAATTCTCAAAAAATCAGTAGGAATGATAGCACTATTATCAACAATGTGGATCAGTGTGGAGGCTATGGCATACAGTATGCTGTTAACGAGCTTAATAAACCAGCTTATTAATTCCTGGCCTAATAAAAAGCTGTTATCGTATGGATATAAAGAGCAGATAAAAGATATTTTACCTGCCGTACTTCTTGCACTGTTTATGGGATGCTGCATATATCTGATTCAATTACTGAATTTACCCAATATCCTGACGCTGTTGCTTCAGATTCCTTCGGGAGTCATTATATATGTTGTGGGTTCAAAGCTGTTAAAAATAGATTCGTTTGGATACCTGTGGAAAATTGTCAAATCTTTTATTCAAAAGAAAAGAGGAGTAAAGAAAAGTGGAGAATAAAATGGGTAATATTTTAGTAACAAGATCATCAATGCCTTCGTTTGAAGAATATTGCGAAGAAATAAAGGGATTGTGGGACAGTCATTGGCTGACCAATATGGGCGTCAAGCATAAGCAGCTGCAAAAAATACTGGAAGAATACTTTAATATTCCCCATGTAGCTCTGTACACCAACGGTCATCTGGCACTTGAAAATGCAATCGCAGCACTGAATTTACCAAAAGAAGGAGAAGTTATTACAACTCCTTTTACTTTCGCTTCAACTACACATGCCATTGTGAGAAATGGCTTAGTTCCAGTGTTCTGCGACGTAAAAGAAGATGATTATACCATAGATGTGAGTAAGATAGAAAACTTGATTACAGATCAGACAGTAGCAATTGTTCCGGTACATGTATACGGAAATATGTGTGATGTGGAAGGAATTGATAGAATCGCTAAAAAGTACGGTCTGAAAGTAATATATGATGCAGCACATGCCTTTGCGGTGAAATATAAAGGAGTATCTTCAGCTTGCTTTGGTGATGTTTCAATGTTCAGTTTCCATGCGACAAAGGTATTCAATACAATTGAGGGCGGCTGCGTTTGCTTTAAAAATGATGCATGGGTTCAGCTTCTGAATGATATGAAGAACTTTGGAATTCATGGACCGGAGTCTGTAGAATACATAGGCGGTAATGCCAAAATGAATGAATTTCAGGCTGCAATGGGCATCTGTAATCTTCGTCATCTTGATGAAGAAATTGCAAAGAGAAAGAAAGTAGTTGAACATTATCGGAGCAGACTTGAAGGCGTAGAAGGGATTAAGCTTTCTTCAATTCAGAAAGATGTAGAGAGTAACTATGCATACTTCCCGGTTGTGTTTGATGGTTATAAATGCACAAGAAATGAAGTTTTTGAAAAACTGGCTGAGGTTGGCATCGGTGCGAGAAAGTATTTTTACCCACTGACAAACAGCTTTGAATGCTATAGAAATTATCCGACTGCCGGCACAGAGAAAACGCCGGTTGCACAGCACATAGCGCTCAGAGTTCTGACGCTTCCTCTTTATGCCGATCTGAGTATAGAAGATGTAGATAGAATATGTGATGTAATATTGGGATGATGATTAATGAAGAAAATATTATTATTGGGTGGTTCAGCACAACAGATTGTTGCTATTAGGACTGCCCGTAAACACGGATATTACACAGTGCTCTGCGACTATCTTACAGATAATCCAGGACAGTATGAAGCTGATAAGTTTTATCTTGTTTCAACAACGGATAAAAATGCTGTACTTAAAGTTGCAACGGATGAAAAAGTAGACGGCATACTTGCTTATGCATCAGACCCGGCAGCACCTACAGCAGCATATGTGGCTGAAAAGCTTGGATTACCAACAAACCCATATGAATCAGTTGAAACGCTTTGCAATAAAGATAGATTCAGAGCTTTCCTGAAGAAAAATGGATTTAATACGCCGAATTCAGCCGGATATTCGGATAAGAATGTGGATACATCATTGTTTAGTTTACCGGTTATCATCAAACCTGTAGATTCTTCCGGATCTAAAGGGGCAACTGTGCTACATTCATGGGACTGTCTGGACAAGGCTATGGATTTTGCATTTTCGTTTTCTCGTTCACATCGTGTAATTGTCGAAGAGTTTATCGAAAAGAAACACGAATACCTGATTGGCGGAGATATTTTTGTTGCAGACGGAAAGGTTATTCTTTGGGGACTTCTTAATTGTCACAGAGATAGTGCTGTTAACCCGCTTGTTCCTGTTGGTAAAAGCTATCCGCTTATGCTGGACAAGACAGACGAGGACGAAGTGAAATCTACTCTGCAGAGAATTGTGGATAAATTAGGACTGAGATTCGGTTCTGTAAATGTCGAATTAGTTGTAGATAAAAGCAACAAGGTGTGGCCTATTGATATCGGACCTCGTGCCGGTGGAAATATGATTCCGGATCTTCTCGGTATGATCTTTGGAACAGATGTCGTTGAAATGGCTGTTCTTGCAGCTATGGGGGAGAAGGTCTGTCCTGAAATCAAAGAGGATATCCCTTATTTCGCTACTCACAATCTTCACTCTGACCAAAACGGCATCTATGAGAGCATTGAGTTTTCAGATGAACTGGAGAGGTACATTGTTAAAAAATGCCTCTATAAGAAATCGGGAGATACGGTTGAATATTTTGATAATGCAGCTAAAGCATTGGGTATTATCTTTTTGAAATTTGAAGATCAGAAAACAATGAAATATATACTGGATAAAATAAATCAGCTTTATAGGGTTAAATTAAAATGAGAGAAATAGGCGGATATATAGAACTTGATACATATTCCGGTCATATACTGCATAATGACGGAATTAAGTTAAACTGCGGCAGAAATGCCCTTTCTTATTTAATCAAGGCAAAAGGTATAAAAAAGATTCTGATGCCAAAGTTTATGTGTGATTCCTGCGATAAGATTCTGTCAGATAACTGTGTTGAGGTCGAATACTATTCTGTCGGTATGGATTTCAAACCCATAATATCACACAGAGAAGATTGGTTGTATGTAGTCAATTTCTACGGACAATTATCAAATGAATATCTTTCTTCATTGGGAGATAGGGTAATTATTGATAATGCCCAGGCCTATTTCCAAAATCATATTCCGGGGATTGATACTCTCTATACCTGCAGAAAGTTTTTCGGAGTAGCTGACGGAGCAATACTTTATACGGATAAAACTATAGATATAGCAGAACAGGATGAATCGTTTGAACGAATGCATTTTCTGTTAGGCAGGTATGAGCGGTCGGCTTCGGAATTTTATTCTGAGTATGTAGTAAATAATCACTTCTTCAAGAATGAACCTATCAAGAAGATGTCAAAACTCACGGAGAATCTTCTGCATGGCATAGATTATGATTTTGTAAAGAAAAGAAGAACAGAAAATTTTGCTTATCTTGACGGACAGTTGAAGGGAATAAATAAGCTTTCTCTGACCATTCCGGAAGGTGCTTTTATGTATCCACTGTATATCGGAAATGGTGCGGAAATCCGAAAAGAGCTACAGGCAAAAAAGATTTTCATTCCAACACTATGGCCTGCTGTTTTTAATATATGTTCTGAGAATGAACCGGAATATGATATGGCAAATAATATTCTTCCACTTCCGGTAGATCAAAGATATACGATAGAGGATATGCGATATATTTGCTCAAATTTATCAGATGCCATTGATATTTAAGAAAGGTGAAAGTATGACGCAGCTACAAGGAAAAAAGCTACTAATTCTCGGCGCAACAGCAGGGGAAACTACGCTTGTAAAGAGGGCACAGAAATTAGGTGTATATGTAATTGTGACGGATTACAACACAGATTATGCACTCAGTCCGGCGAAATATATTGCTGATGAATGTTGGGATATTAGTTGGTCTGATATAGACACTTTGGAAAAACTATCTCGCGAAAATGAAATAGATGGTGTATTGGCGGGTTATAGCGAATTTCGTGTTGAAAATATGATAAAGCTTTGTAAGCGCCTAAACCTCCCTTGCTATATAAATGATGAACAGTTGGAGATTACACGCGATAAGATTAAATTTAAAGACTGTTGCAGAAAGTACGGTGTTCCAGTTGTAAAAGAATACGCTTCTATTGATGAAGTTGATGAATATCCTGTAATCGTTAAACCTACAGACCGTGCAGGATCAATCGGGATAAGTATCGCATATAATTTTGAAGAACTCGAAAAAGCATATCAATATGCATATGATCTTTCTATAGAGAAGCGGGTTATTATTGAAAAGTATATTCACGATGCGGATAAAGTCGACTTTTATTATTTGGCCGAAAATGGAAACCTCACATTGCTCACTTCTTGCGATACAGTTAATGCGCAAAATAATGATGGGGCTAGGGTGGTGCAAACAGCATGGCTATACCCTGAACGGCATCAATCTTCTTACGATGCGAAAGTGAGAGATAGTATTGAAGCCATGATTCGAGGAATGAAAATCGAATATGGATGCATTTTCTTTTCCGGATTCATTGATAAAAATCAGAATTTTGTGTTTTTCGAGTGCGGTTACCGTTTGGAGGGGGCGCATCAGTATTACTATACACAAAAGAGAGGACCTGTTAATTTCCTAGATACATTTATTTTCCACGCATTATGCGGAAATACGCATGATGTTCAACATATAAGTATTAACGAAAACATGAAGTGCGTAACGGTAAATGTTTTTGTGAAAGAAGGTACGATAGCAAAAATTCGAGGTATTGAAGAAATCTCTAAAATGCCTGATTGTACGTTGGCATTACTTCATGGAAGAGTAGGAGAACAGTGTAAGGCTGATAAAGCAATATTAGATAAGATATGTGTATTTGCTTTCAGCAGTGAATCTGTTGAACAATTAAAACATGATGTGGATGAAGCCTATAACAAGTTGCAGATAATAGATGATCAGGGAAATGATATGATATACGACAAACTTGATACAAATGAAATCCTTAAATGGGGGGGACGGCATCCTGAAGTAGAAGTTCGTAAGCTGATTTCTGATGATGTTGTATCGCTAGACGACATTCAAAAATTGATTTCCAATGCACATAGTTACAATATTAAAAATGGACTTTTCTATGCAACGGCAACCCAAACAATAGAAAAATTGAGACAAAAAATAGGCGATGGTGTTTGCTTTATTGCAGAAGAAAACGGAAAACTAATCGGAACGGCAACAGTTTGTTCTAAGGAAATAAATTATTGGTACTATAGTGGCAAGGTTTCCTTGATTAAGTTGGTGGCAGTTGATTCGGACAGTAAGCATTCAAGAATCGGAACAAGGCTTATAGAAGCATGTATTCGTCAAGCGGTCGAGAACGAAGTTAAAGTAGTTGTTACTGATAGCGCAGAGGAAAATATCATATTTAAAAAGCTTGCTAAGCGATGTGGATTTAAAGTGATTGATTATTGCAAATATAAAGCAAACAATTTTATTTCTACAGTATATGCATTATTCATTGATAGAGAATTATCACCGTCTGATGTGGAAATAGAAAAACATTTAGCTTGGAAACATGAGCACATAATCGAAAAAGAGTAATATGAAGAAGGGAAAATAATATGGACAAGAAAATCTTAGTTACACGTTCATCTATTGTCAGTAATCTCCCAATTTTCGCCCATAAAAGCACAAAAAAGCAGCCGAAGCAGGTGGAGTAGTGTGGACTATAGTCAATAAAGTGGACAGAAAAAACATTCCATAACAGCATTGTCATATGGACGCCCTTTTGCAGAAAATGACTGAACCATATTAAGATTATCTAAATGCTTTCTGAACTTCTTTGCAGTAAACTGACAGCCTCGGTCAGTATGAAAAATAATGCCTTCTGATGTTCCTCTGCCGGCAACTGCAAGATTAACTGTATCAATGGCGAGCTGCGTGTCAATTTTATTTGATAATTTGTAAGCAATTACTTTTCTTGAAAACAAGTCGAGAATTGCACACAAATAGTAAAATCTTCCACCGGCTCTGATATATGTAAAATCACATACCCACACAATATTGGGCTCAGATTGATTAAACTCCTGCTTAAGAATATTTTTACAAGGTTCATCAGAAACTGATTTGAATTTATGAATAAATGGCTTTACAGTACTCATTTTTGGCAATGACATTGATTTCATCAGGCGGTACACTCTCCCGACGCTAATGTTGATGCAATATTCATTCTTAAGACAAATCCTCATTTTTGCAGCACCAAGACGCTTTTTGTACTTTGCATACAGGGTAAGAATACAGCTGCGTATGTAAGCATTTTCCTTTGCTCTGTTGGATTCTTGGTGATTTATGAATTTGTATTAAGTGCTGCGATTCACTTTGAGAACACGACACAGTGTAGAAATGGAATGTTCCTTTGAAAGCAGCTTTACGGCTTCTAATCTTTGTCTGAGTGTGGAGTGAATATTGCAATGGCTTTTTTTAATATTAAATTTTCCTCCTCTAATTGAGCATTTCTCTTCTGAAGTGCTTTGATTTGCTGGGCAGTCAAAACGGTATCGTCATCAATCTGAACCTTTGAATACTGCTTAATCCAATTTGCCAGTGCACTGTGAGAAACTCCATACTCCTGATGAATTTGTGAGTATGACTTAAGTATGACTTACCGGAATGGTATAAATTTACGATTGTTTGCTTGAATTCACTGCTGTATTTATTGTTTTTCTTTCCTGTCATTTTTATTCCTCTTTTGTTTGTCTTCTATTTTATCATACTTGTCCACTTTTTTAGTATATATCCAAAAAGATGAGTTAATAGAAAGAGGTGATTGGTAATCAAGTGGTACATAAAATCAATAATTCAAGATTTCGGACAACCCGTGTCATACTTGATTCCAGCCATCTTCTTCAGTGGATGCATTGTATTTGCTGTTAGCTGGTTACGTGGAAAGAAGAGTACAATAAAACATAGAATTCCATTTGCCTTTTTCTTAGCGTACATTCTCGTTATTTTTCGCGTAGCTTTCTTATGCAGGAAACCTGGGAGTAGAAAGGCTATTAGCTTGGTCTTGTTTGAAACATGGGGACATACCTTTCATATGCACGCTATGTTTGTTGAAAACATTATTATGTTTATTCCGTTTGGCGTCTTGCAACCGATATTGTTTAGAAAATTTAGATGCGGATGGGCATGTGTGCTGACTGGATTTATTTGCTCTTGTAGCATAGAGATATTGCAGCATATTACTCAAACAGGATATTTACAATTGGATGATGTGGTGACAAATACAACGGGTACGCTGTTGGGATGGTTTACATGGCGTGCATGGAAAGTGGACAGAAAAATATGAACACAACGGGAATCAATTGACGGTGCATTAAGGTGTGTCCGATAAAAGCAGCACGAGCATAGGAGAGAAAATGAAAACAACATTACTTATCATGGCGGCCGGAATAGGCAGCCGATTTGGAACAGGAATTAAACAGTTGGAGCCGGTCGATGATTCAAACCATATCATCATGGATTACTCGATTCATGATGCGATTGAGGCTGGTTTCAATCATGTGGTATTTATTATCCGTAAGGATATTGAGAAGGAGTTCAAAGAGGTCATTGGTGATCGTATTGCCGCTATTTGCTCTTCTCATAATGTAACTGTGGACTATGCTTTCCAGGATATCAACGATATTCCGGGAGAACTTCCTGCAGGCCGGACAAAGCCGTGGGGAACCGGACAGGCAGTACTTGCAGCGAAGAAGGTAATCAAGACCCCGTTTATTGTTATCAATGCAGATGATTACTATGGCAAAGAAGGCTTCAAGGCCGTTCATGAGTATCTGGTGAATGGTGGCAAGTCCTGCATGGCTGGATTTGTGCTGAAGAACACGCTGTCCGATAACGGTGGCGTGACCCGTGGTATCTGCAAGATGGATGAGAATGGAAACTTGACTGAGGTTGTGGAAACCAAGAACATCGTAAAGACTGCAGATGGAGCAAAGGCAGACGGTGTGGTTGTTGATGTGAATTCTCTGGTTTCCATGAATATGTGGGGCTTGACTCCTGATTTTCTGGATGTGCTGGAAAGTGGTTTCAAGGAGTTTTTCGAGAAAGAAGTACCGAGCAATCCTCAGAAAGCCGAGTATCTGATCCCGATCTTCATCGGTGAACTGTTGGAGCAGGGAAAAATGTCCGTGAAGGTTCTGAAGACCAACGATACCTGGTACGGCATGACCTACCATGAAGATGTCGCAGCCGTAAAGGACAGCTTTAAGAAGATGTTGGAAAACGGTGTATACAAGGCTGACTTGTTTAGTGATCTGTAAACGATGATGAAAGAAACGATTGATTTACTCGGAAAGATCCTCACAAACATCCTGACTGCTCTTTATGAACCTTTTGGATTCTCACTGCTTCTCTCGTTCTTTGCAATGTTTTTCTACCTGTATGCGTATGAGCCAATACATGCCGGCAAAGGGTGGAAGAGTGCCATAGTAACGTGGTATCAGAAATTCAAAGAGAGTGTGTTTTTTCGGAAGTTGTTTTTCTTATTTTTTGTGACCTCACTTATTCTGTTCCGAACCCTGTTAAACCGGAGCATTTGGATGAATCCTTTATCTGATGTTATGGGCGGATGGGGCATCTGGAAGACAGTGAACGGAGAAAAGCTGCTGACAACAGAGTGCATTGAGAATGTGATTATGATGGTGCCGTTTTCAGCAACAGTGCTGTGGACATTCGGAAAGAAGATAGGAAACGGCTGGAAGAAAATACTGTGGCAAAGCGGGAGGGTAGCATTCATTTTCTCGATAAGCATTGAGATGTTGCAGTTATTGCTTCGCTTGGGAACATTCCAGCTATCAGACATCTTCTATAATACAGTAGGTGGAATGATCGGCGGCTTGATATATTGTGCAGTGATGAAGGTAAGTAAGCGTCTGTAAAGCCGGATGAAATTGTGATATACTGTGAGCGGTAGCTCCCATGTTGCTCTGATAATCACACACCTCTCCGTGGCGAGCAACAGGCAACGATCTTATAGTCGGCTAAGATGTGAAGGTTAAGACAAGATTTGAAAGGGGTTTTAGAAGATGGCAAGCGGATATACTGCAAGAACTGCGTTTTACAACAAATTGCAGTCTGAAGAAAAAACAGATGAATTGAGTGCAATCCTACGGAATGAAGAAGCGCAAGATGACTTCTGGAATTTGTGCAAGTCATACGCGGAGATTGGTATGAATGCTCCAAAATATCGAACACATGGAACTTGTGAGGTGCAAGGAGTATTTCAATACACAGACGTAGATAATGCAAAAGATAACACTGTGGCTTTCATCCGAAAATATAGTATTAATGGTAAAGAGGATTTTTTTGATCTTGTTAAGAGACTGTATGTTCATGCGGTTGAATTTGACGATGCCAGACATAGTGGGTTGGTCGCACCAGAAACGACTTCTATGAGTGGATACGCTGGAATGTATTATAATTTTGCACAACTTCCAGATGATATATTTGATATAATTAAAACAGATAGTTTGGATGGATTGAATTAATAGTTATCTTTTTACTTGCGTTGTTAGATGATGTTTTATGTGCTAAATATTAAATGAGGAACACAAAAATGTCCAGAACCAAAGGAAGCAAGAACCGCCCAAAATCCGACTTTGCATCCCAGATCGCAGAGAAGAGCAGTCCGTTATCCAGAATCTTACCGCAGAGGTAGAGGCAATCCAGAAGGATATAGAAGAAAAGAAAGCCGACCTAAAAGCTAAGAAATCTGAACTGAAGTCCGCCAAGAAAGAATTAGCCAAACTCGAAGCAAAGAAAGCAAAAGCTGAGCATAAAGTAGCGGAAGAAGCAAAAAAGTAGGAAGCCGAGGCTGTGGTTAAGAAGCTGCTGGCTGGCGGCATGAGCGCGGACGAGATTCTCGAAAAACTGAAATAAAGCCTACGCTGTGTGGATATACTGAACTCCAGGGATTCACACGGTAATTTTTGAAGGTTGTTATATAGTTTATAACGGAAATAAAATAGGTTCATCACGATTTTTGCGGGATGGTGAACGGACAGAAGGAATAGAAAGATAGCAAATCAAGGTAAAGAAGAAGTCGTTGTCACGGTAACCGTAGCCGATTCGTTTAGCGACCTTGATCTTGTTGTTGAAGCCTTCGAGCTTGCCGGTGCTGATTGAATAGATGGCATGGGCAGATAATCCAGGGAGCCGTTTTTCTTTTCAAACTGCAAAACCGTACCAATGTAGATTGTAAAATAAAGTGTGTAAGTTAGAAAAATAGCTTGCACACTTTTTCAATTTTGGAAAGTGTGCTACAATGAATGAAAGGGCGTAACCTTCAATACGGCTACGTATTTGACGGTTATCAATCAAGTATCCATAGCCGTATCGAGTTTGCCAAGCTCCTTAATATCTCCGACTTTCAGCTCAGTTATATCACGAATGTCGGTGCAGGACAGGGGGTTCTCAAGGTTAGCAGCTCTCTTGTTCCGTTTGTCAATAAATTACCACGCAATACCGAGCTTTACAAGCTGATGACGAGCAAGTTCGGGGTGGTATAAAATGCTGAAATTGCGGTGTTCGCGTTGTATTGTGAGAGGTTGGCGAAAATAATCGTCTTGATTAGTGCGAAAATTCAAGGAAATTTCATTGATTATTACACGAATATTTGCTATACTGTGTTCAGTACCTTTAAGGAGGTGTGATATGAGACCTAATCAAACTTTTGATAATTTCATCGTAAGCCGCAGTAATGAAAAAGCTTATTCGGCTTGCCTCGATTTGGCGAACAATCCCCAGGGAAAGTTTGTTGTGATTTATGGTGCAAACTCATTAGGAAAGACACATCTGCTATATGCGGTAAACAATGCACTTATCAGAAAAAAAGCGGACTTGAAGATTTGCTTAATAAATTACGAAGACTTGATTTCTTAGTATATCACCGCTCTTCATAAAAACGATACCGATATTTTTATTGATAGGTTATTAGAGACAGATCTGCTAATAGTGGACAATATGCAATTTGTCGCCGGTAAGAATTACATCCAAGAGGACATTGCAAGTTGGGTTAACAAAATGATACTCATGGGAAAAACTGTAGTTATGTCGTTTGATAGACCCATAAAATATTACCCCGCTCTGATAAAAGGAACTTGTGAAAGCAACCCTGAAAATTGCAAAGCCATAGAAATAAAAAAACCGGACTATTTACTAAGAAAAGAATATCTTGATCACATTCTGAAAGAATATTCAGTTTCGTTACCTTCCTTTGTGAAAAAATATTTAGTGTATTTATCCCGAATGACTTTTTCAGCGATGAAAGGTTTCTTGTGCAAATTATCATTTATAGAAAAGCAAAATGGAACTAAGGTGTCCAATTTAGATATTAAGAAATGTTTGTCCTCATATGTTGTTTGGAAACTCAGATGACAAAAGATGACAGATGACGAAAAATAGCAAGTTAAAGCAACATGGGAACAAAATCAATTGCGACCTACAGTTTGAAGATTTTATATATGATATAGTCGATGGAAATGTTATTATTGCAAAATTAGTTGATTGTAAAAGTCGAGAATAAAGTTTCTAAAAAGGAAAAAAGATTGCTGTTCAGAACAGAAGCTTAAAAGGCAACGAAAAACAGGCAACAAAATAATACCGATCGAAAAAACAGCTGTATTTAACCCAAAAAGCCGATTGTAAATATGCCCCTATTGGCTATTTTACAATCGGCTGGATATTTATTTAATTAGGAGGGAACTTTAATGTTGGTGAATATAGTTTTCGATTATTATGCGGATATAATAAGTGTACCTGATAGTTTTGGGATAAATATAAAAAAATATCAAAATCAATGTGATAAATGGTTATTTAATAAATTGAATGAGCATGAATTTTGGGAGAAGGATGACTCTGGAAATAAATTAGGGGTTGGTGTTTGTAGTGAATCGTTCATATATTGGTTGAATGAATTTGTTTTAAAAGATTCTAAAGAGAAAGCATACATTGTGCGAAAAAGTATTAATAATTATGATGAAAGTTTGCCTACCATATATTATTGATGAACAGAGCATATTGACAACTTATGTGAACTATTTATTCTTTTGTACAAAAACTAATCTGTTGTAATTTAATGCACGAGTCCCAATGAAAAGCAAACAATAAAAAATTTAAAAATGTAATAAAAAAGATACCTTATTTTGGCAAAAAGATCCTTTCAAAAATTAAATTCAAAAAATTTGAAAATATGATAGCAGGAGCGACGAACTCAGCGATAGTAAATAAATTTTTAAATTATATAATTGAAAATGTCGATATAGTGTTATCAGTAGGCGGAGCAATTAACAGCTAAAGAATACATTTCATATACCGATAACTATATTCATCCGCTGTGGGGATTTTCTTCCGATTCCGGCATTCTAGATTATATATTTGATAAAAGTATAAATAATGTTATATGGGAATTTAAATTATGGTGATAAAAATATCATGTAAATACATAAAAGATAATGCTTTTGATATTACAGTTGGGCAGGAGACACACACAATTACCCACGAAAACAATCAGGCTGTTTTTAAGTTGAGCGAATCAAAAAATTACAATATTAAAATTTGCAAAAAGTCTTGCAAAAGCAATCATTCTTTCAGTAATATTTTGATTTTCTTTTTCACTATGATATTGCAAGGCATTTTCAATATTCTATTGATGAACACCGACTCAAAGTGGTATAATAAGTTAAGTCCTTACATTATTAAAACTAACTTTAATGTTTTCATAGATAAAGATACCGATTTGGAATTTATTTACAACGAAGGATATTTTTATTATGACAGGAAAACTAAAAAGTTACCCACGATAAGTTGGATAGATTGCGATAATATAGTTCTCGTTAAAACGGAATATACCATAGATAAGGTCAATTTGACCAATGCATATTGTAAATATGTTAAGAAGTTTATTTCTTGTGCATCAGTCTGTGAGCTGATATTCTTATTGCTAATACTACTTGCTGTTTCTTACAATAATTTTACAGCAGCTATCATTTGCTGTATACTTTTTGTTTTGGTAATAATTATTCAAATTATTGTTTTTAAAAAAGAGTTTATGAGATTAAAGAAAATAGGTGATGTGCTTTAATTTTAGCCCCAAAATACTTTATGTATTCCTGTATTTCTGTATCTTAGTGTAGCTTTTTGTTATTTTCTATTTTAACTTGCTATGTAAAGAAATATTGGCTCATATGACGGGAGCAGAACTACACAGGTCAGAACTGTCCGCAGTGACGGTACTCTTGTATTTAATACAGACTATGAGTACGCAAACGGTAAGGCTGAAAATTCAACAACTAATCTTATCAGCAAGTTCAGCCAGTCATATGGCGGTGACAGCGTTTTGCCATACGATTATTCTTATGATAACAACGGCAATATTACCGAGATTAAGCAAAATGGCAAACTCATAAACAAGTACACTTATGACAGTCTTAACGAGCTTAAAGAAAAATACGACTATGTAAATAAATTTTACATTAACTATTCCTATGGCGGAGTTAAGACCCACTATTACTATGACAGCAACAAAAACCTTATTACTCTTGTAAAGGGTAATGACACTCTGTTGTTCTACTATGACAGTGACGGAAGTGCAACATCATTCTCATTTAACGGTACAATGTACTTTTATGTGAAGAATCTGCAGTGGCGGTTGGAAAGATTCTGATGTATGGAAAATTGTGAAGGATATGGCTAAACACGGTAGTGTTTGGATACTTTTAAATAAATCAGGGAAAAGAATAGCTACTTTGTGGGAAGATGGTAGAGTGAGAGGTAAATAAAATGAAAACAATAGAAATATTATCTGAAATGAATATACATTTTGATGAAGCAACGGATAGCTTGTTTGACTATATTTTAGGATGTAAAAAAATTACTACTTTAGATATGTTTCCCAAAGTTATTCATAATAGTAGAAAATATCAATCTGTTGAAGTGTTTTATCAAAGAGTATTAGATCGTAATATGAAAAAGCAGGAGTTTATTAATATAGAAAAACGTTTTATTGATTTTGTTATAAGTTTATGGCTTTATAATGAAACATATGTTGATATTTGTTCTTCTGAATTTAACAGTAGTTATTATTACAAAAAGAATAAAAAACTTTTAAAAAAATACAGCAAGATTTTTACTAAATCTGCTGGAAATGATGAGTTTTTGTTAATTGAAAATAAAGATATACTGCATTCTTTTGCTATTCTTGCTACTCGAGATATTTCTCCTGTCATTTTCTACTTCAGGAATTCGAAGATTATGCTTTTGTTGAATGGATGTATAGGCTTAATTTATTATGGATTACCCAAAGAGGATTTACTCACAAAACAAATAGCTGATAATTGTTCTTTGTATTTATATTAAGCTAGGATGAGAACGCAGAAAACCGTTGACGGAGTTAAGACCAACTATTACTACGACAGCAACAAAAATTTAATTGCTCTTGTAAAGGGTAATGACACTCTGTTGTTCTACTATGACAGTGACGGAAGTGCAACATCATTCTCATTTAACGGTACAATGTACTTTTATGTGAAGAATTTACAGGGCGATGTAGTCAGAATAGTCGACCTTTCGGGTACAGAAGTCGCAAGCTATGTCTATGACGCTTGGGGTAACATAAAAGATACCAAAGGCGACCCGACAATTCGTGAATTAAATCCGATTCGCTATCGTAGAACAGTGTTACAAACAAGTAACAAATGTTTACAGAAATAAGGTTACCTCATTAGTTCACATATATATTTCAAACGAAGAGATAGTTACAACTGAAAATCATCCTTTTTATGTGATTGACAAAGGATGGATTGAAGCTGGCAATCTAACAGAATCTGATGTTTTATTGTGTTCAAATGGCAGTTATTGCAAAATTGATTGTATAAACATTGAACGTTTTGATTATTATATTGATGTTTATAATTTTGAGGTTGAACAATTCCATACATATTTTGTTGGGGAGAATTCCATATTTGTGCATAACGCTGCCTGCGGCGGTATGAACAATCTTAGATTACTCAAAACAACGACGGTTGGTGATATTATGAAAAATAAAATAGTATACGAAAAATTAAACGAAGATGATATTTTGGAAATTGTCATGGAACATTTACAAGAAAAACATGGTGATTTTCCCTTTTCAAAAATTGTCATTTTAGGAGAAATAGGTAAAGATTTAAGATGCATATGTGCTCTCAGCAAAAAAGTTCCACGTTCTGACTTAAATTTAATTGAAATAGATAAAAAAATGGAGTTTACTGGTGATCATGCATTTTTAGAGCAACATCCTGAATTTTTGCTGTAATAATAGTTCAATCGAATAGGAGGCTACCCATTAGTTGAGTAGCCGACCTCTCACACCACCGTGCATACCGTTCGGTACACGGCGGTTCAATAATTTGAGTGCAGTACCTTGTATCTGTGGAGTATGTCATCATATCCCACTGATGCAAGGTATTTGGTCCTGTGTCAAGATTTAGCACAAAATAAAATGAGAAGTTCTGCCAACTAAGCTGCTGGCAGAGAAGATACCCTCTCAAACAATTTTCAAAATCATTAGGAGACATATAGTCGCAGTGGCTGTTGAATCCTAACGGTATTATAAAAGGTTTCAATATACTCAAATACAAGCCTATAGGCATGTTTGTAGTTAATGATATGAAATCTGTTAAGCCATTCTCTTTTGATTAAGGAATGGAAAGATTCGATGCAGGCATTATCGTAAGGATAACCACTATGAGAATAGCTTTGCTGCATCTTTTCAGTGGCTTCACGCCACGCATTTGAAATATACTGGCTACTACGATCTGAATGGATAATAAGTGGTAAATCAGTGTTACGACAGGCTTTTGCATTGTTGATTGTTTCGATAACTGTAGATACTTCCATAGTGTCTGCAAGAGTCCAGGCAATGATTTTTCTGGCATACAAGTCCATAACGCAGTTAAGGTATACAAAACCATCCTGCGTCCGGATATAAGTTATATCTGTGCACCAGACAGCATTAGAACGTTCAGGATTAAACTGATGGTTTCGCCAGATTCACGTAGTTCCTGTGCAATTTTAGGGGCGCCATAATTCTGTTTAGAATTATCATATATTTTCTGGATTTCCTTTTTAACGGCATTTTTTTGCTGACAAGTAGGAGATACCTTTCGATTAAGAAAGGATCTGTATCCAGAGCGAGACACGCCTAAATACAACTGTCTTTACAAGAAAAGCAGACTGTGAAAACGCAGTCTGCTTTTTCTATGTTCCGAAATTGGTACATTCTCTGCTGTAAAATATAATTAAATTGGTGAACAAAAGAGGATCGGAGCGTGACGGTACATGTCTAATAAAAATCATTCTGGTGACAGTGCACAGTTGAGTCTTTTTGATATTTTGGGGCTTGCGGGGAATATTGACAGCAAGTATTCCTCAGATGAAATTGAGGAGGTTATAGGTAAGCTCCGTGCAGCTAAGCGTACCGCAGAAAAGCATGAGGAAAATGAACGCCGCCGCAGGGAAAAAGAAGAATTAGAGCGGAAAGCCCGTGAAGAAAAAGAGAAAAAAGAAGCACATATACGTGAAGTTACAAGCATGGATCTTCCGCTCGATTGGGAAAACGCGTTCAATCAGGATGTAAGGACTCAGGGTATTCACGCTGACAGCATTTCCGACGGTCTCATTTTCAGTCTATCTAATCTCGGACGGGTTGATATTGAATATATTTCTTCAATAACCGGTGAGGACTACAAGACAATTATCGGTGCGCTGAAAGGCTCTATTTATCAGAACCCAGAAACTTGGGATGAGTGCTTCTATAAAGGTTGGGAAACCTCTGAGGAATATCTGTCCGGCAACATGATGCGGAAATGGAAGGCGGCTAAAGAAGCTGATAAGGAATACGACGGCTATTTTGCTGATAATGTCAAAGCTATTGAAAAGGTTCTTCCTCCTACTGTTGCAACAAAAGATATCTATGTGACACTGGGTTCGCCGTGGGTACCTACGGATATAATTGATGATTTTATTGAACATCTTCTTGGCGATTGGCGCAGATACTGGTATAGCATCGATAACGAAGAAGATTTCAATACAAAACACGATGAATTGACCGGTACTTGGGAAATACCATTCAAAAGCAGATACAATCATGACGTCAAGGTGACACGAACATACGGTACCGACAGAATAAACGCTCTTCATATTCTCGAAAGAACTTTGAATATGAAGTCGGTCGCAGTTACCGATGAAGTCGTATGTAATACAAATTCTTCGGGCAAAAAAAGAGTTATTAACCAGTCTGAAACCATTCTGGCCATTGAAAAGCAAAACAAAATGATAAAGGCGTTTCAAAAATGGATCTGGGAGGATGAAAGAAGAAAAGAACGTCTTGAAACAATTTTTGAGAACAATTTCAGTTGCGTTCGAAAAAGAATTTTTGACGGATCATTTTTACGGTTTCCCGACATGTCTCCGGCGATAAAGCTTTATTCCTATCAAAAAGACGCTGTTGCGCGAATTCTTTTTACTCCGAACACTCTATTGGCACACGATGTCGGAGCCGGAAAAACCTATGTTATGATTGCTGCGGCAATGGAAATGCGCCGCATGGGGCTGTCTGAAAAGAACATGTTTGTTGTTCCAAATAACATTGTCGGTCAATGGAAAAACATTTTCTATGCCATGTACCCGAGTGCCAATATTCTTTGTGTAGAGCCGAAGAGTTTTACTCCATCAAAAAGAGAAAGTCTTCTTGAAAGAATACGTGACGAGGATTTTGATGGGATCATTATTGCTTACAGTTGTTTTGAGCGGATTCCGTTGTCAAAGGAATACTATCGAAACCAGCTTGTTTATGAACAGGAAGTTATCGCAGAAATAGCGGGCAAAAAGAACAAGGCCACTTCTCGTTTGAAGAAGAAACAAGAGGCGGTTTCAAAAGCCTTATCTGAACTTGCCGTTGCAATGGATGATTTGTATAACGGTGTGTATTTTGATGATCTAGGAATTACAAGACTCTTTGTAGATGAGGCACACAATTTTAAGAATGTTCCTATCGAAACAAAAGCAGATAAAGTTCTTGGAATCAGTGCTTCAGGTTCCAAGAAATGCAAGGATATGATGGATAAGGTACATATGGTGCAGAAGAAGAATGACGGCGCAGGAGTTGTCTTTGCTACCGGAACTCCGATTACAAATTCTATCACAGATGCGTTTATTATGCAGATGTATTTGCAAAGCGGTGAACTTGCCATGCTGGACCTTCAGAACTTTGACAGTTGGATCGGTATGTTTGCAGAAAGGAGCACGGAATTTGAAATTGATGTTGACACAAGCAGTTATCGGCTTGCCACTCGTTTTTCTAAGTTTCACAACCTTCCCGAACTCACATCTCTACTGTCATCCATTGCCGATTTTCATCAAGTGGACACATTAGCCGGTATCCCGCAGATAGATGGATACACCGATGCTCTGATCTCAAAAACAAATGAGTTTGCAGACTATCTGAAAGATATTTCGCAGAGAGCAGAGAATGTCCGCAAAGGATATGTCAGCCGCAAGGATGATAATATGCTGAAAATCACGACGGACGGAAGAAAGGCGGCGCTTGATTTAAGATTGGTCGATCCGAATGCTATGTTCACTTATCAATCGAAAGTGGCACGCTGTGTCGAAAATGTTGCTGATATATATTTCAAAACAACGGCTTGTAAATCTACACAAATCATTTTTTGCGACACATCGACTCCTAAAACGGGTTTTAACATTTATGATGAAGTGAAGACTATGCTTCAGAGTAAAGGCGTTCCTTCTGACAAGATTGCTTTTATTCATGATGCCAGGACCGAAGCACAGAGAAATACCATGTTTGCTCAAGTCAGGAAAGGCGACATTCGCGTGTTGCTCGGTTCGACCTTCAAACTCGGACTCGGTGTAAATATTCAAGATAAGCTGATCGCTCTGCATCATATCGATGTTCCGTGGAGACCGGCAGATATGACGCAACGTGAGGGGCGCATTCTGCGCCAAGGAAATACCAATTCAAAAGTGCAGATTTTCCGATATATCACAGAAGGGAGCTTTGATGCCTATTCATGGCAGCTGCTCGAAACCAAGCAACGATTTATTACCGGATTGCTTTCCGGATCGCTTACCGAGCGGAGTGGAAAGGATATTGAAGACACAGTGCTCGACTATGCCGAGGTCAAAGCTCTGGCCGTAGGAAATCCTCTTGTAAAAGAGCGTGTGAAGACCGCAAACGAGCTTTCGCGCTATCTGACATTACAGCGCAAACTTGTTGATTCAAGAATTCGCATGGAAAAAGAACTGTTAGAGATGCCCGGAAAAATATCCAATCAAGAGAACAATATTGCCCAATGTGAAGCCGATATTGCATTTTACAACGGATGGAGACAAGAAAATCCCGAACCGGTTGATAGCAAGGTAAAGAAGGAAGCGATGGAAAAGCGTAAACATTTAAGAGAATACATTCATTCTTCTCTTATTGGATATATTCTTGAACCGAAAGAGAAAGCCCTTACAACATATCGAGGTTTTGAAATTATTCTCCCAGCTAACATGACACGGGAAAAACCTTATATTTGGCTGAAACGAAACGGTCGTTATTATGTAGAACTCGGAGATACGAATACGGGCAATTTAATAAGAATCGATAATTTTCTTGATGATTTACAAAAGCACTTTGATAAATTGAAAAATGGATTTGCTAAGCTGCAAGAAAGAGAATATCAACTTAAGGAAGAACTCAAAAAGCACGAAAGTTTCAGCGATGAAATTGAGGAATGCCGCAAAAAGCTCGAAATACTTAATAAGAAATTAGGAGTAGATAAGACATGAGCGATATTAAAATGACCAACATACCCTCTATGAATGTCGGGAAAATGGTTGAAAAACTGTCAAGCGCCTACTGCGCAATTATTCAAAACAACTACCCTATCAAAACGATGCCGTCCGTTATGCTGTGGGGACCTCCGGGTGTTGGTAAATCACAAGCAGTTCGCCGGATTGCAAAAGAGATTGGCGAGAAAACCGGCAAAAGAGTCAATGTAACTGACGTCCGGCTGCTTCTTTTTAATCCCATTGATCTGAGAGGCATTCCTACCGCCAACGCTGACAAAACGCTTGCAGTGTGGCTGAAACCGCAGATATTCCAAATGGATGCAAGTGACGATATTGTCAACATCCTGTTCCTTGATGAAATTTCCGCAGCACCTCAGTCCGTACAGGCGGCAGCTTATCAGATCACACTTGACCGAGTTGTCGGAGAGCACAAACTTCCTGAGAATTGTATCGTGATCGCCGCCGGAAACCGTGTGACAGATAAATCCGTAGCTTTCAAAATGCCGAAAGCTCTGGCAAATCGACTTATGCACATCGAAATTGAAGGCAGTTTCAGTTCGTGGAAGCAATGGGCAGTTTCCTCCGGTATCAATGATAAGGTTGTTGGTTTTTTGTCTTTCAGGCAAAGTTATCTCATGGGATTTGATCCCGACAGTAATGATCTCGCTTTCCCGACTCCCCGTTCGTGGGAAATGGTAAGCAATGTTCTGAACTGGATTGATGATGACATAGACAGCATGTATTACTTGATTGCCGGACTTGTCGGGACAGGTGCAGCGGTTGAATTCAGAACATGGGCCAAGGTATATAAAAACCTGCCGGCCGTTGAAGATATTTTTGACGGCAAAATGCCACAGATGCCAAAGGATACTGATGTCATGTACGCTTTAACGGCATCTATGACCGCCTATGCACGGATGCACAAAGATGAAATGAGCAGAATCGCAAATTCAATCCGATATGCAGACAAAATGCCTCCCGATTTCAGCGCAGTATTGCTGAAAGACTATATGTGCATAGATAAAAATTACAAAGAAAAGCTCATGACCATTCCGGAATTTGCAAGGTGGCTTCAAACGAAAGGATGGTTAATGAATGGCTCTGTCTGAAAGCAAGATTAAAGGGTGCATAAAAAGACTTCTGTTATCACGCATGCGCATTTTGTATAACCATGGATTTTACGGTTTACTTTTAATGCATATGATTTATGCTGTCAGTGAAGAAATTGAAACGGCTTGTACGGATGGAGTAAGGATTACTTTTGGCATAGATTTTCTCGATAGTCTCAGTGATAGTGAACTTGACTTTGTCATGATGCATGAGATTTTGCATGTTGTGTTACAGCATTGCTTTCGCGGAGATGTTGAAGACCCTGAAGCATACAATATTGCGGCTGACATTGTTGTCAACTCTAATATTATGCTTGAGAACGGAATGAAAGCGAGCAGTATAACGCTAAGCAAATACGGAATAGCAATGCATGTTGCACCGGACGGAAAAGAAGGGCATGAATATACTGCCGAACAGGTCTATGCTATGCTTCCGAAGAATCTTAATAAAAAAGGCAATAATAAAAGTCCAGGCTCTGCTGTCGGCAGGGCAAAAAAAGAGAATAAAAAAGGCAATAATAAAGGTCCAGGTTCTGCTGTCGGCAGGGCAAAAAAAGAGATTTCAAAAGAACAGCATCAACCGGTACGGGTATGGGATGATCATTCACAGTGGGGCAAGTATGAAGAAGATGATACACTTCGTGACGTATGGGTCAAGCGGTTTGAAGACGCAGCAGAAGCTATTAAGATCAGAGATCCATCAAACGCAAGAGGCCTTCTCCCTGCTTTTGCCGAGCGTATTCTTAAAGAACTAAAAAAAACGCAAACTGATTGGCGGACAATCTTGAATGATTTTATTCAGGAAGAAGTTGTTGATTATTCGTTTGCTCCACCGGATCGGAGATTTGACGACAGTCCGTTTTTCTTGCCTGATTTCAACGGCAAGGAAGATAGGGTAGAAGATATCCTGTTTATGATTGATACATCAGGGAGTATGTCGGACGATATGATTGCAGCAGCATATTCAGAGGTTAAAGGAGCAATTGATCAGTTCAACGGAAAACTAAAGGGATGGCTTGGCTTCTTTGATGCGGCGATTATAAAGCCACAGCCGTTTAGCGACGAGAACGAGTTCAAGACAATCAAACCCGCCGGAGGTGGTGGAACCGACTTTCAAATCATTTTTGAGTATGTATTTCATCATATGTCCGACAAATTGCCGGCAAGTATTATCATATTATCAGATGGAGATGCCCCCTTTCCTCTGGAAAAGCTTGCCGGAGGTATTCCGGTGCTTTGGTTATTAAACAATGATGAAGTGAATCCGCCTTGGGGAAAGGTTGCAAGGATAACCGTATAACATAAGAGATTTGAGCAATGTACAATGAGCAAATTAAGAAAATACTAATGAAAACATATGATATATGTGCATAAACACTTGACTGTAGCTCATCCGCTGTGTCGGAAAATAAACTATATTATTATACTTTGGGCAAGTATTACGAAAAGAAATTATTTTGCTTCGAAATGTATTAGAGTCTCAGCTATCTAAAAATTTGATTACTTGGAAAAGCATTTAATAATTTGTTCCGAACGCATTACAGAGGATGCACATATCAGAACCTTAGTGCAAACACGGACGGTTACCAGCAGGTATCACTTTCTGTTACTCCTGAAAAAACAAATGAAATTGTAAATTATATTGCATTTGCGTTTGTTTACGGTTATAATGATAATGAAATGACGGTTGATAATGCGGAAGTAAACTTACTAAAAGTCAAGCTGAATCAAAGTTGCGGCAAGGCAAAGATGTAATAACTTATTATAAGAGTGATGCGTTAAATATCGCAAACTCAGTAGACAGCACTAGAAGTAAGTGTGATCCCAAACATAGAGGGTCTGCTTCTTTTAAGCATTATCATGTTAAATATAAAAATATAAAGTGGAGTATCCATTCGTTTTATGTATAGGGCATACAGGTGGTATTATGGTTTATACTTTTATGAATTATGACGATTTTAATAGTAAATATAACGATATATTAAAAATTGCCACTTGCTATAGTGAGAATTTTAGTTTTTTTACTGTGAGACAGATCCATACAAAGGATCATTCTAATGAATATTTTAATTTCTTGGATGGTTTTAGAAATCATGAAATTCCATTAGGTAAAATAAAAACACCCAGATATACTGCAGGACAACAAATCCATTGTTTCAGAATTAATAAAATAACAACGGCTTTATTGATGAAACCTATAGATTTTTCCTCTTGGAATGCTTATGATTATCCTGAAGATTTGGCTTTTTATAAAAGTTGCATACCGTGGTTTCGCTGTATTTCACATGAAAAAATGGTGTTAGTCAATGAGACCAATTTTAGTGCATTTAATGAGTTAAAAAAAATAGGCATAAATTTTAGATTGATTAATAATTCTAACTATATTTGAAAAAATTTAAAACGAATGTGGGTAAGTAGGCTCATTTGAGCCTACCTATTCAAGCGGTGAAACCTCATATTACTATTACACATTTGACGGTTCGCTTGAAAGTGAATATCGCACATCATCAAACGGCAGTCTTACTCATTACATTGTTACCGATTCAGACGGTAATACGGTAGAAAAGACATTTGCAAACGGTCAGACAAAGACTATTACAACAGGCACAGATAAGGGAGCAAAAAACATGAAAAAAATAATACAACCAATATCAATATTATTAATCATAACGCTGTTATCTGCGATATGTATAATACCATATGCAGCGACTATCGTTAACGGTGGTAATTACGAATTTACAGTTATGGATGCAACCAAGGTCCAAAAGTATGTTGTAGGTATGATTGACTTAACTGATGATGAGAAATTTCTTTACGATACTAATGGCGACAATGTGTTGACCGTTATTGATGCCACTAATATTCAGAAAATTATTGTTGGATCTCAATTCGATACATCAGAACCGTCATCTTTGACAGAAACTACTTCGGTTTACGGAACTGAAGCATCCACAGAAACAACGATATCGGATTTCTCCTCTGCTTGTACTGAAGTAACAACTGAATATACTGAAACTACAGCATATACTGAAACTACTACAGAATGTGTTGAGGAAACGACAATTGTTGATGAACCATCGACAGAATCGACTGAAACAACTACGGAAGAAGTTACTGAACCTTCAACAGAAGAGTATACTGAGCAGATTACTGAACAGCCTACTACAGAGCCAAAACCAACTGTTCCGCCTAAAAGTGTGAAATTCAATAAGAATACAATAACACTTGGGGTAGGGGAGTCATATACTCTTATTACTACTATTGAAAATGGAGATATTTCGCAAGTAGAGTTTACTACAGATAATAGTGGGGTAATTACTGTAGACGATAAAGGCAAAATGACTGCTGTGGGCATTGGTGTCTCTACAATTACAGCAAAAACTTATAACGGACTTACAGCCAAATGTAAGGTTACTGTTAAAAAGCTTGCTAATAGCATAAAGCTTGATAAGACAAGTATTATAATTGGAGTCGGTGAACAGTGTGATTTTTCAAGCTATGTGCCGAGCGGAACAGCAGCTTATTATCGTTCTTATTATTCAGATGATCCGAATATTGCTTTTGTTCAAAAAGCCGGAGGTTTGATGACCGCAAAAAAGGCAGGAACCACAACTGTGAGATGCAAAATGCCAAACGGTACACAAGCAACCTGTAATGTAACGGTCAAGCCGCTTGCAACATCTCTTAAACTTAACGCAAGTGAAATTGTACTGTACATAGGTCAGAGTTTTGACATTAACAGCAGTGTTCCAAAAGGTACAGCGGCATATTACAGACTTTATTCATCAAGCAATTCAAAAATAGCTGCTGTAACAAGAGGCGGAGGTGTCGTCAAAGGAGTAGCGACAGGAAAAGCAACTGTAACTTGCATTTTGAATAACGGAAAAAAAGCCATTTGCAATGTATACATAATGCCACAGAGCAAGAAGATTTCAAATGTTCCGTTAATCGGTCAAAGTAAGCTCCCGACAGGCTGTGAAACCTGTAGTGCAACAATGCTGTTGAATTTCTACGGATATAAAATTTCTGAAACGACATTTGCAGATAAGTATTTGGTAAAAAAACCTTTCGGTTATTCAAACGGTTCATACACAGGACCTGATCCGAATTGTGCCTTTGTTGGAACACCATACAGTTCCAACAGCTACGGAGCGTATGCACCGATTATGGTAAAATGTATGAATAAATACCTTTCCGACAAATCATACAAGGCTGTAGAAATCAGCGGGAAAAGTCTTGAATATCTTTCGGGTAAGTATGTTGCACAAGGTCAGCCGATTATGGTGTGGGCAACAATTAATATGTCACCGTCATTTAAGACAACCACTTGGAGAGTAAACTACACCGATGAAAACGCAAAATATAAACTCGGCAGTTACTACACTTGGACTGCCGGCGAACATTGTTTGTTGCTCACGGGCTATGACAAAGATTATTACTATTTCAACGACCCATGGACAAACGCTCGTACAAGATACTCAAAAAGCCTTGTAAATACAAGATATAACGAACTCGGCAAACAGGCTGTAGTTATGGTGAAGAAATAACAAGAACCTTCTCTGATGAATTTATCATTAGGGAAGGTTCTTTCTTTTATTTGTTAGTATATTCTATTAAGGCAAAAATGCCTTTAGAAGTTTAAAATAAATCGCTGTGTGTTCCGGTTCTTGTCAGATACAAAATAAGTTCTTCATTACTAATTTCATAAATTAAGAGCCAGTCAGGGGTAATGTGACACTCCCTACAGCCGGAATAATTTCCAATTAGTTTGTAATCTTTATATTCAGGTGGCAGTAGTTGTTGTTCAGCTATCATTTCAACAACATCATCAAGCAATTGAATATCGTATCCACGCTTAATTGCCAGCTTAACATCTCTGTTGAATTTCTGTGATGGCACAATTCTTAATTTACTCATTGGTAATATCCTCTAAAAGCTCTCTAAATGAAGCATAGGTTTTTTTGTTTGGATTTTTTTTCAGTTCTTCAACTTCTTTTATTGCAGAAATTGTATCTGCATTTGGAGTTTCATAGTTAATGACATTGAGCATATAACGGATAAGGTTGCCCTTTACATTTTCGCCACCTTTTACAACAATGCTTTTATAAGCGTTGTAAATATCACGGTCAACGGTAAATGAACAAGTAATCTTATTGGTACTCATAATTTTATCACCTTCTAAAAAAATATGACTATTATTGTTAAATCATTCAGCCCAGTTTTCAAGTTTTAAATCTTGTACTCTCGAAAATTCTTTTGTGTTATTAGTAACCAACACATAATCTAATGATTTTGCATGTCCTGCAATCATTGTGTCAAGTGGACCGATTGGTGTACCTTGCTTTTCTAAATAGGCTCGTATTTTCCCGTAAGATTCCGCAGCGGCTGAATCAAAATCAAGAACTTCAATATTCGCCAGCAATATAGCTAAAGCTAATCGGTTTTTTTCAATAGCTTGGCTTTTTTCAACTCCGTGTACTAACTCAGCATATGTTACCGATGAGATACATATATCTGCCGGATCATGTTCCTGTAATTTAAGAAAAACCTGTTTTGGTTTATGCTTAATAGAATAAATGCAAATATTAGTATCAAGCATGTATCTCATAGTTTTTCACGCTCCTGCTTTTCTGAATCATCTCTGCCGTTTTCAAAAAAATCGTCAGAAAACATATCTACTGCTTGAATGAAAGAACTCCATTGATTGGTCATAGGGATAAGCATAACTATATCACCGATTTTATTGACTGACACTTCATTAGTATCACTATTGAATCTGCATTCTTTTGGAAGTCTTACTGCCTGACTTCTGCCATTCTCAAATATTTTAGCTTTAAGCATAAAATCACTCCTTTCACTATTAGTATATACCAAGATATATATTTTATCAATAGCAATTTTCACATTTACCGTGTTTTCTTTCTTATGGTGATTACACCAAATCATAACAAAGTTAAAAAATATATTAGAATTCTCAAGTTATTACGCTATTCGATTATACGAACTTCTGAAATGTAGAGATGGTGAAAGCAAAAATACAAAGTCAGAATTAGAGTTTTCAGTTACAGAATTGAGAGTTTGCTTTGATTGTGAGAAGAAATACAAACTTTTTGCCGATTTCAAACGCAAGGTTATAGATATAGCAGTAAGGGAAATTAACGAGAAATCAGATATTTGGGTTAGACCTACATATCAAAAAACAGGACGAGCCATAACAAGCATAATATTTGAAGTGCATAACAATGCGTACAACATATTAAACGATGCCAAAAAATGATTATACAATTGCATAGCAAATAGTTTTGCCCTCAGTATCCTAAAGTATCGGGGGTATTTTGCTAAGGTACACAGTTGGACAAACATTACCGAAAAAGTAAAAGTTGTTGATAAGGAAGCGTACAGCCATGAGGAGCCGGTGTACGAAACAAAAGGCAGAGCAATATGCAATGACTGTGGTGCTGATATTACGGATTTATGAGAGGAAGAGTTAACAGAGCATATTTGTAACCACGCTCTTAACGGCGGCAAAGGTTCTTACCGAGTAGATGATGTAAAGATACAGACTGGCACTAAGACTGTAACTGTTCCGGAGAAAAGTCATTATGAAAACAAGGTAATCGGCAGGAAATGCTCGGGTTGCGGTAAAGTTGAATATTACTGATAGTCAGTAAGTAATAGGGGAGTTATCATTAGATAGCTCTCTTTTTTTCCCTCATCACGGAAAAATGTGGGATAATTAAAAATAAATATTGAAAAAGAGCATAGGAAACTCCAAAATTGTAGTTAAAGAGACAAACAATGGAGGAGAGAAACCTATGCTCTATCTAGATGATATCAAAGTTGAATTTGAAAGTCAAGGATTTAAAGGAACACATATAGGAATCAGTCCTAATAAAGATAAAAGCGTACTGTTTCTGGAGAGCGTAAGGTCTACGCAGTCAGTCCGGTGTCCTTATTGCGGAGGTAGCTATGGACATGAACGCATCTTACAACAAGCTTATAACAAAGCACAGATTGTATATGATCGGTTTCATATGCAGTCGCAATTTGGCAGAGATGTTCTCGGTGTTGTTCGTCTGGATGAAGCTCGCAGGCATAAAGCCAAAGAAAAAGAAATCCTTGTCGATATCTCGAATGATACCGACAAGGATACTATGAAATCTCTTAAACAAGAAGCTAAATCCGAAAAGCAGGGATACAGCTAACTCAAGAAGCGAGCTTGTAAAAGATGTTCAGGGTAGGTGCGTTTTGTGAACTCTCGTATGCGAAAGGAAGAACATATCAAAATGTTTTTTTGACAAAGAACAATGTGTATAACTTCTTGACGGAATGGAAATGTTATGATAATATATGATTAATCAAAGATTTTCGTAAATTTGCAAATTAGAGGTGCGTTATGAGATATATTACACGAGAGCTGGAGCGTAAGTTTCTCAAGCTCAATGATTTCTTTAAAGTCATCCTTGTGACGGGTGCAAGACAAGTCGGCAAAACAACAATGCTGAAACACTTGTCATCTTCGGACAGAACCTATGTAACGATGGATAACGCAATGGCAAGAGAGCTTGCTCAATCTGATCCTGTACTTTTTTTTCAGACCTACAAACCCCCGATACTCATTGACGAGGTGCAGAAAGCACCTGAGCTGTTTGAACAAATCAAGGTGATTTGTGATGAAAGTGAGGAAAAGGGTCTTATATGGCTGACCGGTTCACAGCAGTACAAGATGATGGAACGAGTACGAGAGACTCTTGCCGGAAGAATTGGAATACTGGAGCTGTACAGTTTGTCTGCAAGAGAAAAAGCAGGAGTTGTGTTTGATGCTGATTTGGACTTTTCACTTGATACCTTACAGGCAAGACAAAGAAAGTTGCCCAAAAATGATGTAGTGCAGGTGTTCAATCACATTTGGGAGGGTGGTATGCCCCAAGTACAAGGTGTAGATGATGAGCTTCGGCAGGAATATTTCAATTCCTATATTGACACCTATTTAATGCGAGATGTAGCAGAATCCGGCGGTATTACCGACACAGTTCGTTTTCGTAAGTTTCTTGTCGGTTGTGCTGCTCTTGTTTCAGAGCAGGTCAATTATTCTACTCTTGCGGAATCCGCTGACATTGCACCGAGTACCGCAAAGGAATGGCTGAAAGTACTTGTGGGACTTCACATTGTTTATCTGCTTGCCCCATATTCAAACAATGAACTGAAACGGCTCAGCAAAACACCGAAACTGTATTTCTGTGACACCGGTCTTTGTGCTTACCTTTCGATGTGGCTGACGGCAGACACTCTCCGTAACGGTGCTGCAAGCGGTCATTACTACGAAAATTATGTGGTAATGGAGCTTGTGAAAAACTACGCTTACGCTAAATCTAAAGTAAATATTACCTATTTTCGTGATTCTAACGCAAAAGAGATTGATGTTTTCATCGAGGAAAACAATGTCATTCATCCGTTGGAAATCAAAAAGAGTGCTTCTCCTGATCGTCGTGAGGTCAAAAAGTACAGCGTAATTGACAAGGCTTCTTTGAACCGCGGAAACGGCGGCATCATATGTATGTGTGAGGAGCCGATACCGATTGACAAGGATAATTGTTTTATTCCGAGCAATCTAATCTGAATCACTCCCATAGCAAAAGTATATTTTCAAGAAACTAAGCAGAGCCCAAAAGCTCTGCTTTTTGTTTTAGTTTGCCCGGAAAATGACAGAAAAGGAATGAACTAAATGCCTGAGAAAAACGACTTCACCGTCTCCCAAAAAATCGTGATATACCTTTTTTTATGTTATTTAACTCTGTCTACGCTGTAAATTGTAAATCCGTTGAATTCCTTTTCATCCTTGTAAACAATGACGGAATCTTTTTTGCCGTAATATTGGTTAAGATAATTTTCTTTGATAAAAGTAATGTTTTTATCGATAACATATACATTTCTTCCGTCAACAACCGCCTCATAAATATTTGTTGAGAGGTTGCGGTTCACAAGCTGATTTGTCCGATGAAGATAGCCGAAACCGTCAACATTATGGAGAAAATCGGAAGAAAATCCCCACAGCGGATGAATATAGTTATCGGTATATGAAATGTATTCTTTAGCTGTTACAGGATCGAGAACATAATAATTTTCGGGATGTCTGTCAACCTCAGTATAAAGGTCACTCGGCTTTTTGTCATATGAAACAGGAGTGATATGGAAGAAATATGATACACAGCTTGCCACACTTAATATCACAAGTACAATAACCGAAATAAGAACAGTTTTTCTGCTTTTATCTGTAATATTGCTGTATTCATCTTTTCTGAGATGCCCGAATTCAAACGAATACATTGTAAACGAAATAATCATCAGCAAAATACCGTACATTGTGTATGCCGAAGAATCCATTGCATAACGAACATACATACAAGCCGCAAATCCCACCGCAAAATACAAAGCAGGGAAGAAGGCAAATCTTTTTTTCTGAACGGTAACAAAAACAACCATAATGGCAAGTATTACCGCAAAAGCAATAAGATATGAATCAAAATTTATAATATGTCCCCATGCATCTGAAAACAATGCACCCGCATTATCAAAGAAATTATACGGATTTTCTCGTTTTTGGATATCCGCAACCTTTTCAAGTGCAGCAGTATTCAGTCCGTTGTTTTGATCATAATATCCGTCAACAAAAAGTTCATACTCATTTGCCGAATTTATTCCGACCGAATTAAGCTCCTCACAGTAATCGGAATAGTTTGGAAATGCATTATCATCGGTCTTATCGGCAAGGACGCTGTATCTGTACAACTCCGAAGTTTCTGCATTTGCATTATTGACCGAATATGAATAATATTCAAGACCGCAGCCGACAAGAACAATAAAGACAAATACAAGCACAAAAGGTCTGAAATACCAGAAGAATTTTCTGAACGGCAACTTGTACTTTCTTTTTGCAATCATATCACCGATGAAGAATGTAATAAAAAATGCAAGTCCCACAAAGAAATATTTGAAACATAAAAATGTTCCGAATATAACTTCAAGTACACCAATCCAAAACGGGAGAGAGTACCTTTTATTTCTGATTGCATTAAGTGCCATCAGAAACCCTGCCGTAAGCAGCAAAGCTGCAGTTTTACTGCTTAAAATGTTTGAATAATGGTCAAATGAAAACAAAATATTCAGCACAAGAGTGAATATGAAAGCCTTGTGCTTTCCGAATTTATCGGCAAAAACAAATGTAACAGAAGAAAAAGCGGCACAGGAGAGAAGAATTTGAAAAAGTACAAAACAGTTGAAATTCAAAAGAATGTACTGCAATGAACCGGTAATTGTCGCAAAAATGTAGTTAATATCATTATTGTAATAGTTATGATACTGACAGATATATAAAGAATTGTAAAAATCGTCAGCACTGTCATAGGAAAATGCAGTAACACCTATAATCAAAGCCATAATAACAATATTAATTGCCAAAGCAAAGAAGGTCTTGCTTTTTAGTGCGTTTAATATTTTATCTTTCATAATAACTCCTCTGCATTATCTTTCATGTTTAAAAATCACTTTCTTGATCTTCTTTCGTTAATCAAAAGCTGAAGATTCTTCTGTTCGTAAGTATTAAATTTAACATTCTTCTCAAATTCTTCGGCTGTATATTTACCCTCATACCATGACTGCGAGTTAAAGTATGCATTAAGGCTTGCGTCCTTAAAAATTCTGCCTCGTCTTGCATAAATCTCATTAATTGCAAGCTGTAAGTCGTCATCACTCAAAGCGCTTACCTGTGCGTTGCTGAGATATGAAGAATCGCTGTTAGGGAAGATAAATCCGCCGTTATTATTAGTGTTTGTATTGCTTGATGACTGTGAATTTGAATTGCCCGATGAGCTGTTCTGACTATTTGATGACTGCTGAGCCTGTGTTGCAGGAGCTTCTGTTTCTCTCTGAATCTGTCCGCTTGAGATAACAAGTTTAACAACTGTACCCGTACTTGCGCTTGTGTCACCTTCCGGAGTCTGGGAGATAATATATCCTTCCGGATAATCATAACTGTATTCATAGTCAGAAATTTCAACGGTAAAGCCAGCCTGTTCAAGAAGCTTCTTGCCGTAACTGTAACCGTAACCGACAACAGGAACAACATTGTTATATGAAGAAGATGTTGTAACCTGTTCCGTTGTAGCAGGAACTGTAGTAGGCATCGCCGTACTCGGCGCCTGTGTGGTTACTTCGGCAGATGTTGCAGTTTCGGCTGTAGTAGTTTTATTGTCAGTAGATGAATTTGACAAACCGTTATAAACGCAGAAACCGATAAATCCGAGTGCGGCGGCAATTACAACGGCACAAAGAATAATGATAAATTTATTCTTCTTTTTCTTTACATTTTCTTTATTATCTTCTTCATCTGCATATCCGAATTCATTGTCATCATCTTCAAAGCTGTTATCGTCAAAGTCGTTTTTTTCTTCAATTTTTTTAGTATCGTCAGCTTTATTGTCAGTACGCTTAACAGACGGCTCGTCCTCAAAGAAATCACCGTAGTCCTTGCTTGATTCATTGCTTGTAAGAACATTTTTATGGTCTGCACCGGAGTAATCGTCAAACACTTCAACGCTTGTAACAGGAGGAAGAACTTCCGGAGCTACTTCGCTGTTGCTTGAAACATCTTCAAATTCTTCAGCTTTTTTATCTGTAACAGTTTGTTCTTTCTTGTCATCTTCACTTGATACGGAACTGATATCTTCAAATTCAGGCTGTTTTTCTTCTGATACTTCGTTAGTTTTAACCTCGGAATTTTCAGGCTCATCAACTGCGTCTGTAACATCAACAACCTCAAATCCGCCGTTTTCATCAGCATCAGACTCACTGACTTCATCTGAATCTACAGGAGCATTACCGTCAACAGGCAGGGATCCTTCACCGGCTAAAACTTCGGCAATGCCAAGCTGTTCGCCGCCTTTAAATTCATTATCAAGAACAGCGTCCTCAACTGTCTGAACCTCATCCTTATCGTCAAAATTATCCTGCGGTTCAGTCGGCTCTGTATCCTCAAATTCATCATAATCATATTCTTCAAATACATTTCCGTCAAAATCTGTATTTTCCGGAACAACAACATCGGGATTCGGAACAGGGGAGGATGTACCTATTTCGGCCTTGATAGATGTGAGAGCATTTTTTATGTTGCTTGCATTCTTCCAGCGGTTTGTATTATTCGGCTGACATGCAATTACAATAACACTCTTGAGTTTTTCATCACCCTCAGACGGTGCGGTAACAGCCTTGCCCGAGAATCTTTCTTCACAGGCATTCTTTCTGTCGCATGAATCACTTTCAAACGGAATTTTACCGCCGTTGCACATTGCATACATAATTATTCCGACAGAATAAATGTCGGTTGTATAGTCAACATTTTCCTGCTTGTAAACCTCAGGCGCAACAAATGAGGTATCCGTAATCTTGCCTTCAAAATCTGTAAATCCGCCGATTTTATACCTTCCGTCAGCGGTTACAAAAATATTCTTTGGCGAAATATTACCGTGAAAAATATTCTTTGCTTCCAAAGTTTCAAGCATTTCACTCATCTGAATACCAAAATCAACAACTTCATCCTCAGCGAAAGTTTTGGTTTTCATAAGCTCTTCAAGACTTGTGAGTTCTTCTGTAAATATGTACAAATCACAGGTTTTTTTGTTCTGATTATCCTGAACATAAACATCCAGATAGTTTGAAATACCGTCAAGCTCCTTAACCGATTCAATAAAATCAGCCTCTTCGGTAAAATACTCGGCATGTTCATCGGTATAATTGCTTTTGCCGACAAATGCGTGTCTGAGAATCGCATTCTGAGCAGTATTTTTATCAATCTTCCTTGATACCTTGTAAACTTCACAGCCGTTGTCTTCTCCAACAAATGAAGTAACCTTCCAATCCCTTAAATCTGCCGGCAATTTAATCGTTTTTGCCATACTAACACTCCTTAAATATTTCCTTATTTTTCATATTATATCTAAATCAAGGTCATTAACCCTCACTATCTCATTCTCCGGATTATTGTACCATATTACGAGCTGTTTTACCATAGATATTTCAATTTTTTAAAAAATAATTCTAATTTGTAATTAAATCCGACATAAAAAACAGCAGTCCGCCTAAACGAACTGCCGAAAACATAATTTCAGTAAAATATCTTACTCGATCTTATCTGATTTTTATTTTTTCCTTTTTGTTTACTCCGATAATTCCGCCTATACCTCCTCCCAGAACAGATGACATCAGTTTTAGCAGGGTTAGTACCGTTATAGGTTCACCGTTAAAAATCAATGCAATAGAGGTTATGACAAGAAAAATAAAAAATCCTGTCAGCGAACCCACCGCAAGACCTGCACTTCCTGTAATTCTTGATGATATTATTCCCGACATCAGCGTTGCAACACCGACTATGCCGACCGTGCAGTAATCAAGTATATCTGCTGAAATTACTCCCGATGACATCATCACGGCTGCAAGCAAACACATCAAAATTACCAGTATGAGTATTCCGCATACTGATGAAAACAAAACAGCCTTTGCAAGTAGTTTTTTATCAGACATAAAACAACCCCCGAATATATTCTGTTACAAATATATTCGGGGGAAAGAACATTCATTCAAAAAGTTATTCTTTTGTAGCTTTAGTTTCGTCAGAATCTTTCTTCTTGCCAAAACCGAAGAAGCCTTTCTTTTCAGGCTGACCTGCCTGCTGTGGCTGTTCCTTAACTGTGTCAACAGTAGAAATACACCACTTTTTAAACTTCATCTTAACTCTGTCGGAGCCTGTTTCAATGATGATAGCGTCCTCGTCGTCCTTAATGGCAACTACTCTGCCCATAATTCCGCCGATTGTTGTAATTTCATCACCGATCTCAAGAGAGTTACGAAGCTGAGCTTCTTCTTTTTTCTTCTTTGAGTTAGGTCTGATGAGGAAGAAATAGAGAGCTGCAAAAATAGCAACATAGAAGAGAATCATAAAAATCATACTTGACTGATTTCCGCCGCTTGCACTTGCTTCTGCAACTACAGGTAAAAAGTTTGTCATTTTCGTCATTCCTTTCATACAATGTATTGATTATATCAGTTTTAATCACATCTTGCAAGTGTTTTTTCTGTTTTGAAAAAATATTAGATACGCACGCCTAAAATGTTGCGATATTTCTCGTAAAATTCCATATATGTGCCGTTATCAAGCTGAGTTCTGATAACTTCCATAAGATTATTGTAAAAATAGAGGTTGTGCAAAACAGCAAGTCGCATTCCGAGCATCTCACCGCTCTTGAGAAGATGTCTTATGTATGCCCTTGAAAAGTTTCGGCAAACAGGGCAGTCACAATGCTCGTCAATCGGAGATTCATCTGTTTCATATTTTGCATTATTGATGTTACGCACTCCGTCCCAAGTGAAGAGCTGACCGTGTCTTGCGTTTCTGCTCGGCATAACACAGTCAAAAAGATCAACGCCTCTTGCAACACTTTCAAGAATATTCACGGGAGTTCCGACTCCCATAAGATATCTGATTTTATCTTTCGGAGCAAACGGCTCAACCTCTTCAATGATATGGTACATCGTTTCTGCAGGCTCACCCACGGCAAGACCTCCGATTGCATAGCCGTCAAGATTAAGCTCTGCAATTTCTTTCATATGATTGATGCGCAAATCGTCATAGATACCGCCCTGATTTATGCCGAACAGCATCTGGTTTTTATTTATGGTATCATCAAGACTGTTGAGCCTTTTCATCTCTGTAACGCATCTTTTAAGCCATCTTGTGGTTCTTTCAACGCTGTTTTTTGTATATTCATATGGAGAAGGGTTTTCAACGCATTCGTCAAATGCCATCGCAATTGTAGATGCAAGATTTGACTGGATTCTCATACTCTCCTCAGGTCCCATAAAAATTTTGCGGCCGTCAATGTGAGAATTGAAGTAAACGCCTTCTTCTTTAATATTTCTCAACTTTGCAAGAGAGAACACCTGAAATCCGCCGCTGTCGGTAAGGATAGGACCGTCCCACCTTGTAAATTTGTGAAGTCCGCCCATTTGCTTAACCTTTTCATCACCCGGACGAAGATGCAGATGATAGGTGTTGCAAAGCTGAACCTGACATTTTATATTCTTTAAATCAAGCGCAGAAACAGCACCCTTGATTGCACCGCATGTTGCAACATTCATAAAGGCAGGAGTCTGAACCGTACCGTGAACCGTAACGAATTCGCCCCGTCTTGCGCTGCCTTCCTTTTTAATTACCTTAAACATAAATCCGTAAAATCCTCCTATGATATGAACATAGCGTCGCCGAAAGAGAAGAATCTGTACTTTTCCTTTACAGCTTCTTTGTATGCATTCATAATAAAATCATATCCCGCAAAAGCGGATACAAGCATAATGAGTGTACTTTCGGGAAGATGAAAGTTAGTAATAAGTCCGTCCAGCACCTTAAATTCAAATCCTGGATAAATAAAAATATCCGTAAATCCCTCACAGGGCTTGATTTCTCCGTACATTGCCGCAACACTTTCAAGCGTTCTGCAGGATGTTGTGCCGACTGCAATAACCCGTCCGCCGTTTTTCTTAGTTTCATTTATGAGCTTTGCGGTTTCTTCGGGGACTTCATAATGCTCGCTGTGCATTTTATGCTTTGTAACATCGTCAACCTTAACCGGTCTGAATGTACCGAGTCCCACATGAAGTGTAACATACGCAATCTTTACACCTTTAGCCTTGATTCTGTCCATAAGCTCGGTTGTAAAGTGAAGCCCTGCCGTCGGAGCTGCCGCAGAACCGAGTTCATGGCTGTAAACCGTCTGATAGCGTTCCTTGTCTTTAAGCTCGGCAGTAATATAAGGGGGAAGAGGCATTTGACCGATTTTGTCAAGAGTGGTAAAGAAATTCTCTTCGCAATCAAAATCAACTATTCTGTTGCCGTCATCCTTAACTTCAACAACAGTTGCACGCAAAATTCCGTTGCCAAACGAAAATTTTGTGCCTACTTTTGCTTTTTTACCGGGTTTGCAGAGTGTTTCCCAACGATTGTTTGCAATTTGTTTCAGAAGCAGAAATTCAACTTTTGCACCTGTTTCGTCTTTGATACCGTAAATTCTTGCAGGCAAAACTCTTGAATCGTTGGCAACAAGAAGATCTCCCTCGTTAAGATAATCAATAATGTCATAAAAATGCTTATGCTCCAGAGTTTGTTTTTCTCTGTCAAGCACAAGCAATCTTGAACTGTCCCTCGGTTCAAGCGGAGTCTGTGCGATAAGCTCTTTAGGCAAATCGTAATAAAAATCACTAGTCTTCATTTTATTTCCTTTCAAGAACTAAAATTGCTTTTTAAAAGCTGTTCTGTCAAAAATCTTTGTAAAACACAAGTATTTGTCCTGTAAAATTCTCAAAATAATTGACATTACCCTTTTAAAATGATATATTATCTTATTATGAGCAGTTTGCATAATCGACAAACAGTCGTGTTTTCAGACATCTCTTCATATAATATAATATTTGTTTGAATAAGGCAACCGCTTTTTTAAAATTTGTTTAATTCGGAGGAATTATTATGAAAAAGTATAAAGTCGGTATTATCGGCGCTACCGGTATGGTAGGTCAGCGTTTTACACTTCTTCTTGAGAATCACCCATGGTTTGAGGTTACTGTTCTTGCCGCAAGTAAGAGAAGTGCAGGCAAAACATACGGTGAAACAGTTGAAGACAGATGGCATATGACTGCTCCTCTTCCTGAGAAGTACAAGGATATGGTTATTGTTGACGCTGAAAATGTTGAAGAGGTTGCATCACAGGTTGATTTCTGTTTCTGCGCAGTTAATATGAAGAAGGATGAAATTCGTGATCTCGAAGACAGATATGCAAAGGCTGAATGTCCTATCGTATCAAACAACAGTGCTCATCGTTTTACAGATGATGTTCCTATGGTTATTCCTGAAATTAACGCTGATCACATTAAGATTATTGACGCTCAGAGAAAGCGTCTCGGCACAAAAAGAGGCTTTGTTGCAGTTAAGTCCAATTGCTCACTTCAGAGCTATGTTCCTGCAATCCATCCTTTAAAGGCACTCGGCGTTGACAAGGTTCTCGCCTGCACATATCAGGCAATTTCAGGCGCAGGCAAAACATTTAAGACATGGCCTGAAATGGTAGATAATGTTATTCCTTACATCGGCGGTGAGGAAGAGAAGTCAGAGCAGGAGCCGCTTAAAATCTGGGGTAAGATTGAAGGCGACAAGATTGTTAAAACCGATGATATTTCAATCACATCACAGTGCATCCGTGTTCCCGTATCTGACGGTCACACAGCAGCTGTATTTATGTCATTTAAGGACGGCGTAAAGAAACCTACTGTCGAAGAAATTATTGACATTTGGTCAAACTACAGCGGCAGAGCACAGGAGCTTAATCTTCCGAGTGCGCCAAAGCATTTTCTCCACTACTTCACAGAACCCGACCGTCCGCAGATTAAATCTGAAAGAAATCTTGAAAACGGTATGGCAGTATCGGTTGGCAGATTAAGACCTGATACTCAATATGATTACAAGTTCGTTTGTATGTCACACAACACATTAAGAGGCGCAGCAGGCGGTGCAGTTCTTCTTGCAGAGCTCCTTTGTGCTGAGGGCTACATGGACTGATTACTTACGGAGGTAAATTATGTCTAACCACATTTTTACAGGCTCAGGTGTTGCACTTATCACTCCTATGAAGTCTGACGGAAGCGTAAACTACGATGTTCTCGGCGATCTCGTAGAATTTCATGTTCAAAACGGTACCGATGCAATTATTGTATGCGGTACAACAGGTGAGGCTGCAACTCTTTCGGAAAAAGAGCATTGCGAAACAATTTCTTTCGTTGCAGAAAAGACAAACGGCAGAATTCCTGTTATTGCAGGTACAGGCAGTAACGATACCTCAACAGCCGTTATGCTCTCAAAATCTGCCGCAAGCACAGGCGTTGACGCACTTCTCTGCGTAACTCCTTACTACAATAAAACATCTCAGCAGGGTCTTGTAAGACACTTCAACGTTGTTGCAGATTCGGTTGATATTCCGATTATTCTTTACAATGTTCCTTCAAGAACCGGCTGTAACATCAAGCCAAAGACTTATCAGGAGCTTTGCAAGCATCCTAACATCGTTGCCGCAAAAGAGGCAAGCGGCGACATCTCTCAGGTTGCTCTCATCCGTTCACTTTGCGGTGACAATCTTGATATCTACTCAGGTAACGATGACCAGACTGTTCCTTTCATGTCACTCGGCGCTCTCGGTGTTATCTCTGTATTTGCAAACATCTGCCCAAAAGAAATGCATGACATCTGTCAGCTTTGTCTTGACAATGACTTTGCAGAGGCACAGAAGCTTAACTTCCACTATCTTGAGCTTATGCATATACTCTTCAGCGATGTTAACCCGATCCCCGTAAAGACTGCCATGAACCTCTTCGGCTATGAAGCAGGCGAATGCAGACTTCCGCTCGTACCCATGAGCGTTCAGGGTTACCATGACCTCAAGGATTGCATGGAGAAGTATGACCTTTTAAGCAAGAAGGTTAAATAATCAACCTTTGATTCGTTTAAAATTCAAGAAGTTTAAAGGGGAATAAAAATGGTAAATACAGCAATAGTCGGTTGTAACGGTAAAATGGGCTGCTTTGTGGCACAGGCTGTTCAGAGCCGTGAGGATTGCAATGTTTTGTTCGGTGTTGACGCATTCGGTGAAAGTAATTATGATTTTAATGTTTTTAAGACTTTTGACGAGGCAACCGAAACACCTGATGTAATCATTGATTTTTCAAATCCTGCAGCTCTTGACGGTATGCTTGCGTATGCAGTTAATAACAAAGTACCTTGTGTTATCTGCACAACAGGCTTTTCAAAGGATCAGATTGCAAAAATCGAAGATGCGGCAAAGACAATTCCTGTTTTCTATTCAGGTAATATGTCACTCGGCATCAATCTTCTTATTGAGCTTTCAAAAGAGGCTGCAAAAATTCTCGGAAACCAGTTCGATATTGAAATCGTTGAAAAGCATCATAATCTCAAGCTCGACGCTCCGAGCGGAACAGCTCTTATGATTGCAGACGGAATTTCGGAACAACTTGACGAAGATCCGCAGTATGTCTATGACAGACACAGCTACCGCAGAAAGCGTTCAAAGAACGAAATTGGTATTCATTCCGTAAGAGGCGGCACAATTGTAGGCGAACACGAAGTTATCTTTGCAGGTCACGATGAGGTTGTAACAATCTCTCATCAGGCTCAGTCAAAAGAAGTTTTCGCTGTCGGTGCTGTTAATGCGGCAGTATTTCTTAAAGATCAGAAAGCAGGTATGTACAACATGGGCAACCTTCTTTCTGAAAAAATGAACTGAAAAACAACACCTTTAAGCACGGCATAAAAGCCGTGCTTTCTTTTATGTCCAAACTTTGACTACTTTCATAATATGTAGTGTGATATATTGTTTTGAGATGTCACAAAGATTTAACAAAAGGTGGAAGTTATGGAAAATAATTTAATAATATTCGGCTCGGTAACTCTTGCCATGAAGAGCCGTAACCTACTTTTAAAAAACAATATTAAATCAGGGCTTGTAAGAACTCCTATACACCTCAATCGAAAATCATGCGGATACAGCCTTTATGTCCCGGGAAATTTTGAAAGGGCATTGGAAATTATCAGGAGTAACGGTATTGCTGTCAAAGGAACAGCCGCTGTTGATACCTTATGATATATTTTGACAACGGTGCAACCACCTTTCCGAAACCCTTATCCGTAAGAAAAGCGATTAACGAAGCTATGTCCGACTACGGAGCAAATCCGGGAAGAAGCGGTCACAAAATGTCGGTAAAATCATCTGAAATAATGTATTCCTGCCGAGATAATGCCGCAAAACTTTTTGGCTCGGGAAATCCCGAAAATATAATATTCACGCTTAACTGCACAACGGCTTTGAACACAGTTATTAAAGGCATATTAAAACAGGGTGACCATGCCGTAATCTCATCACTTGAGCACAATGCTGTCGTCAGACCGCTTGAAACACTCAAGAAAAATAAGATTGAATACTCTGTTGCCGAATGTGTCCCTTATGATGATGAACAAACAATCGAGAATTTCAGGAAACAATTCAAATCTAACACAAAACTTGTAATCTGTACCCATGCTTCAAATGTATTCGGCATCAAACTTCCGATAGAAAGAATAGGCGCTCTTTGCAGATTAAACGGCATCCTTTTTTGTGTAGATGCCGCACAAAGTGCAGGAACAGCAGATATCAACCTTTCTGACAGTTGCATTGATTTTCTCTGCACCGCAGGTCACAAAGGACTTTACGGACCGATGGGAACAGGCTTGCTTATTATAAACAGCGAAACAACTCCGGACAGTCTTATTCAGGGAGGAACTGGAAGTGATTCCGCAAACCTCAATCAGCCTGAAATTCTACCCGATAAGTACGAAAGCGGAACGCCGAATCTTCCGGGAATAGCAGGGCTTAATGCAGGAATAAAGTTTGTCCTGAACAAAAAAACAGACAGAATATATAATTCCGAGTTAAGTCTTGCACGAATGCTCTACAAAAGGCTTGAAAAAGCGGAAAATGTAATGTTATACACCAAAATGCCTGAGAAAAATCACAGCGTTCCTGTAATTTCATTTAATATCAAAAATACCGAAAGCGAAACGGTTGCAAAAATTCTTAATGACAGCTACAACATTGCCGTAAGAGCAGGACTCCATTGTGCGCCCCTTGCACACAAAAGCTTCGGCACTCAGGATACAGGAACCGTAAGAGCTGTTGTATCGGCATTTACAACAAAAAATGATGTTGTATATTTTGCAAATGCCGTAAGTCGTATTTCTAAGAACAATAAACAGAAAAAAACAATTTAAAAAGGTTGCAATTAATAACAAAAGTATGTTAGAATAATAACGAGGAATTTAAAAATAAAGGAAGGGGAAAGCAGATTGGAAATATTTAACAGCATTCTTTCCATTATCAAGACTATACAGCTAAGAGATATTGTCGATATTCTTGCAATTGCACTGTTGATTTTCGGACTGTTCAAGCTTATTCAGGAAACAAGAGCAGTTCAGCTTCTCAAAGGTGTAATTATGCTACTGGTAGTGTATTTTCTTTCATCTCTGTTTGGTCTTGTTATGCTTTCATCCCTGTTGCGAACATTTTTCGAGGCAGCAGTTGTTGTTATTGCTATCATCTTTCAGCCGGAAATCAGAAAGGCTCTTGAACAGATGGGACGCAACAACACCTATAAAAAATATATAAAAATATTTACTAAGCACCACAAAGGTGATGAATGGAAAAAGGCTGTAGAAAAGTCAATCGTAGATGCGGCTGACACAGCAGTTCTTTTCTCTCGTTCAAAAACAGGTGCTTTGCTTGTGTTTGAACGAGAAACCATGCTTTCCGATATAGCCGCTACAGGCACAATTATTGATGCCGAAACATCAGTAGCTCTGTTCGGCAATATATTTTTTAACAAAGCACCATTGCATGACGGTGCAAGCATTATCCGTGACGGAAAACTTTTTGCAGCAGGATGTATTTTACCGCTCACATCAAACCGTAATGTAGATATCAATCTCGGTACACGACACAGAGCAGGACTCGGTATCAGTGAACAAAGCGACGCTGTTGTCCTTATAGTAAGTGAAGAAACAGGTGTAATTTCTCTTGCGGTAAACGGTATTTTGCTCCGTGAGTTTACAAGAGAAGAACTAATCAAAAAGCTTGAACAGTTTCTCATCTATGATCGTGGCTATGACGATGATGAACCGCCCAAAAAGTTTTTTCAGAAGAACCCGAAAAGTTCAAAAAGAGAGAAGGCTGAAAAATGAAAAAGAAAAAACTCTCTCTCAACAAACTGTTTCAGAATAACAAATTTCTGATTATACTCGCCCTTGTAATCTCAACAATAACATGGGTTTATATGAGTATGGGTACAACAAATGATACAACCGTAACAATAAGCAATATTCCCATTCAGATTGAATTGCCTGACCAGCTCGATAACAACGGGTTGCAGGTATTCCGTGATGCGGAGCAGACTGCCACGGTAACCGTAACAGGCAGCAGAGCCGTTCTCGGTTCTATCGGAACAAAGGATATTACTGTTACAGGTGCTACAAACGGAATTGACTCGGCAGGAACTTATCAGCTTTCGCTTTCAGCCGTAAAAGCCAACCCGAGTGCCAACTTTCAGATTATCTCAACCGTTACGCCGTCAAATGTCAATGTAATTGTTGATTATCAGCGTGAAACAAGTTTTCCGATTCAGGAAAATGTTGTTTACAAGGTTGCCGACGGGTACTATGCGTCAACTTCTCTTGCATCAAAGAATATCACAATCTCAGGACCTCAAACAGAGATTGCCAAAATTGCAAAGGTTTCGGCATCGGCAGAACTTGACAGTACACTAAATGCGCCGACCACAACGACCGCAAATATTGTGCTTTATGATAAAGCAGGAAATAAAATCTCCACCGAGCTTCTTACAATGGAGTTTACGGATGTTGAGGCTACAATTTCCGTTCTTCCCGAAAAGACGGTAAATGTAATTCCTGAGTTTATTAACAAACCCAAAGGTCTTGATTTAAACGATAATATGCTTACGGTTGAGCCTTCAAATATTCTGCTTGCAGGTCCAAAAGAAGTGCTTGACAAGACTGACAGCGTAAAGCTTGAGTCAATCGATTTTGCAACACTTTCAAACAAGCGTTATGAGTACGATACGCAGGGAATAAACATCCCGAGTGACTGCAAAAATATCAGTAACTCAACCTCCGCAAAGCTTGTACTTGACCTCAGCGGTCTGTCCAAGAAAACCTTTACCGTTGACTCATTCAAAGTAAGCGGTCTTTCTTCAAAATACAAAGCCGATGTAACACAGACAAGTATGAATGTTACCGTAATCGGCAGTGAAAAGGAACTTAAAAGCCTTAAAAGCTCAGATATTGAAGGTGTAATTGACACCTCGGATCAGAGCGGAACAGTAGGCTCGGTTCAGATGCCTGTTACTTTCAAACTCAGCGGTACTGACACCTGTTGGGTAAGCGGAAGCTACAAGGCAAATATCACAATCAGCGAAAAATAACCCATAAAAACCGCAGACATTTTGATGTCTGCGGTTTAGTTTATTTGTATTAAATTACATTCTGATTCGATTTGAACTGCCTCGCCTTACAAAAGCTTTGTTCATATCGTCAGTATTGTGATATCTCACACTCTGTACAAGACCAAGACTAATGAGCGTACTCAAAGCCGAAGTACCTCCCGAACTGAACAGGGGAAGGGTTATTCCGACTACGGGAAGAAATCCAAGCACCATTCCTATATTTACAATTGTTTGCGATGCTATCATTGAAAACACACCGTAGCAGATATACTTGCCTTGAAATTCACTTGAATTTTTTGCATTCAAAATCACTTTTAATATAATAAAAAACAAAATCAGCAAAAGCGCCATGCATCCAACAAATCCGAGTTCCTCTCCTGCAACGGTAAAGATAAAATCGTTTTCCTGTTCGGGGACGATTGAATGTTCAACACGCTGTCCGTTAAAAAGTCCGCTTCCGAAAGCTTCGCCGCTTGCAATTGAAACCTTACCCTGATACTGTTGCCAACCGTAATTTGTAAGTGCATTCCCGTCAAGGTCAAACAAAGCAAGAACCCTGTTGCGATGCTCTTTATTCATAAACACATTCCATATAATCGGAATTGCACACACAAGCAATCCTCCGAAAATGACAAAATATCTCAGTTGAACTCCTGCCGCAAATGTCATAACCAAAAACATAAGCGCAAATATAAGAACAGTACCGTCATCACCCTGAATATGAATAATTGCCATTGGTATCATTGCATGAAGTGCAAGGAAAAGTACTCCCGAAAACTTTTCAATCATTTTCTTTTCTCTCAGCCACGACAAATGCTTTGAAAAAGTTATGATAAAACAGATTTTTATAAACTCAGACGGCTGAATTGAAAATCCGCCCGGAAGATTAATCCATGCCGTATCATCTGTTCCGCTAACCTGAACTCCGAACACAAACACAAGTCCGGCAAGAACAATTCCCACTATTGCGGCAATGTACCATTTTCGTATAAGAAATCTGTAATCGGCAATTGATATAAACACCGATGCTGCAAGACCGACAGACACAGCGATAATCTGAGTTCTTAGATAACTGTATTCGCCCGATCGTTGCATACTCGCAATCAAAAGAAAACTGTACGCAACAGCGGTCAAGGTCAACAGCCACAACACTGCGTCACACTGTCTGAAATATTCATAAATATTTGTAATAACTTTTTTCACCCAAAACAACCTTTGAAATTAATTTTACCCTATAATTATATTAAATTACGCTCTCAATATCAAGTATAATTTCAATACAGAATAATACAAGTTTCGCATTTTGTTATAATAATAAAAACATGAATTTGATTCGGAGGTATATTATGTTATCTGATATCGAAATTGCTCAGAGTGCAGAATTAAAGCCTATTGCAGAAATTGCAAATCAGCTTGGGATTTCTGCTGATGAGCTTGAGTTTTACGGAAAGTACAAAGCAAAACTTTCTGATGAACTTGCAGACCGTGTAAAGGACAATCCTGACGGAAAGCTCATCCTCGTAACAGCAATCAACCCAACACCGGCAGGCGAGGGCAAAACCACCACTTCTGCAGGTCTTGGTCAGGCAATGGCTAAAATCGGTAAAAAGGCAATCATCGCACTCCGTGAACCGTCGCTCGGTCCTGTATTCGGAATTAAGGGCGGTGCAGCAGGCGGCGGTTATGCACAGGTTCTTCCAATGGAGGACATCAACCTTCATTTCACCGGTGATATGCACGCAATTACAGCAGCCAACAACCTTTGTTGCGCAATGCTTGACAACCATATTCAGCAGGGCAACACACTCGGCATTGATCCGAGAAGAATTCTCTTCAAGCGTTGTCTTGATATGAATGACCGTGCATTAAGAAATATCACAATCGGTCTTGGCGGTAAGGTGAACGGTGTTCCGAGGGAAGATCACTTCATCATTACAGTTGCATCGGAAGTTATGGCAATTCTCTGTCTTGCAAATGATATCTCCGACCTTAAAGAAAGACTCGGCAACATTCTTGTTGCATACACATACAGCGGTGAACCCGTTTATGCAAAAGATTTGAAAGCAGAAGGAGCAATGACTGCACTTCTCAAGGATGCAATCAAACCTAACCTTGTTCAGACGCTTGAGGGTACTCCTGCAATTATGCACGGCGGACCTTTTGCAAATATCGCTCACGGCTGTAACAGCATAAGAGCAACAAAGCTTGCATTAAAGCTTGCCGATTACTGCATTACAGAAGCTGGTTTCGGCTCGGATCTCGGTGCTGAGAAGTTTCTTGACATCAAGTGCAGATATGCCGGCATTGCTCCGTCGGCAATTGTAATCGTGGCAACATGCCGTGCATTAAAATACAACGGCGGCGTTCCAAAGTCAGAGGTTTCAAATGAGAACATTGAGGCTCTCAAAAAAGGCATTGTAAATCTCGGTGTTCACATTGACAATATGAGAAAGTACAATGTTCCCGTAGTTGTAGCAATTAATCAGTTCGGTACAGATACAGATGAAGAACTCAAATACATTGAAGAATATTGCATTTCAAAGGGTGCAGACTTTGCCCTTTCAAATGTATTCGGAAAAGGCGGAGAAGGCGGTGTAGAGCTTGCAAATAAGGTAGTAGACGCTTGTGAAAAGCCGTCTGCATTTAAACCGCTCTATTCACTCGACCTCACACTCAAGGAAAAAATTGAAAAGATTGCAAAGGAAATCTACGGTGCGTCAAAGGTAAACTACACAACAGCCGCAGAAAAAGCAATCAAGGAAGTTGTGGCACTCGGCGGAGACAAACTTCCCATATGTGTGGCAAAAACACAGTATTCGCTTTCAGATGATCCTACAAAGCTGGGTGCTCCAAAGGATTTTGAAATCACAGTAAGAGATGTAACAATTTCAAACGGTGCAGGTTTTGCAGTAATTTATACAGGCAATATTATGACAATGCCGGGACTCCCGAAAGTTCCTGCCGCAGAAAAAATTAATATTGATGAAAACGGCAAAATAAGCGGACTTTTCTGATATGGTTAAATTGATTTCTCACAGCGCCGATGAAACCGAGCAAATCGGCGAAAAAATTGCAAAAAAGCTCCACGGCACAGAGGTAATAGCCCTTTTCGGCGGACTCGGTATGGGCAAAACCGCATTTACAAGAGGACTGGCAAGAGCCCTCGGTGTTGATGACGGTGTGTCAAGCCCTACTTTCGCCCTTGTAAACGAATACAGCGGAAAGTACAATATCTATCATTTTGATATGTACAGAGTTAATTCATGGGATGATTTGTACTCAACGGGATTTTTTGACTACATTGACAACGGCATTCTCGTAATTGAGTGGAGTGAAAATATAGAAGGCGCACTTCCCGAAAATGCAATCAGAATAACGATTGAAAAAGGGGAGAGCGATGACGAAAGAATCTTTGAAATTGAAGGTGTTGAAATTTGAAAATTCTGTCTGTTGACACATCTGCAACAGCTGCATCTGTTGCACTTTCAGAAGAGGGCAAGCTGATCGGTGAAACTTTCATAAACACAAGTCTTACCCACAGTCAGACGCTCATCCCTATGGTTGAACAGCTTTTGAACAATACAAAAACGGAAATGTCCGATATTGATGCAATTGCAGTCAACGCAGGTCCGGGTTCATTCACGGGAGTAAGAATCGGTGTTGCGGCAGTAAAAGGTCTTGCTTTTGCAAATGATATACCGTGTGTTTCGGTTTCAACACTTGAGAGTATGGCTTATAATTTCCTTTCAACCGACTGTATTGTATGTGCCGTAATGGACGCACGCTGTTCACAGGTATACAATGCACTGTTTGAAATTAAAAACGGAGTTGTTACCCGACTTTGTGATGACAGAGCATTATCGCTTGATGACTTAAAAAACGAACTGCTGTCTGTTGACGGAAGAATCATCATAGCAGGTGACGGTACCGATATTACCTGTAAATACATCGGTAATGAAATTAAAAATGCAGAGTCTGCTCCCGTAAATCTTAAATATCAGAGAGCGTCTTCAACTGCACTTGTAGCATTTAAAATGATTAATAACGGAAAAACCGTTTCGGCACAAGAGCTTATGCCGGTATATCTCCGCTTGCCTCAGGCACAGCGTGAGCTTAATAAAAAACTTGGAGGTAGAACAAAATGATAGCACTCGGATGCGACCACGGCGGATATAACCTTATCTGCGCAATCAAAAAATATCTGGATGAAAAAGGACTTGAATACAAAGAGTACGGCACTTTCAGCGAAGAAAGCGTTGATTATCCGGTTTACGCCTACAAGGTAGCAACTGCAATCACCTCGGGCGAATGCTCAACAGGCATTCTCTGTTGCGGTACAGGCATCGGTATCTCAATTGCCGCAAACAAGGTAAAGGGAATCAGAGCCGCAGTTGTTTCAAACGAATTTTGTGCTGAAATGACACGCAGACACAATAACGCAAATATTCTTTGTATGGGCGGCAGAGTTACAAGCGAAGAAGATGCTGTTAAATTTGCTGACATCTTCCTTAACACACCTTATGAAGGCGGCAGACACGAAAACCGTGTGTCAATGATTACAGACATTGAAAACGGTACTTTTAAAGCATAAACAAATTAAAAATAAGATTAAAACGCTCTTTTTATTAAGGGCGTTTTTCATTTTGAAACTTATATTTCTTATTTGTAATATTTTGTAATTGTTATTTCTGATATAGAACCATTTCATAAACATTAATTCTATTCAGGAAATTAAGGAAAATTATTCTTTCTCAGTCGGAATTATGCGTTGTGCTAATTGTATAATATCATTAAAAGCATACCTATTTATAAGTGCATTATAACTACTATATTTCAATTTGTAACCAAATTTACGAAAAAATTTCAAATTTTTAAATTTATTTACAAAAAACCCTTGTTTTTTTTCCTTTTTAGTATTATAATAACATCACAATGTTTTTAAAGAATTTTAAAAAAGAATTAAAACGATTTGGGAGAGAGTAAAAATGAGATTAAGAAAACAGGAACTTGGAGACAGAAACCTCGTAGGAAGCAGGGTTGAGGCTGTAAGAAAGCAGAAAGGTATGAAGCAAAAGGAGCTTCTTGCCCAATTACAGGTTAACGGCGTCGATATGAACGCATCAGGACTTTCAAAGCTTGAAGGTCAGATTCGTTTCGTAACAGATGTTGAGCTTGTTGCACTTGCCGATATTCTTGAAGTGTCTGTTGACTACCTTCTCGGAAGAGAAAACTGATTTTTAACCGAATCTTTAAATTGCACCGTAGATTTTTTTCTGCGGTGCTTTTATTTTTTGCTGATAAATGTTGACAAGCGAGTATTTTAATTATATAATCATAACAGCGTTACATAACAATGTTATGAATTAGAGGTGACTACTGTGACTGAAAACAAGGCAGCTTACACAATTTCATTCGAAACTCTTACGCCAAAACTTTTTGAAAGTTTGTACAGGTCGGTAGGTTGGGAGTCGCCTTGCATTGACCAAATCGAAACCGCCTTAAATAATTCATATGCAAAATTTGTTGCATATGACGGTGACAAACCTGTCGGAATGGTTAGAATTATCGGCGACGGCGGTATGTCATTCTATATAAAAGACTATGCCGTTATTCCAGAATATCAGAGTAAGGGTGTAGGAAAAGCGTTAATGCAATTTCTTGAAGATTACATACGCAATTCTATGCCTAAAAATTGGGCAGTAAGCCTTGAACTTATCAGTTCTAAAGAAGCTGTTGCTTTTTATGAAAAATTTGGATTTGAACAAAGACCGTGCTACTGGGATGGTCCGGGAATGTTCAAAATGTTAAGATAAACTAAGGAGTGTTTCATTTGGCAAAGCAAATTGAGGGCGTTTACGAAAACATAATAGCCTGTGCCACAAAAGAATTTCTGAACAAAGGCTATGCCGATGCCTCACTGCGAACAATTGCTACTGAAGCACACACAACAACAGGTTCAATCTATACCAGATTTGGCGACAAAGAGGGACTTTTTGAGGCAATTGTAGGGAAGCAATACGATAAAATTATCGAGATGTACAAAGCCGCACAAGATGAATTTGCAAGTCTTCCTGAAGAATCACAACCTGACAATATGGCGAGCATATCAGGTAATTGTATGTATGACGGACTTTTGTATTGTTATGATAATCTTGATGTTTTTAAGCTGATTTTATTAAAATCAGAGGGCACAAAGTTTTCTCATATGATAGATGAAATGGTTGAAATCGAGGCTGAGGCTACTCATAAATATTCGAATGTGCTTTAAAGGCTCGGAAAACCGTCACCAAAAATTGATACTAAACTTGAGCATATGATTATTACGGGTATGTTCAATACCTATTTTGAACTTATAATCCACGAAATGCCGATTGAGGACGCAAAACTTTACCTTGATGAAATGCGTGAATTCTACACGGCAGGTTGGATGAAAATAATGGGGCAGGATTAAGCCCTATTATTTTTGAACAGCAGTTAGCGATAGCTAACCTGAATTTGAATGATAACAGAAAATGACTGCAGCGTTTTCGTATCAGATATAAATTATCCACTTGGAGGAGGTCTATTCTTGAAAAAGCAATCAAATTTATCAAGACTTATGTCCTACGCAGGAAATCACAAATACTTTACTTATGCTTCCTGGATTCTCTCGGGAAGCAGTGCTGTGTTTGCACTTGCTCCTTTCTATTATCTTTGGAAGATTATCAAAGAAGTACTTGAAGTAATACCTGACTTTTCAAAGGCAACAAGTCTTGTACACAACGGATGGATGGCAGTAATATTTGCCGCTGCCGCATTTTTAATCTATGTTGCAGGACTTTTATGTTCGCACAAAGCAGCTTTTCGGGTTCAGACAAATCTGCGAAAAGATATGATGCACCACATCATTAAGTTACCCCTCGGAACTCTTGAAGCTCTTGGAAGCGGTAAAGTACGAAAAACGGTCAACGAATGTTCAGAATCAACTGAAACATACCTTGCTCATCAGCTGCCCGATATGGTAACCGCATACATAACACCTATCGGACTTCTGTTTATGCTGTTTTTCTTTGATTGGAGATTCGGTCTTTTCTGCTTAATTCCTATTTTGCTGAGTTTTGTTATTATGTTCACACAGATGACAGGGCCTACACTTAAAACTAAAATGGAAGAATATCAGAATGCTCTTGAAGATATGTCAAATGAAGCTGTTGAGTATGTAAGAGGTATTCCTGTAGTAAAAACTTTCGGTCAGTCTGTTTTTTCATTTCACCGTTTCAAAAAGTCTATTGACAACTACAGCACATGGGCAATTTCTTATACCGAGAGTATGAGAAAGCCAATGTGTATTCTTACAATGCTTATTAACGGAATTTTTGCATTTATCCTTGTTGCAGGTATGTGGTTTACTTCAGGCGGAGTAACAACCGATTTAATTCTCAGCATCTTGTTCTATATTATCATAACTCCTGTATTAACCGTTACAATGACAAAAATAATGTTCCAGAGTGAGAACACAATGCTTGTTACAGACGCACTCAAGAGAATTGACTCAATCCTTAATCTTGAACCGCTTGAAAGCACAGATGTAAAAACACCTAAAGATAATTCCGTTGTTCTAAAATCGGTTTCTTACAGCTACGATAAGGGAAATAAAACAAAAAAAGCAATTGACAATATATCGCTTTCAATTAAGCCAAATGAAACAGTTGCATTTGTCGGACAGTCCGGCGGCGGTAAAACCACGCTTGCAAACCTCATAAGCAGATTTTTTGATGCAGATGAGGGAGAGGTGTTTATCGGCGGTGTAAATGTCCAGAACATTGACAAAACCGTTTTGATGAATACAGTATCATTTGTTTTCCAGAACAGCCGATTAATAAAAGGCACAATTCTTGATAATGTCAAAATGGCAAGACCTGACGCTACAAATGAAGAAGTACTTCAAGCTATTCACAAAGCACAATGTGATGACATAATTAAGAAATTCCCCGAAGGTATCAACACAGTAATCGGAACACACGGCACATACCTTTCAGGCGGTGAACAACAGAGAATCAGCATTGCAAGAGCTATTCTCAAAAATGCTCCTATTCTTATTCTTGATGAAGCTACCGCTTTTGCAGACCCCGATAACGAAGCTAAAGTTCAGCAGGCAATCAATGAACTTGCAAAGGATAAAACAGTTATTATGATTGCACACAGACTTTCCACCATTGCAAATGCCGATAAAATCTATCTTCTTGAAAACGGCAAGATTGCCGAATCAGGTACAAATGACGAACTCGTTGCAAAAGGCGGCATATATGCAAAAATGATGAAAAACTATGTTTTATCAGTAAACTGGAAAATTTCAAAGGAGGGTAAATGATGATTAAAAAACTTCAGCATAAATTTGCTCTTTCGGAAAGAGGCGCAAAAGACCTTATTCAAGGTATAATCGCCTGTGCTGTACAGAACATTTCATTTATGTTTCCTGTAGGTTTACTTTACTTTTTCGTAAATGATTTGCTAAACGGCGGCATAAAACCCGAAAAAATATGGTTCTACATTGTGGGATGTATCATAGCACTTGCTCTGATTTTTGCAGTAACATATTGGCAGTACAATTCAACCTTTCTTGCAACATATGTAGAAACAGGCACAAGAAGAATTACGCTTGCTGAAAAGTTAAGGAAAATCCCTCTGTCATTCTTTGGCAAAAAAGACCTTGCCGACCTCACAAGCACAATTATGGCAGACTGTACATACCTTGAAACAGCATTTTCTCATTTCATCCCGCCGTTTATCGGAGCTATGATTTCAACCGTAGTAATCGCAATCAGCCTTTTCTTTTTTGATTGGAGAATGGCAATTGCTTCTCTTTGGGTTCTTCCGGTTGCATTTGCGATAATCGGCTTGTCATCAAAAGTTCAGAAGAGTTTAAACCGCAAGTCAATGGATGCTAAAATGGTTTGTGCAGACGGAATTCAGGAATGTATCGAAACAATTCAGGACTTAAAGGCAAATAACGCCGAACAGTCATATATGGCAGGCCTTGACACAAAGATAGACAATGTAGAAAAACGCTCAATAATCAACGAATTCGGCACATCAACATTTGTTGTATCTGCAGGACTTGTCCTCAAACTCGGCATTGCCACAACAGCACTTGTCGGCTCAATTTTGCTCGTAAACGGACAGCTTGATGTACTTACATTCTTTATGTTTTTGCTTGTTGTATCAAGACTCTATGATCCAATGCAGTCTGCTTTACAGAACCTTGCCGCAATCATCAGCACAAACACGAATGTTGCGAGAATGAACGAAATTCTTGATCATGATGTTCAGACAGGCAACACAAGGCTTACAAATAAAGGCTATGATGTTAAATTTAAGAATGTAGAATTCTCATACAACAACAAAGATAATGTTCTCAAGGATGTTTCGTTCACAGCTAAGCAAGGCGAAGTTACCGCACTTATCGGCCCATCAGGCGGCGGTAAAACTACCGTATCAAGACTTGCCGCAAGATTCTGGGATATTAACAAGGGCAAAATCACCGTGGGCGGTATGGATATTTCCAAGATTGAACCCGAAACTTTGTTATCACTTTATTCAATCGTTTTCCAAGATGTAACTCTCTTCAACAATACGATTATGGAAAACATCAGACTCGGCAAAAAGGACGCTACAGATGAGGAAGTTCTCCTTGCCGCAAAACTTGCAAACTGCGATGAATTTGTTTCTAAACTTCCCAACGGTTATAATACCGACATTGGTGAAAACGGCTGTCAGCTCTCAGGCGGTGAAAGACAGCGTGTTTCAATTGCACGAGCATTTCTTAAAGACGCTCCGATTATCCTCCTTGATGAAGCTACAGCATCACTTGATGTAGAAAACGAAACTCTTATTCAAACAGCTCTTTCAAAACTTATCAAAAATAAGACCGTAATTGTAATTGCTCACAGAATGAGAACAGTTGCAGGTGCAGACAAAATTGTAGTTTTGTCAGACGGTGTTGTTGCAGAAGAAGGTACAGCAGAAAGCCTTAAAAAATTGAACGGAATATTTGTTCATATGATGAACTTACAGTCCGAAAGCAGTAATTGGAAACTCAATTAAATATAACCACTAAACGCAAAAGGAACAACTATAACGTTTGTTCCTTTTCTGCGTTGACATATTAAAAACAATACTGTAATATTATTTTATAGGATAACGGAGGGATGAATGTGATTGACCTCAACAACATTGAAAAATACAGAGAAAACAATCGAATAGAGGCCAAAAAGGCAACAGGCGGATTACCTAAAAGCTTGTGGGAAACATATTCATCCTTTGCAAATACACTCGGAGGAATTATACTTTTAGGTGTAGAAGAATACAGGGACAAATCACTTCATCCCGTAAATCTTCCCGATCCGGATGAACTTATTGAGGAATTTTGGGAGATAGCAAACGATATTCAAAAAGTAAGCACAAACATTCTTTCATATGATGATGTTTATGTGCAAAAAATTGAAGAAAAGCATATTATCGTTATTACAGTGCCAAAAGCCAAAAGATTTGACCGTCCCGTGTATCTTGACGGCAGTATTCATAATTCATACAGAAGAAACGGCGAGGGTGACTACCGCTGTACACTCGACCAAATTAACGCTATGGTGCGTGATTCCGAGATTAAAACACAGGATATGAATATCATCGAAAGCATGACTGCTTCCGTATTTAATACCGATTCACTCCATAGCTACCGAATAAAAATGTCAACTGTTAAGCCAAATAATCGGCTTCAAAATTTGTCGGATAAAGATTTCTTGCAAGCAATAGGAGCAATCGGAGTAGGGGAAGACCTTTTGTTTCACCCTACAGCCGCAGGACTTCTTATGTTCGGCAAGTCAGAATTCATCAAAAAAGAATACCCGTCCTATTGTCTTGAATATAAGGAAACAACACAAGACGATAAAAACACAATTATTTCATCAAATTTAAATTCTGACTGTGAAAACCTTTATGATTTCTTTATAAAGGTCTTTGAAAAAATTTCATACGATATAAAACTGACAGCAAACATAAAATCAGACATTACACCGATTACAACTGCCTTACAGGAAGCTCTTGCAAACTGCCTTATAAATGCCGACTATTATGGTTCAAACGGTATTGTTGTTATGAAGGATGATGAAAGCATTACAATATCCAATCCAGGCGGATTTAGAGTTGAACTCGACGCCGCAAGAGCGGGCGGTATATCCGACCCCAGAAACACGGCAATTATGCGTATGTTTAATTTGATAGGAATCGGCAGTAACGACGGATTCGGTATTTCTAATATTTTCTCCGTTTGGAAAAGTCACAAACTTGTTCTGCCGGTCATTGAAGAAAGTTTCAACCCCGAAAGCATCACCCTAAAGCTTTCGTTTGTTCCTGAAAGCAAATCAACTAATACTCAAATTTTACAAAATCGTCCCGATATTGAAACAGACAGGCAGGATGCCGTAATTTCATACATTACTGACAACATCACGGTAACTTCAAAAGAAATTTCCGAACTTCTCGGAATAAGTCATAAAAAATCGAAGCAACTTCTTCACAAACTTATGGCAAAGGATTTTGTTATAATCAAAAACGGAAAATACACCCTAAAAGCATAGAAGGAACTTAATCAAATTTCGGAACATCAATCCGCATAAGCGTTGCTCATAATTGCTAGGTTGCTTATTTTTGAGAAAACCGTCTGCTGAAAATAAAATTCAAAAGATAAATTCGCCTATATCTGCCTTTCTTTTGCTACAACAGTCTGTTCGTGACTCTGCTATTACAAAGTCTTGCAAGACGATTCCGCAGGTGCAGTTGTGCCGATTTATAATTTGAGTATGGTTGTTTCAATAATCTTTTCGTACATGATTTTCAAAAAAAATGTCCGTAAAATCAAGCATAAGTATTCATGTAATAATCGCAGACACTTATTTATGCTTTTACGGATTAAATTTAAAATTTACAAATTTGTGTAATTTTGCTTGACAATCACACAAAAAACAAGTACAATAAACAAGGTAAATCACCAATATTCGGAGACGTATCGAAGTGGTCATAACGGACATGACTCGAAATCATGATGCCCCCTGAGGGACGAGGGTTCGAATCCCTCCGTCTCCGCCACCGAAAAAGCCTGTAATCAAGCCGATTACGGGCTTTTTTCTTATACCTTTTTCTAAGAGTAAGTGATCAAAGCAGACTTTTGTTTTTCTCTCCGGATTTTCGGCTTAGCCCTCCCTCCAACGACTTCCGAAGTCGCCACCCTCCGGTAGAGCAAGCCCTGTCTCCATCTCCTGTTTTAGACTTGTAATCCAAGTGGGCGCAGATGTTCGCCGTGATGGTAAAATCGCTGTGCCCCAGCCACTCCTGAATGTGCTTGAGGGGAACGCCGTTGGCCAGCAGCAAGCTGGCACAGCTGTGACGCAAATCGTGAAAGCGCATCCGGCGCAGGCCGTGGTCCTCCAAGAATTTTGGGAATGCCGAAGTCAAATAATTGGCCCGCACCCGCTTTACCCTCAAAAAAGCCCCGGAAATCAAGGCTTTCACGGCGCTTAATGTTCGACGCTGCGCCGCCGTCTGGCAGAGTACGCCTTCTGCTTGCGTCGGATGGAGCAGCCACATTCTGGGCAGTATTTCTGCCGGTTACTACTGGGTGCAAAGGGCTTTCCACACCGTTCGTAGGTCCGTGTACGCTACCGGTAAATATCGGCTCAGAGTGCCTTGTAGGCGGGTGTCAGGCGTTTGATCTCATCCAACCTTCTTCACCTCTTTCTCCATCACATAGTTGATGACGCTGATTTTCGGGATCTTCAGCGTCGTGCCGATCTTCACGGCGCGGATGTACCCATAGTTGATCAGCTTGTAGGCCAGCTTGCGGCTGATGCCCAGCATCTCCCGAAGCTCTTTAACGATCACGATGTCTGGGTATTCCGGGAACATCATCTGGTAAAGCTCTCTGAGCTCACTTTTCTTCATAGATTTGAACCTCCTTTGCTTGTTCTGAAGCCGCATTTCTGCGACGGTTTTTGCTTGCTGCCACTCATCCGCATCGTTCCTGCCCCGGAATCTCACCACGGCGTATTGCTTCTTCGGTGCGCTCGTTTCTTTTCGGAAAGTCATGGCATCACTTGCCGGAAGCATATCCTTTGGAGGCGGCAATTCAATTTTCAAGGTACACAGGGAGACAGTCCCCTCAATAGGTAGCCAGCGAGAAGGGCAATTTATAGACCCCCTCACTAATCAACTGGGAAATTTTTTTCGATTTGTACGAAAGAACTTTGAAAAATTCTTTGAAAGCCTCTCTACTAACCAACTGGGAAATTTTTTCGGATTTGAACGAAAAAACTTTTGAGAATTTTTCTGCGAACTCTACTACTAATCAACTGGAAACTTTTCGGGCAAATAACAAATGGGTTTAAAAAAATTTTTTTAAGTGCCCCTCCTACTAACCAATTGGGAAATTTTTTGAGATTTTGGCAAAGTAATTTGAAAAATCCTCTCAGCTTTTCAAAAGATCCCTTCACTTACTCTGAATAAGGGGTGCCATTTGGCAGGGTGTTTCGAGAAATCTCTCAATTTTTCTATCAAGACATAAAAAGCCGCCCTCCCGATAATGGGAGGACGGCTGATAATCACTATTGACTTATAGATGGCTCCTATAGGAATAGGGCACCGGCTAAGCGATCGGTGCCCTATTGATAGTTAATGTTTGAGAATAATATACCCTAGAATAAAACGGACTGGGATCATATCCAAAACCTTTATTTTCTAATAATGCGTTTAGAATTTGCCAAATATGTTTTTTGAGAAAAGGGCCCTTTATATGCCTCTTCATCAAGAAAACCTAGGATGACTTTGACTTTTTCTTTGTCATCAGGAATAACGATAGCCTCTTCTTTTATATCAATATCAATACCGGATTCTGATGCCAGCATTTTGATTTCCGAAGCTGTATAATTGACAAGGACTTGTGAATCGTTTATCATTGCAATCTTGCGTCTAATCCAAGTATTCGCCATTCCTCTAAACGCAACAGAATCCTCAATGGAAAGCTTCTCGCTTTTTGCAAATGAATCGACTTCAACATCTGTAGCCGAGCGGTAGTAGTCACTCAAATCAAATACCTGACGGGCAAAATAAAAGGATGTAAACTGTAATTCTCCGTCCGTGTAATAGCAATCAATTGTATCCGAAATACTAATTCCAAAACGCTTCTCTTGGAAAAAAGTATTGTTTTCAAAGAACAGATTGTACCATCTGGTTGATATATACTGTTCTTTTCTGAACCGCTGAAAGGCTACACTAAATTTTTCTGTTTCGCCCGTCTGAGTGCGTTCTCCTACAAAAATAGCTTTGATTTCGGGAAACTCGTCATTTTCTTTGTCAAAAGCAGCAACGCCTAATGGATCTCTTATGGCGTCCATAATTTCATCAGGAAGCTGAAAGCTCTCGATGGCTAAGAATTCGTCATTATGAGGCTTGTAGCTGCCGTCAAACGGAACTCTTGTTTTGTCGTTAATCAAGTCCAACTTTGCAGAAGCAAAGGCTTCACAGATTGCTTTCTGGGTTTTAGCGGCCAACTCCAAACGGAGAATTTCTCCATCCTTTGTTCCAGCCTTGATGATCATTACTGAGCAATTCTCAAACATTTCTTACTTCCTTTCTGCGTCCAATAACAAAAAGTCAAACATACGGTTTACAGTCTTAAGTTCCTGCTTACTGCGATATTTTTTCCTGGTAATCAGGATATACCCAGATATTCCGTGCTCTCCGCTCACCTGATAGAAATGATATTTTTTTATAAATAACAATGGGTTTGGGATAGCAGAATTGATAAACGGTGCGACGATTGCAATTAAAAGCGCAATCGCTGAGCACACGATCAGATTAAAGTCATCAATTACAATGCTCGCAAAGGGAAGCAAATATGTAAGAATGTAAATAACAATCCAGTTGTCATTCGGAGATATATCTGCAGTTCTGATAGGAATAGGGGATAAATTTTTCAGGCCATATTCAAACGACTTATAAAATAAAAGTATTATCGCTATAGCAATCGCAACGCAAACTACTGGTAACTGCCAAGTTTTCTTCTGTATGAGCCATACTATGGAGAATACAAAGCAAACTGGGGCTGCCGCTGACAAATTGTATAGAAGCTTTTGAAATTTGTTTCCCATAATCCAAATCTCCTTAGCGTTTGATATAAGCACATCTCCAAAGTATCAATTTGATACTTTGGAATTCTCACTCCTCATCCGACTGCCACTTCGACCTTTTTACCGCTGAAGGCCACGCCGTATTTATA